>Ga0247843_1001432_pt1 | contig 48519 bp, 47 predicted proteins | sample LaCruzMarch2017__FD_192420 | JGI IMG/M metagenome (GOLD analysis project Ga0247843, IMG submission 192420) | Freshwater microbial communities from meromictic Lake La Cruz, Castile-La Mancha, Spain - LaCruzMarch2017_8m | ecosystem: Environmental > Aquatic > Freshwater > Lake | place: Spain...
TGACAAGGTTGTGGCTGAGTCAGCGGCGACTTTGGCGTGTTCCACGAGAGATGGAGAGTGGTTTGATGCTTTGGACATTCCAGAACTCTAAACAGGATCGCCTCATCTTGAAAGCGAATTAGAATTAAAGGCGTGACAAAGCCAAAGTGAGGCAGAATCTAGCGTGGTTGAAGGAGCCGCGCTGCTGCGCCATGATTAGCCCATTAGCTTGTTACCTCAAAGCTGTTACCCCATGCCCCTCACCACTATCTTCACCTGTCTCGGCATCGGCATCATGAGCGGCGTCATCGCGGCCCTGTGTGGGGTTGGCGGCGGTGTGGTCATGGTGCCTGCTTTTGTCTTCCTCCTAGCGCTGCCGCAAAAAACCGCAGTAGCCACCAGCCTGGCCGTCATCATCCCGACCGCTCTCATGGCCACGATTCAGAACTCGAAGAACGAGTTAGTGAACTGGAAGGTTGTCGCCGTGACGGCCCTCTCGGCTTCCCTCTTTGCCTGGTTCGGTGCCGGCTGGCTGAAAAGCATGGGTAATGAGACCCTGGCGCGTATCTTTGGCGCGGTGCTGGTCGTCTTTGGCCTGCGTATGCTGCTACAGGGGAAGGCCTGAAGCATTTCATGCTCGCCATTTAGTGCAGTCTGGTCTTTGCTAAGCACGCCTATCTTCCCATGAACAAACTCATTCTCACCCCGCTCGCCCTCGTCGCCCTGCTGCAGGTCAGCTGTAGCTCATCCACCCAAGAGACAGACGGCCGCAAGTACCACAGCAACTCCTCGCCCCTCCAGGGAAAAATGGGCGTACACTTCAAGCGTGTGCGCACGACGACTACGGAACCTATGAGCGCTGAAAATGCCCCCGCAGCCCCACAGGCACCGGGAGATGGGTTGCTGGATGGCGTCTTCGGTAACGCCACGGAGAACGATCCCCCCGGCCTGCTTGACCGCAATGAGAAGCCAGAGGAGCCGGGCGCGGAATACTGGATGCATGGTCAACAGTCACCCAGCCCCCTTCAGGGCAAGATGGGAGTGCGCGTGAGCCGCCGGAAGAAGTAGGGCGCAGCCAGCCAGCCTACCCTTGGCTAGCCGCCCTTCTTCCACTCCTCCCCTTCGTCGTCGTCATCGTCTAGACCGCTGTAGCCGTCGTCGTATGGCTCCACATCGTCGTCATCTTCGGTGTCATCGAGTTTTATATCCTCCAACCCCTCCAAGTCCAGGTCGTCGGGATCTATCTCATCAGGATCATCAACGGCGGCGGCGGCGGTGTTGGCCGCCTCCTCCAAGCCGCGCTTTTCGATCTCCGCCAGTGTGTCGGTCATGTCGTCCACCGTGTCCCAGACCTTGCGTGCCACGAACAGTGGCGCGCTCTGCTGCACTGCCATGGCGATGCTATCACTGGGACGTGCGTCTAGCTCGATGAGCTTGCGCGCGTGCAACTCGTTTTCCGCAGAGACGATAATGCGCGCATGGAAGACACTGCCGTGTACATCATTGATGATGACCCTATCCACCTTGGCACCAAATGCCATGAGCACCGTGGCTAGCAGGTCATGGGTCAGAGGCCGCTCCTTTGCTGCCCCGCGCATGAACATGGAGATGGCCGTGCCCACGGATTCGTCCACATAGATGACAAAGGTCTTCTCCTCATTGCCCAGAAACACGGCAAAACTTCCGTCCAATGGCAGGACGGCGCGCACCTGGGCCTCGATTACTTCACGGTTCATGGGCGGGACTAAAGCCTTCGCCTCCTCAAAGGCAACCAGCGGCGGATGAAATTCTGCCGCCAGCCGCCAGCAGCGCCGCCACATCCATTTCCCGGTAGCGCCGTGCTACCTCGACATACTTTTGGGCCAGGTGGGCATTGTCTTCGCGTTCCTCCTTTGATAAGGCCCGCACAACGCGTGCGGGCGAGCCGATCACGAGAGATCCCTCCGGCACCACTGTGCCCTTCGTGACCAACGCCCCCGCCGCGATGATGCTGCGTGGGCCGATGACGGCACCGTCGAGGATGATCGCGCCCATGCCCACGAGCACCTCATCTCCCACCTCACACGCATGGACGACGGCGCGGTGCCCTACCGTTACCCGCGTGCCCAGCACACAGGGGTGGGCATCGCTGACGTGTAGTACGCAGCCGTCCTGCACATTGCTTTGTGCGCCGACGAAAATGCGGTTGATGTCCCCACGTAACACGCTGGTGAACCACACGCTCGACTCAGAGCCAAGCTCCACCGCGCCGATGACAACTGCCCCCGGCGCTATGAATGCAGTGTCGTGCGAGAGCGGAGACGCGCCGGGAAGCAAGAAGTTTTTCAGGGGCTGGTGGTGCATTCTTCCGCTTAGATACAGGGTTTCAGCGAATTTTAAAGTTTGACGGTGGCACTGCATTGGCTTCTAAATCGTTACCACTTCCGCATTAATACCGTGAGCGGAAAGCCATATTAAACCAACAACAACAGACCATGAACAAAGCTCAACTCCTGGAACTCGTGCAGAAAAACCTCGGTGGGGACACCTCCAAGCGCGCCGCCGCAGATGCGCTTGAGGCAGTTCTCGACAGCATCGCTAAAGGCGTGAAGAAGGATGGCAATGTGCAGCTCATCGGCTTCGGCACCTTCAAGGTAGCCAAGCGCGCAGCCCGCACTGGACGGAATCCGAAAACCGGAGCGGCCATGAAGATCAAGGCGTCCAAAAACGTCCGCTTCGTCGCCTCCAGCGCGCTTAAAGGCTCGCTGTGATTCTCCTCACCATCATAAAACCCCGCGTCCTCTCGCCATCGAGGTGCGGGGTTTTTTGTGTTTAAAATTTAGGCAGTTACCAGAGTGCCAGGTGGCTTGGTGAAGCCGTACTTGTCGAGTTGATCTTCAATGATCCGCTCACAGGCGCTGAGTTGCTTTTCCCGCTCCCGGCGGCCTTCGTCGGCGATGGCTTGGAGGTGGTCAATGTCGTAGAGATAGACGCCTTCGATGTTATTCACCGCCGGGTCAACATCGCGTGGCACAGCGATATCAATGATGAGCAACGGATCCCAGCGGCGCTTGCGCATGACCTGCTCGATCAACTCTGGCTTGATGACGAAATGCGGCGCGCTGGTGCTGGAGATGATGACATCCACTTCATGCAGCGCTGACTCCCACTCATCAAACTTCAACGCACTGCCCTTCATCTCCGCCGCCAGCTCCATGGCGCGGTCGTAGCTGCGGTTGCTGACGATGATGCTCTTCGCCCCGCGTGAGAGCAGGCTCTGCGCGCAGGTGCGGCTCATCTCTCCCGCTCCGACGAGCATCACACGGCACTCATTGAGGTCATGCACCTTTTCTGCCAAGTCCACCGCCACACTGCCGACGCTGGTGGAGCCGCGCTGGATCGTGGTGTCGTTACGCACTTTTTTCCCGACGGAGAATGCTTGTTGGAAAAGTTTGTTCAGCGTGCGTCCGGTCGTGCCTGACACCAGGGCAGTCTGGTAGGCGGCTTTGACCTGGCCGAAGATCTCCGTCTCCCCCAGCACCATACTATCCAGCCCACTGACAACGCGGAAGAGATGCCGCGCGGCCTCTGCCGTGTTCAGTTTGTAGGTCACCAGTGCCTCGGCCTGTTCCTGGCCCAACTCAAAGTGTTGCACAAGGAAGCCCACCAGCGTGTCATGCGCCGCGCGCGGATCAGTGTGTGTGTGTGTGGCGTACAGCTCAACGCGGTTACAGGTGCTCAGCACCACGCTTTCCTCAAAGCCGGGCAAGGTGCGTATTTGCTGTACTGCCTCTGGCACCATAGACTCGCGAAAGGCCACGCGCTCACGCACCTCGATTGGTGTGGTGCGGTAGTTCAGCCCAAGGCAGAGGAGCTGGTTGGAGTTTGGCTCAGGATCACGCATGAGTCACGAGCCAGAGTGAGATGAAAGGAATGACGAAACCCACCGCCGCGAGCCACGCGGTCTGCCGGGGCGACAAAGCATGACGCCAGATGATGAAGCCGATCAGCGCGTAGAGTCCCCAAACAATCCAGGCAAAGAGGACATGTGTATTCGTGACGGGGGCGTGCAGCTTTACCGAGATGCCGAGGCTAATACTCAGCAGCACTAGACCGAGAAGCACGAACCGCTGGATCACCTTCGCCAGCCCCTGGATGGGGGGAAGTTGATAAAAAAGCCCGCCAATTTTGTGTCGCTTTAAAAAGCGCTCCTGCAGCAGGTACATGACACCTGTGATGCAGGCCAGCGCGAAGGCGGCATACGAGATGAGCGCCAGCGCCACATGCAGCTCCACATAGGCATTGATTTGCGCCTTTGCCGCATAGTCGGGAAAGGCACCCGGCACTATGAAGGCGATCCCCTGAAGCCCGGCAACGAGCGGCGCAGTAAACATGCCCAGGAGCGAAACGCGATACGTCGGCCCGACCAAAAAGTACAGCAGCACCATGCTCCAGGCTATGAAGACGAGCACGTCAGAGACACTTTTCATCGGGCACTGACCCACGATTTGCCCACGCAGATAGACCGCACCGGTTTGCAGGAGAAAGCCCAGTGTCATCGTCACGAGCTGCGTCTTACGGCTACGCCAGTCGCCACTGCGCATGGCTGCGATAGCAGGCACCACCCCCGCCAGAAAGGCGAGAGTGGATAGCGTGAGCAGGATGCGATCAGGTGTCATGCTGGACAGGGGAGTGCAGAATCTCGCCAGAAGCTACGTCCGCTGCAACCAGGAGTTGGCAGCAAAGCTCGGCGACTCCATGCTGTGGAGCATGAAACTCTGCCGCATCCATGACTGTCTCTGCGACGCCACGCGCCTGCGCATCGTGCATCTACTGCTGGAGGGCCCGCTGTGTGTCTGCCATTTCCAGGAGTTGCTGGGATTGACGCAGGTGGCTGTGTCCAAACACCTCGCCTACCTGCGGGCGCGTGAACTGGTAGAGTCCCGTCGGTATCAGAACTGGATGATTTATTCCCTCCCTGTTCGTATCCCGCCCGCCATGCAGGCACATCTGGACTGCCTACAACAAAGCGCGACCACCGAGCCTATTCTGCGTGTGGATGCGAAGAAGCTCGCGGCCATGCGACCAAAAATTGGCTGGTTGGCGGAGGCGGGCTGCTGCGCAGAGGCTCCGGCGAAGAAGACCGCTATCAAAAATGAAGGCAGTGCAAAAATGAGGCGAATTGTCCGCTTGCGCAGGGCTGGTTGAGAATATACCTGCCTAGGTATGCGCAAACTGACGGCCGAGTTCCTGGGCACCTTTACGCTCGTCTTCGCGGGCACGGGGGCCATTGTCATTCAGGCGTCGTCGGGCGGGGCGATCACGCATGTGGGCATCGCGCTGACCTTTGGCCTCGTTGTGATGGCGATGATCCACACCTTTGGCGATGTCAGCGGTGCGCATTTGAATCCGGCGGTCACGCTCGGTTTTGCTGCGGCTCGGCGCTTCCCGTTGCGTGAGGTGCCCGGCTATGTAGCAGCGCAGGTTCTGGGCGCTCTGGCGGCCAGCAGCGTGCTGAGGCTGCTGTTTCCGGCAGATGCCACGCTGGGCGCGACGCTGCCTGTTGGCCCGCCGATGCAGAGTTTTGTGCTGGAGTTGATCCTGACCTGCATCCTCATGCTGGTGATTCTGAGCGTGACCTCTGGGAGCAAAGAAAAGGGGCTTACCGCAGGCATCACCATCGGCTCCATCATTGGCTTGGAGGCCATGTTTGCCGGGCCGGTTTGCGGAGCCTCCATGAACCCGGCACGCTCGCTGGCCCCGGCGCTCGTCAGCGGGCATCTGGAGCATCTTTGGATTTACCTTACTGCTACGGTGCTTGGTGCGCTGCTTGCCGTGCCGTTCTGTAATCTCGTCCGCGGCCGTGAATGCTGCGCCTAAATCATGAACATGCCTCCCCTAGTTCTCATCCTCTGCACTGGAAATTCTTGCCGCTCCCATCTTGCCGAAGCCATTCTGCGGGCTGCTGCGGGCGATGTCATCCGCGTGGCTAGTGCGGGCAGCAAGCCTGCGGGTTATGTCCACCCACTGGCGATACGGGCGCTCGCTGAGATAGGTTTGGATGCGGGCGGGCATCGCTCAAAGCATCTCCATGAGTTCCTCGATCAGGATGTGGAAACCGTGATCACCGTCTGCGGGAATGCCGACCAGGTCTGCCCGATGTTTCCGGGCCAAGTGAACCGCCATCACTGGGGCTTCGATGATCCCGCACATGCCACAGGCACGGAGGAGGAGCAGATGGCGGTCTTCCGTCGTGTGCGGGATGAGATTCGGCGGGTTTTCGAGGCTTACGCGGCTGGGCGATTGGCGCTGACTACCAGTTTGCATTGATGCTGCGTCTGGCTTCAGGAGCTAGACTAGATACCTGACAGCTACAGGCCAACTGGATGCCGCGCCTTGTAGCCTTTGATGGGGCGGGATTTCGTGGACCATTTCGGGCCTTCGTTGTCGCCATTGTAGCCGGTGTCTAGACGCAGGCCAGCGATGACGATGAAGGTGTGACCATTGCGGGCATAGACGGTGATGTATTTCCCCTCGCCGGACCGGCCAAACTCCCGCAGGCTGTCGGACGTGCCGGGAGCTCTGAGCAGGCCCGCGTGGTGCAGGGCGTAGGAGACCGTGCCAGAGCAGTCGTAGCCCCAGTCCTCGAACGACCGGTGACCGCCGCCGTACTTGTAGGGTCGCCCAACGATATGGTTCCCCGCACTGATGGCACGCATAACGGGAGCGGGCAGTCCGGCGGGCGGCACGGCATGACCGTTCACGATGACGGCAGTCTTGCCGCGTTTGTAGGTGTACTCCCAGCGCTTGCTGCCAGTGGAGCAACTGCTGAGGATACAGGCGATCAAAATGAAGATGGGCCAGATGCGTGGAAACATACGCAGATGCTATGCGAAAACCCGCGCGGGATGCAAGGACGAGCGAAGCGGCCTGAAGAAAGTGGAACAGACTTGCAGTCTGTTTTCTTCGCATGAACAGCCTACAAGTCTGTTCCACTTTCCTTCCATGCGCATCTCGGAGATCTTTTATTCCGTGCAGGGCGAGGGATCGCTGACCGGCGTTCCCTCGGTCTTCGTGCGTACTTCGGGCTGCAACTTGCGCTGCGCTTGGTGCGACACGCCTTATGCCTCATGGAATCCCGAAGGGCCAGAGATGAGGCTGGAGGAAGTCCTCGCGGAAGTGGAAAGGCATCCAACGCGCTTCGTCGTGGTCACGGGCGGGGAGCCGATGGTGGCCAAGGGCATCCACGAGCTTCTGAAGGAACTGCGTGGGCGCGGAAAGCACGTCACCTTAGAAACTGCGGGCACGGTGCCGCCAGGGGGTAGCATCGTGGACCTCGCCTCGATAAGCCCGAAACTGGCGAACTCGACGCCGAGTTTGGCGAAAGCCGGGGTGGCCTGGGTGGGGCGGCACGAGGGCACGCGCCTACAGCCTGCGGTGCTGCGCGAATGGCTAGAGCACGCGGTGGATTACCAGCTCAAGTTCGTCATCTCCAGCGCGGCGGATTTACAGGAGATGCAGGATGTGGTGGCATCCGTCGGCATCGCTGTGCCGCCGGAGAAAGTCTTGCTGATGCCCGAGGGCATCACGATGGAGGCGATGTGTGCGCGCTACGACATGCTGGTGGCAGCGTGCAAAGAAAACGGCCACCGCCTGAGTGCGCGGCTGCACATCGAGCTGTTCGGCAACAGGCGCGGGACATGAACTCACGCGGCGCGTTGGAGCTGCATGACGCGCTGGTAGATGACGATCTCGAAGGCGAAGGAGTGCTTCGCATCCAGTCTGTGGTCGGTTTTGGAAACCGGTTCCCAGTCGCGCGGGGAGATGACCGGGAAGGGCACGCCGCTGCCGAGGATCTGATGTACATGTGTGATGACCAGACGGTCCGCTAGAGGCAGCGCCGCCGTATAGACCTGGCCGCCGCCACAGACCACCAGCTCCTGCTGCCGCGCACGCGCCGCGCGGCGCAGAGCCTCCGTCACGCTGTCCACGCATTCGCCGATGGAGGGCTTAAACTCCGCATCGCGGCTGAGCACCAACGGATGATGATCTTTGAACCAGCCGCGCATTTCCTCAAAAGTGGTCCGTCCTAGCAGCAGCCATTTCCCCTGCGTGCAGGCGCGGAAGTGCGCCCGGTCTGCCGGCAGATCCCAGGGCACGCCGGCCCCTTTGGAAATGAATCCGTCTGCCGACACGGCGGCGACGACGATGAGGCGGGGCGTCATGCCCCGCATGATGCACACGGCGGCGGCGGACTCAAGGCGTGCCAAAGGGCTGGCCGACATTCATGCCGAAGTTCTGCCGCGCCCGATAGAAGGCGGCAGAGCGCCGAAGGCCACGCTGCATGAGGAGGAAGGAAGCCGCCAGCAGCACAGCGCCGATGACGAGAGGCCAGAGATGCAGGTCCGATTTGCTGAGGATGAAAAAGGGCATCATCGCACCGGGCAGTATGAAGACGATCAAGCGCCAGCCTGAAGTGACATGACACATGAAGGTCAGCGTTGCAGCACCAAGCCCGGCGGAAAAGAGTCCCACGGAGAAGCAGTATAACCCCAGCGACTGCGTGCCAGTGTGCAGCCCACCCACGATCACTGTGAGCGGGACGATCAACATCCCCAGCGCAAAGGGCACGCTCAGCAGCACCAAGCTCAGGCGGCGTGTGGAGATGGGCATGGTGCGCAGCATCCGCAGGCTGAACCAGTCTGGCAAAAAGGCGGGAATCATGATGGCAAAGACGAGAACCTGCAACGCCGCCTGCCGTGGGAAGGCGTCCGCAATGCCTCCGCTCAGCAGATAAAACGTCACCTGCATCGTCCCTGCCATGAGCAGGAGAAAAGCGAGCAGACGTCCGATCAAGGTCGTGAGTAGCAGGCGCAGGCCGGTGCTGCCCGAGTGGTCTTCGCGGACCTGTTCCGCCGACGGGAAGGCACTGCGGGTGTGTGTGACCGGACGCAGCCGCCGCTGCGCCATGATCGGTGCGACCTGACGCGAAACGACGACCAGCACGGGCACCAGCGCAGCGATCACCCAGTGCCAGGTTTGCATCTCAGCGGGTGTCTTTGGCAGCCTCATCATGAGCATCATGGTGCTGGGCATCATCAGCCCCCACAGTCCGCTGATGAAGGTGGCGAAAGCCATCTCCATGCGCGACTGCGGCGGGCTGGTGGGCAGCAGGACACAGAGCAGAAACATCAGTGCGCACAGGCCCAGACCGATCCACAGGACAAGGCCTGCGGCGAACCACGGCGCGATCACAGGCAAATGGGCGGAGGCGGGGATCAACTGCCGCAGCAGCACACTTCCCACCATGAAAGGCACGCTGAGCAGGGTCATCAGCCACACACTGATGAACCACCATGATTGCTCCTGGTCACGCCGGGAGACAGGCTGCGGGCGGATGACATGCAGCACGCCGCGCTGCCCGTCGAACATCAGCAGGATAAGCGTCAGCGGGGCCAGGGTGAATGGCTGGGCGAGTGAGATGAGGGCAGTAAAGACCGCACAGGCAATTAGCAACCAACACCAGCGCCGGAGGAAATCGAAGACGATGAGTTTCATGACGTGAGATTATTTGGTTAGGGCGATGAACAACTCCTCCAGCGTGAGCGCCTGCGAATGCACATCCCGCGCGCCGCGTGAAGCTAGCGCGCTGATAGGGCTGATCTGCGTGTCCAGCACTGCCCTCCAGTGCGTGCCCTCCTGCTCCTGCACGGTGAGGCCGGGCATCTGCCTGATGGCGGAGTTTTCACACTGGAACTCGACTTGCAGATGCCGCTCCAACAGCTCCGTCGTGGCTCCTTCGGTCAGCAGGCGGCCTTTGTGCAGCACACCCACACGGTCAGCAAAGCGCTCCAGGTCGCTGATTTGATGCGAGGAGATGAGCACCGTGCGCGCCTCATCCCGTACGATGGACAGCAGCTCGGCGAAGATGGCCTTCTTTGAATGCGCATCCAGTCCCGTCGTCGGCTCGTCAAGCACCAGCACTTGCGGACGCCAGGCCAGCGCGAGGATGAGTGCCAGCTTCATGCGCCCGCCAAAGGACAGCGTGGCGATGCGGTCCGCCGTGCTGATACCGAGCGTCTGCATGAGCCGCGAGGCAAAGGCGTCGTCCCATGTGGAATGAAAGCCGCGCACGAAGCGGATGGCACGCCCCACCTTCCCCCACGCGACATAGCTGAGGTCGGGGCCGACATAAGCGGCGCGCTGCTTCACCGCCACTTCATCGCGTGCATGATCCAGGCCGGTGACACGGATGCTGCCCGCATCCGGCAGCCCCATGCCGAAGATTTGGTCAATCATGGTTGTCTTGCCCGCGCCGTTTGGGCCGATCAGGCCATAGATGGTGCCGGAGGGCACGGTGAGATCGAGCGGGCCGAGGGCGAAACGTGGGTAGTGTTTCTCCAGGGCGGTGATTTCGATGGCGGCGGCGTTGTTCATGAGGGTGGATCGTTGAGCGTTTCCAGGAAAAGGCGGCGGATTTCGGCGGGCTTCAGCCCGGCCTCGGCGGCCTCGCGAGCGGCGCTGCGCAAAAGTTCGCGTGCATGGCCCAGCTTCGCCTCGCGGGAGCGGTCCTGGCCTTTGGCGGCGACAAATGTGCCCAGACCCTGACGGCGGTAGATGATGCCTTCGCGCTCCAGCTCTTCATAGGCGCGCTTCACGGTGATGATGCTCACCAGCAATTCTTCGGCGAGCTGGCGGAAGGAAGGCAGCGCAGAGTCCGGCTGCAGCTTCCCCTCGCTGATCGCCCGCTTCAGCCCGGTTACGATCTGCTCATACAGCGTCCCCGGCGCGGCGGGGGAAATCGCCGGGAGCAGGAGCTTGATGGAAGGAGGGGGAGGCATGAACGGCTAATTACTGTGCATATTAAATATGCACAGTAGGCGCAATAGCAAGAAGATTTTTTTCTGTGATAGCACCGCTAATACAGTGCCGACTCGCCTTCGTGCAGGATGCGCACGCGATCCTCAATCTGGCGCTCGCTGACGGCGCGGGCTAGCCTTTCGGCAGGCTCATGGATGGGCTCGCCGCCCAGCGGGAAGGTATCGTGATGCATGGGCACCATGTGCTGCGCGCGGAGCATCTGAAAGGCGTCCAACGCCTCCTCCGGGTTCATGTGGACGGGCCGTCCGCTGGGGGACTGGTAGGCACCGATGGGCATCAGCGCGACATCAATGCCTGCACGCTGGCCGATCTCCTGGAAGCCATCAAACATGCTGCTGTCACCACAATGAAACAACGTGCGCTGAGGAGAGGTGATCAGATAGCCGCCGAATCCGCGGTGGGTGTCATGGATCATACGCGCACCCCAGTGGCGGGCTGGAGTGAGAGTGATGTGTAGGTCGCGAAATTGCGCGCGCTGCCAGGTCTCCAATTCAATAATTTGCCCAAAACCGCAGCGTTTCACGAGGACGCCAACACCACGAGGCACAATGATGGGCTGCCCACTCGCGACGCGGCGCAGGCTGGGCAGGTGCAGGTGGTCGTAATGCGCGTGGGTGACGAGGACTAGGTCAATGGGTGGCAGATCGGCGGCCCAGAGGCTGGGATGACGCACGCGTTTAATCGGACCGTGCCAGAGCGCCCAATTCGGATCAATGAGGATATTGACTCCGGCGATCTGGGCAAAAAAGCCCGCATGTCCCAACCAGGTGACGCCGATGTCGCCAGCCCCCGCGAGTGGTACGCCGTCAAAGGCACGGCCAGGTTTGCGCGGAGTAAGCAGCGTGGGGATGAGTATCTCGTGCAGGAACTGTAGGTTCCTCTTTCTCCAGCCTTCAGTGGGCATGAGGCCGATCTTATTCTCATCCTTGGGCCTTCGCCGCCCGAAGGTGAACTTCCCCCGTCCAGGGCCGCCCGGTGGGGCACCCCCGCCGCTGTAGAGTGCGGGATCGTGAATCATGATATGGAATCGAATGAGTGACGTATAATGGCGAGTCTAAGGACGGCAGAATGGGCTGACAACCCTGAATATGAAGGGATTGGGCTTTTCAGCAGGAGGGTGTGGGGCATCATGGAAGGTGCTATGCAACCATTCGCGCCCCCTCTGACCAAAGCTGACCTGCGCCGTTCGATCCGTGAACAATTACGTGGCGTGGAGGCTGGGGAGTTGGCTGCCTGGTCAGCACGTCTGGTCGCCTGGCTAAAAAGTGCTGAGGGCTGCTGGGCGGGCGGCGGCACGGTGGCTCTATTCGGCGGGCTGCGGAATGAGCCGGACTTGCTGACGGGCTTTACACCCTGGCTGCGGGAGCGTGGCTGGCGCACGGTGCTCTTTGCCGTGGTTGGGGTGGAGCTAGTCCCACATGAGGTGCGTACGGTGGCTGAAATGAAACGCGGCCCGCTGGGTGTGTGGGAGCCTGTGCAGACTGCGGCAGTGCCGCTGCATGAACTGACGTTGATCCTGGTGCCGGGGCTGGCTTTTGCAGCGAGCGATGGGGCGCGGCTGGGGCGCGGGGGTGGTTATTATGATCGGCTGCTGGCGCGGCCAGAGGTCAGGGCGCGGCGTATCGGCGTGGCTTTCGAGGTGCAGGTATTGACTACAGTGCCGCGCGAGGAGCACGACGCGTGCGTGCCGGAGCTGGTAACAGAGCGCGGGTGGCGAAGAATCTGCCTAACGTGAGGGTTGTTTCTTTGCTCCAGGCTCGACGTAGAGGCTGGGTGGGTTCAGTGCGTCACGGGCAAGAAACTGGCCGTCGTAACGGCGATGGAGGTCGTCGGCAGTCCACATCTTCCCGTCAGGGCCGGCGCTGCGGATGTCTATGCGTGTGTGGTCCGTGACGTGAAAGAAGACCGGCGTGTCCCAGCGGTCCACGATTTGCCCCTGGGCATTGAAGGCGCGATGCGCGTCGGGCATGAAGCGTAGCCGGGTACGGTTCTTGCCACGCAGAGCGGCGGCGAATTCCTCGTTGGCCCCCATCGGGAAAGGTGAGTCGCCTTTGATGAGCAGGGTGAGATTGGAAAAGACATGCGCGAGCGCGTTCAGATCGTCCTCCGGGCGCGTGGTGGGCAGGGCGTAGCTTTGCAGAATGGCCTCGCCTGGGAGTGGAGACGATATCTGTCCTGCGGACCGATCTTGACGATGAATGGCCTCCTGGACGTTGTTTCGGAGTCGCTCTTCCATCGCTTTGCCCAGCGCGTAGTTTCTGAAGGCGTAGTAGCCGCCGAGCACCAGCGCGAGGACGACGATGACAATGAGGCAGCCGTAGATGGGACGGACCTGGGTCATGTCCAGGTGCCGGGTTTCAGGAAACCGATGGGCAGGATGCTGGACGCCACGTTGTAGAAGTTCGCGATGTTCGGCAGCACATAGTCCATGTCACCCGCCGGAACGCCGAACCAGCGGAGCATCTCGGCAAAGAAGGCATCCACCGAGGTCGTGGGGATGATACGCCCGCCATAGCCGGTGTCGTCATTGCTTTCCAGCATGATGTCCGGGTAGCTACCGTAGATGCGGCCACCGCGCACGGGGCCGCCCATGACCAGCGCATTGCCGCCCCAGGCGTGATCAGTACCGTTGCCATTGCTGCGCAGCGTGCGGCCAAAGTCGGAGGCGCTGAAGGTGATGACGCTATCTTGCACCGTGAGCTGGTCCAGAGCGCGTTGAAAGGCGGTGAGCGCCGCGCTCAGCAAGGACATCATGCCTGCCTGATTGTTGATGAGCTCATCGTGGTGATCCCAGCCGCCGAAGCTGAGGAAAAGCGTCTGCCGGTGCAGGCCCAGCCCCTGGCGCAGGGCGATCATCTTTGCCGCCGCACGGAACTGCTGTGCCAACCAATTGTTCGGAAAAAAACTGCTGATGGCGCTGTCATCGTAGCTGTTGAACTGCTCCAGAAAGAACTCCTGCAGCTCGATGCTGCTTTTCGTCAGCCCGGCAAAGGACTGCTGCATGAGATTGCCATAGCTCTGCTCGATGATGCTGCGGTGCGCCGTGTTCTTCAGCTGCAGGGGATGCAGGGGTTCCGTGACCTCGCTGCCGGTGAAGGTAAGCGCGCCGCGATCCGTGACGACGAACTGCGTGGTGCTATTACCGACTTGGAGGAGGTTATTGCCGTTGAGTGAGATGTTCATGGCCACGCCGTTGCCATTCACCGTGCTGTGCAGCACATCCGCCGCACGCCCGGCCCAGCCGCTGAGCTGCGTCATGCCCTGCGGCACGGAGGTCTGCCACTGGTCAATCTGGTCGCTGTGGGAATACAGAGCGCGCGGCAGCGGCACGCTTTCAGCGAGGTATTGCGCCTTCGTCACCGGCTGGATGAGTGTGCCGATGTTCGAGATGAAGGCGGCTCGGCGCTTGGCCGTGTCGCCACCGAGGCCGTTGAACATTTCCTGCAAACCCGCGCAGCTCGGGTGGATGCCGTAGAGCTGACCGTCGCCACCATCCTGATTCAGTTCACGGAGGTTTAGGGCCGGGTTGGTCGGATGAGTGACCGGCAGGGCCAGGTTCCCGCGCGAGGTGCTGTAGATGGCGTGGCGCGCGGCATCACGCGGCACCAGCCAGTTGAAGGAATCATTGCCGCCATGCAGAAAGATGCATACCAGCGTGCGGTAATCCGTCGGTGCCTGCTGGGCGGCGGCGGTGCCCGCCATTTTCAGGTTCAGCAGAGTATTCAGAATGGACACGCTGCTGAGCGCAGCGCAGGCGGACTGGCCGAGAAAGCGGCGGCGGGTGGGGGAGGTAGGTTTCATAGAGGTTCTCACTTCATCACCGCTCCCTCAGGGCAAACCATCGCCAGATAGGCGGCCACGCGGGCGCGGGCGGCGGTCTCCTCGGCGGGGATCTGGGTGATGGCGTTCAGGATCAGGCTGCGTGTGCCTGCGCTCATGCGGCCTGCGCAGAAGATCGTGTTGAGATGGTCAACCAGACGCTCCGGTGTGGCGGCCAGCGTGCGTTCACGCGCGAGATCGAGCGGGAAGCCATACGTCTCCCACAGCCTGAAGCCCTCGTCCATGAACTGCCAGAGGCGGTTCGGAAAGGAGATGGAACTGAAGCTGTCGGTGATCTGGAAGACTGGGCTGGACAGTTGGTTCTGCGTCAACAGGCCGGGTGCACGGTAGTCGGGGCGGTAGAAATTGAAGACGCTGGGCGAGTAGGTCGGCTCCTGGCGGCTGGCATTGAAGAAATCGTTCCAGTCCCACCACAGCAGCCCTGGTGACTGCTTCAGGCCAAACGCGCGCGCCAGGGCCATTGTGCGGATCACTGGCTCCTTCAGACGTCCATGCTTAGCACCCTCCATGAAGCGCGGATCACGCGCCTCCTCATCCAGCAGGATGGCGCGCACGACAGCTCCGAGGTCGCCACGCACACCGCAGCCGTTGTCCGCAAACACAGAGCTGACGCGCTGCACATAGGGGGGGCTGGGATTGTCCGTGACGAGAAACTGGATGAGTTGCCTGCCGACGAAGACGCCCGTGTTCGGGTGGTCGAACAGATGGCGCATGGCATCGCGCAGGTCACGCAGTGCATTGTTCTGCGTGGCAGCACGGGCGGGAATGACATGACCGTGCAGCAGCGTCTTTTGGCCGAAGTCGTGATAGTCCGCGTGCATGGACATCGGCGTGGCGTAGTCGGTTTCCGTCCAGCCGCCGCCGCCCCAGTTGTGCCCACCGAACCACAGCCCGGTCAGCACGCGGGCGAGCTGGGTGATCTCCGCATTCGAGTAGGTCGGCACTGGCTCGCCCGCTCCATTGAGCTGGCGTGTGCCGTCCGGGTTCAGTTCCCAGAGGCCGACGGTGAAGAGCTGCATGACCTCGCGCGCATAGTTCTCGTCCGGGTAGCGGTTGATGCTGGGGTCGGCCTTCTGGTTCCCCACATGGCTGAGATAGCGGCCCATGACCGGATGTAGTGTCACCTCCATCAGCACGTCCTGGTAGTTGCCGAAGGCGTTGCGGACAAAGATGTCATAGTAGTCCGCCATGCCCAGGCAGCGGTTTTCCAGGTTCGCATCGCGCCGCGAGGTGACCAGGATCTGGCTGAGCGCAAAGGCGACCCGTTGGCGCAGTTGATCCTCCCCCTGGATCGTCGCGCGGGCAAAGGCGGTCATCATGTTGTTGCCGAACAAAAAGGGATCTGCGTCACTGCCGCCACGGTTGTAGCCGCCGCCCTGGCGCTGGCTCAGCATGTCCTGCCAGATGCTGCGGATGTAGGTGGAGTGCAGCGTGGCGGGTTTTGCCATCTGCTCCGTGATCCAGCCGCTGTAGCCGAGCTGCTGCACATGCTGGATGTCCGCCAGTGTCGGGCCAAAGGCCGCCTGCATGAGGAATCGCGCGGCATGAGCGCGGGAGATGCCCGTGCCGCTGCCACCCGCGAAACCGCCGCTGCTGGCACCGCCTTCAAACTGCTGCAACAGCGTGGCGTAGTCGCCGCTCAGCGTGGCATCTGGCACGCCGTCGTTATTGGTATCGGCAGGCACTCCGCCCTGCGTGCTGTTCGCGCTCGTGGTGCTGGAGCCGGTCACATTCGCCTCGGTCCAGTCGCTGACACCATCCGCGTCCGTGTCCACATCGTTCACCCGTGCTTGGTAAAACACCGGCGCGCCGCCTAGCACGCCCGTGAAGCTCTGACGGAACTCATTTCCCACTGCTAGTGGGCTGCCCGGCGCGGGCGACCAGCCAGAGAGATCGGCGCTCTGCCAGACGCGGTGCTGCTTGTACGCCAGCAGCGGCCAGCACACCGTCAGTTCGTTGCCGCTGCGCAGCGTGGTGGACCACAGGCGCGAGCGCGCATCCAGTGGGTTCGTACCGGCCACCGCCTCATCGCCATTGGTCATGCCGTCGCCATCGGCATCCAGCAGCGCGTTCAGGTCAAAGCGGCCCGCCCACAACTCCCATGCATCTTTCATCCCGTTGCCGTTCAAGTCCTCTCCCACCACGCCGACTGGCGTGCCGCGATACAGCGGCGGCAGGCTCGTGGCCAACAGGGGGTCACTGCCGCTCTGCACCTCCAACCCGTCCTGCGCCAGATCATCGTCGCTGTCGGCATCACTCGGCGAGGTTCCCGCCAGATATTCACGCACATTGATCAGACCGTCGGCATCCGTGTCCAGCGCGCCGTCTGTGGCGTTGTTCTTGTTCAGCCCGCGCGCATCCTCCCACACGTCCGGCATCCCGTCCTCGTCGCTGTCCTTATGGGCGGCAAAGGCGGGCGTGTTCTCCAGCGGCGTGCTTTGGAAAAAGAGCCTCACCCCGTCATGCAGCCAGAGATGGAGGCGATTCTCCGCTACCGGATCACCACGATCCTGCCAGTTAGCGTTGGCATCCTGAATGCTATCCGCAGCCCTGCTGCCATTGAAGCTGCGCGCGACCACCATCTGGCCGCTGTCCTGGTTGGTGATCGTGAAGGTGATGTTCCATGCGTCCTGCGCGCCGGTGCTGCTGCCGTGGACGCGGAAACGCAGCCGGTCAGAGATGTCGGCACTGCCGTAACCGCTGAAGCCCAGAGCCGCACTGAGGTCTGCCGGAATGTCATTCCAGTCACCGTCATAGATGTCCCATTCATCTCCGTCAGGATGGCTGAATGCGCCGTCATGCTGGGAATAGAAGTAGTAGCTCAAGCGCCCGTTCAGCACCGGCAACGCGATGTACAGCGCGTCCTGGCCGGGCAGCTCCTGGTTCACGATGGACAGTGTGAGCAAATCCCCAAATCCCCACTCCCGCACCCCGATGTGGCCGCGTGTGCGATCCCAGACGATCTGAGCATTCTCCACCGTCCAGTCAAAGCTGTGCGGCGTGGACCTGATGACAGGCATCTGCGCATCCTCCGCGTCCCCCACCAGCGGGTTCGTGCCGTACTCGATCTCCTCTGCGTCCGTGCGTCCATCGCCGTCACTGTCAGTCAGGTTGGGGTTTGTCGCCGCGGGTAGCACGGCCAATTCGGCACCGTCGGTTAGGCCATCGTTATCCGTGTCGGCGCTGAGGGGATTTGTGCCCGTGTTCAGCACGCTGACCCAGTAGCCGGTGTGGGTCTCTACGTAGTCATTCAAGCCATCGCCATCAGTGTCAGCCAGGCGCGGGTTTGTCTGGCGGGCTAGCTCCGCGCTGTTCAAGAGACCGTCGCCATCCGCATCACCGGCGGCATCGTTGCTGTCCGGGCGCAGTTGGTGCATGAACTCCCAAGCGTCCGGCATTCCATCACCATCACCATCTGCCGTTGCGTTCACGATCTGGATGCCGTGGATGCCCACCTCATGCCAGCTTGTGCGATGCAGCTTCACATTCACCGTGCCGCCGGTGACGTTGCGGTAGCGAATCGTGTTGCCGCGCCAGGGCTTGGTAGTGCTGGAGACCAGCGGCTCCACAAAGCGCGTCTCCGGCCGGGTGCTGCCGGTGATGAACCAACGGTCGCTGCCCGCATTGTCATTCAGCCGCGCATAGCCCAGCGCGCCGTCATACACGCTGCCGACATAGACGATCACATCATAGGTCGCGAAGGGAACGCCGGAGAGCGTCACACTGGCGGGCGTGTCTTGATTCACATTCAGGTAGCCGTCCATCAGCCTGCCAAAGGCGCTGCCGCCATTGCCGTTCGCCCACACACTTGAGGGCGATGACCACGCCGCCGTCATGCCTGTCGCCACACCCGCGCTGTTCACCAGTGCATCCGTCACCGGACTGGCGATGTCCTCATGCGTGCCCGTGTTGCTGTTCCAGCTCGTCAGCGGCCAGGTGCAGTTCCAGTTAGGCTGCGGCACCAGCCCGGTTACATCCAGCGGCGACATCTGGTTCTGCGGATTCAGCTCGGAGATGAAGTTGATGCCGACCGCCCCGGCAAAGGCTGGCGGCGTGCTGCTGCTGGAGGCCGGGTTGTAGCCCGTGCGCACCTCCCAGGCATCCTTTGCGCCGTCGGCATCTGTGTCAGTGAGCAAAGGGCTCGGCATCGGCGACAGCGCCACTTCTTCGCCATCCACCAGCGTGTCAGCATCCGTGTCGGCAGCCAGCGGATCGGTGCCAGTATTGGTGCTATTGACAAAGACACCCGTGTCCGTCTCCACGCCGTCTTTGAGGCCGTCACGATCGCTGTCGGCATCGCGCGGCAAGGTGTTGCGTGCAAACTCCTGCGCATTCGTGAGGTCGTCGTGATCTGTGTCCTGCGTGGCATCGGCGGCGTTTGTGTCGCTCAGCGCATGATCTTCCTCCCACCAGCGCGGCAAGCCGTCGTTGTCGGCATCCAGCAGCGCCGTGGGATGAATCTCCAAGGTCAGCGCATCGAACTGCACCCAGCCATCCGGTGATGAGGGCGCGTCGGGCTTGCGGCGGATTTCCAGCACGTTCTCTCCCGTCACCGGCGTAAAGGCCCCCGCATTCGCCTCTACCACCAGGGTGCCGGAGTTTAGAAAAGACTGCGTGCCCAGGAGCGTGCCATTCAGCCGCACCTCCAGCACATGGGTGCCATAGGTTTCGCCCTGCTCATCCAGCGCCACATTCCACCAGCCGCCCCAGACCTGATGCACCACCACACGGATGCGCGAGGTGCCTGTCGCCTGCGCGGCGCTCAGGTTGAAGTGCAGACGGCTCAGCGGATTGCCTGAGCTGACTGACCGCTCCAGATTTGTGATCGGCTCAGTGCCCGCCACAGCGCCGACAGAGGCGGGATAGCTTCCGGCGAAATAAAAGTCATTGTCCCGCTCGGTGGCGCTACCCGGCGGCGGGTTCATTTCCCATGTCTCATCACCAAACTCCATCGGATTCCCATTCTGGACACCCAGCGACCAGACCTGGACAAACTCAGCGCGGCACGGCAAAGCCAACAGAACCAAAAGGTAAAACAGCGAAGCATTCAGGGGGAAGCGGAATGACATAAAATTGCGCCAATGCTACCATCTGCCGCCTCATCCGCAAAGCGTTCATTGCCAGGCACTTTGGATGAAGGCGGCTCACTGCTCCTCAATCCAAATCACGCGCAAGCCCAGCCGCCGGGCTGCATCACGTCCGCGCTCCGGTCCCAGCACCATCAGCGCCGTGGCATAGCCATCCGCCAGCACGCAGCTTTGATGGATCACCGTCACAGACACCAGCCGGTGAGAGATCGGTCGCCCCGTGCGCGGGTCCATCAGGTGGCTGTAGCTCCGGCCCTCCTTTTCAAACCGGTGCCGGTAGCTGCCGCTCGTCGCCACACAGAGATTCGTGAGCGGCAGGGTTTCCAAAGCCTCGCCCGTCTCTGCATTCGGAGTCTGGATGCCCACACGCCACGGCCCACCATCCGGCGCATGGCCGATAGCTGCGATCTCGCCGCCGACTTCGAGAAGAAAGTCCGTCAGTCCCCGCTGTTTCAGCATCAAGACCAGCTCATCCACCACAAAGCCTTCGGTGACACTGGCGACATTGATGCGCACTTGCGCGTCATCTTTCTTCAGTGCCGGAGGCTCCAGCCGCCAGCGCAGGTGCTCCCAGCCAATGTGTTGCAGCCCCGGCTTCTCTCGGCTCTGACTCTTTGCCCCAAAGCCCCACGCATCCACCAGCGGCGCCACGGTCACATCCAGCACGCCGTCTGTCTGCTGTGCGATGTCATGTGCCACCTGCACCACCCGCACCAGTTCCAGCGGCACCGGGTACCAGTCGGTACTGAGGCTCGCGTTGAACTGTGAAAGCGCGGAATCATCTTTCCAATGCGAAAACACAGCCTGCCGCTGATCCAGGTGCTGCTGAATGAGCGCGCGAGTTCCCGCATCCGCCCCGCTGGCCTGGAGGCTCCATGTCGTGCCCATAGTAGGGCCGCTGAGTTGGGCAGTAGTCACCACCTCTTCACATGAGGCGAGCAGAAGCGCTGATCCGCACAAGGCGCAGAGAGAATAGACATTCATGTTAGCCACGCCCCTTCGTTAGCAGCAAACCCACCACAAGCCCAGCCGCAAAGCGTGCCCTTGATGCGGGACACATGACTTGCTATACGCACGGCTTCACGCCCGTATCGCTCCCATGCACCGCCGCGATTTCATCAAGACCACCACTGCCGCCAGTGTGGCGCAGACATTCTTGTCTGCTGCTTCTGCCGCACCGCGTCAGCCCGACCTCATCAAGGCCGAAAACGCAAAACACGGCACCAGCTTCCAACTCACGCGCATGAAGCCGGATGACGCGAAGTCCTACCGCACCTCGCTCATCGAAGGTTACTGCTCGCGCCAGTCCATCAAAGTCAGCGAGAAGCTCGATATCTTCGTCAGCACCAAGCCAGCCTCGAAGTTCACCATCGACATCTTCCGCATGGGCTACTACGAAGGCGCAGGTTCACGCCTGATGACTACGCTTGGCCCCTTCGAGGGCAAAGAACAGCTAGTGCCCGAAATGGATGACCAACGTCTGCGCGAATGCCAGTGGGAGGTCAGCACCACCCTCACCATCCCCGCCGACTGGCCTAGTGGTGTCTATCTCGGCCGCCTCTCCACCGTACCCGAGGCCGCCGACAAACCGTACTGGCAGAGCTACATCATCTTCATCGTCAAAGACGACCGCCCTGCCGACATCCTCTTTCAGTGCAGCGACAACACCTGGCAGGCCTACAACCGCTGGCCCGTGAATGAATCGCTCTACACCGATCCCCGGGCGGCTCATGCGCCCGGCGTCAGTGTCAGCTTTGACCGCCCCTATGCGAAGTACAATCAAATCCTCGACCACCCGCTCAGCATGGGCAGCGGCGAGTTTTTGCTGTGGGAATACCCACTGTGCTACTGGCTCGAAAAAGAAGGCTACGACGTGACCTACTGCTCCAACGTTGATAACCTCGAACCCGCCAATCTCGCGCGCGCCAAAACGATGATCAGCATCGGCCACGACGAATACTGGGACGTGCGGCAATACCACAACCTCAAGCAGGCCATTGCCGACGGTCTCAGCGTCCTCTGGCTCTCTGCCAATGACGTGTACATGGTCACACCTTTCACCCCGAACGCGAAAGGCGATGCCAACCGCCGCCTCACCCGCGAGACCTGCTTCGGCGAGTTCCGCGAGGAGGAAAAAGCAGCCTATGCCAAAGTGCTCGGCCCCTTTGAAAACCCCGGACCCGACGAGCGCGACATCATCGGCGCACGCACCATCGTTCCCTTCAACGGTGGCGGCGACTGGACCTGCGCGAAGCCGGATCACTGGCTCTTTGATGGCACCGGTATGAAACAAGGCGACAGCATCCCCGGCCTCGTCGGCTGGGAATTCCATGGTGATCCAGACACCTCCCGCGCAGGCCTCGAAGTCATCGCTGAGGGCAACGTCTGGGCTGGCGGCACCCGCCTCGGCAAATACGCCGCCACCGTTTTCGAAGGCCCGAAGAAAAACATCGTCTTCAACGCCACCACCATCTTCTGGAGCCAAGGCCTGAGCGCCCCTCCCGGTCACATGACCCCCTGGAGCCACTACTCCCGTCCGCATGGGCCTGATGAAAGGGTTCAGAAGATCACAAAGAATGCCATCAAGCGGGCCAACGGTGGGTAAGATAGGCTGAAAATGCGGATGACGCTGTTCCATCCATACCTTGCCATCCGCAGCTGCACCCGCTTTGATCGCGCCTTCGCCGATGCCCGCCCTCCCGCATTCCCCCTGGACCCTCGAAGGCCGTGAGCCTTACGGGGAGGCGGACACGCGGGCGAAGTTGATCGATCCCCGGCTTTACGCGGCGCAGTGGACGGAAGAGCACATCCGGCGTGAAGAAACGGCGGGGAGTATTGAGGTCATCGAAGGTGAAGCGCGTCGCCAGTCCAAAGGCCGCGTTGATTACACGTTGCGGATCAAGATCAGTGCCAGCACGCAGGCAGTGGCGCTTGGCTACATTGAGGCCAAGTCGGAGACGAAAGATCCGAAAGAGGGCTTGCAGCAGGGCATCGACTACTCGTCGGCTTCGAAGCGGTTCAACGTGCCGTTTGTCTTCGCTACGAACGGGCATGCGTTCATCGAGTATGATCACTTCACCGGTCAGGTCTCGATGGTGAAACCGATGAGCGAGTTCCCCTCGCCTGAAGCGTTGCGGCAGCGCTATGAGATCGGCAAAGGCTTCTCGCTCGATTCCGATGCGGCGCGTCCGCTGCTCATTCCGTATGCGGGTGGCGAGGCGGTGCGGCGGTATTATCAGGATGCGGCGATTCGGGCCGTGTTTGAGGCGTTGGCGAAAGGAAACCTCCGCGCACTGCTTTCGCTCGCCACCGGCGCGGGCAAGACCTTCATCGCGGTGAACCTGTTGAAGCGCATCGCCGATGCCGGACTGCTGCGGAAGGCCTTGTTTGTGTGTGATCGCGATGAACTGCGCAGTCAGGCGCTCGGGGCCTTCAAGAACCTCTTCGGCTCCGATGTCGCCGAAGTCTATCAGACCGAGGACGGCAAGAACTACGCCCGCAACGCACGCATCCACATCGCCACCTATCAGACGCTGGATGGAGATCGCGGCAAAGAGGCGCGGAACTTCTTCTTCAAGCACTACGGCGAGCAGAACTGCTTCTCCCACATCGTCATCGACGAGTGTCACCGCTCGGCATGGGGTGATTGGAAGTTCATCCTGGAGAACAACCCTGCCGCTGTGCAGGTCGGTCTCACCGCTACGCCGCGCCAGTTGATTCTGGGCGAGAAAGCCAGCGAGGCCAGCCAGGACGAGGCGAAGTGGCGAGACAACGTGAAGCACTTTGGCGATCCGGTGTATGAATACACGCTCTCACAGGGCATCGAAGACGGCTACCTGGCACCGCCGGAGATTTTCACCTTCGACCTCTTCCACGACGGCAAGAAAGAAACCGAACGGTCCGAGACCGTGAAGCGCAGTGACCTGGAGGGCAAGGTCATCAAAAGCTCCGCCACCGGCGCACCCATCACCTCGGCCAATCTCAAGGAAGAATACAGCCCCAGCGAACTCGATGAGCGCCTGCTGTTGCCGGAGCGCGTGCTGGAACTGTCGAAGCATCTGCTGGAACAACTCATCGCGCACGGCGGCACGCCGGAGCAGAAGACCATCATTTTTTGCGCCAGTGACCGTCATGCCGAGGCGATGAGCGAGCAGCTTGGCAATCTCTACCAGGACTGGTGCCTCGCGCACGGGCAGGACTCCAAGGCTTACTTCGCCTTCAAATGCACCGCCAAGTCCGGCGGCGCAGATCATGTGCCGGACCTGCGCGGCTCCGCGTCCTCGCACTTCATCGCCTGCACGGTCGATCTGCTCAGCACCGGCGTGGATGTGCCCTGCCTGCAAAACATCGCCTTCATGCAGTATGTGCGCAGCCCCATCGTCTTCGCGCAGATGCTCGGGCGCGGCACGCGGCTCGATCCTGACAGCGGGAAGATGATGTTCCGCGTGTTTGATTACACCGAGGCCACGAGTCTCCTCGGTCAGGAGTTCTTCACCAAGTTCAAAGGCAGCAAGTCCCGCCCCACGCAGAAGCCGCCGCCCGCCGAGCCGCCCGCCATCGTTGAGGGCGTCACCATCCGCATCGAGCCCACGGGCCGCTACCTCACTGCCACGCTGGAGGGCCGCCATGCGCGCGTCACGCTGGAGCAGTATCGCGAGCACATCGCGCAGCGGCTCATCGCGCAGGCGGGCAGTCTGGCGGACTTCCGCAAGCTCTGGGTGCTGCCGCCGGAGCGCCGCAGCCTCATCGACAGCATCGTGCGCGGCGGTTTTTCGCCACGCGCCCTGCAAGTGGCAGAAGAAGCCGCCGAGTGCGATCTCTACGACGTGCTCGGCGAGGTGGGCTACGGCCTCGTCCGCCAGAAGCGCGCCGACCGCGCCTATGCCTTCACCTACAAGCAGCAGCCTTGGCTCCAGCTCATGCCCGCACCCACCGCCGCGACGGTGAAAGCCTTGGCAAGTCAGTTCGCCAAAGCCGGCACCGAAGCGCTGGAGACGCCGCACATCTTCAACACGCCGGAGGTGGTAAGGGCTGGCGGTATTGTCGCGCTGAAGTTGTTTGGTGAACCGTCGGCGTTGTTGGTGAACACGAAGGAGAGGTTGTTTGCGGCATGAGGACGACGCTTGGAGACATTTGTGAGATTCAGCTTGGAAAGATGCTTTCTCCCAAAGCTCATGCTGGCGGCAAGCGTGGCCCGTATCTGCGCAATCAGAACGTCCAGTGGGGCCGCTTCAAGTTGGATGACATCGTGGAAATGGACTTTGATGACCGCGAGCGCATCAAGTTCTCCCTCCGACCCGGTGACTTGCTGGTATGCGAAGGTGGTGAGCCTGGGCGAGCCGCCATCTGGGAAGGGCAAATCCAAGAATGTTTCTATCAGAAGGCGCTTCATCGACTTCGACCGCATGCCGACAAGGCGACGCCGGATTTTCTACTCTATCGCCTTTGGCTCGGTGGCATTCGGAAAGAGTTCACCGGCAGTCAGGGACAGACAACCATCGCACATCTGCCTGCCGAGCGGCTTTCCACGATTCCTGTCGAACTTCCTGATCTGGAAACTCAACGACGCATTGCCAAACGCTTAAAGGAACAGATGTCGGTTGTAGAGCTGGCGCGGTTTCGAGTTCAAGAGCAACTGCTGGAGGTCAAGCAACTGGCTGCTTCGCTTCTCGATCATGCTCTTTGCGTCGATGTCGCTCCGGTCCGCCTAGCCGAAATCGCCTTGGTTGTAGCTGGACGCCACATTCTTGGGGAGCATCACAACATCGAGCGTAATGGAGTGCCATACATTACAGGCCCATCAGACTTTGGTGATCTGAAAGCAACTCCATCGCGATGGACTCCTTCACCCGACGTTTTATGTCAGCAAGGTGATCTGCTTATCACCGTCAAGGGGGCTGGTGTCGGCAAACTAAATTTCGCTCCCGATGACCCCACATGCATCGGTCGTCAAATTATGGCCATCCGTTCGCGGACCGATCTAGTGGACGCATGGTATCTCTATTTTATCATCAAGCAGCAATTCAAATATATCAGTGAACAGGCAACTGGTGCCACCATTCCAGGTCTCTCAATTGAGCAGATTGAAGGCATACAACTTCACGTTCCCCCGCTCCCCACCCAGCGCCGCATCGCCGCCCGGCTGCGGGAGCAGTTCGAGCACCTCCAGCAGCTCAAAGCAGCCCTGTGCACCCAGCTCTCCGCTCTCGACAAGCTGCCCGGAGCCTACTTGCGGGAGGTGTTTGGGAGTCTGACGGCGGATTGACTTGATGGGGCATCCGAAAACAGGATTTCTCCAGCAGATTCAGGGAGGCCCGCAGATTCATGCAGAGACAAATCTGCTGGAGGTGTTTCTGGGTTACCGGGAGTCCCTTTGGCTGGCGGGCCGCTCCTAGAACTCAGCGTGGAGGCCGGGTTGACAAGGCCGGGCCGTGAGCGCAACCTTGGCAATCATGAGCACTGCCGCAGCGACATTCACCGTTCAAGATTTCGCGCCGGACATGGCGCAGGTCTTTGAAACGGCACGCCGTTTGGGGAAGGCCAGCCTGCGCACCGTCGCTGGAGAGACCTTTGAGGTGACAATCCAGCCGAAGCCCGCGCCAAGCACCGAAGCCATGCTGGCCAAGTATGAGGCTCATGCGGAGCACCTGCGGCAGCTCGGTGTGGTGCAGCCGACCCCGGCGGAGAATGAGCGCATCAACCGCATCATCGCGGGAGAGATATGAGCCTCTACGCGGATGCCAATCTTCTGATCCGCCTCTATCTGGACCTGGACGCTGACGAGGTGCGCCGACTGCTCTTTACCGAGGGGGCGAGGACACACTGGCCGCTGCCAGTCACGGATTTGCTTCACTGTGAAGTCCGAAACGGCATGCAGCGCATGGTCTATGAGAGCCAGCACGGCGGCCAGTGGCGGGTGACGCCCGAAGCGGCAGCCGCCGGCCAGGCATTGTTTGATGAGGAAGTGGCTGCTGGCATTCTACTGCGTCGGCAACCCCTGCCGATTCGCGAGCTGGAAGCTGAATTTGACCGGCTAGCCCTGCGCCACACGGCAAAGCACGGCTTCCGCACCTACGACATCATGCATGTGGCCGCCACGCTGAGGCTCGGCGGCACACGATTCCTCAGCTTCGACCAGAAAGCTGTTCAGTTGGCGAAGCTGGAAGGCTTGGAGACGAATTGAGCACCCAGCTCGAAGCCCTCGACAAGCTCCCCGGAGCTTTTCTTCGTGAAGCTTTTGGGGGCCTGTGTTAATAAACCGTCATGAATCGAAACGAATTTGAAGCCCTGAGGAATCTGCCGGACAAGCGGATCGCTGAGGACATTCGTTTTGAGGTCAAGCAGCCGACGAGACCACTGATGACCTTTGAGGGAGTGGTGGTGGAGAACTCCCTGAACTACGACGTGGTGCTGAACGGAACTTACAACCCAGACATCCCATCAGTGAAGTTCAATTTTGTCCTGCGCGGCATCGGCCCCATTTGCCGCGTTTGCATGAACGGCAAGATTCACAAGCCTGCGGGCCGGACGCACAAGCATGATCTGCGCAAGGACAGCGACCCGGCCAACAACCTGCCGACTGCGGTGGAGCGCCCCGATCTGGTGGGCAAAAGTGCCAAAGAAGTCTGGGACATCCTGCTCCATCAGGCGAACATCCAACACACGGGAGCGTTTGTTGATCCCGACACCACGCCATGACTTCCACGCCTTCCAACATCAATGACCTCGGGTTTGATGTCTGCCTTGTGACAGACTGGGATCAGGTGCGTGACGGTTCGATCCGTCTGGCGACGCCCTTCCAGTATCCGAACGGTTCCCAGATTGATTTGTTCCTCAAAGCCAATGGCAATGGAAATGGTTCCGGGGATGTGCTGCTGTCCGACAAAGGCCAGACGATGGCCTATCTGCTCGACCTGCATGTGAAACCGTGGACGAGCCAGAAGCGCAAGCAGACACTCGCGGACATTTGCAGCACGCTGGGAGTCGAGCAAGACGGTGGCGCGTTCTTCATCCGACTCAAGCAGGAGAAGATCAAGGAGGTGCCGGACGCCATGCTGCGGCTGGCGCAAACCTGCATTCGCGTGGCCGACATCGCCTACACCCAACGGCTGCGCGCTCCTGCTACGCTCACGGAGGACTTTGAGGAGTTCATCGTGGGTCTGGACCGGCCCTATAAGCCCGGCGTGAAGATTCCGGGGCAGTTCGGCACGGAGGTGGAGTTCAATTTCCTGGTCGAAGGGCAGCGGATGCGCTCGCTGGTGCAGATCCTTTCGACCGCCAACCAGTCTGCCGCGCACATCCTGAGTGTGGATGCTTTTGCCCGCTGGTCTGACATCGCTCCCGTGCGTCATCAGTATCAGTGCCTGAGTGTCTATGACACGAGCAACGATGTGTTCCGCGAGGACGACCTGAAACGACTGCAAGTGGTGTCGGACATCGTGGGTTTCCCAGCAGAGTCGGAGCGGCTGAATCTTTCTCTTGCCGCGTAATCATGGCGGCAAAACCGAAGACCAAAACCACCACCCGTGCCGGCCTGGACAGCGCGATCTGGAGCGTGTGTGACATCCTGCGGCGGTCGAACTGCGCGGGGGCGTTGCAGTATGTGCCGGAGCTGACGTGGATTCTGTTTCTCCGTATCTTGGATGAGACGGAGGAAGTGGAAGCGACGAACGCGAAGGCGGTGGGTGCGGATTTCCGGCCTACGCTGACAGCGCCGTATCGCTGGCGGGACTGGGCGGCACCGGAGGCCGCGGAGCGCAAGCGCATGGTCGAGAGCACGTCGAATGCGTTCTACGATTTCGTGAACACGAAGCTGATCCCGCACCTGAAGGCGCTGAAGGACAAGCCGAACGCCACGCCGCGCCAGAAGGTGATGAGCGAGATCATGTCGAGCGTGGATCGCACACGCGTGGACACCCAGCGCAACCTGCTGGATGCGCTGGACAAGATTCATGAGATCAGTCTCGACACGGTGGATGATACGCACGTCTTCGCCCTGAGTCAGATTTACGAGGGCCTGCTGCTCAAGATGGGCGAGAAGGGCAACGACGGCGGGCAGTTCTTCACGCCGCGCGAGGTCATCCGCGCCATCGTGGAGGCCGTGGCTCCGAAGGTGGGCGAGACGGTTTGCGATCCCTGCTGCGGCACCGGTGGCTTTTTGGCGCAGGCTTATGAGTTCATGCGTGGTGGCTTGGGCGAGAACGCCACAGGTGATCAGATCGACGCGTTGAAGCACAAGACGTTCTACGGGCGAGAGAAGGAGAACCTCGTCTATCCCATCGCACTGGCGAACTTGGTGCTGCACGGCATCGACGAGCCTCACATCTGGCACGGCAACACGCTGACGCGTGAGGAAATCTATAGCGGCCTGTATCAAAACGCGCCGGGCCAGTTTGATGTGATTGTGACCAATCCGCCTTTCGGCGGCAAGGAAGGCGAGGACGCGCAAACACGCTTCGCCTTCAAGTCACGCGCTACGGAAGTGCTCTTCCTCCAGGACGTGATGGAGACACTCAAGCCCGGTGGCCGCTGCGCCATCGTGCTGCCCGAGGGTATCTTGTTTCAAACCAACCAAGACGCCTTTGTGAAAACCAAGCGCCGCCTGCTCGACACTTGCGATCTCTGGTGTGTGCTCAGCCTACCCGGTGGGGTCTTCACCGCCACCGGAGCCGGTGTGAAGACGAACGTGTTGTTCTTCACCAAGGGCAAAGCGACGGAGAAGATTTGGTATTTCGATCTCTCCGCCGTGAAGGTGGCGAAGAAAACGCCGTTCACGCGGGCGCAGCTCGCGGAGTTCTTCAAGCTACTGCCCACGCGCGCTGACAGCGACCTGAGCTGGACCATCGACATCGCTGGCCGTCGTCGCAAAGCGAAGGAAGAAGCCGATGCCCTTCGCGCGACTGCCAATGAACCGAAGTCACGCCTGAAGAAGCATCAAGAGCAGCTCGACCAGCTCAAGAAGGCCAAAGCCAAGCCCGAGGAGCAGGAGCCGGTGAAACAGCTCATCACCGCCTGCGAGCGCGAAATCCGCGACATAGACTACAAAGCGCAAAGCATCGAAGACGCCGCCTTCGACCTCAAAGCTGTGAACCCGAACGCGAAGACTGAGGAAGACATGCGCACACCGTCAGAACTGATTGATTTGATCGAGACGAAGGGCCGCGAGGTGCAGGAACTGCTGGCGAAGCTAAGGGAGTTTTGAACAACAATTATGCTGCAACCGTTTTTTATGGAGGCCCGAAGAAGAACATCGTCTTCAACGCCACCACCATCTTCTGGAGCCAAGGCTTGAGCGCCCCTCCCGGCCACATGATACCCTGGAGCCACTACTCCCGCCCGCATGGACCAAATGCGCGCGTGCAGCGCATCACGGCGAATGCGTTGAAGCGGGCGATTGGGCAGACGTGATTCCCGTGCTTCACCTCCGGAAACGCGCCAGCGCCACTTGCCAGTCCACCTCATGCGTGCCATCCGGCAGCGTGCGCAGGGTGCCTGGCGGCAGTTGATGAAATTGCTGCCGTCCATCCGTGTCCGGCGGGCGCACACGCTGGATCGCCCCCGCCTCCCGCAGCACGCGTAGGTGCTTCGAGATCAGGTCCGGGTCACGCTTCAGCCGCGCCGCCAGCATCTGCACATTCAGCGCCTCCCCCGCCGCCAGTTCGCGCACGATCCCCAGCCGCACCGCATCCCCCAGCGCCGCATGCAGCCCTACCGCCTCCAGCGCAAAAGGCGAAACCACAGAAATCGGGGCAGATGAATCCGCAGTAGCACTCATGGTATGTAAATGGTCAAAAGAGCCCTTCGCAACGGCCACACAGGCTCTTGCAACGAGCATTTACCGGAACGCAATCGCCGCTATCCCTCTTGCAATGGCCACTTACCGGAATGTGACAGCAGCTAATCGAGGAGAAACTGCCAATTACAGGAATGCAATCGCAGGTATCCGACCAGAAACTGCCCCATAGCGGAATGCATCGGCAGCTAATTGTCTTCAAATCGCCAGATAACCGAATGCAATCGCCGGTAATCCCTTCGCAACGACCTGATGCTGGAACGTAATGGCAGGCAAGAAGGGAACTTTGGTTAATCTAAGCCGACGGCAACGAACACTGTGCTAATCAAGTGCCCTCCGCTTCGCAGCAGGCCACATCACTCCGGCATCTATTCACACCTCTACGCAATGCAGCCGACTGATGCCGGGGATGGCCTCAAGCTCCGCGATCACTGCGGCGCTGGGCGTCGAGTCGAGAGTCAGCAGGGTCAGCGCGGTACCGCCTTCTTTGTTCCGGCTCAGGGACATGTCGGCAATGTTGACGTTGTTCTTGCCCAGTGCGGTGCTGTAGGCGGCGATCATGCCAGGGCGGTCAATGTTTTCAATCAGCAGTAGGGTGCCCTCGGGACGTGCCTCGATATTGCGGCCATTCACCTTCACGATGCGCGGATCACCGGCGAAGAAGGTGCCGGCAATGCTGGCCATCTCTACCTCGCTGCGTGCCTGCACCTCAATCAGGTCTGTGAACTCGCTCTGGCCTGCCAGGCGGCTTTCTGTGAAGCGGATGCCGAGGTTTTCGGCCAGGCCGTTGGCATTGATGTAGTTCACCTGTTCAGCACCGACAGCGCGTTCCAGGAAGCCTTTCAGCACGGCGCGGGAAATGAGGGTCGTGTCGCCGCTGCCTACCTGGCCGCTGTAGTTGATCTGCACCACGTTCGAGCGTGCTGGGGCCAGTTGGCTGACCAGGCGGCCGAGCAACTCGCCGAACTTTAGAAACGGTCCCAGGTCGGCCAGTGTCTTCGGGTCCACATTCGGCATATTCACCGCGTTCACCACGGTGCCGTGCAGCAGGTGCGCGGCGATGACTTCGGCGATCTCGATGCCCACATTCTCCTGCGCCTCGTCCGTGGACGCGCCCAGGTGCGGGGTGAAGACCGTGTTCGGTGCCTTTAGCAGCGGGTAGTCTGCTGGCGGCGGCTCTACCTCAAAGACATCCAGCGCCGCGCCGCCGACTTGGCCGCTGGACAGTGCCTCGGCCAGCGCATTGTCGTCAATCAGACCACCGCGGGCGCAGTTGATGATGCGCACACCCTTTTTCAGGCTGGCGAGGCGCTGCGCATTCAGCATGTGCTTTGTCTCCGGCGTCATCGGCATGTGCATGGTGATGAAGTCCGCCTGCACCACCGCCTCGTCCAGGTTTTCGCAAAGCTCCACGCCCAGGCTTTCGGCGCGGTTCTTGGAAAGGTAGGGGTCGTAGGCCACCACGCGCATCCCGAAGACCTTCGCCCGCTTCGCGAACTCTGCGCCAATGCGGCCCATGCCCAGCACGACGAGGGTCTTACCATACACCTCGGTGCCCTGGAAGCTTTTGCGATCCCATTTGCCCGCGATGATCGTGGCGTGGGCCTGCGGCGTCTTGCGCGCCAGGGACATCATGAGGGTGAATGCCTGCTCTGCGGTCGAGATGGTGTTGCCGCCGGGGGTGTTCATGACCACCACGCCGCGCTTGCTGGCTACCGGCACGTCAATGTTGTCCACGCCCACGCCTGCGCGGCCCACGGCCTTGAGGTTTGGTGCCGCCTCGATCACTTTCGCCGTCACCTTCACTCCGCTGCGGACGATGATGGCATGGGCGTCTTTTGCGGCCTCGGCGAAGTCGGCCTCGGCCTTCAGGCCCAGCTTCACTTCCACGGTGAAGGACGGCTCCGCTTTCAGGAGTTCGATGCCTTTTTCAGAGATGGGGTCTGCGACGAGAATCTTGTACTGCGGGGCCATAAGGGCGCGCAGGCTAGACCACTTTGGCGGGCTGGCAAGAAGTAGCTGTTGCCTCCAGAACAGCCACGGTCACCTGCACAATTTCCTCTACCGCAGCCAGCCGCCCCACGCCCTCGTAACCGCAGGCCAGCAGCCCCTCCGCAGGCTCGATAAAACCTGCCCCCCGATCTTTCAGCACCTTTACATTCTGCTGCGTCGCCGGGTGCAGCCACATCTTCCCATTCATCGCCGGGGCGATCAGGAGCGGCGCGCGCGTGGCCAGGGCGATCGCCGTCAGCGCATCATTGGCAAAGCCATGCGCTAGGGCCGCCAGCACATTCGCCGTCGCCGGGGCGATCAGCAGCAGGTCCGCCTCATCGGCGAGCTGGATGTGCCCCGGCTGCCAGCCTTCCTTCTCCGCAAACAGATCCGTCACCACAGCTCGGCGCGATAGGGTGGCTAGGGTTAGAGGAGTGACAAATTCCACGGCCTCCCTGCTCAGCACACACGTCACCTCATGCCCCGCCTTGGTGAGCTGGCTGGCGATATCCGCTGCCTTGTAGGCGGCGATTGAGCCGGTGATGCCGAGGATGATGCGAGACATGGGAGGAGTGATGCCTTTTGTAGCCCGGACCGCACAGGCTTGCAAACCCCGCCTTTGTCCGTGCAATCCGGCGAATCCGTGGTTAATCCCGCCCCAATGAACCTCCTCAAACGCCCCGAAGTCTGGCTCCTGCTCGTCATCAGTCTCGGGGCGGTCGTCTATGTGTTCATGAGCGATGCGCCAGCGGATGGAAATGCAGAGGTGATCCTGCCAGAGGAGACACCCGCCGCCGTCGTCATCCACCGCTGCACGCTGGAGCGGGACTTCGGCAATGCGCGGCTTGACATTGAGCTGCGCTACCGCAATGCGAGCCCGCGAACACTCATCCTACAGCCGCCAGATGCGCGCCTGCTCACGGGCAATGGCAAAGAGGTTCCACCTTTCATCCTACCGGTGGAAAAGCCGCCACAGATAGCCGCGCAGACCACCCAGGACGTACGCCTGCGCTACTGGCTGGAGAAAGACCATCTTCACGGCGCGCTGACACTCGATATTCGCGGCCAGACTGCCGAGGTGAAGACCGCCGAAACACTCGAACTGGAAAAACTAGAGAACCGCAAGACCCAAACCTGGACGGGCAAAATCACCGCCAGCCCCGCCGGAATAAAGTGAGAAGTAAATTGTGCCTTTTGGGTGATTTGGAAGGTGCAGTGAAGTGGTGTTACATGTGCAGAACCTCCGGAGTAATCATGGCCAGCTTATGAACCTCCCGACTAGGGCGTGTTTAAAAACTGGGCTCGCCGATGCTCTGGCGGGGAAGAACATCTGGCGTCGTTGCTGGGTTTGCTGTTATTGCCTCATAGCAGCTGCACCCAGCACCTCGCCATCTGCCCTTCCACGCTCAGAGCCTCGCCATACCGAGTTTTTAAACACGCCCTAATTGATATTGGCGATTTTTATTCTGTCAGGAATCGGCGGCTTCTGACAAAGAGCAGGTGAAGACAAACAACTCATGCCCGATCACGACCATTTCCTGCCCCTGTTTCTGACCGCGCAGCCGGACCTGCGGGCCTTCATCGGGGCGCTGGTGCGCGATCCGGCCACGCGTGAGGATGTGTTCCAGGAGGTGGCCATGATTCTGTGGAAAAAATTCGATCTCTACGACCCCGCCCGGCCCTTTGGTGCATGGGCGCGGGGCATCGCCGCGCGGAAGGTGCTGGAGGACCGCCGCCTGCGCTCCCGGCTGCCGGAAAGCTGCACTGCGGAGACACTGGAGGCGCTCTCCGTCGGCCATGCGAAGGAGGATGCGGAGTCGCCCTGGCATGACCGCGAGAAGGCGCTGAACTACTGCCTGGAGTTGCTGCCTGAGCGCAGCGCGCGCTTCATCCAGGAGCGTTATGAAATGAGAGTGCCTGCGGACGTGATCGCGCTGGAGGCCGGTATCTCTGTGGACGCGCTTTACCAGACCCTGAGCCGCCTGCGCCGTCAGCTACGCGAATGCGTGCAGCGTCGGCTGGGCCTGCCCTCCTAATCCCAACCCCATGCCGCCCGCCGCCCATAGCCCTGAGTTTGCCCGCCTCGTCCAGCACTGGCTGGATGAAACGGCGACGCCTGACGAGGCGGCGCTGCTCTGGCAAAGAGTGGCCGAGTGCCCGGACTGCGCGCGCGAGTTCGCTGCGGCGGCACGGTTTGAGTCGCTGCTGGCTGAAACCGTCGCCACGCCCGCCAAGGCGTTGTTCACCGTGTTGCCGGGCGGGAAGGAGGCGGCCGCGCCTGTGGGTGTGAAGCTGGGTGGGAGCAAGCCCGCCCATGTGAGGCACCTCCTCCGCGCCGCCGCTGTTCTGGCGCTGCTCGGTTGGATTGCCTGGCTGCTGCGTCCTGCCCCCCAGGACAGCCCGCAAACTGCGCGGAAGACCCCTGCCGCAAAACAGATACTACCTCAGAAGCGCACTCTTGTAGGCGCGGCTACGGCACCGTCCACGCCTGTGCCGAATGTGGATAAGCTCCCTGCCTTGCCTCACATCCCGCTGCCGGAGAGGCTGGAGCGGTTCTTCCTCACCAGCGTGTCCTTTGACCAGGTGCCGCTGAGCCAGGCGCTGGGCCTGCTGCAGGGGCAGCTCCAAGAGCTGAACTACCTGAAGACCGCCGACCTGGAAAGGCTGCGCGTCACCGTGCCTGCGGAGGCGGCGGGCCGGCGCATCAGCTTCCACTCCGGCCCCATCGTTTTCCTGAAGGCGGTGCGCGCCATCGCGGCGCTGGGCGGCTGCGAGGTCAGTGTGGATGAGCCGACGCTGGCCCTCATTCTCCACCGGGAAATCTTTCCCCAGGTGCCGGAGCGGCGCGATGTGCGGGAGATTTTGGCAGGCCGCGTGAATGCGGATGGCAGCGCCGCTGACAGCGACCCGGCGCGAATCTCCGAACTGATGAAGGACGCCGCTTCCCTGGGGCTGGCCGTCACGCCGGAGACCACGGCGGAAATGCTGGCCGCGCTGCTGGTGACGCGCGGGCAGTGGACCGCGCTACAGGTGCTGACAGACGCGCGCGAGCAGCTCCGCAGCTACCCTGCGCCGATTTTTCAAATGTATGTGGAGGAGGTGGAGGAAAACCCGCCGCAGGAGGACCGCGTGCTGGATGCGGAGGAGGTGACCGCCCAGCGGCAGGCGAATCTGGTGCGCGGCATCACGCCTGTGGCCGTTGTGCAGGCGAGCGTGACACCCATCATTCCCATCATCATGCAGGGCGCGCAGGTGCCACTCCAGCCCTTGCTGACCGCGCAGCCCGTGGGCGAAGTGGTGCAGGTGACGGCAACGATTCCCGCCAGCTACGCATCCATAGGCCCGGCCCCAAGCGGCGTGCTGCTGCTTGGCACCGCAGATGCCAACGGCACGCTGTCCGGGTATGCCAGCGCGATCCTGCGTGGCGACCAGGGTGCGGTGCTCAACTTTTCTGCTGCCAATACCGCCCTGATTATGGCGGGATTGGCAGTGGAATCACAAATGCGCCTTACCCTTCTACCCGTGATGCCGCCCTGAAAAGAGGTGTCTAACAACGAACCATGAGCCGAGAACCGAAAATCCAATCTTGCCAACCCGTCCGCAATCTCATAAAACCAACCACCCCAACCCTGACTGTGAAACACCCCACCTTCCTCCTCATCGCCGCAGCCACGCTAGTCTGGCTAGGCACTATTTACAGCCAGGCTGCCGCGCCGACCAATGCGCCGGTGGCCATGCGCACCATCCTGCGCGGGCGCACGGTCACAGTACCGGTGTCGCGCGGCATCCAGCAAGTGGTGCTGGAACAGCGCAGCGGTAGCGGCTGGCGGCCTATGGCGGTGGCGCACCCGCGCTTGAATCAGCGTGAGATGATGAAAAACGTCACCTTCACGCTGCCTGCCGGGGAGACCGGCGCGGGCATCCGCGTTCAGGGCTTCCGCGCACAGAAGTTCCCGGCGCGCTTCACCAGCGGTCAGCGTGTCTTTGACCGCGCGGACAGCTCTGGCAGCGGCAATGTGATCAATTTGGGCGGCGTCCTCACTCTGGACCGGAATCTCGGCGGTGTCAGCATCCCCAGCCTATCGAGCACTGCGCTCACGGTCAATGCGGTCAATAGCGGCGCAGGAGCCACCACGCAGCCCGCCGCTGTGGAGTCGGACATCTGGCAGATCGTCGGCAGCCAGCTTTTCTTCTTCAATCAATATCGGGGACTCCAGGTGTTCGATCTCACGGATCCCACGCAACCCGTGCGCACCGGTACGCTGCGCATGGCCGCCAGCGGGGATCAAATGTTTGTCCTGGATGCCACTGGTACCCGCTTGGCGTTGCTGGGCAGGTCGAACAGCAAGGAGCGCCCCGGCGCGACCATCTTCCTCCTGCATGTGCTGGACGGCGTGCCCACGCTTACTGGCGAGGTGCCGCTGGATGGGGCCATCACCGACAGCCGCCTCATCGGCACCACGTTGCATGTCCTGTGCAGCACTTGGTCACAGCCCGCACCTGCGCAAAGCTGGACCAGCGCCGCAGTGCTGACCAGTGTGGATCTGGCCGCCCCAGAAACGCCGCAAACTCTCGGCAGCTTGACTTTCCCCGGCTACAATCCCGTGCTGCAAGCAGCAGAGGGACACCTGCTGATCGGCATCAATGATGCTGGGACCAGCAGGCTGCATGTGGTGGATGCCGCCGCCGCGCCATTGCTGGTAAAGTCGGTGACCACGCGCGGCGGTCTCCAGGACAAGTTCAAGATCAGCATCTCTAACGGGGCCATCGTCGCCGTCAGTCTCGTCTGGCAGAATTGGTCGTCCCGCGAGACCTGGGTGGAGACCTTTCCGCTGGCGGGCACCGATACCGCCCCGCTCGCAGCGCTGGAGCTGATCGGCGCGCGCAATGAGACGCTGCACGGCACCCGTTTCGATGGCGACCGGCTCTACGTCGTGACTTTTCGCAATGTGGACCCGCTTTTCATCGTGGATCTTTCTGACCCCGCCGCACCTCTACTCACGGGCGTGCTAGAGGTACCAGGCTGGAGCACTTACCTGGAGCCACTGGGCGACCGCCTGCTGGCCGTGGGTGTAGAGGATCGGCGTGTAACTGTCTCTCTCTTTGACGTGGCGGATGCCGCCGCACCCGCCCTGCTCGCGCGCCTGCCGCTGGGGCCGGAGGACAGCTACAGTTGGAGCGAGGCCAACTATGATGAGAAGGCCGTCGAGTACCTCCCGGACCAGGGCGTGGTCATGGTGCCTTTTGAAAGCTGGTCATGGTCCGGCCCTGGCCCGCAGAAGGGCATCCAGGCCATTCAGGTCGGCACAGACACCCTGACGGCTCTGGCCACGATCTCCCACGACTTCAACCCGCGCCGCGGCGGCTGGATCGCCGGACATTACGTCTCCATCTCCGGCCAGCAGCTCCTTGTCCACACTGCCGATGCCGCCGCCAGCGGCACGCCAACGATGGCGCTGTCCCTGGCCTGGCGCACCGACCGCGTGCTGCCCTTTGGCGACTACCTCGTGCAGGTGGAGGATGGCGACTCCGGCTGGTACGGCGGCCCTTTCCTTTCCCTAGCATACTCAGCCCGCACAGCCAGCACCGTACTGCGCATCACGCCTGCCAGTGATCCCGATGACCTGCTGGAGGAGGTGGACCTGGGGCCGGGCCGCATCGTCGGCATCACCCGCCAGGGAGACCGCGTCTATGCCGCCCAATGGCTACGCGCCACCGGCACGGAGCCGCAACGTCTCCGCACCTGGGTGCTGGACCTCTCCGGCCCGCCCGTGGTGCAGCAGGTGACCACCGTGGAGCACGACCTCAGCGGCCTCAGCGAGTGGGAACTACAGCTCGGCTCCGTGCAGCCCCTGTGGACGGATGCGCAGACTCTGGTGTGGTTCATCCCCGCCCAGCAGCAGAACTGGTGGTGGTGGGACAGGCCCATCTACATCGGCAGCCCGGTGATGACCATTCAGCCCATCAGGATACAGCCTGTGCTGGGGATCACGACCGGCACCGTCATCCTGACCGGGAACGCCAGCCTCACGTTGCGCACCACGGCCTCTGAGAAATCCACCATACCCTCAGCCATCACCAGCCTGGCCGCCGTGCTCTGCCAGATAGATGTGGACGCCGTCAGCGTGACAGCCACCACCCCGCAGGCTGTGCGGGTGAATGGCAGCGTGCGCGGTACCAGCAGCGCTTTTGCCGGGGGCGGCTTCGTCTTTTTCAGCTACGACATCGCTCTGCAAAAGCCCGCCCCGCCCTCCGCGCCGACGCCGGTTTCTGGACGTGGATTGCCGGTCCTCACCACTGCCGTCATCCCCCTACGCCCCACCATTTCCCGCCTCGGCTCGTGGCTGCAGGTGGTGGACTTCCGTGCCGCCGACCCCGTGCTGCGCAGCCCCGTCTCCATCCCCGGCCAGCTTCTGAGCATCGCCCAGGTGGATGCGCAGGGCGCTTTGGTCCTCACCAACAGCGACATGGCCCTGCGCAGTGGCGCACCGGCCACCCGTGTCCTCCAGGCCAGCGCCTACGATGGCGTCAGCGCCTGGCAGCTCGACAGCTACATCACTGCCACACCCTGGCATACCGCCAGCACCACGGACGGCACCCGCATTTATCTCGTCCGCGAGACCAGCGGCCCCGGCGTCGTCGCGGTGGGTTACAACAGCACCACCGGCCGCCTCGGCCAGCTCTCCGCCTGGACCACCGCCGCCCTCCCCAGCCTGCTGCATGTCACCACCGGTCACCTGCTCGCCAGCAGCTACGGGAATCTCGAAGTCGCCAGCATCAGCCCGACCGGTGCCCTCACCCCCGCCGCTGCCTTTGACACGCCCACAAACCTCTGGCTGCAAATCCAGCGCGCCGTCTTTACCCCGTTGCTCGATCTCTGGATCCCCGCTGGCGACTATGGCGTCGAGTTCCTCCAGCACAACGCGCTGGCACCGTGACTCATCCGCCCGCCGTGATTTGAATGATCTCGATGACATCGCCATCACCCAGCAGGGTGGTGGCGATTTCTTTGGGCAGCAGCGCCCTCTGGTTGTGCTCCACCACCACTGGCTTGCCACCCAGCCCGACCGCCTCCAGCAGCGCCGTCATCGTCAGCTCCGCTGGAATTTCACGCTGCTCTCCGTTCAAAGTGATCTTCATACGCTAAAATCAATCTTCCATCCTCAATCTTCCAATTTCAGGCCGCCAGCGCCCCGTCACTGAGGATCGCCTGGTCCCAGTCCTTCCACACAGCGTCCAGTCCCTGCCGTCGCAGCATCGCCGCCACCTCGGCGGGCGACCTTTCATCGGCGATGCCGAACTGGCCCTCCGCCCTGGCATTGTCCGCCTTTTCCTGCACGTCCACGCGGCGGCCCTTCACCGTGAGATGCAGGTCGTCATTGCCCACGCCCGTGTAGCCGCCCGGCTCGGTGTGACTACCTGCGCTCATCACCGTGATGCCCAGAGTCGCCAGCGCATCCCGTAGCGGCGCGGCCTCCCGCGTGCTGAGTACGATGCCCACCTCCGGGAAAGTCAGGCGGAAGGCGCAGACCGTCTGCACCAGCGCCCAGTCCGGGAAGCCCGTCAGCGGATGAAACCCGCCCGCCGCCGGCCGCAGGCGCGGGAAGGCAACGGTAAAGCTTGCCCTCCAGCACTGCCTATAAAGATGCTCCAGATGCGCCGCCAGCCGCAGCGCCTCCAGCCGCCAGTCGCTCAGGCCAAACAGCGCCCCGATGCCGATGCGGCGGAATCCTCCCTCATAACCGCGCTCCGGGCAGGCGAGGCGCCAGTCGAAGTCCTTCTTCGGCCCCGCCGTGTGCATCTCCGCATACACCGCGCGGTCATAGGTTTCCTGATAGACCACTAGCCCCTCGCAGCCCGCCTTCACCATTCGCTCATACTCGGCAGCCTCCATTGGCCCCACCTCGATCCCAATCGTCGGCACAAACTCCCGGATCGCTCGGATGCACTCTTCCAGATAACCCTCGCTCACAAACTTCGGGTGCTCCCCCGCCACCAGCAGGATGTTTCGAAACCCCTGCGCCACCAGATGCCGTGCCTCCCTCACCACCTGCTCCACCGTCAGCGTCACGCGCATGATGCCCGCATTGTCACGGGAAAAGCCGCAGTAGGAGCAGTTGTTCACGCATTCGTTGGAGACATACAGCGGTGCGAACATGCGCATCGTCCGCCCAAAATTCCGCCGCGTGATCCCGCGTGCCTCGCGCGCCATCGCCTCCAGTTGCGCAGGTGACTTTACCTCCAGCAGCGCCCAGAAGCGCTCCATCAGCGGCGACTTGCGGGCTGGGAGTGCATCTAGTACAGGCAGGAAAGCAGAAGGCATGTGTGGGATGCGTCCTATACGCCTACCAGTGCCACATGCAACGCCCCGGCGGGGTCCACAGCCAGCACTTCCCAGAAAAGTTTAGCCGCCAGCATTCCAGGCTTGCCGGATAGCGAACGACTCAGATAAACTGCCGCCATGACCCAGCCTCAACGCGAAGCCCTCTTTGACCTGCTCACCCTCTCCATTTACGCCGACCATCACATCTCTATCACAGAGGAGGCGCTGCTGGAGTCCGCCTTCATTGCCGAGGGTTGGGCCTCAGATTATCCGAAAAGCCTGTTTCTGGAAAAATCCTTCGCCAGGGCACGCGTGGCGGCGGAGTCAGACGAGGAAATGGCGGACTACATGAAAGACCGCGCGCTGCACTTCACCGACACGCATTCCCAGATCGAGGCACTCGGAGTCGTGCGGAACCTCCTGTTGCGGGATGGACTCACGGAAGACGAGAGCCGCTTCCTCGCACTGCTGCGCAGCGTGATGCCCCCACTCTGATCTGCTCAGATGCCTCCGCCAAGTCTTACGCATGAAACGAAGCTGAAAATATAGAAGTAGGCATTTTTACAGGATTTACAAGATTAGCAGGATGGACAGGATTTTTTCAGACCTGTGTATCCTGCTAATCTTGTTAATCGTGTAGTATCCGGCCTCTTATTTTTGATGCGTAAGCCTTGTGCCTCCGCTCCCTTGCCACACACACAGATTGCCTTTTCCCCGCCAGGCACCATAGACTCAGAGCCAATTGCCTTCCCCCCATGAGCACATCCACACCTCCTGAAGAAAAGAAAGGTCTCTCCGGCCTCGCCATCGCAGGCATCGGCTGCCTGGTCATCCTCGCGATCGCCCTTCTCGGCGGCGGTCTGCTGGTGGCGAAGGGCTGCTCGAAGTTCAAGGAGATCGCCGGTGATCTGGACTTCCAGAAAGACCCGGCCAAGGCAGCCGCCCTCATGGCCCTGCGCCTGAACCCGGACATCGAGATCATCAGCACCGATGACACCAAGCGCGAAGTCACTTTCAAAACCAAGTCCAAGGGCGAGGTGACCACAGTCTCCTTCGACGACCTTCAGGACGGTAAGTTCACCATCAAGAACGCCAAAGGCGAGGTTATCACTGTGGACGGCAGCGCCAATGATGGCAAGGGCACCACGACCGTGAAAGGCCCGGACGGCTCCACCGTGATCGGCGGGGATGCAGCCGGCCCGCCCCCGCGTCGATAAGGAAACCGAAGACGAAAAAATCTCCCTCCTGCGCGAGGTTCGCGCCGCACTCCACACCCGAAAAGCCAGCCGGGTGGCCGGAAAGTCAGCCCCGCCGACAGGCCGTGCCACCAGCCGCAACCTCATCGGAGCCACCGCGCCCGCCGCCCTGGCCACGCTGGCTGGCAAACTCGGCCCCGATCCCACCAACGCCGCCATAGCCGCAGCCCACGGGAAAAAGCTCGCCACCACTGAAAAGCCCGACCTCACCGACCCCGCCAACGAAGACCCCGAAGCCCTGCTCGCCTACCAGGCCGATGACGACGACTTCCAGGTCACCGTCATCCCACGCACCGCCACAGCCGCCGTCAAGCGCCGCGTCGCCGCCTGCATCCAGTACTACGGCCTGAATCGGGAGGAACTCTGCGAGCTGCGCTACGACCTCTACGAAACCCTCGCCGAAGCCCGCGAAGACCTCGCGGAGCCAGGCCTGCCCGCCGCCCGCCGCACGAAAATCCTCAAGCGCCTCGAACGATTCGTGGACAAAAAGCGCCAGTTCGCTGGCATGGCCCGCTACTACCTCATCGACACCTGGAAGCTCCTCCCCGCCACCCTGCGCACCCCGTCGTAGAACGGGTTTTCCAACCCGTTCGCGTAAGCTCTCCCCCTTCGTGAGGCCCAGTCCACCCCGAGCGCATTCCTGCGGATATCACTCCCCCTCGTCGCCGCGTCCCATGCTCCGCCCTTCCACCGATACGTCCCAGCCAGCATGACACACGTTCCCGCCTCCCGCCCATACGTCCCCGCGGTCAAATCATAGGTTTCAGCCCTCGCCCCATACTTTTCGCCCCTCAAAAAATACGATTTTCAAACCGCTGCATACGTTCCAGTCCTCATTTCATAGGTTTTACCCCACATTTCATAGCCCCCAGCCTTCAAAGCATAGGTTTTGACCTTCATTTTATAAGTTTTCTGGCTGGCTGAATAGGTTTCAGGCACGATTTCCTTTGTTTTTCACCTGTTTTTGTCCGCCAAGCTCTCAATCGCCCATCTACCGTAGCGGAAGACGTGTCTTCAGATTCCCGGCCCAGACATCCGCCCCGTCCGCCGACTCCGCTGCCTGCGATGGTTTGTCAGCCTTGGTTGCCCTGCGCATCTGAAAGCCGGCCACGCTTCGGCACCGAATTCGCCACGTGATGGCTGCTACGCGAAATGAATCCTTCATTTCTCGGATGACAGGGCTGCCCTTGTCAGAGTAATTTCAATCCACTCCCGCAGCCCACCATGGAACGCCTGATCAACCCTATTCTCCTCGGCGATGGCGAACGCAAAAGCGTGACCACGCTGCTGAAGGGAATGTGTGAAAAGCTCGCGGCGGATGGCTGCGTGATGTGGCGTGCCACCACGGATTCCACGGTGGAACAGGGTAGCTACACCATGCTGGCTAGTTGGTTTGAGGGGATCACCGACAGCTATCCCAGCGTGCGAAGCGTGAGCTACTCCAACAAGAATAGTCCGGGCCACGCCTCAGCAGAACCAGGTGAGGCTTGGTTGGACAATGATTTTGTACTTAAGCCCCGTCGTTTTGCCAAAGACCCATTTTTCCAGTATCATGGCATTCGCCATGCCATGGTCATGCGCTTCAACTATGCCCGTAGCGGGCGCTACGGCGTGGTGGTGCTTTATCGGAAGGACAAGTGTTTTGTCGAAAGCGATCTAGGAGAGTTGAAGAAGCTCAAAGACTGGCTGCCGAATTTATATCGTGCCGCGAGGGACCGCACGGGATTCAAGCTGATCAGCCGTGTGGCGGAGATACTTCGTAAACAGACCCAAAAACATGAGAATGTGCGTAGAGGAAAGGAGAAACAGCTCAAAACGAAGAGGGCGTTGGATGGTGCTCAAATAGAGGAGAATGAAATCGAAAAAGACACGATTCGTCAGGTAGGTGAGGCGGTGCGCGAGTGCTTTGCAGGTTTGGAAACATCGATTTTTTTGGAACCGGAAGAGACGCCGGGAACTTTTGTGTGTGCCTGGACGGATGACAAAGTTATGAAGGTGGTGAATGTGCGAAAGCAGTCTTATCGCGCCTCGTTCAAGCGTCCCAACGGTTTCAGCGGTTTTGTACTTAAAACTGGCGAATCGGTGCATGTGTATGACACCCAGCATCCAGAACGCGATGAGGATGAATGTCGACGACAGGCATTCGACTTTGAGGGGCATTCAGGTTATGCTGCGAATGCAGCTGAGGCCGCTAACGAACATTTGGGAGTCAATCAGGAATGGGCCCTGCCACCACCTCATGCGCTTCTCATTGCTCCAGTGTTGGCTGACGGCCACCCGCTCGGTTTCCTGCGTTGTTGGATTGCCCAAAACAATCCACAATATTATTCTCAAGACGATGAGGACCTGTTAAGGCTGGTTGCGCTCGATTTTGGCCGCGTATTGGGGGAGTGGCGAGATGCTAGGCTGCGCCGGATCAGAAAAGCCCAGGTGGAGAAATTCACCGCCGAACCCTGGAAGGGTGGCAATTACGATCTGAATCCTTCTGCGGAGGTGGAAGAAACCGATTCCCTTACGAAGGAGGTTCTCCAGGCCATTTTGGAACTTGTGGATGCCTTGGTGCCAGGATCCGACATCAATTCGGTGCGTCTTTTGGACCAAGAAAAACAGGAGTTCTATTTCTATCTATATCCGCACCGGGGAACGTTGGTCCAGGGTATGACACTGGCAAGAATGCAATCTATGCGTTTTCAACTTTCTGCGGACAATCTCGCCGCGCAGGTATGTCGAAGCGCGCCTTTCACGCCCATGCTGTTTGCTCATCTGGATGAGAAAAACACGTTGGGCTACACTCAATTGTACAAAGGAGTGCGCCACATAATTGTAGCGCCCATTGTGATCGAAAGCGAGGTCGTCGGAGTGTTGGATATTCGTTCTCAATCAGATGACTTGTTGGAGCCGGAGGCGCTAGGATGGACCAAGATCATCGTTTTCATGATGTCATTGCTGATCGCCAATCAGCGGCATCAGATCACCAGTCAGAAAAGCAAGGTGGAACGTGATGCCGCGCTGCAAGCGGCCAAGAATGAACGCACGCTTCGTAATGCATTCGAAGACCTTGCGCACCAGATGAAAAGCCCTCTGGTCGAGGCGAGGAATAGAGTTTGCCAATGGATTGAGCGAGTGCCGTTTCAAATGGAAAAATCGGATGTTATCATCATGCGCTCGTTGATCGACAGGGCTCATACCACCACGAATCTAATCAATCTATTTGCTGGCTATGCTGCCGGCAAATCTCCACGCCTATCACTGACTACGATCGGCCCTGCAGTTGTGGCGCAGGTGATAGACGAGGTTTGCTCAAACGCACGTCCACGGATTGATTTGCAGCGGGGAATTCAGATCAGGTATGACACAGATGAAGCTTTCGCATGCGCGCCGCCTGCACTGAGGATGGAGCGTCGGTTGCTGGCTCAGGCTATTGTCAATCTTGTCGATAATGCAATAAAGTACTCGTACGCCAAAACAACCGTGATCGTCACATGTGGAAGAACAAAGGCAGGTTGTTTTTACATTGGCGTGCGAAACAAGGGCATACCCGTCAAGCCGGATGAAGTGCGCCATATGACAGAACGTGGTTGGCGTGGCGGGGAGGCACAACTTGCCGCAGGCGAAGGTAACGGTCTGGGGCTTTACATTGTCGATATGATCATGCGCCATCATGGCGGTTCGCTTGACATTAGGCCAACGGACAAAGATTCTGGCTGCACTGAATTGCGTCTGATTTTCCCCAACGAACCACCACCATGAAATACGAACGAGTACTTCTGCTGGAAGATGACCCGTTACAAGGAGACACCATTTTTCATTTCCTCGTGCAGAACCTAGGCGCACAAGTGGAGCTTTTGCGCACAGAGAGCCGTTTTCACCGATACTTAGACGAAATCAGAATTGGAGACCGATCTGTGCCAGACATTATTATTTCAGACATCATGATGCCCTGGGCTTGGCCGGGTGAGAATACAGACATTCCTGTGCCTGATTCGGTCAGGGAGGGAACTTATCGGAGAGCCGGGGTCCGGTGTCGTCAGCTATTTCGAGATTGCTGCTCCCCCCCCTTTGGCACTGCTTCAGTTCCTTGGATTTATTTTTCCGTGTTAGGCCGCGAAGACATCGAACCCTCTGAGGGTGATGAAAAAGGCATCACCTTGTTTGTCACTAAAGAGCAGGGCCTGGAATGCCTGCTAGCCGCAATTACTTCCCTGCCTGGGTATTAGACGACAGCTTGCAGAGGTTCATCGAAAGCATGGTGAACTGCGGACACGATCTGTGCGCAGCGTTCGCTTGCAAGGTGTATGCCCCGCATGCCAAGCACCACCACCATGCGCGTCTCTTCTATGGTTGGAGGCTCCAGTCTCAAGTTGGTGACCCCAAACTCCTCGTGGCGTCTGTTTTTTTGCGCGGCCTTTGAATACGTGATTTCCAATGCGTCGGCCATGCCGACCGGAGCCTGCTCGAGAAATTCAATCCAATAACGCTCGCCAACGGCTGCCCAAACCGTGCGGGCCTTGGCCTCTTTGGAAAGATGCATTTTTTCCTGTTCAAAGCGGAGCAGCAGATTCTCAATCACCGCCGCCGCATCAGGGGAGCACAGAACCGCTCCCCTATGCTTATCTGGCAGCAGATGAGCATGCTCAATGCCATGCTCATCTCTCATAAGACGGCTGAGAATCGGCCAGTGCTCAGGTATGATCTGAACCTCTCGCCATAAACTTAGACCATGGGGGGCGGCTACTCTTCTAACGGCAGAACGTCTGGTCACTTCTCTGAGCGGCAGCATGAGATGTTTTTCCAGGATGTTTGTCACCCGATCAGGGGTGGAATCCGCGATGATTCCGGGGAGCTTGTCATCCAGAACTCGGAGCATGACCTCCTCATCCCAAGGTTTCGCGGTGGCGAACCACTGGGCGGCGGTTTCCAAGCCAGTGTGACGCCATAGTCCCTCGAAGACCACACCGGCAAAGCCGGTCCAGCCGTCCGCAGCGGCTACGGCCCACAGCTCCTTCCAAAAAGTCTCCGGCTGTTGTGGGGGCGTGCGAGCATCCAGTAGTGCCATGGCGGCGAAACGTTTCAACGGGATGCCGTCAACTTCGAAAGGCAGCTTTTCCACCAGCTCCCAGAGCGCCTGGGCAATGTCATCTTTGAGGGTGGAGCGGACCAAGCCCTCGCTGACATCCACGGCGAGAAGCAACAGGCTGTCGAGCGCTTCTGGATCTGTCCACTCGCCCTGCGGATAATGCCGTGCTGCATTGCGCATGGCTTCGCAAACGGCAGTGCGGACGTGGAGCTTGAACTGGTCGCACATGCGGGCGCTGCCATGAAGCTCAGAGACACGCACATAGAGGCGCTCGTCCTCACGCGGGTCCGGCGGTGGGCACAGTGTGTCCAGGCCATGCAGTCTGTCATGCAACCAGCGGCGGACTTCTTCGAGTCCATAGCTGTTCAGGGCGGCGCGAAAGTCATCGTTCATGAGTGTAGCTTAAACATCCAAAAGGGGTTTGGAAAGCCTCGGTTTGAGGGGGGCGGCAGTCGGCAGTGGAGCCATGACGGCCTCTGAGAGGCAGTTTGGGTGGCCAGCCAGACGCTGGGCCTCGGCACTAGGGAATGACAAGTCACGCAGCACCCCTGCTTGCCTGCCTGGAGGAGCTGGCAGGAAATAGCGGTGCCAGTAGGCCGCGCGTCCGGGTTTGGTGGCAGAAGTCACCGCGTCCGCAAGGGTGGGAATCCGGGGGCTAGCCTCTACAGGTAGATCAAATACAAACAGATAACCATAGGTGCCGCCCGTGTTTTCGATGTCGGTGAGGTCGAGCGCGAAGCGGTCACTGGCCTGGCTGGCGCGCTGGAGCTGCTGCATTTCAGCTTTGAAGTCGTCCGCTTGGGCACCTTCACGCCAGCCGATCCAGAGCGGGGAGGTACGACGGCGGAGCATGAAATCAAATTGGGCTGCGGAGTCGCCAGGGGCGGGTGCGGCGGAACCGGTGGCCCTTTTGTCAGCAGCAGTCCCACGAGCGAGCGGATCGCGAGTGGCGTTGACTTTGAAATTGATGAGCTTCTGCGAACGGGCCACGACGGTGGGGCGGTGGCTCAGCTTAATTTGGAGGTCGGCATCGGATGGACGGCCTACTTCCAGGTGCGTTGCCAGGGTCTGGGTGAACTCGTCTTTGCTGGCAGGCGGCGCAGCAGCCAAATGGGCTTGCCATTTCTGCCATGTCGTTTCAGGCAGGCGGGATTCCTCCCAAAGCTGGAAGCACCGGTCGGCATCCAGTGAGGTGTGCGAGTTTCCTGGACCAGCAGTAACCGGAATCCAACACATACACATGAGCCAGAAGATCTACCAACGATACACTCAAGAGTTCAAGGACAAGGCAGTCGCGCTGCTGGGACTGGGCA
>Ga0247843_1001433_pt1 | contig 48515 bp, 46 predicted proteins | sample LaCruzMarch2017__FD_192420 | JGI IMG/M metagenome (GOLD analysis project Ga0247843, IMG submission 192420) | Freshwater microbial communities from meromictic Lake La Cruz, Castile-La Mancha, Spain - LaCruzMarch2017_8m | ecosystem: Environmental > Aquatic > Freshwater > Lake | place: Spain...
GTGGCCAATATCGGCCGGCGGCCGACGCTGGGCGGCGATCCGGTGACCCGCCTGGAAGTGCATTTGTTCGACTGGTCGGGCGACCTGTATGGGCAGGAGATCGCGGTGGCCCTGCCGCATTTCCTGCGCCCCGACGCCACCTTCGCGGATCTGGCGGCGCTGACCGCCGCGATCGCCGCCGATGCGGCGGCGGCGCGGCGCCTACTCCAGGCCGAGTAGCAGGAAGATGTGCCGCGCCGGGGGCCAGGCCTCGGCGATGGCGGCATGTTCGGTGACCGCCAGCCAGCCGCCCGCGCCCAGCAGCGCCAGGGTGGCGATCCAGCCGAGCAGGGCGACGCGGTCGCGCGCGGGCGGCGGCGCGCGCTCGGCCGGGCGCGGGGGGCTCGGCTGCGGGCGCCTGGGCGCGGGCGGTGGTGCCGGTTCGGGCGGTGCCGCCGGTGCGGGCGGTGGCGCGGCCTCCGGCTTTGGCGGTGCGGGCGCCTGGGCGGGCGCCCGGGCCTCGAACTCATGGCCGCAGGCGGTGCAGCGCAGCAGCCGCGGGCCGGCGGCGAGCGCCGTGTCCGGCACCTCATAGGCCGCGCCGCAGGAGGGGCAGTCGATCCGCATGCGCGGCAGATTGGCCATGCAGGCCCCCGGCGTCCAGAGCCGCGCCCGGCCGCTCGACGCCGACGCGCCCGCCCATGCTATGTGCGGCGCATGATGAGGTTCGAGTCCGTCGGGCTGCGCTATGGGACGTCCGAGGCACCGGATGCCGTGCGCGACCTGTCTTTCGCCCTGGCCGAGGGCAGCTTCACCTGGCTGACGGGCCCGTCGGGCGCCGGCAAATCCTCCGTGCTGCGGCTGATGTCGGCCATGCTCCGGCCGACACGCGGCGAGGTTTCGGTGCTGGGCGTGGCGACGCGGCGCGCGAACCGGGCCGCGCTGGCGCGGCTGCGGCGGCGCATCGGCGTGGTGTTCCAGGATTTCCGGCTGCTGCCCTACATGAGCGTCTTCGACAATGTGGCGCTGCCGCTGCGCCTGGCTGGGCAAAGCGAGGCGGCGCTGCGCGCCGACGTCACCGAGATCCTGCGCTGGGTCGGGCTCGGCGCCAAGGCCATCATGACGCCGCCTGAACTGTCGGGCGGCGAGCAGCAGCGCGTGGCCATCGCGCGCGCCGTGGTGGCGCGCCCGGCGCTGCTGGTGGCCGATGAGCCGACCGGCAATCTGGATGCGCAGCAGGCCCGCCGCCTGCTGGCGCTGCTGGCCGAGATGAACCGGCTGGGCACCACCGTGGTGGTCGCCACCCATGACGAGGATCTGGTGGCGCGCTTCCCTGCCCCCCGCCTGGCGCTGGCGGAGGGGCGGCTCACGACCCGGGAACCGCTGGATGGCTAGGCGCCGCACCTCCCGCGATCCGCTCGGGCTCGGCCGCGCCTTGTCGGGATTGCTGCTGCCGGGGCTGGTGGCGGCCATGGCGCTGCTGGCCGCCCTCGCCCTGGCCGGGGCCGAGGCCGCCGCGGGGCTTGCCGCGCGCTGGGAACGCGGGGCGCAGGCCGCCGTGACGGTGCAGCTGTTCGGCGCCGATGCCGCCACGGCGGAGGCCGCGCGCACACGCATCGCCGCCCTGCCCGGCGTGGCGCAGGCGGTGGTGATGGACCCGGCGCAGGTGGCCGCGCTGCTGGCGCCCTGGCTCGGCGAAGCGCCCGCCCTGCCCTTGCCGGGGGTGATCGAGGTGCGCCTGGCCGATGGCAGCGAGCCGCCGGATCAGGTCCGTGCCCGGCTGCTGGTGGCGGCGCCGGGGGCCGAGGTGGAGGCGCACGGCCCCTGGGTGCGCAACCTGGCGACGCTGGCGGCCAGCCTGCAGGCCATGGCGCTGGCGCTGCTGGCGCTGGTGGCCGCCGTGGCAGCCGCGGTGGTGGCCGTCGCCACGCGCGCCGGGCTGGCGGCGCGGCGCGACGCGATCGAGGTGCTGCACGGGCTTGGCGCATCCGATGGGAATATCGCCGGGCGGTTCGCCATGCGCGTCGCCGGGCTGGCGGCGCTGGGCGCGCTGGCGGGCACCGCCCTGGCCCTGCCGGCGCTGGCCCTGCTGGCCGGGCTGGCCGCGCCCTGGAGCGGCCAGCCGGCGGCTGGGCTTGTGGCGGTCCCGGCGGGTCTGCCATGGGGGGCGCTGGCTGCCGTCCCCGGCATCGCCTGGCTGCTCGGCTTCTTGACCGCCCAGGCGACCGTGCGACGCTGGCTGCAACGCCTGCCATGAGTTTGTCCCGATGAGGAGGCGCCGGTGATCTGGGTGCGCTCGGCGCTGTTCAATGCCAGCTTCTTTGTGGCGACCGCCCTGATGGGGACGATCGCGCTGCCGCTGATCCTGCTGTCGCGGATCTGGGTGATGCGCCTGGCCCGCGCCTGGTCCTGGGTGATCGTCGGGCTGCTGCGGGTGATCGTGGGCGTGCGGATCGAGGTGACGGGGCGGGAGAACCTGCCGGCCGGCCCGCTGGTCGTGGCTTCCAAGCACCAATCGGCCTTCGATACCGTGATCTGGTTCGCGCTGCTGTCCGACCCCGCCTATGTGCTGAAGCAGGAATTGCTGCGCATCCCGGTCTTTGGCTGGCATGCCCGGGCGATGGGGATGATCCCGGTGGACCGGACGGGCGGAGGGGCGGCGCTGCGCGCCATGCTGCGGCGCTGCGCGGCGGCGCTGGCCGAAGGGCGGCAGGTGGTGATCTTCCCCGAAGGCACCCGCAGCGCACCCGGCACCCGCCCGGCCTATCAGCCGGGCATCGTGGCCATCGCCGGGCTTGGCACGGCGCCGCTGGTGCCGGTGGCGACCGATAGCGGGCGCATCTGGCCGCGCCGCGGCTTCCTGAAGCACCCGGGCGTGATCCGCATCTCCATCCTGCCGCCGCTCGCCGCGGGCACCGGCAGGGCCGCGCTGCTGCCGGCGCTGGAAGCGGCGATCGAGACGGAAAGCGCCCGCCTGCTGACCTTGGATGCTTGTGGATAAGTCTGTGGAATGTGCCTCGCCATCCTGCGGCGCTGCTGGTTTTTCGGCGTCAGAGACCCCGCTTTTGCAACGCTTCCATGACCAGTCGATGACGCAGTCCGCGGGCGACCAATCGTTAATTTATTGACCTGAAAGGTTAATTTCAGATCGCGCGAATGTCAGTCACCTTCCTGCAACCGCCGCGTGCGGTCACGTCCGGATCGGTGGATTATTGATTCCGCGCGCCAGGGCAAGCAGCCGCGACAGGCGCCGATCCGGCAGTTGCAAGGCCGCGAGATGGGTAACCGTCTGCTCCAGATAGTCGAAATTGCGGCCCATCCGACCGGTCGCGGCGGCGATGATCGCGGCCGCCTCGGCATCCGGCAGGCCGCGCACATACAGCCGGCAATCGCGGTTGGCCACATAGGTCACCACGGGCACCTGGACCCGCCCTTCCGTCGTCGCGACCGAGGCGGTGAGAACCCGGCGGTGATAGACCTGCTCCGCCCCATCCGGCAGTTCCCGTTCATCCAGATAGGCCAGGACGGGGACGGCATCGCAGCCAGCCACGCGGAACGCCACGCCGCGGCAGGTGCCGCCGCGATCGAGCCCGAGGACCAGCCCTGGCCGTTCGGGCGTGCCGCGATAGCGGTGCGACCAGAGGCAGAAGCGCCGGTGGAACCCGGACAGGCGCGCCGGATGGCAAGATTCGTGCGGAAAGCCCGGCCGCCAGATCAGCGAACCATAGGCGAACACCCATAGCGCGCCATCGGGCGCAAGGGGCAATTGGGGATCGGTGGGGATGTGGGGCTGCACGGCGTTGCGCTTCCCTATAGGCTGGCGCCGCATGCAGATGAAGTGGCGCCGCATCCGATTCCTGGTCTTGGCGGCGGTCGCGCTGTTGCTGGCCGGGCACGGCCTGCTTGTGCACCTGCTGGCCGGCCGGTTGGAAGCTGGCTTCGCCGACTGGGCCGCGCAGCGCCGGGCGCAGGGCTGGCAGGTGGCGCATGGGGCCATCCAGGCCGATGGCTGGCCCTTCACCGCCCGCATCGCCGTGCCGGACCTGCGGCTGAAAGCGCCTTCGGTCGTCCTCGCAGGGGGCTTCGCCCTGTGGGCCGACCGCGCCGAGATCGCCATCCGCCTGCCCCGCATCGACCGGCTGGCCATCGACCTGCCCGGGATGAACCGGCTCAGCCTGCCCGATCTGGACCTGCCCTTCGTGGCCGACCTGATCCGCCTGACCATCCCGCTGGCGCCCGGTGAACCGACGCGCGCCGGCAGTCTGGCGGCTGAGCAACTACGCGTTGGAACGCCAAGGGGCGCATCGGTCATCGGCCAGCTGGCGATCGAGGTCGCCGCCTCCTCCACGGCCACCGAGGCGGAGGCGGCGCTGGCTTTCCGGCTGCGGGCCGAGCGGGTCGAATTGCCGCCCGGCCTGCCCCCCCCTGCCCCGGCTTTCGGCCGGCGGCTGGAGAGGCTGCTGCTGGAAGGCGAACTCAGCGGCCCGGTGCCCGCCGGCCGCGGCACGACCGCCCGCGCCGAGGCCTGGCGCGAGGGCGGTGGCACGCTGCGGCTGCTGGCGGCGCGGCTTGCCTGGGGGCCGATCACCGCCGAGACCACCGCCACCCTGTCGCTGGATGAGGCGTTGCAGCCGATGGGCGCCGGCCGGCTTCGCCTGGGCGGCGCCGGCCCCGCAATCGATGCCTTGGCCGAGAGCGGGCTCATCGGCCGCCGCGCCGCCACCACCGCGCGCGCCATGCTCCCGCTGCTGCCGCGTGCCGAGGCCGAGCCCGACATGATCGACCTGCCGCTGGCCATCGAGGATCGCACCCTGCGCCTCGCGCGCATTCCGCTGGCGCGCTTCGCCCCGCTCGGCTGGCCGGCCCCCTGATCGGCGGCGGCGTGGCCTATACGGGGCGCTTCAACCTGCTCTAGGCTGCGCAACCGTTCAGGCAGGAGACACCACATGACCAAGATCACCCGCCGCGCCCTGGGCGCGGCCGCGGCCGGCGCGGCCCTGGCCCCGGCGCTTGCCGGCGCGCAGGCACCGCAGTTCTTCCGCATCGGCACCGGCGGCGCGGGCGGCACCTATTACCCGATCGGCGGGATCATCGCCAACGCGGTCTCCTGCCCGCCGGGCGCGCCCTGCAACGTGGCCGGCGCCACCGATGGCGTGCCAGGCATGGTGGCGGTGGCGCAGGCCACGCAAGGCAGCGTGCAGAATGTGAACCTGATCCAGTCGGGCAATGCCGAAAGCGGCTTCACCCAGTCCGACGTGATGCATTGGGCCTATACCGGCACCGGCCTGTTCGAGGGCCGCCCGAAGCTGGACCGCCTGCGCTTCATCGCCCATTTGTTCCCCGAGCACATCCACGCCGTGGTGCGCCGCGACAGCCCGATCCAGACCTTCTCCGACCTGCGCGGCCGGCGGATCGCGGTGGGCCTCCAGGCCTCGGGTGCGCGCATCGGCAGCGAGATGATCCTGGAAGCCAATGGGCTTCGCCCCGGCCAGGGCTATACGGCGGAATATCTCAGCCAGGCCCAGGGCACCGAGCGGATGCAGGATCGCGGCCTGGATGCGACGCTGACCGTGGTGGGCTATCCGGCGGCCGCCTTCACCGAATTCTGCAGCCGCACCGGCTGCCGCATCCTGCCCATCCAGGGCGCCGAGGCGCAGGCGGTGATCGCGCGCGCGCCCTTCTACGGCACCGGCACCATCCCGGCCGGCGCCTATGAGGGCATCACCGCGCCGGTGCCCACGCTGACCGTGGGCGCGCTGTGGGCGGTGCGCGACAGCGTGCCGGAAGCGACCGTCTATGGCATCACCAAGGCGCTCTGGAGCGCCACCACGCGCGGCCTGCTCGACCGCGGCCATGCCAAGGGCCGCGAGATCGTGAAGGAAGGCGCGCTGACCGGCCGCGGCGTGGTGCCCTTCCATCCGGGCGCCGAGCGCTTCTACCGCGAGGCCGGCATCCTGACCTGATCCAGGTCCGGCCCGACCACGGCCCGCCGACCTGGCGGGCCGCTTTTGTTTCCAGGAGAGCGCATGTCCGGCAGCACCAGGCTCGACCTCGACGCCGCGGCGAAGCTTGAGCAGGAAGCGGATAGCGAGCTGCGCTTCCGCACGCTCACCGGGTTCGCCGCCCCGCTGGTCTCGGCCTGCCTCGTGGCGCTGTCGGTATTCCATTACTACACGGCCGGCTTCGGCATCCTGACCGAGCATTGGCACAAGGCCATCCACCTGGCCGCGGTGCTGGCGCTGATCTTCATCATGTTCCCCGGCGGCCGGATCTTTGCGGGGCCCCGCATCGGCGGCGTGCCGGCGGTGGATTGGCTGCTGGCGGGCGTGGTGGTGACGGCCGCCATCTACCTGCCGCTGATCTTCAATGAGCTGACCTTCCGCATCGGCATGCCGAACGACACCGACGTGCTGATGGGCACGATCATGGTGGTACTGACGCTGGAAGCCACGCGCCGCGCCATGGGCTGGGTGCTGCCGGCCATCGTCATCGTCTTCATCCTGTATGCGCTGTGGGGCAACCATCTGGGCGGCGTGCTGGCGCATCCCGGCGCGGACTGGGCGGGCTTCGTCAACCATGTCTACCTGACGCAGGAAGGCATCTTCGGCATTCCGGCCAAGGTGGTGGCCACCTTCGTCTTCCACTTCGTGCTGTTCGGCGTGATCGCCACGCGCATGGGCCTCGGGCAATTCTTCATCGACCTGGCCGCGGTGATCGCCGGGCGCTATCCGGGCGGGCCGGCCAAGGTGGCGGTGCTGTCTTCCGCCATGTTCGGCACCATCAGCGGCAGTTCCATCGCCAACACCGTCACCACCGGATCGCTGACCATCCCGGCCATGAAGCGCACCGGCTACCAGCCGCATTTCGCGGGCGCGGTGGAAGCGGCGGCCAGTGCGGGCGGGCAGATCACGCCGCCGATCATGGGGGCGGCCGCCTTCGTGATGATCGAGTTCCTGGAGATTTCCCTGACCACCCTCCTGGTGGCGGCCGCAGTGCCGGCGGCGATGCATTTCTGGGGCGTCTTCGTGCAGGTGCATTTCGAGGCGAAGCGGCTCGGCCTGAAGGGCATGCCGGAATCGGAAGTGCCGAAGCTCTGGCCGACCGTGAAGCAGGGCTGGCCGACCATCATCCCGCTGGTCGCGCTGGTCTGGGTGATCATCGATGGCTACACGCCCTATCTGGCAGCCTTCGTCGGAATCACGCTGTGTGTGCTGGTGGGCTTCCTCAACCCCCGCAACCGGCTGACGCTGCGGGATTTGTGGGACGCGCTCGACATGGGCGCGCGCTATGCGCTGGCGGTGGGTGCGGCCGCGGCCGCGGTCGGCATGGTGGTGGGCGTCGTCACGCTGACCGGCGCGGGCTTCCGGATCGGCTTCATCGTGACGCAGGCGGCGGCGCAGACGGCGGCCTGGTTCACGCCGCTGCTGGATATCCTGCCCCCCGGCATGGCCAGCCTGCAGGGGCTGACGCTGTTCCTGACACTGGTGTTCGTCGCGCTGGTCTGCATCGCCATGGGCTGCGGCATCCCGACCACGGCGCTCTACATCGTGCTGGCCGCCATCGCCGCGCCGGCGGTGGTGCAGCTCGGCGTGCCGCCGATCGCGGCGCATCTGTTCATTCTCTACTACGGGATCCTGGCGGACCTGACGCCACCCGTATGTGTCGCGGCCTATGCGGCGGCGGGGATCGCCGGGTCCAACCCGTTCCGAACCGGGCTGACCGCCTTCCGGCTGGGCGCGGCGAAGGCGACGGTGCCCTTCGTCTTCGCCTATGCGCCGGTGATGCTGATCATGGTGCCCGACTTCAACCTGATGAGCTTCCTGTTCGTCACCACCACCTGTGCGGTGGGGGTGCTGGTGCTGGGCATCGGGCTGACGGGCTATGCCTTCGCCGAGATCGGCCGCATGGGCTCCCTCGGCCTGGTGCTGTCGGCGCTGCTGATGATCTCGCCGAACGGGCCGCTGACCGCGATCGGCGCCGCCGTCGCGGTGCCGATCCTGGCCTTCAATTGGGCGAAGGCGCGGCGCCTCAGCGCAGCGCGCTGAGCGCCACGCAGACGCGCTCCACCTGCGCATCCGTCAGTTCGGGGAACATCGGCAGGCTCATCACCTCGGCGGCGGCGCGCGCCGTCTCGGCGCAGCCGGCCGGGCCCATGGGGGTGCGGCCGCGATAGGCAGGCTGCTGGTGCACGGCCTGCGGATAATGGATGGCGGTCGCGATTCCCTCGGCGCGCAGCCGCGCCATCAGGCCGGGGCGATCGGCCACGCGCACCACATATTGGTGGAACACATGGGTCACGCCCGCGCGCCGCACCGGCGCCGCCAGCGGGCCGCCGGCCAGCGCCGCGTCGTAGGCGGCCGCGATCGCCTGGCGCCGCGCATTGTCGGCATCCAGGCTTTCCAGCTTCACGCGCAGGATCGCCGCCTGCACCTCGTCCAGGCGGGAATTCACGCCAACCTCGGCGCTGATGTAGCGTTCGCGCCAGCCATATTGGCGGATCGCGGCGATCCGCCCGGCCAGTGTCGCATCCGGCGTGGCCAGCACGCCGCCATCGCCCAGCGCGCCGAGATTCTTGGTGGGGTAGAGGGAGAAGCAGGAGGCATCGCCGATCGTGCCGACGCGGCGCGTATCGATCGCTGCGCCATGCGCCTGGGACACATCCTCGATCAGCATCACCCCATGCGCGCGGCAGGCGGCCAGCATCGGGTCCAGGTCGCAGGGCTGGCCATAGATGTGCACCGGGATCACGGCGCGGATCGGCGGCAGGCCGGGCGGCGGGTCGCCCAGCACGGCCACCAGCTCATCGGCGTCCATCGTGTAGGTGTCGGCGTCGATGTCGATCAGCAGCGGGGTCGCGCCCACCATCTCGATGGCGGCGACCGTCGCGACCGCCGTGTGGGACACGGTGGCAACCGTCGCCCCCGGCCCGATGCCCATGCCGCGCAGCGTCAGCGCCAGCGCATCCGTGCCATTGGCGCAGCCCACGGCATGCATGGGCGCGGCGCCGGCAGGCAGCAGCGCGCCGAGCCAGCCGGCGAATTCCCGCTCGAAGGCGGCGCCCTCCTGGCCCAGAATGTACCAGCCGGAGTTCAGCGCGCGGGCGACGGCGGCGTCGATCGCGGGCTTCAGGCGGCGATAGCCCGCGCCGGGATCGGCCTGCGGGACGGTGATGGTGGTGGCGTTCATGGCATCGGCCTTCGCGAGAACCTACTGGACATATTCGGTGAGGCGGCCGCGATACCAGTCAAGCGACCGGCGCAGCCCTTCATCAATCTCGACCCGGGGCCACCATCCGGTGGCGGCGCGGAAGGCGCGATCGTCGGCGGCATAGCTGCCAATGTCGATCTGCGCGCGATCCGCGGGGAATTCCTTCATCTCGTAGCGGCCGCGCCCTTCATTGGCGGCGACCAGCCGTTCGGCCAGCTCGCGCAGCGACAAGGGCGGCGGGCCGCCAATGTTGAAGACGCGGCCATTCACCTGCGGCTCCCGCGCCTGGAGGGCGGCGCGCAGGAAGGCATCGGTCACGTCGTCCAGGTAGGTCAGGTCGCGCAGCTGTTCGCCGCCCCACACTTCGAAGGGCTCCCCCTCCAGCACCCGTCGCAGCCAGATGCCGAGGAAGGTCTGCCGCGCATCCTTCACCCGCAGTCGCGGCCCATAGCAATTGGTCAGCCGCAGCGACACCACCGGGCGGTGATGCACGCGCGATTCCAGCAGCCAATATTGCTCGCCCGCCCATTTCGACACGCCATTGGCATCCGGCGGGTTGACGGTGTGCTTCTCATCCACCGGCAGATATTGCGGGCGGCCGTAGAATTGCCGGGTGGAGGCATGCACCACCACCGCCTTGGGTGCGACTTCGCGCATGACCGAGATCAGCCGCACCTGCGCCACCGCATTGATGGCGATGTCCGCCACCGGGTCGCGCTGGCCGCCCATATGGCTGGTCTGCGCCGCCATGTTGAACAGCACGTCGATGCCCTGGCACAGGCTGTGCAGTTCGGCGTCGCGAATATCGCCGCGCACCAGCATCACGTTGCTGCCTTCGAGATTGAGCGGGTTCGCCCCCCCATCCGGCATCATGGCGTCCAGCGCCACCACCCGCGCGCCCTGCGCCGCCAGCGCATGGCACAGCCCGCTGCCGAGGAACCCCGCCCCGCCGGTGACCAGAACCCGCCTGCCACGCCAGTCCGACATCGCTACCCCGCTTGGCCCAGCCGCTGCCCGGCATAGCGCCGCGCCCGGATGGGTCCCCACCAGCTTTCATGATCCAGGTACCAGCGCAGCGTCTGCGCCAGCCCCGCCTCGAAATCGAACCGCGCGCGCCAGCCCAGCTGCGCTTCCGCGCCCGAAGGGTCCATGGCGTAGCGGAAATCATGCCCCGGCCGATCCTTCACGAAGGTGATCAGGCGCGCGCGCGGTCCGGCCGGATCGGGGCGAAGCTCATCGAGGGTGGCGCAGATCGCGCGCACCACCTCAAGGTTCGTCCGTTCCTGGCGCGGCCCGATGCACAGCGTATCGCCCGGCTTGCCGCCGCCCAGCAGCGCCAGGCACAGCGCCTCCGCATGATCGTCCACATGCAGCCAGTCGCGGATATTGGAGCCATCGCCATAGACCGGCAGCGGCTTGCCATCCAGCGCGTTGAGCGAGACCAGCGGGATCAGCTTTTCGGGAAACTGCCAGGGGCCATAATTGTTCGTGGTGTTGGAGACGAAGGCCGGGAACCCGTAAGTGTGCTGCCAGGCCCGCACCAGATGGTCCGACGCCGCCTTGGATGCCGAATAGGGGCTGCGCGGATCATAGGGGGTGGTCGGCATGAAGGGCGGGTCCTCCACGCTTTCCAGCGAGCCGAACACCTCGTCCGTCGAGACATGGTGGAAGATGAAGGCGGCCTTCCGGTCGGCCGGCAGCCCGTTCCAATAGGCGCGGGCGGCTTCCAGCAGCACCTGCGTGCCGACCACGTTCGTGCGGATGAACTCGGCCGGACCATCGATCGAACGATCGACATGGCTCTCGGCCGCCAGGTGCATCACCGCATCCGGCTGCCATTCGGTGAAGGCGGCCGCCATCGCGGCATGGTCGCAGATATCGGCCTTCACATGCACATGCCGCGCATGGCCACGCGCCGCATCCAGCGCCTCATGGCTGGCGGCATAGGTTTCCTTGTCGATGTTCACCACGACATGGTCGGTGGTGGCGATCAGGCGCCGGATCACGGCGGAGCCGATGAAGCCGAGGCCGCCGGTGAGGAGAATGCGCATCATGTGTCCCTGTGCCAGGAAGGGTTTGACCGGAGAATACGGCGGAAGCGCGACGGCTAGTCGGCCCCGGGATGGCGGGTTGGTGCGGCCGGAGAATGCCCAGTCCCCCGACCACGGTCGAGATGGGCGTCGGGCTCCCGCAGCCGCCGGGTCCGCATGATCTCGGCGAAGCCGAACAGCAGCAGCACCTGCCCCGCCACCACCTGCAGGCTGGCCAACACCCGTATCCCATCATCATAAGGCCGGATATCGCCATAACCGACCGTTGACAGGGTGGCGACCGAGACGTGCAGCGCATCGGAATAGGTCAGCCGCATGGCACCCTCCGGCCCGTGGAACAGGGGCGCCAGCGACAGCCCATCGGCCACGCGATAGGCGGCGGCGAAGCCGATCACCAGCAGCGCGTAGATCAGCAGGAAGGTGGCCAGCGGCACCGCCAGGGGCCGGGCGCGACCGGCGAGTTCCGCCGTGATCAGCGACACGTCCACCATCAGCCGCACCACGTTGCGCACGGAAACCGCCGCGACCCCGCCGATCACCGCCATGGCAGCCAGCAGCGCCGTTGCCTGCCAGGCCGGTTCCAACCGGTTGAGCGGCAGCGCGAAGCACAACAGGCCGACCGCGCCGCTCCAGACCAGCCAGCGCGCCGCTTGCGACAGGTCGGCCAGCCCCACCACGCCTTCGCCCTCGGCAAGGCGCGCCAGTTCGGCCCGCCGCACCCAGACGGCGACAAGGAAGGCCAGCACCGGCAGCAGGAAGGCGATCGGATGCGCCCAGGGCGGCGCGCCCGGGAATTGCGCGTGCCCCAGCACCTCGAACAGCGTCCCGTAGAGAACCAGGCCGGTGGCCGTCCCGAAGGCGAAATGCAGCCCGCGTGGGAACAAAAGATACAGGAACCCGAGCCCAAGCGTGCCCGTGGCCAGCATCGCAACCGGCACAAGCCCGCCCGCCTCGCCGATCCCGGCCGCCACCAGCACCGTCAGCAGCAGCGTGAAGGCAACCGAGCGCAGCCAGGCCCGCCATTGCTGCCGCGCCGCTTTCACGGCGCCAGCGCCACGCCGGTGATCTCCACCCGCCAGGTCGGATCGACCAGCGGCGCCTGGATGGTCATGCGCGCCGGCTTGTGCGCGGGATCCAGCCAGCGGTCCCAGGCGCGGTTCATGGCCGGCGCATCCGCGATATCGGCCAGCACCACGGTGATGCTCAGCAGCGCCTGCTTGCTGGTGCCGGCCTCGGCCAGCAGCGCGTCGATCTGTGCCAGGATGTCGGCCGTCTGCCCCTCGGCGTCCAGCGAGGTGTCGTCGGGCACCTGCCCCGCCAGCCAGATCAGCCCGCCCGCAACCACGGCGCCCGAAAGCCGACCTTCCTCGGCGAGCCGCTTGATGCGCATGCTTCCCTCCATCCTGATTCCCCGGCACATGGCCAGGTTGGAGGTGTCGCATGCTGTCCCTGATCGACAAAGCCATGTTGGCCAGCCGCTACATTCTGCTGGCCTTCTTCGGCGGGCTGATGGTGGCGCTGGCCGTCTATGGGATCAGCTTCCTCGGGAAGCTGTGGAAATTCGCCACCGGCATCGGCACCATGTCGGACAGCGTGGCCCTGGTCAGCCTATTGATTCTGCTCGATTCGGCGCTGGTCGCGTCGCTGGTGGTGATGGTGGCGCTGTCATCCTATGACAGTCTGGTGTCACAGCTCTCGACCGACGCCGAGGACCGCAAGACCAACTGGGTGGCGGTGACCGATCCCGGCAACCTGAAGATCAAGCTGGCCAGCGCGCTGACGGCCATCTCCTCGATCCACCTGCTGCAGATGTTCATGGATCTGGAGAAGTTCGAGGACCGGCAGATCACCTGGGCGCTGGTCATCCATGGCGCCTTCCTGGCGGGTGCCGTGTGTCTTGCGCTGGTCGACAAGCTGACCAAGGGCAGCAAGTCGGGGTGATGAACCCAGCCTCCTTCGGAATTTGGGTTTATCAATCCTTCGCCATCACCCTCACATAGGCACCCGGCGCGTCGCAGATCGGCGTCAGCGCGCCGTCGCCGGGCACCCGGGCGGGGACCATGGCGCGGTCGATCGCGGTCACCCAGCGCTGCCAGTCCGGCCACCAGGATCCGGCCAGCTCGGTGGCGCCGGCGAACCAGGCGTCCGGGTCGGCTGGCAGGTCGGGGTTCACCCAATGGCTGTACTTGCCGCTGTCCGGCGGGTTCACCACGCCGGCGATATGGCCGGACGCGGCCAGCACGAAGCGCACCTTGCCGCCATAGACCTGCGTGGCGCGATAGGTGGACTTCCAGGGGGCGATATGGTCCTCGCGCGTCGAGATCAGGTAGCTCGGCACCTTGATCTTGCGCAGGTCCAGCGCGACGCCGTCCAGCTCGATCCCGCCCGGCTTGATCAGGTCGTTCTGCTGATACATGCGCCGCAGGTAGAAGCTGTGCATGCGGGCGGGCATGCGCGTGCTGTCATCGTTCCAGTAGAGCAGATCGAAGGGGAAGGGTTCCTGCCCCATCAGGTAGTTGTTCACCACGAAGGACCAGATCAGGTCGTTGGCGCGCAGCATGTTGAAGGTGGTCGCCATCTCGCGGCCTTCGAGGAAGCCGCGCTTCTGCATCTTGTCTTCCAGGGCCTGCAGCTGCTCCTCATCGATGAAGACGCCAAGTTCGCCGGCCTCGGCGAAGTCGGTCATCGTCACGAAGTAGGTGGCGGACTTGATGCGCGTATCGCGGCGCGCGGCCATGTGCGCCAGGGTGCAGGCCAGCAGCGTGCCGCCCAGGCAATAGCCGATGGCGTTGATGGATTTCTCGCCCGTCGCCTGCTCGATCGCCTCCAGCGCGGCATAGGGGCCGAGTTGCATGTAATCCTCGAAGCCCTTCTCGGCCAAAGCCTCATCCGGGTTGACCCAGGAGCAGACGAAGACCGTGTGTCCCTGCTCCACCGCCCAGCGGATGAAGCTGTTCTTCGGCCGCAGGTCCAGTATGTAGAATTTGTTGATCCAGGGCGGCAGGATCAGCAGCGGCCGCTTCAGCGCCGTCTCGGTCGCCGGCGCATACTGGATCAGCTCCATCAGCGCGTTGCGGTAGATGACCTTGCCCGGCGTGACGGCGATATTCTCGCCCACCTTGAACTTGCTGTCGTCGGTCATGCGGATGCGCAGCTGGCCGCGGCCGCGCTCCAGGTCGGCCAGCAGGTTGGACAGGCCCTTCAGCAGATTCTCGCCGCCCGTCTCGGCGGTGCGCCGCAGCACCTCGGGGTTGGTCACCAGGAAGTTGGACGGGCTCATCGCATCGACGAATTGCCGGGTGTAGAAATCCACCTTCTGCGCCGTCCTGGTGTCGAGCCCCTCGGCGGTCTGCACCACATTGGTGAAGTACCGCGCCGAGAGCAGGTAGGATTGGCGGATGAAGTCGAACACCTCGTTCGCGCGCCAATCCTCATGCTTGAAGCGCTTGTCGGCGCGGCCTTCCTCGATGACCGGCGCGACCGGGTCGCCCATCATGCGCCGCGCGGTATTCTGCCAGAGCGTCAGGTAATCCTGCCAGAAGCCGATCTGCGCCTGCATCAGCCGGGCCGGATTGGCCATCAGCCGCGTGGTCATTTCCAGGAAGGCGCCGCCGAGATTGCCCGGATCCGGCCCGGCCTGCGTGTTTTCCGACTGGCGCTTGAGGAAATCCGCCACGATGCGCTGCCCGCGCTCGGCCACATCGGCCATGGTGCGGGTGACCAGGGCAGGATCAGGCATGCGAAATGGAGGCGCTTCCGTCCCGTCGCGATCTGGCATCGTTGCAGCCCTTCCTCAATGCCCTGGGCCTTCCACCTTGAAGCGGCCCGGGCTATCCCAAAGCCGAGGGCCGGAGCGGGACAGCATGGCACGCGGCACGGCGGAACGCACCTTGGCCACCGAGCGTAGGGGGGCGCGCCCGAACGGACAAGCGCCCGGGACAGCATGGATTTGCTGCCTTTTTGTCATCCTGGCCATGCCCGGCTGTGGCGATGCGCGGCTGGCCGCGCTCGATCCACGCCCGTTCGCGAACAATGTGATGGGCGCACATCTGGAAGGGCGCCTGCCGCCACCCCGGGCCGATGACCCCTGGCCGAACCTGGCGGGCGTGCCACCGCGCCCCGAAGTGCCCTCGCCGGCCGCCCGCGACGCCCTGACACAGGCGCTAGCCCGCGACCGCACCGCCGCCGCCACGCCGCTGCCGCCCGGCAGCCCAGGCACGGCGCTGCCGCCCACGCCCGGGCTGGCGCCGCCGCCGCCGCCCAGCCTGGCCGCGGCGCCGCCCATCGCGCTGGTGCCGCTCGCCGCCGACGCTGCTCCGGACCCCGCCCGTGCCGCGGCCGCGCCGCCGCCACCGCCCCCCGCCGCGCTGCGCGCACCTCGCCTGCCGTGACAGGCTGGGCTATGCACGTGCCATCCCCGACGCTTCTTCACTGACGGACGCATGCCATGACCGAGGAGTTCCACCGCATTCGGCGCCTGCCGCCCTATGTCTTCGCCGAGGTGAACTCGGCCAAGGCCCGCGCGCGCGCCGCCGCGGAGGACATTGTCGATCTCGGCATGGGCAACCCGGACAGCCCGACACCCGCCCATATCGTGGCGAAGCTGGTCGAGGCCGTGGCCGATCCGCGCACCCATCGCTATTCCATGTCGAAGGGCATCCCGGGCCTTCGCCGCGCCCATGCCGGCTATTATGAGCGCCGCTTCGGCGTGAAGCTCGACCCCGAGACGGAAGTGGTGGCGACGCTCGGCAGCAAGGAAGGGCTGGCGAACCTGGCCGCCGCCATCACCAGCCCGGGCGATACCATCCTCGTGCCGAACCCCTCCTATCCGATTCACCAGTTCGGCTTCGTCCTGGCTGGCGCGTCCGTGCGCAGCGTGCCGCATACGCCCGACGATGACATGCTGCGCGCGCTCGATCGCGCGGTGCGCCATTCGGTGCCCAAGCCCACGGCGCTGATCGTGAACTTCCCCTCGAACCCGACGGCGCTGCTGGCCGACATCCAATTCTACCGCGAGGTGGTGGCCTTCGCCCGCCGGCATGAGATCTTCGTGCTGTCCGACCTGGCCTATTCAGAGATCTATTTCGGCGATGTGCCGCCGCCCTCGATCCTGGAAGTGCCGGGCGCCAAGGATGTGGCGGTGGAATTCACCTCCATGTCCAAGACCTACAACATGCCGGGCTGGCGCATGGGCTTCGCCGCCGGCAATCCGCGGCTGATCTCGGCGCTGACGCGGGTGAAGTCCTACCTCGACTACGGCGCCTTCGCGCCGATCCAGATCGCCGCCGCCGCCGCGCTGAACGGGCCGCAGGATTGCGTGGCCGAGATGCGCGCGCTTTATCGCGAACGCCGCGACGTGATGGTGAAGGGCCTGGCGCAGGCCGGCTGGCAGGTGCCCTCGCCGGAAGGCTCGATGTTCCTCTGGGCACCGATCCCGGACCGGTTCCGGCATCTGGGCAGCGTCGATTTCGCCAAGCTGCTGCTGGCCAAGGCGCGGGTCGCGGTGGCGCCGGGCATCGGCTTCGGCGAGCAGGGCGATGGCCATGTGCGCATCGCCCTGGTCGAGAACAGCCAGCGCATCCGCCAGGCGATGCGCGGGGTGAAGGCCTTCCTGACCGCCGACAATGCCGGACCGGTCGATTCCCCCGCAGACGCCATGGATGTGGACGCCGCCTGATGAAACCGTTGCGGGTGGCCGTTGCCGGCCTGGGCACCGTGGGTGCCGGCGTGATCACGCTGTTGCACGACAATGCCGCGACAGTCGCGGCGCGGGCGGGGCGGCCGATTGCCGTCACCGCCGTCTCGGCCCGCGATCGCGGGCGGGACCGCGGCATCCCGCTGGCGGGGCTGCGCTGGTATGAGGATGCGGCCGCGCTGGCGCTGGACCCCGATGTGGACGTGATCGTGGAAGCGATCGGCGGCACCACGGGCAGCGCCCCCGCGCTGGTGCGCGCGGCGCTGGCCGCCGGCAAGCCCGTGGTGACGGCCAACAAGGCGCTGCTCGCCGAACATGGCGCCGAACTGGCAGCGCTGGCCGCTGAACGCGGCGTGACGCTGGCCTATGAGGCGGCGGTCGCCGGCGGCATCCCCGCCATCAAGGCGGTGCGCGAGGGGCTGGCCGCCAACGACCTGACGCGGATCGTCGGCATCCTGAACGGCACCTGCAACTATATCCTGACGCAGATGCGCGCGCGCGGCATCGAATTCGCCGAAGCCCTGGCCGAGGCGCAGCGCCTGGGCTACGCTGAGGCCGACCCGGCCTTCGACGTGGATGGCATCGACGCCGCGCACAAACTGGCGATCCTGGCCGCGCTCGCCTTCGCCCGCCCGGTGGATTTCGCCGCCGTGCATATCGAGGGGATCCGCGGCATCTCGGCGCTTGATATCCGGCTGGCCGAGGAACTGGGCTATCGCATCAAGCTGCTCGGCATCGCGGCGCGGACCCAGGATGGCATCGACACGCGCATGCACCCGGCGATGGTCCCGGCGACGCACCCGATCGCGCGCGTGGATGGGGTGTTCAACGCGGTGATGGCGGAAGGCGATTTCGTGGGCCGCGTGGTGCTGGAAGGGCGCGGCGCCGGCGCCGGGCCGACGGCCAGCGCGGTGGTCGCCGACCTGATCGACATTGCCCGCGGCCGCGTCACGCCCGTCTGGGGGGTGGAGGCGGCGCTGCTGTCGGCGGCACCCTCGGTGCCGATCGATGCGCGGGTCGGCCCCTACTATCTGCGGCTGATGGTGGTGGACCGGCCGGGCGTGATCGCCGATGTCACGGCGACGCTGCGCGACCATGCGATCAGCCTTGAATCGATGTTGCAGCGCGGCCGATCCCCGGGCGAGGCGGTGCCGGTGGTGATCACCACCCATGATTGCGAGGAACGCGCGATGCGCGCGGCCATGGCGCGCATCGCGGGGATGGAAGCGGTGCTGGAGCCGCCGGCGCTGATCCGCATCGAGCATCTTTGACCCGAAGCGACGGCCGGCCGCTCGAACGGCTGGCACCGCCCGCAGGTCAATCAATTCGACCGTTGGTTAATTGGCAAACTCTCAGTCCCGGAACGGGTCCACAGTGTCTGTCGTCGCCATCGCCACGGCGAAGGGGCGCAACCTGTGCAGGATGCGGATGCTGGCGCTGTGCTTCTCCAGCACGTCCGGCAGGCGGCGATAGGCCATTGGGCTCTCGTCCAGATCGCCACCACGGAGCGTGACGCCACGCTCCGCCAGCCAGGCCTCCATCTGGGCGCGGGCGAAGCGGCGCCTGGCCTCCTGGCGGCCGAACACCCGCCCGGCGCCATGCACGGTGGAGGAGAGCAGCGCCGTCGCCTCGGCGCCGGCCACGCCCTCCAGGATCACCGCGTCATCGCCCATCGAGCCGCCGACAAAGCCGCGTTGGCCCGGGAAGGCCGGCGTGCAGCCTTTGCGGACGACCCAGGCAGGCGCGCCCGCCACCTCCTCGTGCCAGGCGAAGTTGTGGTGGTTGTGCACGCGGTCCAATTCGCCGGCCCCGAGAATGTCCAGCACGGTGGCGGCCACCCAATCACGCCCGGCATAGGCGTAGCGCCCGGCCAGCGCCATCGCGGCCAGGTAGCCGCGACCGAGGTCACTGTCCTGGTGCAGCAGCGTCGGCGGCACGTCGATCCCCTCGCGCCCGCCGCCGCGCTTCAGATAGGCGGTGGCGAGCTTGTGGCCGAGCCCGCGCGAGCCGAAATGGATGCCGACCCACACGGGACTTGCCTCGGCCGAAACGCCCGGCTGCACCTCGTGGAACAGATCCACATAATGGTTGCCCGCGCCGACGGTGCCGAGTTGCTTCTGCGCCGCCAGCAGGAGCGGCGCGGCATCGGCCGCGCGCCAGGCCTCGGCATCGTCGAACAGCGCGTGGGCGACCGGCGCGTCATTGGTGCGGCCGACGCCGAAGGAGATGCGGGCGCAGATCGCGTCGAGCACCCGGTCCACGCGATCCTTCACGGCGCCAAACGGCATGTCGGTCCGCACCGCGAGGTTCCCGCAGGCAATGTCGAAGCCCACACCCGAGACGCTGATATGCTCGCGATAGGCGACGACGCCGCCGACCGGCTGGGAATAGCCGAGATGGCCATCCGCGCAGATCGCCCCGGCCACGGCATCATCATGGTCGAGGCAACGGGCCAGCTGCGCCACGGTGCGCGGATCGTGGTCGCCGACAATAGTGGGCAGGACAGCGGCGCCGCTGCGGATCGCCAGCAGGCTGCGGGCAGCGTCCTGCACGCGGGCGATGGCATCGGCATCGCCACGCCCGATCATCGCCACGTCGGCGCGTGGCCAGCCCAGGCGATGCACGGCGAGGGCGATGAGTGCCCCACGCTCGCCGGCCAATGCCGCGGCGACGGTCTTGGAGAGATCCATGAGGGTGATCCGGGCCGCCGCCATGACGGCGTGGCGCATAGGGTGGGCGGATGGAAAGCCGGGGATGGAGCTGCCCCGGGGGAACAACGGGAAGCTGGCGTCAGCTTCGAAGTCGTTCTGGTCCTCGGCCGTGTTTCCACGCCGCCATCGGATGTATCAGCCTGGGAGGCTGGCCGGTCTGCGCTGTCACGTCCATGGCTCCCTCCTCGGTCTGACCCACTACTGCCTGGAAGATATCACCCTGCCGGATCGAAATCCATCCCCGGGGTCCGCGTGTCGGCGCCGACCATCCACACCAGGCCGAGCGCCAGCAGCCAGGCTTCCCAGGCGATGAAGGCCAGCGCCCCCGCCTCCACCCCCGGCAGGCCGGGCCAGCCTGTGGCCAGCGGCTCGCTGAGGCCAAGGATCCACAGCGGCAGCGTCGCCCGCCCGGCCCAGGACAGGATCGGATGCCGGGCGCGCAGGCCACGCGCGAAGCCGAAGGTCCAGGCGCCGAGCAGGATGGGGCCGAGCGTCTCGCCAATGCCCACGCCGGCGAACTGGTGCAGCGCGCGATAGGCCATCTCGGCGGCGGCCTGCGTCGCTTCGCTGGCGCCCGGCGCCTGGTGCGCCGCGGCCAGCACCGGCACCACCACCACCCAGCGCAGCAGGCCCACCGCCATCGCCAGCGCCGCGGCCGGCGCGAGCCAGGAGGGCAGCGCGACGCCGGCGGCGCGCTCGGCCAGCGGCCCGATCGCGGCAAAGGCCAGCGCGCCGGCGGCGAAGGCCGCCCAGGCGCGGACCAGCGCCCCGCCGCCCGCCAGGTAGCGGCGCAGCACCTCGGAAGGCGGGTCGCGCAGCACGTCATCATAGCCGAACAGGATGGTGAGCGCGGTGAAGGCCAGGCTGACCAGCAGGACGAAGCCGACCAGCGCCAGGCCGGCGGTGCGAAGCGGGGGGCGGCGGGCGGTCATGGCGCCGGCTCCGGCGCGGCATAGGCGCGGGCCAGCAGGAAACCGAGCGCGGCATCGATGCGCGCCCGGCCCTCGGGCGAGGCGCCGTCCAGCCCGGCGAAGCCGCCCATGCTGCTGCCGGCCAGCGTCAGGTAATGCAGCGCCGCCAGCAGGATGGCGTTGATCGCGGGGGCATCCGCCCCGGGCGGTGGCGGGGCGCCGGCCAGCACCTGGCGGATCCAGCCGCCGAAGGCGGCGCTGCGCGCCGCGTCCATGCGGCGCAGCGCCGCATCGGGCCCGGCCAGCTCGGCGACCAGCAGCTTCTGCAAGGCCGGGTCGGCGCGCAGCCCGGCCGCATAGGCCTGCAGCAGGCGGGCGATGCGCGCGGCGTAATCGGCCTCGGCGGGCACCGCCGGGGGCGGGCCGCCGAGCCAGAGCGCGACATCGCCGCCGATCGCGTCGAGCAACCCCTCGACCCCGCCGAAATAGCGGTAGATCAGCTTCTTGTCGCACCCGGCCTCGGCCGCGATGGCGTTGGGGCCGAGCGCCGCATAGCCCTCGCGCGCCAGCAGGCGCAGCGCCGCTTCGCGCAGGCTGCGCGCGGTGCCGTCGCGATCGCGCGGCCGGGGCTTGATGGGCATCGGCACCTCCAGCAGGTCCGGCATCATCGCACGGCCCAGTTGGTCGCGGCCATCGGCAGGCGCGCCGCCAGTTCACGGGCATGGCGCGCCAGCGCGGCGCGGGCATGGCCGTGCTCGCGATAGTAGTTCTGCGGGCCGCCCAGGAAGGGCGTGCCGTTGCTGTGGGTGGCCTGCGCCACCAGCCGCTCGCCGGTCAGCGCATCGACCAGTTCCGATTCGCTGGCGGCGCCGCCCGCCGTGACGGGCGCCGCCAGCAGCGAGGTGGCGACGTTCAGCGCCACATTCGCCCGCTCATAGCCGGTGATGGCGGCGCGCAGCCGCATCGTGCGGCCCTCGGCCAGCGGGGCCGCGACCAGCTGGTAGCCGCGCCGCGCGAAGGCCTCGGACAGGGCGGCGCGATAGGACAGGCGCAGCGCCTCGAGCACGGCGGGATCCTGGATGGCCGGCGCCGCGGGGCCGGGGCGGAAGGCGATCTCCTCGATGATCACGGCGCGGTAGCCGGCCAGCCGCTCGGCCGGCGCGGCATAGGCAAGGGTGGCCGGGTCCTCGGCCGCGGCGACCAGCGGCGTGGTGGGCGCGATGAAGCCGGTGGCGGTGGTCTGCTGCGCGGCGCAGGCGGGCACCAGCAGCAGCAGGGCGAGGAGGGGGAGGCGCTTGGTCATGGGCTTTGGTCTCTCGGTGGGAGACGGGCTTGTCTCCATGCGGGGACATATAAGTCTCCATTTGGGGACATGCAAGCGGAAATCGTGCCGAACCCCCGCTCGGGGGGGGTCCGCAGCCGCGCGCCGCGGAGTAGTCTCCGCCGCGATCCCGGAGGACCCCCGATGACCGACACCCATCCGCAGGTGCATGTCGACCGCAACCTGGCCCTGGAACTGGTCCGCGTGACCGAAGCGGCGGCGCTCTCAGCCGCGCGCTGGATGGGCCGCGGCGACAAGAACGCCGCCGACGGCGCCGCCGTCGAGGCGATGCGCCGCGCCTTCGACACCGTCGCCATCTCCGGCACCGTGGTGATCGGCGAGGGCGAGATGGATGAGGCGCCGATGCTCTATATCGGCGAGAAGGTCGGCCTCTATGCGAAGGCCGGCGGCGGGCCCGAGGTGGACATCGCGGTCGATCCGCTGGAGGGCACCACGATCACCGCCAAGGGCGGGCCCAACGCCATGGCCTGCGTGGCGCTGGCGCAGCGCGGCGGCTTCCTGCACGCGCCCGACATCTACATGGACAAGCTGGCGGTCGGCCCCGGCCTGCCGGAGGGCGTGGTCAACCTGGACGCCTCGGTCGAGGAAAATCTCCGCGAACTGGCCCGCGCCAAGCAGCGCGACATCAGCGACCTGGTGGTCTGCCTGCTCGACCGCGATCGCCACAAGGAGATCGTGAAGCGCTGCCGCGCCGCCGGTGCGCGCATCATGATGATCCCCGATGGCGACGTGTCGGGCGTGGTTGCCGTGTCGCAGCCGGAGACCGGCGTTGACATCTACATGGGCTCGGGTGGCGCGCCGGAGGGCGTGCTGGCGGCCGCGGCACTGCGCTGCATCGGCGGGCAGATGCAGGGGCGGCTGATCTACGAAAGCGAGGATCAGATCGCCCGCGCCCGCCAGATGGGCATCACCGATCCCAACCGCATCTACGGCCTGACCGACATGGCGAAGGGCGATGTGATGTTCGCGGCCACCGGCGTCACCACCGGGCCCATGCTGCGCGGCGTCCGGCATTTCGGCGCCGGCGCCGTCACCCACTCCATCGTCATGCGCAGCAAGTCGGGCACCGTCCGCTATGTCGAGGGCCACCATAATTTCGCGTTGAAGCCCGCCGCCTTCACGGCGTGACCGCGCCCCGGTCCGTCACCGGCCGCCGCTGGCTGTGGCGCGAGGCGGAGCCGCGCGCCGCGCAGGGCATCGCGCAGCGGCTGGCGGTGCCCGAGCTGGTCGGCAGGCTGCTGGCCGGCCGTGGGATCGACGTGGACGCGGCGCCCGACTTCCTCGACCCGACGCTGCGCGCGCTGCTGCCCGACCCGTCCGTGCTGATCGACATGGACGCCGCGGCGGCCCGCCTGGCCGCCGCCGTCCGGGCCCGCGAACAGGTGGCGGTCTTCGCCGACTATGATGTGGATGGCGCCTGCTCCGGCGCGCTGATGACGGGGCTGCTGCGCGACCTTGGCTGCCGCGTCGCCGCCTATGTGCCGGACCGGCTGGCCGAGGGCTATGGCCCCAACCCCCAGGCCATCGCGAGCCTTTGCGATGCCGGCGCCACGCTGATTGTCACGGTCGATTGCGGCATCGCCGCCCAGGAAGCGCTGGCCGCCGCGACGGGCCGCGCCGATGTGGTGATTCTGGACCATCACAAGGCCGAGGGCCCGCCGCCCAGGGTGGTGGCGGCGGTCAATCCGAACCGGCTGGATGACCGATCGGGCCTCAATCACCTCTGCGCGGCCGGCGTCGGCTTCCTGGCCGGGGTCGCGCTGCTGCGGGAGCTGCGCCGCAGCTTCCATCTGCAACCCGGCGAGGGGCCGGATCTGCGTGACATGCTCGACCTGGTGGCGCTGGCCACGGTGTGCGACGTGATGCCGCTGACCGGCGTGAACCGCGCCCTGGTGACGCAAGGGCTCAAGGTGATGGGCCGGCGCGCACGCCCGGGCCTGGCCGCCCTGCTGGAGGTGGCGCTGGCGAAGGACGCGCCCTCGGCGCACACGCTTGGGTATCTGCTGGGGCCGCGGATCAATGCCGGCGGGCGCATCGGCGATTCAGGGCTCGGTCTTCGGTTGCTGACCGAGCAGGACCCGGTGGAGGCGCGCGCCATGGCCGCCACGCTGGATGCCGTCAATCGCCGCCGGCAGGAGGTGGAGGCCGAGGTGCTGGACGACGCCTTCGCCAAGGCCGCCGAGCAGTTCGAACGCGGCCATCCGACGCTGCTGGTGGTCGGCCAGGGCTGGCATCCAGGCGTGGTCGGCATCGTCGCCGGGCGAATCAAGGAAAAGTTCAACCGCCCCGCCTTGGTGGCCGGGCTGAATGACGGGCTGGCCAAGGGCTCGGGTCGCAGCGTGCCGGGGCTCGACCTGGGGGCGGCGGTGATCGCCGCGCGGCAGATGGGCCTGCTGGCCACCGGTGGCGGCCATCCGATGGCGGCCGGCTTTTCCTTCCGTGCCGAGCGCGAGGGGGAAGTGCACGCCTTCCTCGATGAACGGCTGGCGGCGGCGGCGGACCTGCCCGGCGCCGCCGATCTGACGCTGGAAGGCAGCCTGCAGGTGGCGGGCGCCAACGTGACCGTGGCGCAGCAGGTCGGCCGATTGGCCCCCTTCGGCCCCGGCAATGAGGAACCGATCTTCCTGGTGCCCCGCGCGCGGATCGTGCGCGCCGACCGGGTGGGCAAGGAAGGCGCCACCATCCGCTGTTTCCTGGAAGGGGAAGGCGGCGGCGCGCGGCTGAAGGCCGTGTGTTTCCGCGCCAAGGATGGGCCGCTGGCGGCGGCCCTGCTGGCGGGCGGCGTGCTGGACCTGGCCGGGCATTTGCGCGCCGAGGCCTGGAACGACCAGGTCAGCGCCGGCCTGCATGTGGTGGACGCCGCGCCGGCCGGCAGCCAAACGCGATCGGACTGATGCAGACGGCCGCGATTCGGGTGTAGGCTGCCCGCCTGGCGGTTCGGCGTTCGGACCGCGCACAAACATTGTCGGGAAGCTGGTGTCGGGACAGACGCGGTCAGGGGATGGCCCGCGCAGGATCGGGGTGATCGTCAACCCGATCGCGGGCATGGGCGGGCGCGTCGGCCTCAAGGGCACGGACGGCGCCGAGACGCTGGCGCGCGCCCGGGCGCTCGGCGCGACACCCATGGCCGCCGCGCGCTGCGCCGAGGCGCTGGCGCTGCTGACGCCGCTGGCCCAGCGCCTCACCGTGATCGCGCCGCCCGGGGCGCTGGGCGCCGAAGCCGTGGCCGCCGCCGGGCTCACGCCGCAGCTTCTGGGCGGAATGCCGGACCCGGAAGGGGCGCCCGCCGATACGGTGGCGGCCGCCCGCCTGATGCTGCGCGCCGGCGTCGAGTTGATCCTGTTCGCCGGCGGCGATGGCACGGCGCGCGACCTGGTCGGCGTGGTCGGCACCCAGGTGCCGCTGCTCGGCGTGCCGACCGGCGTGAAGATGCACTCCGCCGTGTTTGGCCTGAGCCCGCGCGCCGCCGGCCGCTGCGCCGCCGGCTTCCTCGGGCCCGACGGCGCCGGCATGGCGCTGCGCGAAGCCGAGGTGATGGACATTGACGAGGCCGCGCTGCGGGAGGGTCGCGTCAATGCCCGCCTGCACGGCGTGGCGCATGTGCCGCAGCTGCGCGGCCAGATGCAGGCCTGCAAGGCCGGCGCCCGGCCGGATGATGCGGCGGCGCTGGATGCGCTGGCCCGGGTGATCGCGCGCGAATGGCCGGCGGACCGGCTGATGATCCTGGGCTGCGGCACCACCGCGCGGCGCGTCAGGCGCGCCATCGGGTTCGAGGGCACGCTGCTCGGCGTGGATGTGGCGCTCGGCGGCCGGCCGATCGCGCTCGACGTGACCGAGGCGCAGTTGCTGCGCCTGCTGGACCGGACGGACAATGCCGGCATCATCGCCAGCGTCACCGGCGGGCAGGGGTTCCTGTTCGGCCGCGGCAACCAGCAGATCAGCGCGGAGGTGATCCGCCGCGTCGGGCGCGAGCGCATCATGGTCGTGACAGGCGCCGCCAAGCTGGCCACACTCGATCCGCCGGCGCTGCATGTCGATACGGGCAGCGCCGAGGTGGATGCGATGCTGGCGGGGCACATCCATATCCATACGGCGCCGGGACAACGCATGGTGATGCGTGTCGCCGCCGGAACAGGGTGAGGCAGAGGGGGATCGGGCCGATGGCAGGGGAAGCTGGAGCAGCACAGGCCAGGGGCGCGCACCCCTGGATGGCGAATGCGACCGAGGAAGCCAAGGCAGCCATGCTGCGCGCGATCGGCGCGCCCAGCATCGAAAGCCTGTTCGCGCAGATCCCCGAGGATCACCGCTTCCGCGGCACGCTCGACCTGCCGCCGCAGCTGGCCAGCGAAGTGGCGCTGAAGCGCCACATGCTGGGCCTGCTCAAGAAGAACCAGGATTGCGAGCAGAGCCTGTCCTTCCTCGGATCGGGCATCTGGCAGCACCATGTGCCGGCGATCGTGGATGAGGTGGTGGGCCGCACCGAATTCCTCACCTCGGTCTGGGGCACGCCCAGTTCCGACCATGGGCGCAACCAGGCCTGGTTCGAATTCTGCTCGATGATGGGCGAGCTGGTCGGCCTCGAATTCGTGGGCCTGCCCGTCTATTCCTGGGGCTGCGCCATCGGCAATGCGGTGCGCATGGCGTCGCGGCTGAATGGCCGGCGGGAAGTGCTGGTGCCCGCCGGCATGGATCCGGAACGGCTGGATGTGCTGCGGCAATATTGCCAGCCGGCCGGCACGCAGGGGCACGTCGCCGTCACCACCGTGGCCTATGAACCCGCCACCGGCCTGCTGGACCTGGCGGACCTCGCCACCAAGCTCAGCCCGACCATCGCCGCGGTCTATATCGAGAATCCCGGCAGCTTCGGCGTGGTGGAGCCGCGCAGCGCCGAGATCGGCCGACTGGCGCATGCGATGGGCGCCGAGTTCATCGTCGGCGTCGATCCCATCTCGCTCGGCGTGCTGGCGCCGCCGGCCGATTATGGCGCCGACATCGTGGTGGGCACCATCCAGACACTGGGCGCGCACATGGCGGCCGGCGGCGGTGCGGGCGGCTTCATCGCCAGCCGCGACGAGGAACGCTATGCGCGCGAATATCCCACGCTGAACATCTCGATCGCGCCGACCGACCGGCCGGGCGAACACGGCTTCGCGCTCAGCCTGGCGCACCAATCCAGCTACGGCATGCGCGAGGAAGGCAAGGACTGGACCGGCAATTCGGTCTACCTGACCACCATCGGCTGCGCCGCCTACATGGCGCTGATGGGCCCCGCGGGCTTTGCCGAGATTGGCGAGGTGATCACCCAGCGCAGCCATCATGCGGCGAAGGTGCTGTGCGGCGTGCCGGGCGTGCGGATCATGTTCCCCAGCGGCTTCTTCAAGGAATTCCTGGTGAATTTCGACGGCACGGGGAAGAGCGTGGAAGCGATCAACGCCGCGCTCCGCGCGCGCGGGATCTTCGGCGGCCGCGACCTGTCGGCGGATTTCCCGGCGCTTGGCCAGAGCGCGCTCTATGCCGTGACCGAGATCCACACCGCCGAGGATATCGCCCGCCTCGCCGCCGCCCTTGAGGAGATCGTGGCATGACCGACGCAACCCCGCGCGAAGTCCAGCAGGCGCGCTGGCATGAACCGGTGGTGATGGCGCTGGGCGCCGCCGGCCGCCGTGGCATCACCTTCGCCACCCCCGAACCCGAGGTGGCCGCCATCGGCTCCGCCGCCACGCTGTTGCCCGGCGCCATGCGCCGCAAGACCCGCCCGGCGCTGCCCGAAATGACCGAGCATGACACGCTGCGCCACTATGTGCGCCTGTCGCAGCAGGTGCTGGGCATGGTGGGCATCAGCCTGTTTGGCACCTGCACCATGAAGTATAATCCGCGCGTTTCGGAAGCGTTGGGGCTGCGTCCGCAACTGGCGGAACTGCACCCGTTGCAGCACCCCAGCACGTTGCAGGGCATGCTCGAAATCGTCTGGAATTTCGAGCAGGTGCTGAAGGCGCTGTCCGGCATGGACCGCTTCACCTTCCAGGCGGCGGGCGGCGCGGATGCAGCCTATACCCATGTCTGCGTCACCCGCGGCTGGCTGGAATCCCGCGGCGAGCTTGGCGTCCGCGATGAGATCGTGACCTCGATCCAGGCGCATCCCTGCAACCCCGCCACCGCGGCCGCCGGCGGCTTCAAGGTGGTGTCGCTGCCGCTGGAGGAAGGCGGCTATCCCAGCATCGCGGCGCTGCGCGCGGCCATCGGGCCGCGCACCGCGGCGCTGATGATCAACAACCCCGACGATATGGGCATCTACAATCCGCAGATGCGCGAATGGGTGCGGCTGGTGAAGGAAGCCGGCGCGCTGGCCTTCTACGACCATGCGAACTTCAACGGCGTGATGGGCAAGATCCGCGCCCGCGACCTGGGCTTCGACGCCTGCATGTTCATGCTGCACAAGACCTTCGGCGGCCCGAAGGGCGGCGGCGGCCCGGCCACCGGCGCCTATGGCTGCACCGAGGAGCTGGCGCGCTTCCTGCCGAAGCCGATGGTCAACAAGACGCCGTCTGGCTTCACGCTGGACGTGCCGCCCCACTCCGTCGGCAAGGTGCGGGAATTCATGGGCAATCTGCACATCGTCATGCGCGCCTATGCCTGGGCCCGCGGCATGGGCGCGGCCGGCATCCATGAGGCATCCGACCTGTCGGTGCTGGCGAACAACTACATGGAAAAGGGGCTGCTCGCGATCCGCGGCGTCACCAAGAGCCATCCCGACATTGGCGGCCCGCGCATGGAAATGACGCGCTACTCGCTGGGCACGCTGAAGGAGGAAACCGGGGTTGGCGTCGGCGATGTGGCGAACCGCATGACCGATTTCGGCGTCGATGCGCCCTGGCTGGCGCATGAGCCCTGGCACTTCCCGGAACCCTTCACGCCGGAAGCCGGCGAATTGTGGTCGAAGGAGGATATCGACACCTGGGTGGCGGTGGTCGCGCAGGTCTGCGCCGAAGCCTATGCCGATCCGGCGCGCGTCACCGGGGCGCCGCACAATGCCGCCATCGGCAAGGTGCAGGGCGAGGGCTGCGAGGATCCGGCCCGCTGGGCGACCACCTGGCGCGCCTATCTGCGCAAGCATGGCGCCGTGGCGCAGCAGCAGGCCGCGGAGTGATACCAACGGCCGAATTGAGTGACCTGCGGCCAGAATCGTGCCGAAGGCGTGCCTTCGGCACGACGCTGGCCGAGGCCGCGAACGCGGCCCGCCGCCCGTGCGGCGAGCCAAGGCCGCGGAGCGGCCGCCCGGCGCCTGAGGGCGCAAAAGAAATACCAACGAGTCGCTGCAAGGGGCCGTTGGTATGACCGCTGCGCCCCCCTGGACCTGGCCGGAAGCGACCTGGCGCGGCCTGGTCGGGCGGGTGCGGGCGGGGCGGCGGCTCAGGCCGGAAATCTGGCCCGATGGGGCGCGCTGCGCCGTGGCGCTGTCCTTCGATTGCGACCATGAGACCTTCGAGATGGGGGCGGGCGGCCAGGCGATCGGCCGCCTCGCCTGGGGCGAGTTCGGGCGCCGCGTGGGCGTGCCGCGCATCCTGGCCGTGCTGGAACGCCATGGCGTGCCCGCCACCTTCTTCTGCCCCGCCGTCGCCGCGCTGATCGACCCGGATGAGGCCGCGCGCATCGCGGCCGCCGGCCATGAGATCGGCATCCATGGCTGGATCCATGAGAATACCTCGCTGCTGGACGCCGCCACCGAGCGCGAGCTGATGCTGCGCGCCCACGACACGCTGGCGCGCCTCGCCGGCCGCGCGCCGGTCGGGCATCGCGCGGCGCAGTGGGACACCAGCCCGAACACGGTGGCGATCGTGCGGGAATTGGGGCTGCTCTACGACAGCTCGCTGATGGCCGATGAGGACCCCTATGAGCTGCTGCTGGACGGCACGCCGACCGGCATTGCCGAGATCCCCGTCGAATGGCTGCGCGACGATGCCGTCTACCTCATGTTCAACCGCAACCCCGCGACCCGCCCCTACGCCACGCCCGAGGATGTGCTGCGGATCTTCCTGCGCGAGCTGGACGCGGCGTGGGAGGAAGGCGGCGTCTTCCAGCTGGTGATGCACCCCTTCGTCATCGGCTATCGCTCCCGCATCTGGATCCTGGAGGAGATCATCCGGCACGCCGCCGCCCGCGGGCGCTGCTGGTTCGCAACCCATGCCGACATCGCCCGATACGTCCTCACCCATGGCTGACGCCGCCTTCACCTGGACCGACGCGGCGGGCGTGCCGCGCGCCGTGCCGCTCCGCCCCGGCCACACGCTGGCGGCGGCGCTGACCGCGGCCGGGGTGCGCGAATTGCGCGCCACCCGCCGCGGCCTGGATGGCGAGGGGCGCGGCCTCCATTGCGGCATGGGCGTCTGCCAAGATTGCCTGGTGGAGGTGGATGGCGAGCCCAATCTGCGCGCCTGCATGACCAAGGCGCGGCCGGGCATGCAGGTGCGCCACCAGGATTTCCCCGGCACCGCCCGCCTGCCGGACGGGCCCGTGCCGGTCCCCGATGATGCGCCCCTGCCCGCGCCGGAGGTGCTGGACCTGCTGATCCTGGGTGGCGGCGCCGCCGGCCTGTCGGCCGCCATCGCGGCGCGTGGCTGTGGTTTGGAGGTGCTGGTCGTCGAGGAACGGGCGGGGCTCGGCGGGCAATATTTCAAGCAGCCCGCGCCGGGCCTCGCCGCGCCGGCGCTGGATGCGCAGCAGGCGGAAGGCGGCGCGCTGGCCGCCGCCGCCGAGGCGTCGGGCGCCACCATCCTGCGTGGGGCGGAGCTGTGGGGCGCCTTCGACATGGATCGGCTGGCGCTGTTCGATGGGCAGCGCACCCGGCTGCTGGCGCCCCGCGCGGTGATCATCGCGGCCGGCGCCTATGAACGCCCGCACATGGTCCCGGGCTGGACGCTGCCGGGGGTGATGACGGTGGGGGCGGCGCAGACGCTCTGGCGCAGCTACCGAGTGCTGCCGGCCCAGCGCATCCTGGTGGCCGGCAATGGCCCGCTGAACCTGCAAGTGGCCTGCGAACTGGCGGCGGGCGGCGCGGAGGTGGTCATGGTGGCGGAATCGGCGCCCGCGCCCATCACCCGCATCGCCGACGCCATCGCCATGGCGGCCGCCGGGCCGGGGCTGGCCGCGAAGGGTCTTTTCTATCTGGCAAGCCTCGCCCGCCGCCGCATCCCGCTGCGCCACGCCACCACGCTGACTGCCATCGCGCGGACGCAAGACGGTGCGCTGCGCGCCACGCTGCGCGGCGCGCAGGGGGACACCCATATCGAGTCGGATGCTGTCCTGCTCGGCTACGGCTTCCTGCCAAGCCATGAGACGCTGCGCGCACTGGGCGCCGAATGCAGCTTCGACGTGGCGCGCGGCCAATTCGTGCCGCTGCGCGACGCCGATACCATGACGCGCGTGCCGGGCCTCTACGCTGTCGGCGATTGCGCCGGCATGGGCGGCGCGCCGGCGGCGCGGGAGGAAGGGGTGATCGCCGCCATCGCCGCCGCCCGGCGGATCGGCCGCGCCATCCCGGCGGGGATGGCCGCCGCCGAGCAGGCAGCGCGCCGCCGCCTGCCCGGCCATCGCCGCTTCCAGGCGGCGCTGTGGCGCCTGTTCGCCGCGCCGCGCGCCGGCCTGTCGCTGGCCGACGCCACGACCCTGGTCTGCCGCTGCGAGGAAGTGACCAGGGGCGAGCTGGACGCGGTGCTGGCCGATGGCACGCCCGCGCTGGGCGAGGTGAAGCGCCGCACCCGCTGCGGCATGGGCCGCTGCCAAGGCCGCTATTGCGCCCCGGCCCTGGCCGAGCATCTGGCCGCGACGCAAGGCCGCCCGCTGGACAATTTCGCGCTGTTCGCGCCGCGCGCGCCGGTCAAGCCCATCGCCATCGCCGACATCGTCGCGCTGGATCGGCACGCGCCGTGAGCAGCCTGCCCGCCGAGATCGGCGTCGCCGTGGTGGGCGGCGGCATTGTGGGCCTCTGTGCCGCACTGGAGCTGGCGCGCGCCGGTGTCGAGACGCTGGTGCTGGACGATTCGGCGCGGCTCGGCGGCACCACCGCCAATGCGGGCAGCCTGCATGTGCAGATGCAAAGCCGCTTCATCCGCCTCTATCCCGAGCAGGTGCCGGGGCTGGAGCGGTCGCTGCCCCTGTACGTCGCCGCCGCCAGCCTGTGGGCGTCGCTGGAGCGCGATCTGGGAACCAGCTTCGAGCTGAAGGAATCGGGCGGGCTGATGGTGGCGGAAACGCCGGAATCCTACGAATTCCTGGCGCGCAAATGCGAGCGCGAGCGGCGGCTTGGCCTGCGGGTCGAGATGCTGGACCGCGCCGCCCTGTCCCGCGTCGCGCCCTATCTGTCGGAGGCGGTGATCGGCGCGGAATTCTGCGCCGAGGAGGGCAAGCTCAACCCGCTGCTGGCGAACCAGGCGGTGCGGCGCGCGGTGCAGGCGGCGGGCGGCGTGATCCATCCCGAAAGCCGGGTGGCGCGGATCACGCGCGAGGGCAGCGCCTGGCGGCTGCACCTGGCGCACGGCACGCTGCGCGCGGGGCGGCTGCTGCTGGCCGCCGGGGCGGGCACGGGCGCGCTTCTGGCGCCGCTCGGGCTGGATGTGCCGACGGTGGCCGAGCCGCTGCACATGAACGTCACCGAGGCGACAGGGCCGCTGATCGGCCATCTGGTGCAGCATGCCGAGCGCATGATCACGCTGAAGCAGCTGGCCGCCGGCCAGGTGGTGGTGGGCGGCGGCTGGCCTGCCACGCTGCGGGGCACGCCGCCGCACCCGACGGTGGAGGCATCCAGCCTGCTCGGCAATCTGCGGCTGGCCAGCCATATCGTGCCGCGCCTCGCGCGCCTGAAGCTGCTGCGCAGCTGGGCCGGCGTGAACACCACCGTCGATGGGCAATGCGTGCTGGGCGAGGCGCCGGGCCTGCCGGGCCTGTTCCTGGCGGTGCCGGGCGATGCCGGCTACACGCTGGGCCCGCTGGTCGGGCTGCTGGCCGCCGGCGCGCTGCTCGGGCGGCGCGACCTGCCCTTCGACATCGCGCCCTATTCGGCGGCGCGGTTCGGCCGGGTGGGCGCCCCGGCTTAACCGCTATTCGATCGCCGCCTGGATGCGCGCCGCGGCCTCCAGCAATTCACGCAGGAAGCGCGTGCGCAGTTCCTCGAGCGACACCCGCGACGTCGGGCCACAAACATTGATGGCGCCGATCGTCACCCCACCCCGGCCATGCAGCGGCACGGACAGGGACCGCAGCCCGGGCTCCAGCTCCTCATCGACGATGGCCCAGCCCTGCCGGCGCGCCTGATCCACCGCCTCGACCAGCGCGCCCGGCGTGATGATGGTGTTGGGCGTGCGCGGCGCCGGCCGGGACGTGGCCAGCAGGCGCTCGGCGGCGGCGGGCACCAGCCCGGCCAGCAGCACGCGCCCGACCGAGGTGCAATAGGCGGGCGTGCGGCTGCCCACGCGCAGATCGACGTTGATCAGGTGCCGCGCGCTCGGGATGTGCAGCACGTACAGCACCTCATGCCCGTCCAGCACGGCGCCGTAGCAGGATTCGCCCAGCCGGTCGGAAACCGCGGCCAGCACGGGCCGGGCAATGTCCCAGACCGAGGATGCGGCCATCACCGCATGGCCCAGTTCCAGCAGCCGGGGCGTCAATGCGAAGCGCTTGCCGTCGGTCTCGGCATAGCCGGCATGCACCAGGGTCAGCAGGAAGCGTCGCGCGCTGGCGCGGGTCAGGCCGGTGACCTCGGCCACCTCGGTCAGCGTCATGCGCGGACGGTCGCGGCGGAAGGCCTTCAGCACCTCGAACAGGCGCAGCACGGAATAGACCAGCTCGCGCTCGGCGCCCGGGCGCGCGGCACGATCCTCGGATGCCGAGAGCAGCGCATCGTCGGGCAGGCCATCCAGGGCCGCATCGTCCTCGGTCATTGTCACGCATCCTCAGCCGCGGCCCAGGCTGCCCTACGTTCGCTCCGCGAACAAGCCAGAGGGCCCCGTGCGCTGGGCGAATCGGCTCTTGCTGATCGGCACCCAATCCTGTTCACTCCGTGAAATCCTGTTCGCAGGACAGCGGGTCCGCATGACGGGGCCATCACGGGCGCAGCAGAGGGTCTCCATTCTGGTCATGACGGGGACCCGGCCTTCGCACAGTGGGAGGTGGCGCCGTGAGGCCGGCCCAGGTGCCGCGCCGCCGCCGGATCCGCGATGGGCCGGCGGCGCCCCGCACTGGACGGTGCGGGCGCCGGGCCTGCATATGCGCTGAGACTTCGGAGGAAACAGAATGAACCGCGACAGCGTGACATGGACCGGGCCGATGCCCGCCGTCACCACCCCCTTCGCGCCGGATGGGCGCGTGGACAGTGCGGGGTTTCGCGCCAATGTCGCGCGGCTGCTCGGGCTCGGCGCCACCGGCATCGTGGCATGCGGCTGCACGGGGGAATTCTGGAGCCTGTCGCTGGCGGAACGGAAGGCCTTGTACGCCGATGCGGTGGCGGGCGCCGCCGGCCGCGGCACGGTGATTGTGGGCACCGGCTGCGTCGGCGCGGCGGACACGATCGCGCTGGCCCATGCCGCCCATGCCGCCGGGGCGGACGGCATCCTGGTGCTGCCGCCCTATTTCGTGAAGCTGACGGATGACGAGATCTTCGCGCATTACGAAGCGGTTTCCGCCGCCGCGCCGCTGCCGATCGTGGTCTACAATATCCCGGGCAATGCGGTGAACGCCATCTCCCCGGCGCTGGCCTCGCGGCTGGCGGAGCTGGAGAAAATCGTGGCCATCAAGGAAAGCAGCGGCGACTGGAACAATTTCTATGCGACGCTGCTGGCGGTGAAGGATCGCATCCGGGTGTTCTGCGGCCCTTCCTCGGTGTTCGGCGTGCCGGCGGTGCATGCCGGCGCGGATGGCACGGTGGATTGCTTCCCCAATGTCTGGGCCGGCACGCTCGATCTTTGGTACGCGGCGCGCGACCCGGCGCGCCATGCCGAGGCCGAGCAGCTGCAGGCGACCGCGCGGCGCCTGACCGATTTGTTCGTCACCGGCGGGCGCACGCTGTATCCGGCGACCAAGGCGGCGATGGACCATCTGGGCTTCCCCGGCGGCGGCGTGCCGCGGCCGCCCTTGCAGAAGCTGGCGGGGGCGCCGCTGGAGGGCCTCAAGGCCGGCCTCGCCGAGCTTGGGGTTCGCTAAAGATGGATCTCGGCATCCGCGGTCGCCACGCGATCGTCTGCGCCGCCAGCCAGGGCCTCGGCCGCGCCTGTGCGGAAAGCCTGGCGCGCGAAGGCTGCGACCTGACCATCAATGCCCGCACGCCGGGCCCGCTGGAAGCAACCGCCGAGGCGATCCGCCGCGCTTATGGCGTGCGGGTGACCGCCGTCGCCGGCGACATCAACAGCGAGGCCGGGCGCGACGCGCTGCTGGCCGCCTGCCCCAACCCCGACATTCTGGTCAGCAGCCCGGGCACGCGACAGGTGCCGGGCGATTTCCGCAGCTGGGACCGCGCCGAATGGGACAAATGGTGGAATGAGCATTTCTACACCGCGGTCGAGCTGATCCGCCGCACCGCGCCCGGGATGTGCGAACGCCGCTTCGGGCGGATCGTCAATATCTCGGTCTCCTTCATCAAGTTCCCGCAGGTGGGCTTCGCGCACAGCCATTCGGCGCGGGCCGGCCTGTCGGCCGCCATCGCATCCATGTCGCGCGAGCTGATCCCGCACAATGTGACGGTGAACAGCGTCTGCCCCGGCCTGTTCGACACGGAAGCGCTGCGGGTGAACCTGCACGGCCATGCGAAGCGCCTCAACACCACCTATGAGGCGATGGTCGAGGACCGGCTCAAGACCTGCCCCGCCGGCCGCTTCGCCGACCCCGCCGAGTGCGGCGACCTGGTGGCCTTCCTGTGCAGCGCGCAGGCGGGCTTCATGTCGGCGCAGAACATCGTGAATGATGGCGGCTACTATCAGGGGCTGTTCTGATGGAGGGGGCGGCGCTGCTGCCCGCTTCCGGGCGCGTCGTCGCGATTTCCGGCGCCGGGCGCGGCCTGGGGGCGGCGATCGCGCGCCGCCTGCACGCGGAAGGTTTCGCGCTGGCGCTTGGCGTGCGCGATCCGGTGCGGGCCGCGGCGCACCTGCCCCTGCCCGGCGGCCCGGCCGTGACGTGGCACGGCTATGACGCCACGCGCCCTGACACGGCGGCAAGCTGGATCGCCGCGTCGGTGGCGGCGCATGGGCGGCTCGACGGGCTGGTGAACAATGCCGGCATCCTCCGCAAGCTCACCTTCGAGGAAGGCTCGGAGGATGATCTGGACGCGATGTGGCAGGTGAATGTGAAGGGGCCCTTCCGCGCCATCCAGGCGGCGCTGCCGCATCTGCGCGCGTCGGGTGAGGGGCGGCTGGTGAACATCGCCTCCACCGACGGCAAGCGCATCCGCGACCCTTCGGCGCCGCTCGGCTATGCCATGACGAAGCATGCGCTGATGGCGCTGACGCATGCGGCGCGCTTCGCGGGGCACGCGGATGGGCTGCGCGCCACGGCGCTGTGCCCGGGCGCGATCGACACCGACCTGATCGCCGGCCTGGTCGGCGCCACGCCCGCCGCCGGGCGGCTGAAGCCGGAGACGGTGGCGGAGATGGTCTGCCTGCTGCTGCGCCTGCCGAACCAGGCGCATGTGGCGGAGCTGATCGTGAATACGCGGCTGGAAGCCACGCTGTGATAAACCCATCTTCCTTCGGAATCTGGGTTTCTGTGCTGCTTGGCGCGCCGCCGCCCGCCAACCCGGCGCGCGGTCAACCCAGATTCCTGCGGCATCTGGGTTTACCAACGGCCGCTTGCAGCGACTCGTTGGTTTCTCTTCTGCGCCCTCAGGCGCCGGGCGGCCGCTCCGCGGCCTCGGCCAGCGTCGTGCCGAAGGCGCGCCTTGGCCAGTGTCCGAAGGCACGTCTTCGGCACGACGCTGGCCGCAGGTCATTCAATTCGGCCGCTGGTATGATACGCTTAGGCCACCGCGAAACCGGCAATCTCGGGATCGTCGGCACGCCGGCGACCCAGCGCCAGTTCGGCGATCAGTCGCGCCACATGCGGCCCCGCGGTGAAGCCCATCCAGGGGAAGAAGCACAGGAACACGCCCGCCGCGCCGGGCAGCTCGCCCAGGATCGGGCGCCAATCCTGCGTGCCATTCACGATCGCCGCCCAAGCGCGCACCACGCGCATCCGCGCCACGGCCGGCACGGCGGCGATGGCCAGGCGCAGGTTCGGGATCAGCGATTCCTCGCAGACAACGGGCAGGCCCGTGATGGGATGCAGCCGCGCCGGCCAGCCGCCACCAATCACCAGGCTGCCCTGCGCGGTCTGCTTCAGGGACAGCCGGTCGGCCGCCGAATAGACCAGATGCGGCACCAGGGGCGCCACACGCTCGGTGACCGTCACCTGGATCGGGTGCGCCTCGATCGGCAGATCCAGGCCGAGCCAGGACGCCACCTGCCCGGCCGCCGCGCCGGCGCAATTCACCACGCGTCGCGCCCGGACCGCGCCGGCGGGCGTGGCCACGCGCCAGCCATCGCCATCCGCTGCCATGCCGATCGCCGGCGTGCGGGTGCGGATGCGCGCGCCGTGGCGTTGCGCGGCGCGGGCGAAGGCGAAGGTCGCCATCAGCGGGTTCGCCTTTCCCTCGATCGGGCAATAGGTGCCGCCGATCGATTCGGGTGCCAGATAGGGTGCCACCGCCAGCAGCTCGCCGCGATCCAGCAGGCGCACATCCAGCCCCTCGGCGCGCTCGATCGCGGATTTGCGGCGGAGCATCGCAAGCTCGGCCGGGCGACGCGCCACCATCAGCCCGCCCTTGGCGCTGACCTCCAGCTCCGGCGCGGCGAGTTCCTCGGGCAGCGCCATCCAGCGGTCGATGCCGGCCATCATCAGGTGCAGCGTGGGGGCGAAGCGATGCGCCCACCCCTCGCCCTGGTTGAGGAAGGGCTCGACCGGGATCTGCGCGTGGAAGCTGCCGGAATTGTTGCCCGAGGCGGCAGCGTTCAGCGCGCCCTGTTCCAGCAGCAGCACATCGGCGCCACCGTCGCGCGCCAGGTGATAGGCCACCGCCGTGCCGGCCAGGCCGCCGCCGATCACGACGAAATCCGCCCGATCCAGACCCCCGCCTTCCAGAAAGGAGTCATCCGCCATGGCTGAACTTCGCGTCGCCGCCTCGACCTTCCCCTATCTCTATTCGCATTCCGGCCTTGGTGCGCTCAAGCACCTGGCCGCGCAGGGCTATACGGCCTTCGAGCTGATGATCTTTCCGCCGCATCTCTGGCCGGCCTCCATGACACCCGCCGAGAAGGCCGAGCTGAAATCCTGGCTCGACAGCACCGGATCGCGCATCACCAGCTTCTGCTATCCGCTGCTGGACAACAACCCCAACAGCACCTGCCCGATCATGCGGCGCTACACGCTGGATCGCTACAAGGAAGCGATCGACCTGGCCGCCGACCTGGCCTGCCCCTATGTCTGCGCCATCCCGGGCCCGGTGAATTCGCTGATCGATCCGCCGGTGGCCTGGATGCGCGCCTGGTTCGTGGAAGGCATGAAGGAGCTGGTGGCCCACGCCAAGGGCAGCGGCACCGAGCTGATCCTGGAGAATGTGCCCTTCACCTACCTGCCGACGGCCAAGGACATGCTGGATGTGGCGAACGACATCGACCCGTCCATCGGCATCAATTTCGACGTGTGCAACAGCGCCTACATCAACGAAGACCCGGCCGCCGCAATCCGCATGCTGGGCGCGCGGGTGAAGAATGTGCATATCAGCGACAGCGGCCCCGCGGTCTTCAAGCATGAGCGGTTGGGCACCGGCATCGTCCGGCCGGGCCCCGCGGCCGAGGCGCTGCGCGAGATCGGCTATACCGGGCTGACGGTGCTCGAGATCATCACCGATGCGATGAAGCCCGGCACCGACCCCGATGGCGACATCGCCGCCAGCCACGACATCCTGGCCGCCCATGGCTGGGAAAAGCGCCCTTCGGCCCGCTAGACTGTGATCAACAAAGGTTGATCACAGTCTAGCCTTTGCCGAGAGGCTGATTCACGCCTTTGGTGATTCCACCAAAGGCGATCAGGCTCTGGACCATGATCAGCGATGAGAGAATCGCTGATCATGGTCTAGCTTATTGTTTTATCGCCTGATTCACGCCTCCGGGCGTTCCGCCCTTCGGCGATCACGCTCTAAGGAGAGAAGTTGATGACCACGCAATTCCGCGGCTGCCACACCGTCACCGTCACACCCTTCACCGAGGATGGCAGCGCGCTGGACATTCCGGCGCTGAAGCGCTTCCTGGATTGGCAGCATGCCTCGGGCGTGCCGGGCGTGATCATCCTGGGCACCACCGGCGAATTCCTGACCGTGTCGGACGCCGAGCGCGAGCAATATGTGGCCGAGACGGTCGCCCATTGCCGCGGCCGCATGAGCGTGATGGTGGGGGCTGCCAACGCCCATACGCCAACCGCGGTGCGCTACGCCCGCATGGCCGAGCGGCTGGGCGCCGAGGGGCTGATGATCGCGCCCCCCTACTACTACACCGTCACCGAGGATGAGATCTTTGCGTACTACGCCGCGATCTCGGAGGCGGTGGGCATCCCCATCATGGTCTACAACAACCCCTTCACCACGCATGTGGACATCAAGCCGCATCTGGTGGCGAAGCTGACCAGGCACCTGCCAAACATCCGCTACATCAAGGAAGCGAGCATGGATGTCGCCCGCGTCTTCGACATTGTCGAGGCGACGGAGGGCGTGATGAACGTGTTCGCCGGCGAACGCGTGGTGGAATCCTACAGGCTCGGCGCGGTCGGCTATGTGGACCCCTACGGCAACTATGCGCCGCGCGCCTCCACCGCGCTGTTCCCGCTGCTGGAAGCGGGCCGCGTGCGCGAAGCCATCGCGATCCAGCATGTGCTGGACGAGATGACGAACATCATCAAGGAAGGCCATCCGCTCTATGGCCATCAATGCTACTCGAAGGCGTTGGCGGCGGCGGCGGGCTATCCGGTGGGCGATGTCCGCCCGCCCATCACCAGCTTCGCCTCGCTGGGCGCCGAGGGCACCGAGAAGGTGGCCGTGCTGCACGCGCTGATGCAGAAGCTGGACGCGATGATGGATGGGTTCGCCAAGGCATAGCGGCTCAGGCCAGGCCGCCATCCACCCGCAGCAGGCGGCCACTGATCGACGCTGACAGGTCGCTCGCCAGGAACAGGGCGGCCTTCGCCACATCCGCCTCGGTCGCGGCGCGGCCGAGCGGCGTTTCGGCGTCGAAGGCTGCCAGCGCGACCTCGGGCGCGGGGCCGAGCCCCGCCTCGGCCCGCGCCGCGACGCGCCCCCGCAGCACCGCCGTGGCGACCGGGCCTGGCCCCAACGCATTCACCCGGATGCCGCGCGGGCCAAGCTCCAGCGCCGCGGTCCGCACGATGCCGAGCACCGCATGCTTCGTCGCCGTGTACAGCGCCTGCCCCGGCGCGCCCTTCTCCGACATGATGGAGCCCATCGCCACCACCGCGCCGCCCTTCGGCATCCAGGGCAGCGCATGCTGGATGCTGAGCGCCACGCCGCGCACATTCACCGCGAAGACGCGGTCCCATTCGCCAGGATCCAGCGCCGCAAGGCTTCGCCACGGCGGCACCAGCCCGGCATTGGCGACCAGCACGTCGATCCGGCCGTAACGCGCGCCCGCGCGGGCGAAGGCATCGGCCAGGCTGGTCGGATCGGCCACGTCGCAACGCTCATCGGCCTCGTTCAGGTCGAGCGTCACCACAAGCGCGCCCTCGGCGCGGAAGCGCGCGGCGATGGCGGCGCCCAGGCCGCGGGCCCCGCCCGTGACCAGAGCGACCCGTCCCGCCAGAAGTCCGCCCATCACCCGCCTCCCTCCATCCAAACGGAAACCAGCCTATCAGGCGCCGCGCCGGTCGCTCAGCGGATATAGGTCGCGCCATTCACGTCGAGCGTCGCGCCGCTGAGGTGGCGGGCCCGCCCGGTGGCCAGGAAGGCGACCAGGTCGGCCAGTTCCTCGGGCGGCACCCATTCACCCATCGCCAAGCCGGCGGTCACCGCGGCCTCGCCACCGACGATCGCGGCGGCATCCACGCTCATCTGCGTGCGCACCACCCCGGGCGCGACGATATAGGTCAGCACGCCAGCCTTGGCGTAGTGCCGCGCCACGGTCTGCGCCGCCGCCTTCACCGCCGCCTTGCTGGCGGCATAGGCGATGGTGGCCTGGCTGCCCGACCCGCGCTGCGCCACCCAGGAGGACATGGTCACCAGCACGCCGCCACCCTGTTCCACGAAATGGTTCACCGCATGCTTCATAAGCCGGGTGGGGGAGGCGACATTGACCCGCCATTGCGAGTCCCAGGCGGCCTGCCAGGCTTCCATCCCATCCTCGATGCCGCCGGAATTCACCAGGATCGCGGCGTTCAGCACCACGCAATCGATGCGCGGCACCAGCGCCAGCGCGCGCTGCCACAGCCCGTCCATCGCGGTGGGATCGCCCTGGTCGGCGGTCAGCACATGCGCGCGCCCGGGTGGGAATCCCGCCAACGCGGCGCGGGCGCCGGCCACATCGCTGTTGCAATGCGCGATCACCGTGGCGCCATCCGCACCGAGCCGCCGCACGATCGCGGCCCCGATGCCCTTCGACGCGCCCGTGACCAGCACCGTCCTGCCTGCCAGATCCATGCCCATCCCCATCTCCCGCAGCCCTGGCCGCAGTCCGGTGCCGGCCGGATCATGCCTCGGCCGGCGTGTGATCGAAAGTCGTCGCGCCCCCCTTGTCAGCCTTTGGCAATGTCGACTTTAATGCATGCGTTGATCGTCCAAGCCACCAAGCCGGGCAACTGAAGCCCGCCGAGAAGGCCAGCATGCGTCCCGCCCCCGCCCCATCCGCCGCCGCGCTGCCGGCGCTGACCGCCGCCGAGACCGCGTATCGGCGCGTCAAGGCGATGATCCTGGACAATGCGCTGCCCGCCCACAGCCAGCGGCTGGAGGCGGAGCTGGCGCTCGACCTCGGCATGTCGCGCACCCCGGTGCGGGAAGCCATGCTGCGGCTGGCGCAGGAAGGGCTGGTGGCCGTCACCCCGCGCCATGGCATGCGGGTGCTGCCGCTATCCGCCGCCGACATGCGCGACATCTACGACGTGCTGGAAAGCCTGGAGCCCAAGGCGGCCGAGCTGCTGGCGCGCCGCCGCGTCGCACCCGAGCTGCTCACGCCCCTGCACGCCGCCTGCGACGCGATGGAAGCCGCCATCACGGTGGGCAACCGCCCGGCCTGGGCGGCGGCGGACGAGGCGTTCCATCACAATCTGCTGGACCTGTGCGGCAATCGCCGCCTGGCCGCCATGGTGATGCAGGTGTGGGACCAGTCGCATCGCGCGCGGATGGTCACGCTCAACCTGCGCCCGCTGCCCGCCGCCTCCACCGCCGAGCATCGCGCCATCCTGGTGGCGATCGCCGAGGGCGATGGCGACGCGGCGCGGGAACGTTTCCGCATGCACCGGCGCCGTGGCGGCGCCGAACTGATCGCGCTGATCGAAGGGAGTGGCCTCGGATGGCTGTAGCCGGCAACGCCCTGCGGATCGCCGTGATGCCCGGCGATGGCATCGGCGTGGAGGTGATGGACGCCGCGCTCGGCGTTCTCGAGAAACTGACCCGCCGCCACGGGCTCGGCATGGTGCAGGAAACGCTTGAGGCCGGCGCCTTCGCCTATCAGGCGACCGGCACGGCGCTGAGCGACGAGACCTTCCGCCGCGCCGAAGCCGCCGACGCCATCCTGTTCGGCGCCATGGGCTGGCCGGGCATCCGCTATCCGGATGGCACCGAGATCGCGCCGCAACTGGATATCCGCTTCCGGCTCGGCCTCTATGCCGGCGTGCGCCCGATCCGCGCCATCCCGGGCGTGCCGCTCGCGCTCGCCGACGCGCGGGCGCAAAAGATCGACCTGGTGATCCTGCGCGAAAGCACCGAGGGCCTGTTCTGGGCACGCGGCCGCGGCGAGGTGATCGACGATGCCGAAGCGCGGGACACGATGGTGATCACCCGCGCCACCACCGAGCGCCTGAGCCGCTTCGCCTTCCGCCTGGCCGAACGTCGCGCGGCGCGGCTGGGCCGCGCGCAGAAGGTGACGCTGGTGGACAAGGCCAATGTCTTCACCTCGCTGGCCTTCATGCGGCGCGTCTTCGACGATGTCTCGCGCGAATTCCCGGGCGTGCCGGCCGGCCACCAATATGTGGACGCGATGGCGCTCGACCTGGTGCGCCGCCCCTGGGACTATGACGTGCTGCCGATGGAGAACATGTTCGGCGACATCCTGTCCGACCTCGGCGCAGGGTTGATCGGCGGCATGGGCTACGCGCCCTCGGCCGATATCGGCGACACCCATGCGATGTTCCAGCCGAGTCACGGCACCGGCCCCGACATCCATGGCAAGGGGCTGGCGAACCCGACGGCGATGATCCTCTCGGCCGCGCTGATGCTGGACTGGCTGGGCGCGCGGGGCGCCGGCCAGGCCTGGACCGATGCCGCCAGCGAACTGGAAGCCGCCGTCGATGGCGCCTTCGCGCAGGGCCTGCGCACCGCGGAATTCGGCGGCGCCGGCACGCTGGAGGTGGCGCGCGCCATCGCCGGGCAGATCCCGGGATGAGCCTGAAGGTCGGCATCATCGGCTGCGGCTATTTTGCCCGCTTCCACCGGGACGCCTGGGCGCGCCTGCCGGTGCGGGTGGCCGCGATCTGCGATGCCGATCGCGCGAAGGCCGAAGCCGCGGCGGCCGAATTCCCGGGTGCACGCGTCTTCACCAATGCGGCCGCGATGACGGATTCCGAGACGCTCGACCTCATCGACATCGTGACGCCGCCCGAGACCCATGCCGACCTGGTCGATCTGTGCGTCGCGCGCGCCATCCCGGCAATCTGCCAGAAGCCGCTGGCCCCCGACTGGGCGACCGCCGTCGCGATCGTCGAGCAGGTGGAGCAGGCCGGCGCCACGCTGATCATCCACGAGAATTTCCGCTTCATGCCCTGGTTCATGGAGGTCGAGCGGCTGCTGCGCGCGGGTGCCATCGGCGAACCGCTCGACATCTCCTTCCGGCTGCGCTCGGGCGATGGCCAGGGGCCGGACGCCTATCTGGCGCGGCAGCCCTATTTCCGCCGCATGCCGCGCTTCCTGGTGCATGAGACGGTGATCCACCTGATCGACGTTTTTCGCCTGTTGTTCGGCGAGGTCACCGGGGTGTTTGCGCGCCTTCGCACGCTGAACCCGGCCATCCTCGGCGAGGATGCGGCGACGGTGATGTTCAGCTTCGCCGAGGCGCGCCGCAGCGGCATGGTGGACGGCAACCGGCTGATCGACCATCCGAGCAGCGATCCGCGCATGACCAATGGCGTGCTGCTGGTGGAAGGCACGGGCGGCCAGTTGCGGCTGGATGGCCATGGAAGGCTTTACCTCCGCCCGCATGGCGGGACCGAGGCCGAGCATCCCTACACCTGGCATCCGCGCGGCTATGGCGGCGATTGCGTGTTCCGGCAGACCGAAGCGGCGCTGGCGCATGTCGCCCACGGCGCGCCGGTGCCGAACAATGCGCGCGCCTGGCTGCGCAACATGGAAATCGAGGAAGCGATCTATCGATCCGCGCAGGAGCGACGCTTCATCGACGTCTGATCCACCAACCAAGCAAAAGGGGAACGACCATCATGACCGCCATCATCACCCGCCGCACCGGCCTGCTGGCCGGCGCTGGCCTGCTCGCCAGCCCAGCCGTGGCGCGTGCGCAGGGCATCACCATGCGCTTCAGCCACACCGATGGCGGCGCCGGCAGCCGCCAGGCCGCGGCCGAGCTGTTCGCCAATCGCACGCGCGAGCTGACCGGCGGGCGCATCAACATCCAGGTGTTCCATTCGGGGCAGTTGGCCAATGACCCGCGCGCCATCGAGCAATTGCAGCTGGGCGGCATCGACTTCACCGTCTCCGCCCCCGGCTCCTACGCGCCGCACCAGCGGTCGCTGAACCTCACGGCGCTGCCCTTCCTGGTCGACAGCTATGAGCAGGGCTGGGCGCTGTACGATGAGGGCCGATGGATCAAGGCCCAGTTCGACCAGATGCCGGCCAAGGGCCTGCGCATGCTGGCCACCTGGGAAGCCGGCTTCCGCAGCTTCACCACGCGCGCGCCGCTGAATTCCCCCGCCGATGCGCGCGGGCTTCGCATGCGCGTCTTCCCGAACGACATGATCCGCTGGATCATGGAAGCGATCGGCTTCAGCCCCGTGGTGCTGCCGGTGACGGAAGTCTATCTGGCGATCCAGCAGGGCACGGTGATCGGCCAGGAAAACCCGATCGACACCATCCATTCGCTGCGCTTCTACGAGGTGGCGCCGAACATCACCATGACCCAGCATGTCTACAGCCCGATCCCGCTGGCGATGGCCGAGCGGTCCTGGCAGCGCCTGACGCCGGCCGACCGCGAGCATGTGTTGACCGCCGCGCGCGAAGCCGCCGCCTTCAGCCGCAACGCGGTGCGCCAGGCCGAAGCCGGGCAGCTGCGCGACATGGAAAGCAAGGGTGCGCGCGTGAACCGTCCGAATATCGGCCCGTTCCGTGATTCGGTGCAGAGCGTCTACACCCGCGCCCGCGAGGTGTATGGCGCCGAGGTGGATGCGATCCTGGCGGAGGCGGAAGCCATCCGCCGCGCCCGGCCCGCCACCTGATGCTGGCCTCCCCGCGCGGCGACATGCCGCGCGCCCTCCGGCTGCTCGGCCTCGCGATCGACGCTGTTCTGGTGCTGCTGTGCGCGGTCATGGGTCTGCTCGTCTTCTTCAACGTGCTCTCGCGCTTCATCTTCAACCTGGATGTGGCGTGGAGCGGCGAGCTGGTGACCTTCTGCCTCGTCTGGGGAAGTTTCCTGGGCGGGGCCGCGGCCGTGCAGCGCGGCGCGCATATGCGCGTGGGCGAGTTGATCGAGGCGCTGCCGCTGCGGCTGCGCCGCATCCTGGAAGCGCTGGTGCTGGTGGCCACGCTGGCCTTGCTGGGCTTCGTCGCCTGGTATGGCTTGGCTATCTGCCAGCGCACCTGGGGCCAGGAGACGACGGTGCTCTATTGGCCGCAGGGGCTGCTCTATGCCGGCATGCCCCTCGGCGCGGTGCTGGCCATGCCCTTCATCCTCCATGACCTTCTGGTGCTCGCCCGCGGGCGGTTGCCGGACTGGTCCGACGCCTGAGAGATAGCGCATGTTCCTCGGCGTCATCACCGCCATCTTCTTTGCCCTGGCGCTGCTCGGCGTGCCGCTGGTCTGGGCGCTGCTGGGCACCGCGGTTCTGTCCAACTTCTCGCTGAGCTTCCCCTATCCCGACCAGGCGCTGATGGTGAACTTCATCGGCGGCGTGGAGCCCTTCCACCTGGTCGCCGTGCCGCTGTTCATCCTGGCCGGCGAGATCATCAGCCGTGGTGGCGTGGGCGAAAGGCTGATCACCTTCGCGCGCACCCTGTTCGGCTTCCTGCCCGGCGGGCTTGGCGTGGTGACGGTGGTGGGCTGCATGCTGTTCGGCGCCGTCTCGGGCTCCGCCATCGCAACCGCGGCCGCGATCGGCACGGTGATGGCGCCGGGCATGGCGGCGGCGGGGTACCGGCCCGCCTTCACCGGCGCGCTGATCGCCACCGCGGGGACGCTCGGCATCATCATCCCGCCCTCGATCCCCATGCTGGTGTTCGGCTTCGTGGCCAATACCTCGGTGGCGGAGCTGTTCGTGGCCGGCATCGTGCCGGGCATCCTGTTCGCCGTCGCGCTGATCCTGGTCTGCGTGTGGGAAGGGCGCAGCACCGGCTGCGATCCTGGCGGGCGCCCGGCCTCGGCCGCCGAGATCGCCACCGCCTTCCGCGCCTGCGCGCCCGCCTTGCTGATGCCGCTGATCATCCTGGGCGGCATCTATAGCGGCGTCTTCACGCCGACCGAGGCCGCCGCGGTGGCCTGCGCCTATTCGCTGTTCGTCGCGATGGTGGTCTATCGCAGCCTGCCGCTGGCGCAGTTGCCGGTGATCCTGCGCGCCACCATGGTGACCAGCGCGGTGGTGATGCTGGTGATCGGCGCGACCAACGCGCTGGCCTGGCTGATCACGCTGGAACAGGTGCCGGCGCAGATGCTGGAACTGGTGCGCGGCGTCGCGCAGGATCGCTGGAGTTTTCTCCTGTTGCTCAACATCATCCTGCTGGTGCTGGGGGTCTTCCTGGAACCGCTGCCCGCCATGCTGCTGGCCGTGCCGTTGTTCCTGCCGGCGGCGCAGGCCTATGGCATCGACAATGTGCATCTCGGGCTGATCTTCACCTGCAATCTGGCGATCGGGCTCTATTCGCCACCGGTCGGCGGCACGCTGTTTGTGGCCGCCAAGATCGCGGGCGTCGGCATGGCGGCGATCAGCCGCGCGCTGCTGCCGCTGTTCCTCTCCAGCCTGGTGGTGATGATCCTGATCACCTATGTCGAGGCGGTACCGATGGCGCTGGTCTGGCTCGGGCGATGATACGGCTTGGCGATATCAGCTTCCATGGCAGCGGCCTGTCGCGGCCGGAATGCGTGCTGGTCGCGAAGAATGGTTCGGTGTTCACCGCCGATTTTCGCGGCGGCGTCGCGGCATTGCAACCGGATGGCACGCACCGGCTGATCACCGGCCAGATCGCCGACCTGCCCCAGGGGCTGAAGCCCAACGGCATTGCCTTCGATCGCGATGGCAGCTTCCTGATCGCCCATCTCGGCGCCGCGGAGGGCGGCGTGTTCCGCCTGACCCCGGATGGCCAGGCCAGCCCCGTGCTGCGCGAGGTGGATGGCCTGGCCCTGCCGCCCACCAACTATGCGACGCGCGACGCGGAAGGGCGGATGTGGATCACCGTTTCCACCCGGCTGATGCCGCGCGATCGCGATTGGCGGCCGGATGCGGCCAGCGGCTTCATCGTGCGGATGGATGATCGCGGCGCGCGCATCGTGGCGGATGGGCTTGGCTACACCAATGAATGCCTGCCCTCGCCCGATGGCCGCTTCCTCTATGTGAACGAGACCTACAGCCGGCACCTGGCGCGCTTCGAACTGCGCGCGGATGGCGCGCTCGGCCCGAAGGAAAGGCTGCTCGAATTCGGCCCGGGCGAGTTCCCCGATGGCCTGGCCTTCGATGCCGAAGGCCAGATCTGGATCACGACGATCGTCGCCAACCGGCTGCTGCGCGTGGACCCGGCCAGCCGCCGCGTGACCTGCATGCTGGATGGCGGCGACCCGGCCCACATCGCGCGCGTCGAGGCCGCTTGGCGCGCCGGCACCATGACGCCGCCCATGATGGCGATAGCGGGCGCGAGCAGGCTGGCCAACCTCTCCTCGCTGGCCTTCACCGGGCCCGGCCACCGGCAGGCCTGGCTGGGCTGCCTGCTGGCGGACCGGATCATGCGCGTGCCGATGCCCGTCGCCGGTCACCCGCCCGCGCATTGGCGCTGGTAGAGCGCTAGAGCGGCGTCCTGCCTGACTGAATCTGGGGGATTCCCGAAAGGCCTGGCATCTGATTCAAGCTATCTGCCGGGCGGGGGCCGGCAGAGATGTCGAGAGCGCTGTCATTGGACCT
>Ga0247843_1001434_pt1 | contig 48504 bp, 40 predicted proteins | sample LaCruzMarch2017__FD_192420 | JGI IMG/M metagenome (GOLD analysis project Ga0247843, IMG submission 192420) | Freshwater microbial communities from meromictic Lake La Cruz, Castile-La Mancha, Spain - LaCruzMarch2017_8m | ecosystem: Environmental > Aquatic > Freshwater > Lake | place: Spain...
AGCGGGCTGACCACTGGCGATGACATCGAACAGGCCGCTCGGCGGCCTTCACTGCACCGTGCCGTGGGCTTCAGCCCGCGGCGACGAGCAGGCCTGGAAAACCAGAGCTTTTGAGGACGCCGCCCTGCGGGGCTTCCAGAGGCGCTGAACGAAACCGATGACGGGGTCTTAGGGTGTCCCAGCTGGTGCGAAGACGCGGCTTGCAAAGCGTCCTTCCGAAAGCCCCCCTTTGCGGGGGCGCCTGCCTTCGCTTGCCCGGGGTGCAGGCGCGGGACGCGACCAACCCCGGTCCGAAGCGAGGACGAGACCCCAAAGAATGCCGAGAAAATATGATGAAAATGAGACCAGAGGACAGCCATGAATGGAGAGGGGCTCACCGAACAGCTGCGTTTCACGACGAACTTTCCGGTGAGAGCAGCCCGTTTCCATTCATGGAGAGGGGCGCGCGGCAGCGCGGGTGAGGTCTGCGGACGGAGGGAGAGAGGTGTGACGCCCGGGCCGATCAGCCCTGGGCGTCGGCGCCGGATTCGCCCTTGGCGGGCTTCTTGGCGGGCTTCTTGGCGGGCTTCTTGGCGGGCTTCTTGGTGGCGCCGCCGAGGGCGTACTTCGCCATGCGGCGATGGCCGATCTGCGAGACCTGGTGGCTGCTCTTCAGCTTGCCGAGGGCGTACTGGAAGGGGCCCGGGTCGACCTTCAAGGCCTTGACCAGATCGGAGGAGGAGAGCTTCGCGCCACCCTTGAGGGCGTCGAGGATCTGCGCCTGGAGCGCCTCGACCTCCTTGGGGGTGCTCTTCGGACCACGCTTGCTGGACTTGCGCCGGGCGGCGGCCGCGGCGGGGGCGGCCGCCTTCGGGGGGCGACCGCGGCGCTTCGGGGCGGCCGCAGGGAGCGAGCGGCTGGCCGGCGCGCCGCCGCCGAGGCTGGTCACCACGGCCTCGCGGAACACCTTCAGGAGCTGCGCGGTGAAGTCAGTGAGGATGCGATTGATGTCGGTTTGCATATCGGCCATGGGATCACCTCTCAACGCTGGACACTCCCCTCAAGGGACAATCAAGTCAAGGTGCATTGCCGGGCACCCACCAGCTTTTGAATGATGGCGATACCCGGCAACCGTCCGCGGATGGCGGCACCGTGCACGGAAATGTCCCGGTTCTCCGTTGTCGGATGACCGACGGCCCATCCACGGGCGCCCACCGGAGGAGGGGGGTGACCCGCGGAGGGTTCCCGCGGAGCTCCAGGCAACATTTCTTCGGGGCTCCTTCGGGCGCTTCAACGAGGGACGGGGTTGGGGTATCCTCCCGCGGGTCGACGGCGCCGGGACAACGGCGCCGGCGCAGACAGACGACGCGAAAGGAAGCGGGACGCATGAGCGATTCGGTGGAGAACGGGGCGACGAACGACGCGGTCGCGTGGCCCACGGTGCTGGAAGAGGCCTTCAAGGCCGAGCCCGCGGGGTGGTCCTTCGCGGCGACCTCCCGCACGCCGCCGCTGCGCTTCGACGCGCCGGGCCTGGTGGTCACCCTGCCCGGCGGCGAGACCTCCGTCGCGGCCTACTGGTTCGAGAAGCAGCAGTTCGCGGACTTCTCCGTGAGCGTCACCGTGGCCCTGCTCAGCGCGCAGGAGCCCACCCAGAGCTATGCGGGCATCAGCTTCCGGGCGAAGAGCGACAAGGACAACTACCGCGTCTTCATCGACGGCGAGGGGTACTACCGGCTCACCCGCCGCGTGGCCAACACCAGCACCGCGCTCATCGACTGGACCCGCCACGAGGCCCTCAAGGCCGGCGTCGGCGAGGAGAACCGCCTGCGCGTCGTGGCCACCGGGGCGGAGATCATCCTCTACGCCAACGACGTGCGGCTCATCACGGTCACCGACGACACCTTCAGCGCCGGCCACATCGCCCTCCAGGCGCAGGGCGGCAGCGCGGAGAGCGAGAGCGCCACGGTGTTCGCGTTCCGCAACCTCGAGATCGCATCCCCGCAGGGCTGAAACCCGCTAAAGGGGTTTAGAGCGGTGGCCCGATGGGTCGGGTACACACCTTCGTGAGACCTCACCCCCAGCCCCCTCTCCATGAATGGAGAGGGGGAAAGATCGGTAATTCAAGCGATTTCGTCTCGCTCTGGCCCCCTCTCCATTCATGGAGAGGGGGTTGGGGGTGAGGTCTCGCATCAGACCCGTCAGGCCACCGCGCTAGTACGGCGAGCTGAAGAGCCCGTACACCTGGTTGTCCCCTTCGGCCATGAAGCCCCGCGCGAACCCGATGCGCGCCGAGAAGGGGATGATGTATCCCGCCACGATGTCGACCAGGAGCTCGGCGCCGGCGCCCACCAGCAGGGCGCTCGCGTCGAAGCGCCCGTAGCTCGCGTTGCCCGCATCCACGAACACGTCCCCGGAGATGCGCTGCAGGAAGATCGGCAGCGTGGAGACCCCGCGCTGCGCCTGCCAGATGGGGAAGCGGTACTCCGCGTTGGCCAGCTGAAACTGGCTCCCGCCGCGCACGAAGGGGGGATAGCCCCGCAGCGCGACGCCGCCCGCCTGCACGCCGTAGCGGAAGGCGTCGAGCCAGTTCTGCGCGGAGAAGCTCGGGAAGCCGCCGACGGCGAAGACGCCGCGCTCGTTGCGGTCGTTGGTGCCGATGCCCGCGCCGAAGTGCAGCGCGAGGATGTGCCGCCGGCGGTCGTGGCCCCAGGGCATCGGGACGTAGCCCGCCACGGCAGCGGAGGCCTCGATGCCGCCGACGCTGCTGCCGATGAGCCCGTCGAGCACGCGCACCGTCGCGTAGGCCGTGACGCCCTGCTGGTTGGTGATGGAGTAGGCGAAGCGCTGGGCGTTCGACCAGGTCCAGGAGAAGCGCAGCCCCGCGAGCCAGCCCTCGAAGGGAAACACCGGCCCCGGGGTGCTCGGGTCGAGGTTGCGGTCGAGCGCGGGCAGGCCCCCGAAGGCGCGCACCCACTGGGCGTCGTAGGTCATCGACACGACGTGCTGGTCGAAGCGCCCGGGGAACGACAGCGACACCTCGGACTCGCCCCCGATGCGCTCCGCCGCCCAGGCGGGGTTGACCCGCCCGATGCGATACCCGCCGCCCGCGTCCACGCTGCGGTACAGCCGCAGCCGCACGGACGGGCGCGTGCCGCGGTAGACGTAGCCGAGGTCGACCAACGGGTCGCCGCGCACGAGGCCGACGCCCACGCGGGCGCTCCACGCGTGACGCCCGACGATGTCCGTGGACTCCGAGCGCACCGCGATCTGCGGGCCGAAGCCGTCCGTGGTGAGCTCCGCCGACCAGGTGCGCGGCCGCAGCGTGGGCCACGGGTCGTAGGCCGTGAGCCGGGTGGGGAAGGTCGGCGCGGAGTCCTCGGCGGGGTGCGGGTCGCGCGGCTGATCGCGGCCGAAGGGGTCCTGGGTGACGACCTCGGGGTCGCGCCAGCGGGCGGGGTCGAAGGGCAGCCGGAAGAGGTCGTACCCGCGGTGGGAGTATCCCAGGTACACGAGGCTGCGGCCGTCAGGGCTGACGTTGGGCTGCCACGCGCCAAGGATGGAATTGGTCACCTGGCGCACGCGCCCCGTGGCGACCTCCATCGCATAGACGTTGGCCACGCCGGTGCGGTCGGAGGACCAGAGGAGCCAGCGGCCGTCGGGGCTGTACGATGGGGACGTGTCGAGCGCGCGGTCGTGGGTGTGCTGGGTGAGCGCGCGGGTGGTGCGGTCGAAGGTCCAGAGGTCGCGGTAGCCGCCGCGGCGCCAGAACGAGAACGCGACGGTGCGCCCGTCGGGGCTGTAGCGCGGCGCGAAGACCTGCTCGTAGGGGCGCGGCGCGAAGAGGTCGCGCGGCCGCCGGTCGGTGAGGGACATCTCCGACAGCCGGGTGGTGCCGCGGTGGTTGACCGTAAACACCGCGTGGTCGCCGTCGGGGTGCACGTCGGGCTGCTGCGCGCGCCAGCCGTCGGTGAGCCGCTCGTCCTCGGTGACCGTGAGCGCGTGGTCGTCGCCGCGCGCGAGGCTCCAGCGACGGAGGTCGTGATAGAGGTACCGGTGGCGGTGGTAGTCGGCGTCGGAGACCAGCAGCGCGTCGTCGCCCCACGGGGCGAAGCCCGAAGGGCCCGCGACCCGGTCGAGCTCCGTGGGACTCGCGACGACGCCAGGCGGCACCGAGACGATCGCCGCGTCGAGGGCCCTCAGCCGCGGGGCCGACTGCCCATCCGAGCTCTCGAAGACCAGCGTCCCATCGGGGAGGAATCGCGGATTGCGGACATGCTCGCCCTGCGCCGTGAGCCGGGCGCCCTCCTCGATGCCGCGCGCCGCGAGGGCGTCGCGTTGTCGGGTGTAGCGGGCCACCGTGTCGCGCTGGAAGTCTTCATAGATCTCCTCCCAGGTGGCGCCCGTCACCCGGCGAATCGCGCGGTTCAGCTGCCACGGAGCGGCCATCGAGCCGTACTCGCGGCTGAGCGCGGCGAGGCTCTGCGCGCCGTAGCGCTCGACGACATACCGCATGAGGTATGAGCCGTAGAGGTACCAGAGGTTGCCGTGCGGCCAGCGGTTGGGGCCGACGGTGAGCTGGTCGAGGGTCTGGAAGGTGCCGGCGAGGGCGTCGGCGCGGAGGTACGCGTCCCAGGTGGCGGAGCGCAGCCGTCCGCCGCGGGTGTGCAGGCTCTCTTGATAGACCGCGAGGCCTTCGAGGATGAAGCGCGGCTGCACCTGGTTGGGCGCCCACTGCTTGCCGATGATGGCGTTGATGATCGCGGGGATGCCCGTGATTTGATCGGTATGGAGGATGTGGGCGTACTCGTGAGTGACGAGGTTCTCCAGCCAGTCGTCGTATTGCTCCAGCACCGAGAGGTCGTCGGGCGCGGTGACGAAGAGCTGCACGGTGTTGAGCGGCACCGCCGTGGCGCTGCCGTTGGCGTCGTCGGTGCTGTCGCGCAGCACGATCTGCGTGGGCTGGCTCTGGCGCCACCCGAGGGGCCCCGCGAGGCGCTCGACGGCGTGCTCGGAGATCACCGCCACGCGGCGGGCGAGGCTCTCCATGTCTTGATAGAAATGAATGCGGAAATGGGGCGTCTCCAGGGTGCGCCATTGCAGGCGCGCGTCGGGCTGGGCGAGGGCGGGCGCGGGGGCGAGGGCGAGGGCGAGGGCGAGGGCGCGGGCGCGGCGGCCCGTCATGGGAGGGCGGCGGCGTCCAGGCTTGCGGCGGCGGCGGGGGCGTCGACCGCGGCGTCGCGCACGGGGTCGGGCGCGGGGCGGTGCACCCGGTCGGCGGACAGCCAGGTGATGGCGGCCTGGGCCTGGAGGGCGTCGTCTTCGCGCTGGTCGACGGAGAGCTCGACCTGCGGCCCGCGGGCCCACGACCAGCGGGCGTTGAGCTGCGACTGTCGCGAGGTGAGACAGAGGGGGAGGTGGCCGCTGCAGCCGGGGCCCACGCGCCGGGCGCTGGAGATGGGGGCGCCGAGGGAGCCGCGGGTGAACTCCAGCAGGAGGTCGTACTCGCGGAGCAGCACGTCTTCGTCTTCGGTGCGGGTGCCGTCGACGGCGATGGAGCACAGGGCCGCGCCGCAGAACTCGTAGGTGACCAGCAGGCGCAGCGGGGTCGGGACGAGCGCGCCCTCGCAGAAGAGGTACTCGCCCGACGGGCGGCACGGGATGTTGGCCGCGCGGTGCAGGGCGGTGACCTCCGCGACGGTCTGGCCGAAGGTCACCCCGAGGGCCCCGGCGGGGGCGGGGCGGTCGGTGATGAGCGCGAAGGTGGACGCGTCGGGGCGGTCGCGCGGGGCCGCGGCGGGCGCGCGGTCGGACTGCGGGACGAGCGGCACCACGACCCCGAGGGCGGGCCGCGGGCTGCGCGAGCGGCACGCCGCGAGGGAGAGGGCGATGGGGAGGAGCGCGAAGAGGCGGCGCATGGCGAGGGCTGCGACCGTATCACCGTCGCAAGGGAGGTGGAGGGGGGCCCGAGCAGGGTTGTGGTGGCCTCCGGGGGTGGGCTACGGTCCGCGGCTGCGATGAAGAGCAACGACCCGACGGTGGACCAGATCGTGGCGATGGTGGTCGAGCGCCTGCGCAAGCAGGGTGTGACGGCGTCCCCGGGGGCGATCGAGCGGGCCCTCGCGGGGGGCGGCGCGCCGGCGGTGCGCGTGAAGCGCCGCGGGGTCTTCGACGACGTCGACACGGCCGTCGCGGCGGCGCGGCGGGCCTACGAGCGCTACGAGCAGATGCCCATGGAGACGCGGCGCGCGGTGGTGCGCTCGATGCGCCAGGCCGCCCTCGGGGTGCTGGAGGAGATGTGCCAGCGCGCGGTGAAGGAGACCAGCCTCGGTCGCATTGAAGACAAGCGGATGAAGAACCGCGCGGCCATCACCAAGACGCCGGGGCCGGAGATCCTGGAGCCCATCGCGGCCAGCGGCGACGACGGGCTGATGATCACCGAGCGGGCGCCCTACGGGGTCATCGCGGCCATCACGCCGTGCACCAACCCCACCGAGACGATCATCAACAACGGCATCGGGATGGTGGCCGGCGGCAACGCGGTGGTGTTCAACACGCACCCGCTCGCCCGAGAGACCTCGGCCTGGTACGTCTCGCTGCTCTCCGACGCCATCGTCGCGGCGGGCGGCCCGGAAGACCTGCTGTGCTGCATCGCCGAGCCCACGGTGGCGAGCGCGCAGGCCCTCATGCGGCACCCGGGCGTGCGCATCGTGGTGGTGACGGGCGGCGGCGCGGTGGTCACCGAGGCGATGAGGTCCGGCAAGCGGGCCATCAGCGCGGGGCCGGGCAACCCCCCCGCGGTGGTCGACGAGACGGCCCACCTCGAGGCCGCGGCGCGCGGAATCGTCGCGGGGGCGAGCTTCGACAACAACGTGATCTGCACGTGCGAGAAGGAGATCATCGTCGTCGCGTCGGTGGCCGACAAGTTCAAGAAGGCCCTGAAGGAGAGCGGAACGCACGAGCTCAGCCCCGGGGAGGTGCGCGCGCTGGAGAAGGTGATCCTGACGGCGGACGGGCACGTCAACCGGGAGTTCGTGGGGCGCAACGCCAACGTGATCCTGCGGGCCATCGGGAAGAGCGCGTCGGACGACCTGCGGCTCTTGTGGGCCGAGGTCGACGAGAAGCACCCCTTCGTGCAGCACGAGCTGTTGATGCCGGTGCTGGGCCTCGTGCGGGTGAAGGACGTCGACGAGGCCATCGCGACGGCGAAGCGGGTCGAGCACGGCTACGGGCACACGGCCACGATGTGGAGCACCAACATCGAGAACCTGTCGCGCATGGCCCGCGCGATCAACACGTCGATCTTCGTGAAGAACGGCCCCAACTACAACGGCATCGGCGTCGGCGGCGAGGGGTGGACCTCGTGGACCATCGCGTCGCCGACCGGCGAGGGGCTCACCACGGCGCGCACCTTCACCCGCGAGCGCCGGTGCACGCTGAAGGACGCCTTCCGGATCGTGTGAGCGGGGGCGACGGTGTGCCGCTCAGCGCGGCTTGCGGGAGACCATCTTCCACACCCGGATGCCGTCGCGCGCGGACTGCGGGGTCACCTCGAAGTAGTCGAGCATGATGGTGCGCACGGTGCCGTTGCGCACCAGCTTGATGTCGCAGCGGTCGTCGTTGACGCCGACCACCTGGGCGTCGCCGAAGGTGGGGTGCTCGAGCACGTCGCCGACGGCGATGTCCGGGGTGACGCTCTCGTCCTCGTCGACGGAGCGCTCCTGCTTGGCGGGCATCGCGTGGAGCTGCTGCGCGGCCTCGGCCAGCGTTGCGGGCTTCGCGACCACCTCGGGCGCCGGGGGCGCGCGCTTGGTCACCACCACCGTCGGCGCCGGCGCTGCGGCGGCCGTCTCGGCGCGCTCGGCGGTGGTGATGCGCCGCGGGCGCACGCTCTCCCCGAGGGGCGCGGCGACGCTGGCGGGGACCGACGGGCGCGGCGCGGCGCTGGGGGAGGACGACCCGTTGCGCCAGGTCGGGATGCCGGTGGTCTCGGGCGAGCGCTCGAGCGAGAGGTCGTCGTGGAGCAGCAGGGTGAGCTCGACGGCGATGACCTGGGCCTCGATGAGCCGGCCGCCGATGACCTCGACGCCGTTGCCGGTGTCGCGCGCGACGGCGGCGTGCAGGTAGAGGTCGGGGTGGCCCTCGCGGGTAGAGAGGTGCCCGTGGAGCGAGACGAGCTCCAGGCGGCCGGTGAAGGTGCGGGCGTCGCCGTAGGTGCGGGCGCGCGCATCGTAGGAGTCAAGGATGACGGCCTCGAGGGCGCCGTGGCCCTGGACCGTGGCGACGGTGATGCGCTGCGAGGTGATGAGGGAGGCGAGGGACTCGGCGAGGTCTTCGCCCTTGTTGAGCCGCACGACCAGCGAACGCACCGACTGAGACGAGGTGACCAGCATGGGTAAGCGCCCGTGTAAGGGACGATGGCCCCCGGACGCAACCGCCCGACGCGGGGGGTAGGGCGAAATCCCCTCCCTACAGCTCCGGCAGCGGGACCTCGACGGCGTGGCCGGCCTCGATCTCCAGGGTGACCTCGCGGGTGAGCACCTGGGTGTCGCCGACGAGCTCGACCCGCGCGCGCCACCGCCCGGTGGGCAGGGTGGTGGGGGCGTTGACGACGGCGAGCGAGCCGCCGGGCTCGGCGCGGCGCTCGATGCGGCGGAGGGTGGCGCCGTCGGCGCCGAGGAGCTCGATGCGCAGGGCGCGCACGTCGAAGCCGCGGCGGGAGACCGCGTGGAGGTCGGCGTGGAGGGTGACGTCGCGCGGGGCCTGACCGCCGAGCTCGTTGCCTACGACGACGACGCCGAGCACGACGACGAGGGCGGCGAGCGCCCGGCGCACGGGCGGGGGAATGGACGACCAGAGCTTCTTCACGAGGCGCGCACCGTAGCAGACGCTGCCCCTTGGCGCGGAGGGGGCACCTACGCCCCGGTGTTCGCTGCTATCACCGCTCCCCTATGCTGGGACTCGCCTCCACCACCGACCCGCGCTGGGTCGAGGTCGCGCTCGCCGACCTCGACGCTGTGCTCCTCGACCACCTGCACTGCGAGCTCAAGGCGGCCTCCAACGCCACCGCCATGGTGACCCGCTACCCGATGCACCCGCGCCTCGCGCGCGAGCTCACGGCCCTCGCCGCCGAGGAGCTCGGGCACGTCGCGCAGGTCTTCGAGGCGCTCGCGCTGCGCGGCGTCGCGGCCACGCCGCCGCCGGAGGACGTCTACGCCCGCTCGCTGCAGCGCGCGCTCGCCGACAAGCGCTGCGAGCCCCTGCTCGACCGGCTCGCGGTGGCGTCGGTCATCGAGGCGCGCTCCTGCGAGCGCTTCGGGCTGCTGGCGGCGCACGCGCCCACCGAGGCGATGCGCGGGTGGTACCGCGAGCTCTTCGCGTCGGAGGCGCGGCACCACCGGCTGTTCGCGTCGCTGGCGGAGGAGATCTTCGGCGAGGAGCGCGCCCGCGAGCGCATCGGGTTCCTGGTGCAGCGCGAGGCGGAGATCCTGTCCCGCTCGGCGCCCGCGCCGCGGGTGCATTGAGGGGACGTTCAGTCTGCGGCCTACAGGCCCATGAGCTTGGCGATGTAGTAGCGCAGGGTCTCGGTGGTGCCGCCGCCGAGGCGGAAGAGGCGCTGGTCACGCCACGCGCGGGCGATGTGATACTCCTCGATGTAGCCCCAGCCCCCGTGGAACTGGAGCATCGAGTCGGCCACCTCGCTGGTCACGTCGCCGACGAAGGCCTTGGCCATCGAGATGAGCTTGGTGGTCTCGAAGCTCACCTGCTCCTTGTTGACGTAGCGCTCCGTGTTGTACGCGTCGGCCGCGCGGTAGGTGAGCGCCTCGCAGGCCTCCAGCTTCGTCGCGAGGTCGACGATCTTGTGCTGCCACACCTCGCGCTTGATGATCGGCTTGCCGAAGGCGCTGCGGTCGCGCCCGTAGGCGATGCCCTCCTCCAGGATGAGCTTCGAGCCCGCCGTGGCCGAGGCCGACGCGATGAGCCGCTCGCTCTGGAAGTTCTGCATCAGGTAGCGAAACCCTTCGCCCTCCTCGCCCAGCAGGTAGCGCCGCGGGATGCGGCAGTCCTCGAAGAACAGCTCCGCCGTGTCGCTCGACCAGTTGCCGATCTTCTTCAGCTTCTTGCTGACGTGGAAGCCCTTCACGTCCGTGGGGAAGGTCACGATCGAGATGCCCGCGTGCCCCGCCTCGGGCTGCGTCTTCAGCATCAGGGTGATGAAGTCCGCCCGCGTGCCGTTGGTGATGAAGGTCTTCGAGCCGTTGATGACGTAGTCGTCGCCGTCGCGCCGGGCCCAGGTGCGCATGCCCGCCACGTCCGAGCCGCAGCCCGGCTCGCTCACGCCCAGCGCCGCGATCTTCTCGCCGCGCAGCGCGGGCTTCAGGAACTCCTCGATCTGCTCGGGGGTCCCGAGGTCGGAGAGCACCGGCGTCGCCATGTCGCTCTGCACCATGAGCGCCATCGGCACGCCCGCCGCGCCGCAGCGCGGAAGCTCCTCGCCCTTGGCGATGGAGTACCAGTAGTCGCCGCCGCTGCCGCCGTGCTCCTCGGGGTAGTGCGCGCCGAAGATCCCCAGCTCGCCCGCCTTCTCGAACACCCATCGCGGGAAGAGCTCGTCCTCCTCCCACTGGTCCATGTGCGGGCGCAGCTCGCGCTCGCAGAAGTCCCGAACCGTCTTACGAAACATCTGGTGAGACTCGGTATACGGCGTCGCCATCGTCGCTCTCCTCGGCCACTGAATGGCCATTCACCCGTAGCGTAGATGCCCCGCTCCCCCGCGGGCAAGCCTCCGCCGGGCGGTCAGTTCTTCGGCGTGCGCCCGCCGAGCACGTCGGCCAGCTGCGCGGCAGCCTGGCGCACCAGCGGCGCCACCTGGCCGTAGTCCATCCGCGTCGACCCGATGACCCCGACGGCCCCCGCGCCGAAGCTCGTCGCCACCAGCGACAGCTCGCTGCCCATGGTGTTGTCGAGCCCGCCGAACACCACCTGCATCCCGCGCGCGGCCATGGTGCGGTCGAGCAGGTCGAGCAGCAGCTCCTGGTCTTCGAGCGCGATGACCAGCTGCCGGGTGGTCTCGGCGCTGGCGAACTCGGGCCGCGCGATGAGCTGCGCCGCGCCCTCGACCAGCACCTCGCTCGGCGACGCCAGCGACGCCAGCGCCTGCTGGCCCAGCGACAGCGCCGCGCGCTCCAGCCGGTCGCCGCGCGCCCGCTCGGCCTCCAGCTCCTGCGCCAGGGTCGAGCGCACCTGCGCGAGGGTCATCCCCTGCACCCGCGCCTGGATCATGTTGTTGGCGCGCTCCAGATCCGCGGCGCTGAGGGTCTCCTCGACGGCCAGCACCCGGTTTTCGACCGCCCCGTTGGTGGCGACCACCACCGCGAGCACCTCGCGCGGGCGCAGCGCGATGAAGCGCAGCTCGCGCAGCACCCAGCTCTCCCCTGGCGGTGGCCGGAGCAGCGCCGCCGACCCGCTGAGCATCGCCAGCACGCGGGTGGTGTGGCGCAGCGCCGCGTCGAAGCCCGGGTCGCTCGCCGACCAGAGGGCCGCGCTCGCGGCGGTGTCCCCTTCGAGGCTCTTGCCCTCGGCGACGGCGATCATGGCCTCGGCGAAGACCCGCAGGCCCTTGTCGGTGGGCACCCGCCCCGCGGAGGCGTGCGGCTTGGTGAGGTAACCCCCCGCCTCGAGCTCGGCGAAGACCGCGCGCACGGTCGCGGGCGAGAGCTCGAGGTCGTGGAGGCGCGCGAGGGTCCTGGAGGCGACGGGCTCACCCGAGGCGATGAAATCGCCGACGGCTGCCAGCAGGATGCGACGCGCGCGGTGGGACAGCATTGGGTGGAAGTGTACGGAGGATCCGCTCCGCGCGCGGGGCCGTCAAACGCGGGGCTCCGGCTCCTCCACCCGCCGCTTGCGCCACTCCATCCACACGAGCCACCCGGCCATCGCCGCCACCGCCGCGATGAGCCCCGCCAGCGTCGCCCGCAGCCCCGCCGCGCTCGAGCGCGCCACCGCGAAGGGCCCCACCGTCGCCAGCACCGCGCCCGCCCGCTCCGCCCTCGGCCGCGCCCGCGTCACCACCACCGCCACGTCGTCCGGCCGCAGCCCCGCCACCGCGCCCGCCACGAGGCGCCGCACCGCCGCGGTGTCCACCTCCCCGCTGTTGCAGCGCAGCAACACCGACGCCCGCGGCCGCGCCCCGCCCTCGTCGCCCGACAGCGCGTCCGACTCCGGCGCCGCGACGTGCACCCGCGCCTCGACCACCCCGTCGAGGGCGCCCAGGGTCCGCGCGATCTCGCCCGCCCGCGCGTGCTCGGCCCGCAGCGCCTCCTCCGCCACGCCGCGCAGCAGCCCGCTGCTGGCGTAGGTCTCCGCCACGCCGGGGGCCTCCCTCCGCGGCAGCGACTCGTCGCCCAGCGAGGTCACCGCCCGCGCCACGTCGTCGCGCGCCACGCTCACCGTCCACTGCCCCGCGGCGCCCGATTTGTGCGCTGCAACACCCGCCCGGTCGAGGGCCGCCACCGCGCGGTTGGCCTCCCCCTCCGCGGCCCCCGTCAACAGCGGCACCTCCTCGCAGCCCGCGAGCAGCACCCCCAGCGCTGCGGCGCACCATCGCACGCGAGCGCCCCCGCTCAGAACCCGAAGCCCCAGCTCAGCCCGATGCGCGGCCCGCCGAAGGAGCGCCACGACAGCGACCGCACGGTGCCCGCCACGCAGCCCTTCACGCCCGCCGAGCCGTTGTTGACCGTCACGCCCATCGCGCGCCCGTTGCCCCCGATGGCGATGCGCAGCGTCACGTTGCGCGCGCTGCCATCCCCGAGGCAGCCCGCGAAGCGCGACAGCGCGCCGTTGAGCGGGCGCACGATCTCCGCGTCGGAGAGGGTGCCGCCCGCCGGGCCGCCGCCGCCCGCGAAGTTGAAATCGATGGGCTGCGCCATCGCCGACTCGTAGGTCATCGATCCGCCGCCGTGGCCGCCGCCGCCGCCGCCGCCCGACCGCCGCGCGGACGGGGGCGGCGGCGGGAGCAGCACGATGCTGGTCGTCTGCACCCGCAGCTCGCCGCGCGCGATGAGGCTGTCGATCTCCGCCGCCGTGCGCTTGTGCTTCCCGCCGGGGCCCACCGTGAACCAGAACACCCCGCCCACCATCAGCAGCGCCACGCCGATGGCGCCCGTGATGATCGCCTTGCCGCGCCTGGCGTGCCCGGCCTCGACCAGCGCGTGCGACGTCGCGGCCTGGTGCGCGTCGATGTTGCGCTTGTCCGTCGCCGTCTCGACGAACTCCAGGTACTGCGGCCACGCCCGCAGCTTGCGCCGCTCGCCGGTCTCCATGTTGGTGACCGGGTCGTCGGCCATCGCCTCGTGCCGGATGATCGCCGCGATGAGCTCGCGCGCCGACAGCGGCCCGTGGTCGAGGCCCCCGTGAGAGAACATCCACCGGTCGGCGTCGCCCGTCGTCGCCACCTGCAAGAGCGACCCGAGGTCGGCGTCCGAGGCGCGCGACGGGTCGGGGTACTCGAAGACCACCGGGATGTCCCCCGCGTCGGGGTACTCGAAGACCACCGGGATCTCCCCGGGCGCCGCGCGCTTCGGCACCACCGCGGGCTTGTCGGGAGACACCACCGCGCCGAGGGCGTTCTGCACCTCGGCCATGCTCTCGAAGCGGTCGTCGGGGTCGGGCGAGACGCAGTTCTCGAGGATCACCTCGATGGTGATCGGCAGCCCCGGCGCGGCCTCGGAGAGCCGCACCCGCCGGTCGAAGGGCTTGTTGGTGAGCAGCTCGTAGAGCACCACGCCCACCGAGTACACGTCCGACGCGGGCGTCGGCGTCTGGCCGTTGCGCACCTCCGGGGCGACGTAGCGCGTGGACACCGCGTCGAGCAGCACCAGCGGCGTGAGCAGCCCGAGGCCCGCGAGGCGCACCTTGCCCCCGTCGAAGCGGATGATCTCCGGCGCGATGGCCCCGTGCGCGACCCATCCGTGCGCCGCGTCGAGCGCCGTGGTCACGTTGGCGACGAACTCGTACGCCTCGATGGGCGAGTGCGGCCGCCCCTCGCGGGTGCGGGCGTCGATGATGTCCGCGAGCGCCGAGTCGCCCAGCGGCTCGGTGGCGACGCAGAGCGTGCCGTCAGGCAGCACCGAGGTGCCGAAGGGGGCGATGAGCCCGGCGTGCTGCACCGACGCCGCGGCCCGCACCGACTTGCGCGTGGCCTCGACGTGCGCGTCGGGCAGGGCGCCCGCGGGGATGAGCCAGAGCGCCACGAGCCGCTGGGTCTTCTGGTCGCGCGCGTGGTGCACCGAGAGCAGCCCGAGGCGCGTGGCGAGCCCCTCCACCGTGAAGCGACCGCCCACCACGGTGCCCGGAGGAAGCGGGTCGGCCTCGGGCTCGTCGGGCTCGTCCATCTCCATCGCGGCGGGACGCTACTCCAGGTGCGCCCTGCGCGGGAATAGGGTTCAATGCCCGCCGCCATGTCCTCCGACGCCTCTCCCTTCCGCCCCGGGCTCTTCGCCGGCCGCGTCGCGATCATCACCGGCGGCGGCACCGGCATCGGCCTCGCCATCGCCGATGAGCTCGCCTCCCTCGGCGCCTCGGTCGCCCTCTGCGGCCGCCGCGTCGAGCCCGTCACCCTCGCCGCCGAGGCCCTCACCGCGAAGGGCCACCCCGCCATGGCGGGCTCCGTCGACATCCGCCAGCCGGAGGCCATCGAGGCCTTCGTGCGCGCCGTCGTCGAGCGCTTCGGGCGCGTCGACGTCCTCGTCAACAACGCCGGGGGGCAGTTTCCGTCGCCCGCGAAGCTCATCTCCCCGAAGGGCTTCGAGGCCGTCGTGCGCAACAACCTCCTCGGCACCTTCAACGTCACCAGCGCCGTGGCCAACCTCGCCATGATCCCGCAGCGCCGCGGGCGGATCATCAACGTCATCGCCAACGTCGCGCGCGGCTTCCCGGGCATGGCCCACACCGGCGCGGCCCGCGCGGGCGTCGACAACCTCACCAAGAGCCTCGCCGTCGAGTGGGCCCCCTACGGCATCCAGGTCAACGCCGTCGCGCCGGGCACCATCCGCTCGACGGGCACCGACCGCTACCCCCCCGAGCTCGTCGTGAAGGCCGAGCAGCAGACCCCCGCCGGCCGCCTCGGCAGCCCCGCGGAGGTCTCCCACCTGGTGACCTTCCTCGCCAGCGACGCGGCCGACTACGTCACCGGCTCGACCTTCTACATCGACGGCGGCGCCTCGCTCTGGGGCGACATCTGGGAGCTCGATCGTGACTGACCTCGTCCTCGTGACCATCCCCTTCTCGCACTACTGCGACAAGGCCCGCTGGGCCCTCGACCGCGCGGGGATCCCCTACGAAGAGCGCGCCCACCTGCCGCTGCTGCACTACCTCCCGGCGCGCCTCGCGGGCGGCGGGAAGACCGTCCCGGTGCTCAAGACCCCCGAGCGCACGCTCTGCGACTCCACCGACATCCTGCACTGGGTCGACGCCCGCCTCCCGGCGCCGCGGCGGCTCTTCCCCGATGAGCCCGAGGCGCGTGCCGAGGTGGTGCGCTGGGAGGAGCGCTTCGACGCCAGCCTCGGCCCCGCCGCCCGCCGCTGGGCCTACGGCCACCTGCTCCCGGACCTCGAGAACACCCGGCGCTTGATGCAGCAGAACGTCCCCGCCGCCGAGGCCCTCGCGGTGCGCGCGGCGTACCCCGTGGCGCGCGCGCTCCTCCGCCGCGGGCTCAACATCAACCCCGAGAGCTGCGCCCGCTCGCTGGCCCGCCTCCACGAGCTCTTCGACGAGGTCGGCGCGGCGGTGTCGGGGGGGAGGGAGTTCCTCGTGGGCGACCGGCTCTCGGCGGCCGACGTGACCTTCGCGGCCCTCGCGGCGCCCGCCCTCTTCCCCGACCGCATCACCCGCTGGCTGTGCCCGCGCGACCAGCTCCCCGCCCCGATGCGCGCCGAGGTCGACCGCTTCCGCGCGACCCCCGCTGGCGCCTACGCCCTGCGGCTCTACTCCCACCACCGCTGATGTCCTGCACCACCGACGAGTCCCCGGTCGACCTCGACGCCCCCGGGGAGCGCATCACCCTGCTCCGCGACGGCGCCGAGGCCATCCCCGCGATGCTCAAGGCCATCCGCGCGGCGCGCCACGAGGTGGTGCTGGAGATGTACTGGCTCGACGACAGCGTGGTCGGCAAGGCCTTCGTCGAGGCCCTCACGGGCAGCGCGCGCGCGGGCGCCGCGGTGTACGTCCTCTACGACGCCATCGGCTCGCTCGGCGTCGACCCCGCGCTCTACACCGACCTCCTCGCCGCGGGCGCGCGGGTGCTGGAGTTCAACCCCATCGCCCCGTGGCGCCAGCGCTTCCGCGCGGGCTGGGTGTCCCAGCGCGACCACCGCAAGATGCTCGTCGTCGACGAGCGCGTGGCCTTCGTCGGCGGGCTCAACCTCGGGCTCCAGTGGCTGTGCCTCGCCGAGGGCGGCGGCGGGTGGCGCGACGACGTGGCCATGGTGGTCGGCCCCACCGCGGGGAGGGTGCGGGCGCTCTTCTTCGAGACCTGGGCGAAGCAGGGCGGCGAGTGCCCGAAGCACCTCCGGGTGTTCACCTCGCGCGAGCGCGCGGCGGCGGCGCGCGAGGAGCTCGGCGTCTCCGACATGAGCCGCCGGCACCCCGTGGTGGCCGTGCTGGGCCACGACGCCTGGGGCGCGCGCTGGGCCATTCGCCGGGCCTACCTCTCGCGCATCCGCAGCGCCGAGCGCCGGGTGCTCATCGCCAACTCGTACTTCGTCCCCGACGCGCGGGTGAAGCGCGCGCTGAAGTACGCCGCGCGGCGGGGCGTCGAGGTGCGGGTGATCGTCCCGGGCGTCAGCGACGTGCCCGCCGTGAAGTACGCCACCGAGTGGCTGTACACCGAGCTCATGACCGCCGGCATCCACGTGCACGAGTGGACCACGGGCATCCTCCACTCCAAGACCCTGCTCGTCGACCACTGGGCCACCACCGGCAGCTACAACCTCGACTACCGGTCGTTCCGGTACAACCTCGAGGCCAACCTGGCGAGCACCGACCCGTCCTTCGTCGACAGCGTCGAGGCCTCCATGCGCAAGGACCTCGCGGAGTCCACCCGCGAGATCGACCTCGCCGCCTGGAAGAAGCGGCCGCTCATCGAGAAGCTGCGCTCGTGGTTCTTCTACCTCGCGCGCAAGATGCTCTGACGAGCCCCTACGGCCGCGCCTCGGTGGCCTCCAGCCGGCACTCGTAGGCCGCGCCCGCGCGCGACCCGCCGGTCATCACCGTGTACCGGTTGCGAAACAGCGGGCACATGAAGCTCACCGACGGGCACTGCGCGCCGCAGGCGTCGTCGTTCTCTGCCACCGCGCTGGCGTGGGTGCACGGCCCGTCGCCCGCGCACACGCGCACCACCGGGTTGCCCGCGCACGAGCCCGCCCCGCACGCGGCGTTGCAGCCCACGGTCACCCGCGTGCCCGGCGTGCACGACAGCGCCCGGTCGACCACCCAGCCGCAGTCGCGCGCCGCGCCGTCGGCGTCCGCGGGGCACGCGTCCGTCGGGTCGTTGGACACCGGTGGGTCCGTCGCGGGGATCTCCACCTCGCGGAACACCTCGTTGTCGTCGTAGCGGGTCTCCGTGAGGCCGCGCAGCTCGTTGATGCGCGCGCGCACCCGGTAGCGCCCCGGCGGCACGTCGGTGATGTCGATGTACTGGCAGTCGAGCGCGCGGTCGTAGAGGTCGAACCACCCGGCGTGGATGCCCTGGTCGACGCAGGTGTACGCCTCGCCCGAGCGCAGCGCGCGGCCCAGGTCCATGTACCGCGCGCTGTCGAGCAGGCAGAACGACTGCTTGTGCCCGCGCGCTACCTCCGCGTCGCTCGACATGGCCATCAGTCGATAGTCGGCATAACCGCGGAAGTGATAGTGCAAGTGACAGGCGCCGTACTCGAAGCGCCCGTCGGGACGGTTGTTGATCACCGGCGGCCCGAGGTAGAGGTCCCCCGCGCCGATGTTGGGGGTGATGAGGTCGAAGCGCAGAAGGCGCCGGCGGCCCGGCATGGTGCAGCCCTCCATCACCTCGCACGAGCCCGGCGCAAACGAGCGCGTCTGGATCTGCACCCGGTCGATGACCGGGATGAGGTTGGGCAGCGGGCAGCGCGGGTCGGGGTCGATCAGGCCGCCGTCGCGCAGCCGTCGCCGCGGGTCGCAGGGGTCGACCACGTCGGCGGCCGTCGGCACGTCGACCGCCGCGGGGGCGTCCATCCCCGAGGCGACGGCGTCCACCGCGGCGTCGCCCGCGTCGACGGTCGGAGTGACCGCGGGGTCATCGCCACACCCGACGAGCGCCACGGAGAGGGTGAGCGCCGAGAGGCCGTGGCCGCGCATGGGCGCGGACATTGCCAGCGCGTCGTCGACCATGGCAAGAGTGCCGGGCGGATTGACCGTATCGGAGCTTCGAGAAGACATGAGCGTCATGCGGGCCAGGACGGTGGTGATCGCGGCGGTGTGGGCGCTCGGGTGCGCGGACGAGCCGCGGGTGTTCGTCGCCGACGCGGGCCGGCGAGACGTGGCGTCCGCCGACCGCGGAGGGCCCGTCGACACGGGCGTGGCGGCGCCGGTCGACGCGGGCGTCGCGGTCGACCGGCCGCCCGTCACGACGACGCGAGACTTCGTGCGCCCGGGGGCGCCCACCGACTCGCCCGCGCGCTTCGAAGGCTCCGACGACCCGGCGGCCGCCCCATCGGTGGTCTATCCCGAGAACGAGACGGTCATTCCGCCCAACCTGCCCTCCTTCGAGATCCATTTCCGCCCTGGGGCGGGCAACGACCTCTTCGAGGTGTCCTTCGCCGGGTCGGTCACCGTCGCGCGCTTCTACACCCGCTGCGCGCCCCTCGGCGGCGGCTGCGCGCTCACCCTCAACGAGACCGACCTCGCCCAGGTGGCCGACGCCGCCCGCGGCCGCGGCAACGTCGTGGTCACCGTGCGCGGCACCCGCTCGCCCGACGGCTCGACCGAGTCCAACGCCGTGGGCCGCTCGGCGCCCATCACCCTCGGCGTGACGCGCGACTCCCTCCGCGGCGCCGTGTACTGGTGGGCCTCGTCGGGCAGCATCGTGCGCTACGACATGGGCACCCCCGGGTCGCGCGCCGAGATCTTCCTCCGCGGCGACCTCGTCGGCTGCTACGGCTGCCACGCGCTCTCGCGCGACGGCACGCGCATCTGGGCCGGGCGCGGCCCCATCCCCGGCCTCGTGGCGACCCCCATCCTCGACGTCGCGACGCGCACCGCCCAGGGCACCCCCTTCAACGCCAGCTTCGGCAGCTTCTCTCCCGACAACGCCCGCTACCTCGCCTCCGACGGCGTGCGCCTCGCGCTCCTCAACGGCGCCAACGGGCAGGGCATCCCCGGGCTCGCGGCCGGCACCATCGGCTCGATGCCCGACTGGTCGCCCGACGGCACGCAGGCCGTGTTCTCGCGCCCGCAGGTGGTGCCGCCGCTTGCCCCCACCGGGCACTCCGGCGCCGCCGACCTGATGCTCATGCCCTGGTCGGGCACGGCCTTCGGGGCGGCCACCACGCTGCTGCGCAGCGAGGGCATCAACCAGTACTATCCGTCGTTCTCTCCCGACAACCGCTGGGTGTTGTTCAATCGTGCGAGCGGGGAGTCTTCGAGCAACCTCGGGGCGCAGCTCTGGGTGACGCCCGCCTCCGGGGGCGAGCCCACGCGCCTCACGCGCGCCGACGGCGGCGACGCCAACGGCAACTCGTGGCCCAAGTGGACGCCCTTCGTCGAGCGCACCGGCGGCGAGGTCGACGAGCCCCTGCTGTGGCTCACGTTCTCCAGCCGGCGCGACTACGGCCTGCGCATCCAGCAGCAGGGCCGCTCGCCCGGCGACCGCACCACGCAGCTCTGGATGGCGGCCTTCCGCCCGACGACCCGCGGCGGCGACCCGAGCACCCCGGGCTTCTGGCTCCCCTTCCAGAACATCGACCAGGGCAACCACATCGCGCAGTGGGTGCCGTCGCTGCAACGGCAGGAGTGCGGCACCGGGATGGTGTGCGCCAACGGCGAGAGCTGCATCGGCGGGCGCTGCATCGGAGCGCCTCCGTGACCACCAACGCCCTGCACGAGTGGGCGCTGTCCTATCTCCTGTCCGATGACCTGTCGTTGAAGTTCTCGCCGCCGCCCCCGCCTGCCATTGCCGACAACGACCCGGTCGCGCCGGCCTCTCCGGGGCTGCGCCCGGGGCGTCCGCGGGAGTTCACGCGCATCGAGCGCGCGGAGAAGAGCCCGAAGGCGGGCGCGCTGCGCGACCCGAAGAAGCGGGGGTGGTTGTTCCACACCTTCATGCACCATGAGCTTCAGGCGGCCGAGCTGATGGCCTGGGCCATCGTGGCGTATCCCGATACGCCCGCGGCCTTCCGCCGGGGACTGGCCAACATCCTGTTGGATGAAGTGCGGCACATGGTGATGTACCGCGAGGCCCTGGAGTCGCTGGGCTGTACGCTGGGGGAATTCGGGGTGCGCGACTGGTTCTGGCAGCGGGTGCCTGCGGCGAAGAGCCCGGCGGAGTTCTGCGCCGTGATGGGCCTCGGGCTGGAGGCCGCCAACCTCGATCACAGCCGGCGGTATGCGCAGTGGCTGCGCGAGGCGGGCGACGCGCGCGGGGCCGAGCTGCAGTCCCTCGTCGGCGAGGAGGAACTCCCCCACGTGCGCTTCGCGCTGCACTGGTTCAAGCGCTTCGCGGGGGCGACGGATTTCGCGACGTGGTGCGCCCACCTGCCGCCGCCGCTCTCGCCGGTGCTGCTCCGGGGCCTGCCCCTGGACGTCGACCGCCGCACCCGCGCGGGCATGCACCCGTTGTTCATCGAACAGCTCGCCGCCGTTCGCTTCGACCCGAAGGCCCCGCGGGCGTGACCGCCGAGCCCCGGCTGTGGGTGCTCAACTTCGACGCCGAGGACGAGCTCGCCCACCCCGGCGCGATGACCCCCTCGGCGGGCCTCCGCGCGCGCTTCGAGGCGCTCGCGCGGCGCACGACCCTGCTGCGGCCCGGCGACGCCCGGCTCGACGAGTTCGCGCCGCCCGACCCTGCGTGGCGGGGGATGCCCGGCGCGGCGTGGTGCCCCACCCCCCGGGCGCTGCGGGCGCTCGCGCGGGCGGGGGCGCGGCTGCCCGATGCGCCGTCGGCGGAGGTGCTGCGCGCGGCCAACCATCGTCGCTTGATGGACGGTCGCCTGGAGGCATTGCCGGGCGCCCGCTATGTCCACACGCGAAGGGAGTACGAAGAGACCGTCGCGCGGGGGTCGGTCACCGGCTCATGGCTGTTGAAGCGGGCTTATTCCTACAACGGGCGCGGGCGCTGCCGGTGGCGCGTGGGCGCGGACGATCCGCACGTGGCGCGCTGGGTCGACGCCGCGCTGGCCACGGGGGAGGGCCTGCAGGTGGAGCCCGAGGTGCCGCGCTCGCTCGACCTGGGACTTCACGGCGAGCTCGGCCGCGACGCGGGGCTGCGCTGGGGGGCGCTCACGGTGCAGCGCGGCGACGCCTTCGGGGCGTGGGAGGCGACGGAGACCGCGCCGCCCGGGACGCTCACGGAGGCCGAGTCGCGGGAGATGGAGGTCGCGCGGCGGGCGGTGGTGACGGCGCTGCGCTCGGTGGGCTACTTCGGGCCCTTCGGCATCGACGCATACCGATGGGCCGGCGGCTTCGTGCCCTGCTGCGACGTCAACGCGCGGTACACCATGGGCTGGGCCGTCGGGATGTCCGGGCGGTAGCGCTCAGCGGAAGCCGAAGAGGGCGCACGCGTTGTCGGTGGTCACCTGCGAGACGTGCTCGACGGTCTGACCGCGGAGCGTGGCGAGCGCCTGCACGATGACCGGGAGGTCGCAGGGCTCGCAGCGCCGGTCGGAGCGGTCGACGCCGGTGGGGAGCTGGTCGGGCGCGTCGGTCTCGACGAGCATCCGGTGGTCCGGCACGGCCTTGGCGCTGTCGATGGGGCTGCGCGCGCGGGGCCGGGTGACGGCGCCGCCGAAGGAGAGGTGGAAGCCCAGCTCGGTCCACGGCCGCACGAGGTCGGGGCCGCCGGAGTAGCTGTGCACCATGCCGCGCCGCGACGGCAGCGGCACCGAGCGCAGCAGCGTGAGCGCGAGGGCGTGCGAGCGCACCACGTGGAGCACCAGCGGGAGGTCGAGCGCGGCGGCCACCGCGACCTGGGCCAGGAATACCTGGCGCTGTAACATCGGGTCGACCGCGGCGGGGTCGAGGGACGCGTCGAGGCCGCACTCGCCGATGGCCACCACCCGGTCGCGGTGGGCCTGCACGGTGGCCGCGAGCTCCTTCAGGCCGCGGTCGAGGGCGGCCCGGGGGAGGGTGAGCAGGGCGTGGGGGTGGATGCCGAGGGCGACGACGCGCTCGCCCGGGAGGGCGCAGTCGAGGGTGGCGCGCCAGGTGTCGGGGCGCACCGCGGGGACGAGCGCGCGGGTGACGTGCAGGGCGCGGGCGCGCTCCCAGACGGCGGCGCGGTCCGAGGCGAACGCAGGGAGGTCGAGGTGGCAGTGCGCGTCGACGAGGGCGACGGTCACGAAGGGGTCACGCCGGTCGCGACGGCGCGGGCGAAGGCCTCGCGCACGGCGACGGTGGCGCTCACCAGGCGGCCGCGCACCACGAACGCGTCGGACTCCTTGCGCGACCCTGCCACCTTCAAGGTGAAGGCGTGGGCCCCGTCGAGGGTGCCCTGCGCGGGGGCGCCAGGCGGAAACGGCCGCGTCGAGCGCACCGTCACGTGGATCGCGTCGACCGTCATCACCGTCGCCTCGCCTTCGCCCACCCACCGCACCTGCGCCATCAATGCATCCTCCGCTTGATGGCCGCGCGGGCCTCGCGGTCGCCCTCGCGGCGCTTGATCTCCTGCCGCCGGTCGGCGCCGTCCTTGGCGTGCGCGAGGCCGAGCTCGACCTTCACCTTGGCGCCCTTGAAGTAGGCCTTGAGGGCGATGAGCGTGAAGCCCTTCTGGGAGATCTTTCCGTCGATGCGGTCGATCTCCGTGCGGTGCGCGAGCAGCCGCCGGGCGCGCTTCTCCTCGGGCTTCGCCCCGGTGGCGAACTTGTACGGCGCGATGTACGCGTTGATGAGCGTGAGCTGCCCGTTGAGCACCATCGCGTAGGTGTCGCCGAGCTCCATCTTGCCGGCGCGGAGGCTCTTCACCTCGCCGCCCGTGAGCACGATGCCGACCTCGATGCGCTCGTCGACCTCGTAGCGCATCGAGGCGCGACGGTTTTCGGAGATGAGCTTGTACCCCTCGACGGGGCGCGGCGTAGCCATGGCAGGGGTCGGGTGTACCACGACCGCGGCCGCAACGTCGGCTCCGTGACCGCCCGACAAGCGGCCATGCGAAACCCGACGCCCCGGTGGCTCTCCGCCCCTCTCCGCGCCCTCGCCGACCTGCTCGCTCCCCGCGGCTGTGTGGCCTGCGGCGAACCCGTCGCGCGCGCCGCGCTGTGCGACCCCTGCGCCGTGTCGCTCCTCGACGCGCCCGACCCCCTGCCCGGCGTCCTCGTGGCGCACGAGCACGGCGGCGCCCTCGCGCGGGCGGTGTACCGGGCCAAGTACGACGGCGACCCGACCCGCGCGGCCCGGCTCGGTGACCTGCTGCTCCCGCTCGCGGCGGAGCTCGCGCGGCCGGTGCGCTGCGTCGTCCCGGTGCCGCTGCACCCCCGGCGCCTGCGCGAGCGGGGGTACAACCAGTCGATGGAGCTCGCGCGCCCGGTGGCCCGCGCGCTGGGCTGCCCCCTGCTGGCCGACGGGCTCGTGCGGCTGCGCGACACGCCCACGCAGACCGCCCTCGCGCGGGCCGGGCGCGCGGCCAACGTGGCGGGGGTGTTCCGCGCGCCGGCCGGTCGCGCGCTCGCGGGCGGGCACGTGGTGATCGTCGACGACGTGGTCACCACGGGCTCGACGATGGGCGCGGCGATGGCGGCGGCCCGCGCGGCCGGCGCGGCGTCGGTCACCGGCCTGGCCCTGTCGCGGATGCCCCGCCGCGACGGCTGAGCGTCGCCCCTTCGTGGCTCCGTCGCGCCGCACTCCCGACCGCTGGATCGGGGGGCGCAGCAGGTTTGTGCGGACCTTCTCCTCAGAAGGTCAGCACAAACCGTCGCGAGCACCCCGAGACGAGGGAGGCCGCGCGAGACATACGCGGGGTATTTCGAGCGCGGCCGACCGCTGGATCGGGGGGCGCAGCAGGTTTGTGCTGACCTTCTCAGGCGCTGTCGCCGTCGCCCGCGGTGCGGCGCACCCAGAGCATGGCGTCGAAGCGTCGCTCGCCCGGCGCGAGGTGCTGCGAGAGCACGCCCGTGCGACGGTACCCGGTCCCGAGGAACACCGCCCCGAGCAGCGGGCTGTCGGCCGGGGTCATGGCGAAGGTGCACCCGATCTCGCGCACCTTGAGGGCCTCGTGCAGGCCGTGGATGGCGCCCGCGAGCACGCGGGCCTCGTCGGTCTTGGTGGGCACCATCGGGATCTGGAGGTACGCGTTGCCGAAGGGCTCCTGGAGCTCGGCGGTGACGACCTGCGAGGTGGTGCGCCCGCGGCCGATGACGTGCAGCCGGTCGCCCGAGCGCAGGAAGCGCTCGTCGAACCACGCCGCGGTCTTGCGGTTGCGCGCCGGCGCGATGCCCTGCGCAGTGGCCTGGAGGTCGTTGAGCACCTCGATCTTGAGGCCCTTCACGGCGGTGACGTCGACCACCAGCTTGCGGGCCTGCACGAGCACCTTCTCGGCGGCGGCGGTGTCGGCGAGCGGCGTGAGGGGCGCGCCGTCTTCGTCGACGAGCGGCGGGTCGCTGATGACCCGGCCCATGAGGTACGCGTCGGAGCGCTTGTAGTAGCCCGGGATGGTGCCCTCGCGGGCGAACCCGACCTTCGCCCAGCCGAGGCTCTCCTCCTTCTCGACGAAGGTGTAGATGCGGGCGATGCCCTCGCGCCGCGCGAGCTCGTCGAGGCGCTGCTGCTTCAGGGGGAAGTTGCCGGCGAGGAAGTCGACCAGGCGCGCGGTGCGCTGCCGCCGGTTGACGATGAGGCTGACGTGGATGCCCTCGCGCCGGTACGAAACCTCTTCGATGACGGACCGTGGGTTCGTCTGGATCTGCATGGACATTGTGCAGTGCACCCCGCGGTCGAGGATCGCAGGAGAGGCTTCTCTCCGGCGCCGCGACTGCTGTTGCGAGCGTGTCTAGTCAAGGGCTTTTACGAAGTCAACAGGTTTTTGACAGGGTATGTCAGGCACCCCCATCGCGGCCGCGCGCGAGGGTTTCCCATGGACACCACACCCCCCCCTCTCCACCCCGGGGTTCCGGGAGAGTGTCGGGGGGGAGGAGGGTCAGGCGGGGGATCGGGGTAAAGGGGGGATTCGGGGGATGAGGCCGGGAGGCGGCGGAGGGTCTACGCGGAGATCAGCGCGCGGCGGGCGCCGCGAGGGCGGCGTCGATGCGGCGCTGGAACTCCTCGAAGGGCAGGGCGCCCGCGAAGAACTTGCCGTTGATGAAGAAGGCCGGGGTGCCGATCTGGGCGCCGGAGGCGTCCGCGGCGGCCATGTCGTCGCGCACGCGCGCCTGGTGCGTGTGGCCGTCGAGGGCGGCGCGGAAGCGCGCCATGTCGAGGCCCTGCTCCTGGGCGTAGCGCTCGAGGTCGGCGCGCTCGATGTGCTGCTGGTTCTCGAACAGGTGGTCGTGGAAGCGCCAGAACCCCTGGTTGCCACGCTGCGCGAAGGCCTCCTGGGCGGCCTCCGCGGCGGCCATGGCGTTGTTGTGGAAGGGGAGGGGGTAGTCGCGCCACACGAAGCGCACCTGGGTGGGGTAGCGGGTGCGGATCTGGGCGATCTGCGACGCGACGCGCGAGCAGAACGGGCACTGGTAGTCCGAGAAGTGCTCGATCACGACGCGGGCGTTGGCCGGGCCGAAGCTCGGGGCGCGCGGGTTGGGGCGCACGGTGTAGACGCGGTTCTCGTCCTCGGCGGGGGCCGCCGGGGTGGGGGCCGCGGCCGCGCCGCCGCCGGTGCGGCGGATGGTGGTGTCGGCCTCGGCCATCATGCGCTCGTAGAGGTTGGCGCGGGTGGTGCCGGGGTGCGACCGCATGAACTCCTCGGCCTTGGTCTTGACCTCATCGATGAGGGTGACGAAGGCGGCCTCGGGCTGCGCGCCGACGAGGCGGCGGCCGTTGACGAAGAAGTGCGGGGTGCCGTTGGCCTCGAGCTGCTGCGCGAGGGCGTGGTCGGCGTCGATGCCGGCGATGTGCGTGTGGCTGGCCATCGCGGCGGTGTAGCGGGCGATGTTCAGGTTGGCCTGGGCCGCGTAGCGGTCGAGGTCCGGGCGGTCGAGGGCCGTCTGGTTCTGGAACAGGATGCCGTGCATCTGCCAGAAGCCGGCGTTGCCGCGCTGGGCGAAGGCCTCCATGGCGAGCTCGGCGGCGGGCCGGGCCTTGTCGTGGAAGGGCAGCGGCTCGTTCTTCCACACGATGCGGATGTCGTTGCCGTAGCGGGTGCGCAGCGCGTCCATGGTGGGGTTCACGCGCGAGCAGAAGGGGCACTGGAAGTCCGAGAAGACGACCACGGTGACGAGGGCGGTGTTGGGACCCTGGACGGGCGAGTTGCCCACCGGGACGCGGAGCACCTGCGCCGGATCGGGCTCGGCCGGGCGCTGCTGCGGCTGCGCGGGCGACGGGGCGGGGGCCTCACCCGGGACGGGGTCGGCCACCATGTTGGCGTACACGCGGTTGCGCGGCTGGATGGTGCGCGCGCGGGCGAGCACCTGGTCGATGACGGTCTTGAAGCGGTCGAAGGGCTGGGCGCCGGTGACCTGCGTGCCGTTGATGAAGAAGTTGGGCGTGCCCTGCGCGCCGACGGCCTGGGCGAGCGCCTTGTCGCGGTCGATGGAGGCCACGTGCGTGTGGTTGGTCATGGCCGTGCGGAAGCGCGCCATGTTGAGGCCGATCTGGCCCGCGAGGCGCTCCAGGGTGGCCGTGTCGAGGTTCTGCTGGTTCTGGTAGAGCAGCCCGTGCATCTGCCAGAACTTGGCGTTGCCGCCCTGGGCGAAGGCCTCCATGGCGGCCTCGGCCGCGGGGACGGCGTTGTTGTGGAACGGCAGCGGCGCGTTCTTCCAGACGAGCCGCACGTCGTTGCCGTACTGCTGGCGGATCTGGCGGAGGGTGTCCTCCACCCGCGTGCAGAACGGGCACTGGAAGTCCGAGAACTCCACGATGGTGACGAGCGCGTTGGCGGGGCCCAGCGACGGCGAGTTGCCGACCGGGACCCGCTCGGCGTCGACCATGTTGGGTCCGTTGGCGTTGTTGGCGGTGGCCTCGGCGGCGACTTCGCCGCCCGGCTCCGCAGGTGCCTTCGAGCCCGTGATGTTGCCCACCACGAACCCGAGCACCAGCGCCATGATGATGGAGATGGCAGATGCTCCCTTGCTCACAAGATCCTCTGTTCCATGGTCAGTGTTCGAAGGAGGCGACGCGCGACGCTGACCGTCCTCGCGCGTGGCCCATACGGAAGGAGACATTCGTGTGCCCGGTGCTCGGGCTCTCGACGCTCCCCCCGACGACGACGCACCGGACACGTTCGTTGGCGTCAGCAGGGGGAGTTCCACGGCGCGGTGGATGCGACCCGGCGCTGACAGCTCAGCCACGGGACGCGACACCCGCCGTCGCAGTCAGCGCCCCGCGGACGATCCGCGACCCGGAGTTGATCCGGTCGCGAGCGTCGGTTGCGGGGAGTTGACCGCGTTCAGGCGCTGGGCGGACGCCACGGAGACCGCGCCTGACCAGCGCGCGGACCGCCATGGAACTGCGCCGCCGGGTCGAACACATCGACCGCCTGCGGGGGGATTTCGAGGGTGTGGGAGACGAGCTCGACGGGCTCATGGTGCATGTCCCAGGCGCCGCCGTGGTGACGGGGGGCGTCGGGCCGGTCGACCTGGCAGCCGGGCTGCGTGGGGTCGCTGCACAGGGTGGGAGCCTGCGAGTGGGACGGGAGCGCCGGGAGGGCCGCGGTGACCCGCTTGGCCGACTTCGCGGGCGAGCTCACCTGGTCGTTGGCGACCGGGAGGTGGCTCGCGAGGACGCCGTAGCACCGGGCCTGCACCTGCTGCGCAGACGCCAGCCCCCCCGTGAAGATCACGGCGAAGGCGGCGCAGAGGGCGAGGAGGAGTGGACGCATCTCGTGGGGTCGGCGCAGGGAGTACCCGATCGTCGACCATCGCGCAACCACCGGGCCCTGAGGGACTATTCCCAGCGACGGAGCCCCAAAATAGACACAGGGGACGATCCGCGGCCGAAGCCTTGGAGCGTCCCCTGCGGAGGTACCAACGCCCACCGCGTTACCGCGGCGGAGGCTGCGGGAGACCGTTACCCGCCGACCCTGGGCACTGAACCTACATTGCAGAGACGAGAGTGCTGATTGCCCATTGTGCGCCTTTACCTCCCGCGGCGATGCCGCAGCCCGAGGGATGCCAGGAGTGATCCCGGTCCACGTTCCGAGCCTTCGAGTGAAGTGGAGCCGGTGCGCACCATGCGCCCGCGCTCGGGTTTCGTCGCAGGGAACACTCGCGTGTTCGGGACCATCCCCGGGACCATCGTCCACCCCGCGACCGTCGCAGCAGGACCATCCGACACCGATGACCACAGTCGCCCTTGCGAGCCGTGATCTGCATCAGCGCACGATGGACACGCCATGATCAAGCCGACCGTATCACCGCTGCCCCCGTCGCGCCAAGAGACTTGTCCATTGCCCGTGTTCTGCACCGTCACCGGTCAGCGGGTCGCGACCTTCTCGCGGCCATGGATTGACGAGACAGACAATGTCACGTGATGTGACGGAGTATGTCCATGGTGCGCTGGCGCGCGCGGCGGATCGGCCCTTACGCTCCGTGGCGATGAACACCGCGACGCAGCCCCTCCCCACCATCACCGGGCACCGCTGGATCGAGGGCCCCGACGGGCTCCACCCGCGGGCCGCCGCGCTGGCGTCGCGGCGTCACCTCGTGCGCGAGCGCTTCTACACGGCGGTGCTGCCCGACCTGGTCCGGCGGGGTGTGCCCCGGCAGGTGCACGGCATCGGGCCGAGGGGCGGGTCGTCGCGCGCCATCTGGTCGTGGTGGAAGGTCCCCGGCGAGCAGCGGGTGCTGTGGGCGCTGCAGGTGAGCACCCGGCAGGTGCGCGGCGCCACCGGGGGGAAGGCCCCGGCCAACGACGGCTACGTGCTGGCCGCGTGGGGTGACGGCCCGGTCCTCGCGTGGGCCAACGAGCTGCCCGCGGTGCGCGCGGTGCTGCGCGAGGCGCTCGCGACGCTGCCGGCCTGCCTGGCCGGGGGCGTGGTGTCGGGCGACGCGACGCTGCCGCTGCGCATCGTCCCCGTCACGGGCGACGCTGGGCGCGCAGCGTGGTCGGATCGAGGTTGTGCTTCTTGAAGAGCTCGCGGAGGTAGCGCCGGTCGACCCCCGAGCGCCGCGCGGCCTCGGAGAGGTTGTAGCCCGAGCGCTCGAAGAGCTTGAGCAGGTAGTCGCGCTCGAAGCGCTCCACCGCGGCCTGCTTGGCGTCCTGGAAGGGCACCTCGGGGTCCCCCGGCGCACCGGCGCCCTCGAGGCCGGCGCGCAGGGTCGGGGGCATCACCAGGTCGTGCTCGTCGTCGTCGTCGAGGCTTGTGACCACGGGTGAGGGGCTGAGCATCACGGCCCGCTCGATGACGTTGCGCAGCTCGCGCACGTTGCCGCGCCACGGCCGCGAGGCGAGGGCGGCGAGCACCGCGGGCGCGAGGGTGGCGCCGCCCACCGCGCGGGCGAAGTGCTGGGCGAGCGCGGGGATGTCCTCGACCCGCGAGCGCAGCGGCGGGACCTTGATGCGCCCCACCGCGAGGCGGAAGAGGAGGTCCTGCCGGAAGCGGCCGGCCTGCACCTCGGCCTCGAGGCCGCGGTTGGTGGCGGCCACGACGCGCACGTCGACGGAGCGGTAGCCGTCGCCGCCGACGGGCTTCACCTGCCGGGCCTCGAGCGCGCGCAGCAGGGCGGGCTGGAGGTCGAGCGGCAGCTCGCCGATCTCGTCGAGGAAGAGGGTGCCGCCGTCGGCGCGGCGGAAGGCGCCCTCGGCGGAACCCACCGCGCCGGTGAAGGCGCCCTTCACGTGCCCGAAGAGCTCGGAGGCGATGAGGTTGGGCGAGACCGCGGCGCAGTCGAAGACCACCAGCGGGCGGCCGGCGCGCGGCGACTGCTGGTGCAGCGCGCGGGCGATGACCTCCTTGCCGGTGCCGGTCTCGCCCTCGATGAGCACCGTGAGGTGCGACGGGGCCATCTTCGCGATGCCGCTGCGCAGGCGCTGCATGGCGGGCGAGTCGCCGATGAGCTCGGTGCGCTCGCCCCGCCCCGGGGGACGCATCGGGGCGACCGGCGCGGAGGGCGCGGCGGTCGGGAGGATCGTCGGCGGCGGCGCAAGGATGGCCGGCGAGGTGACGTCCGAGAAGGGCGCGTCGTCGCCCACGCGCACGCTGATGGTCACCTGCTTGCCCAGCATCAGCGAGACCTCGCCGGTGACCTTGAGCTCGCGGATGCGCGCGCCCTGGTAGTGGGTGCCGTTCTTCGTGTCGAGGTCGATCACCTCCACGCCGTGGGGGTAGATGCGGATCTCGATGTGCACCCGCGACACGAAGGGGTCGTGGATGACGATCTCGTTGCCGACGTCGCGGCCCACCCGCACGACCCCCTCGCGGGCGCGGAAGGGAGACGGCACCCCTGGGGAGATCACCTCCACGTAGCGCGTGGGCGGCGGCTCCGCGCGCCGGTGGGGCACCGTCATCGTCCGATCGCTCTCGCTCATCCGCGCCGGACCCTCATACCCCCTTCAAAGCCACTTCTTGTGGCGGAACCACAGCGCCATCCCGCTGCCCACCACCGCCATCAGCCCGAGCGCGAAGGCGTAGCCGTAGCGCCAGTGGAGCTCGGGCATGTGGTCGAAGTTCATCCCGTACACCCCGGCGATGAACGTGAGCGGCAGCATGATCGTCGAGACCAGGGCGAGGGTCTTCATGACCTCGTTCATCCGGTTGGACGTCTGCGAGAGGTACGCGTCGAGGGCGGCGGAGAGGAGCTCGCGGTTGCCCTCCGCGAGGTCGACCACGCGCACGAAGTGGTCGTGGATGTCGCGGAAGAAGGGCAGCGCCCGCTCGGGGATCTGCTCGAATTCCCCGCGCGACAGCCGCTGGAGCACCTCGCGCTGGTGCATCGCCGTCCGCCGCACCCGCTGCAGGGCGCGCTTCAGCCGGAAGATGCGCGGAACGATGTCCGTGGAGGTGCGCTCGACCACGTCGGTCTCGAGCGCGTCGATCTGCTCGTCGAAGGCCTCCGTGAGCGGGAGGTAGAGGTCCACCATGCGGTCGATGACCGCGTGGGCGATGAAGGCCGGGCCGCGCTCCATCACCTTGCCGTTGCGGGCAAACTCCTCGGCCACCTCCGCGGGCGCCCGGAGCTGCCCCCGGTGGTGGGTGAGCAGCCAGCGCTGCGAGAGCACAAGGTCGAGCTCTACGGTGCCCGCCCGCTCGACGTCGGTGCCCGAGCACACCACCCCGTGGATCACCATGTAGAGGTACTCGCCGTAGTCCTCGACCTTCGGCCCCGGCCGGTCGAGGAGGATGTCCTCCACCGCGAGCGGGTGCAGCTTCAACACGTCGGTCAGCAGCGCGTGCAGGGGCGCGTCGATGCTGCTGGTGTCGATCCAGAAGGTCTCCTCCCGCTCCAGCAGGTCGCGCACCTCCCCCAGGTCGGAGGTCTGGCGCACCCCGGTCGGCGTGCGCACGTGGATCGTCGTCGTCATCGATTCTGTACGCCACGATAGCCGATCGTGAGATCGGGGATGCAGCCGTCCACGGAGGGGTGGTACGGTCCCGGGAGGTGACGATGCCCGACGAGCGCCGAACCCCCGGTGCCCCAACCCGAAGTGCCTCCTCGCCGCGCGACACGGTGGTCGACCGCGTGGCCAGCGGCACGCCGGAGTCGCTGCGCACCATCCCCCTGGAGGACGGGCGCTCCATCCGCGACGAGCTGCACCACGCCATCAAGGACGCCCGGCGCCCGTCGGTGGTGGTGATGTCCGGTGGGGCCGTCGGGGCGCGGGCGCGGCTGTCGGGCAACGTGAGCCTCGGGCGCGACCCCACCTGCGAGGTGGTGCTCCCCGACGCCGGGGTCTCCTGGCGGCACGCGCGCATCGAAGACCGCGGCGACGCGTGGGTGCTCGTCGACCTCGGGAGCACCAACGGCTCGCAGGTCAACGGCGTGCGCAGCGCCGAGGGGCGGCTGGCGCACGGCGACCGCATCACCCTGGGGCGCACCATCCTGCGCTTCGAGATGCAAGACCCGCTCGACCAGGCCTACGACGAGCACCTCGAGCGGCTGCTGCACATCGACGACCTCTCGGGGCTCTTCGTGCGCCGGCGCTTCGACATGGAGCTCTCCAAGAGCCTCGCGGCGGCGACCGCACACGGTCGCAGCATCGCCCTCCTGGTGATGGACATGGACGGCATCAAGGCCATCAACGACCGGCACGGCCACCTCTTCGGGGCGTACACCATCGGCGAGACGGGGCGTGTCATCGGGTCGGTGCTGGGCGATCGGGGCATCGGGTCGCGCTTCGGGGGGGATGAATTCTGCGCGCTGCTGCCCGACCACGATCAAGACCGGGCGTTCGGGCTGGCGGAGGAGATCCACGCGGCGGTCAACCGGCACGAGTACGCACGGGAGGGCGTGACGCTGCGGCCGGGCATCTCCATCGGCGTGGCGGCGTTTCCGGAGAACGCCCCCGACGCGGAGAAGTTGTTCCAGCGCGCAGATGAGGCGCTATATCGGGCGAAGCAGGGAGGGCGCAACCGCGTGATGCGCTAGTCGGCGCATCGTCGGTCCCGCAACGAGAGCCCGCACGACGGGCGGTGGATGGTGAGCGATGTTCGAGGTCCGATGCCCAGGCTGCCAGAACCCCTTCGAGCTCGACGAGCGTCGTGTGCCTCGCAACGGGATGACCATGCGATGCCCGAAGTGCCAGACCACCTTCGTGGTCAAGCGCCCGGAGACCATCGGCTTCGCGGGGGCGCCGCCCCCCCCTGACGGAGCCCGCCCCGTCGCCCTCCCGATGCCCGTCGCGCCGCAGGCCGCCGGGGGGAGGGCGCCGCCGCCCATCCCGATGCCCGGCGCGCCGGGCCTGGTCGCGCGCCCGCAGGTGCCCGCCGACCTCGCCGTCGAGCACCTCGGCGGCACCTCCGCGCCGCCGCCCGATCTCCTCCCCGGCTCCAACGACTCCAGCTGGGAACTCTCGGTCGACCTGCCGATGTCCGTCGCCGATGTCGGCCTCCCGACGCCCGCCGAGCCCGAGGCCCGTCGCCGCGCGGCCGTGCCCCCCTCGGCCGATGTCCCGGGCGCGCCCCCGCTCGGAACCAACGTCAAGGCCACGCTGACGATGCTCCCCGAGCTGCGCCCGGACATCCAAGCCGTCACCGGGCGACCGTCCCCGCGGCCCATTCCCCCCGAAGAAGTAGACCTCCCGGGCCTCCCCGCCGGGCTGCCCGTGCCGGTCGCGGGCCTGCCTGCGGTCTACCACGGCAACGTCGGTCTCCCGCAGGTGTCCGCCGGTCTCCCGCAGATCGCAGCAGGCCTCCCGATGAACGCGGCCGGCCTCCCGATGAACGCGGCCGGCCTCCCGATGAACGCGGCCGGTCTCCCGATGAACGCGGCCGGTCTCCCGATGGGCGCGGCGGAGCTGCCGATGGGCTCCGCAGAGCTGCCAGGGCTCGAGCCCGACATGCCGGTCAGCAACCCGCGGCAGGCGGTGCTCGGGCGCGTCAACGTCGAGCGCCGCGCGTTCACGATGACCGACTCCGACGACCTCCCGTCGCTCGCCGGAGAGGCCGCGCTGCCGTCGGTGCGGGCCCCCGGCCCCAACGCCGTGCGCGAGGAGTACGCGGTGTCCATGGACGACCGCAACGACCGCGGCTTCGGCCACGGCGGCGTGAACTACGGCGAGCTCGACCTCGGGGACGTCATCGGCCAGCCGATGCCCCCGAGCGGGCCGGCGGTGAATACCTTCCAGGGTAATCCCTTCCCGCCGCAGGGTCAGGGCCAGGGCCAGGGCCAGGGGCTGGACTTCGGGCAGGAGTTCGACGCCCTCCCCGGGGCCGCGGGCCGCGGGTACGCCGACCCGGGCGCCCAGAGCATTCCAGCGCCGTCGCCCAAGAAGGTGACGCCGGCAAAGAAGGAGGTGCGCAAGGCCGCGGAGAGCGACGGGCCCCGGCGCCCGTGGATGCAGTACGCCCTCTACGGCACCCTCGGCTTGCTGGGCGTCGGTGTGCTGGGCGGCGCGGCGCTCGCGACCACGGAGTACGGCGCCTTCGGGAAGAACTGGTTCGACGAGCAGCTCCACGGGCCCGAGCGGCACGCCGCGGCGACGCGGGCGATCCAGTACGTCGACCGGCTGATGGAGCACGACACCTACGACCGCGCCATCGCGGGCCTGCGCCGGGTCGAGCAGGCGCTCTCGCGGGTGCCGAAGGAGCGCGAGCTCAAGGCGTACATCGTCTACGCCAACAACCTCGTGGTGCTGCGCTTCGGGGCCGACCCGTCGCGCACCGGCCGCGCGCGCACGCTCCTCGCGGAGCTCGCGGAGGCGCCGCCGGGGATGCAGTTCCTGGCGCTGGCGAAGGCCTCCGACGCGCTGGCCCGGGGCAACCCCCGGGAGGCCCTGCGCCTCGCCCGCAACGACCCCAACGGGCGCGACCTCGCGACGATGGCCGCGGCGGCGCTCAACGACAACGCCCAGTGGCTGCGCTACGCCACCGCGGGCCGGCAGCGGCACCCCACCGCGCGCTCCCGCTACCTCCTGGCGCAGGCGTTCTACGCGACCGGCGACGTGGCCGCGGCGCGGCGCATGGCCGAGGAGACCCTCCAGTACGAGGCGCACCACCCCGGCGCGCGCGTGATGCTGGCGCGCATCGTGGGGCAGCGCGAGGAGGGCCAGGCCCGCGCGCTCTCGCTGCTGCAAGACCTGGTGGGCACCACCGCCCGCGGCTCGGCGGTGAGCTACGCGTCGCCGACCGAGCGCGCCGACGCCTGCGTGGTGGCCGGCCAGATCGAGATGTCGCGCGACCGTGTGACCGTGGCGCAGACGCGCTTCCAGCGGGCCCTCGAGCTCGAGCCCCGCAGCGCGACGGCGCTGGTGGGCATCGGGTCGATCCTGTACCGCCAGGGGAACTTCACCGACGCGCAGGCTCGCTTCCGCAACGCCCACAGCGCCGACCCCCAGAACCTCGACGCCATCATCGGCATCGCCCAGTCGACGCTGTCGCTCAACCAGCCCGCGGACGCCAAGGCGGCGCTCGAGCCCGCGGTGCAGGAGCACCCCAACGACGGGCGGCTCCACTACTGGCTCGGGCGCTCGCTCGCCGCCACCAACGACCAGCGCTCGCTTGCGCAGCAGTCGTTCCGCGAGGCCATCCGGCTACAGCCCGACAGCCTCGACGCGTACGTCTCGCTCTCCGAGCTGCTCATCGCGATGCAGCGCAACGACGCCGCCGACCAGGTGCTCGTCGAGGCCCGCGCGCGGGTGCCCGACAACGCGGCCATCCACCGCGCGCTCGCCCACGGGCGCCTCGCCCGCGGCGACGTCAACGGCGCCGAGCAGGAGCTGCGCGTCGCCCTCCAGCGCGACCCCGAAGACGTGCGCGCCCACTACGCCCTCGGCGACGTGTACCGCCGCATGCAGCGCCTCGACGACGCCACCCGGCAGCTCGACACCGTGGCCCGGATCGACCCCGACTACCCCGGCCTCGCCCTCGCGCGCGGCCGGCTCGCGGAGGCCCGCGGCGAGCTCCCGGAGGCCCTGGCGACCTTCCGCGAGGCCCTGGCGCGCGACCCGACCAACCCCGAGCTCATCAACCGCGTGGCGGCGACCCTCGTCGCGCTGGGCAACTTCGGCGACGCCGACCAGATGCTGCGATCGGTGGTGGTGAGCCAGCCGACCAACGCCGAGGCGCAGTACCTCATGGGCCGCGCGCGCCTGGGCGCGGGCAACTACGTCGACTCGGTGCACTACCTCGACCGCGCCATCGAGCTCAACCCGCTGCGGGCGGAGTTCAAGGCCTTCGCGGCGGAGGCGCACCGGCGCTCCGGGGACATCGTGCGGGCGATCCAGCTGGCGGAGGAGTCCATCCAGCTCGACCCGTCGTTTCCGCGCGGCTACTGGGTGCGCGCGGAGATCAGGGTGCGCCAGGGCGCGGCGGCGCAGGCGCTCGTCGACATCAACCGCGCGACGCAGCTCGACCAGACCTTCTGGGACGCCTACGCGACCTGGGCCGACATCGACGACGCCCTCGGCCGCCGCGACGACGCCATCCGGCTCTACCAGATCGCCGTCTCGCACGACCCGCGGCACGGCGACTGGTTCTACAACCTGGGCCGGCTGCTCGGCGACGCGGGGCGCGCGGGCGAGGCGCGGGCGGCGCTCCTTCAGGTGCGCGCGCTCGGTGCGGGGCTCAACCCGACCCCGAGCTGGTTCGTGCAGGGCACGCGGCAGCTCGCCGACCTCGAGCGCGGGAGCAACTCCACCGAAGCGCGGCGGCTGTACATCGAGTACCTGCGGATGGTCCCGCCGGGCAGTCCCTCCTCGACCAGCGTGCAGATCATCCTCGGCGAGATGAGCGACGGCTGACCGGCCGCCGCGCGCCCCTCACCACACCACCCCCGCGCGCCTCGCGAACACCTCGTCGAGCAGCGCCTCCAGCCGCCGGGCCTCCGCCTCGCTGAACGCCGCCTCCCGGTGCGAGTCCAGGTCGAGCACCGCGCGCACCCGCCCGGCGCCATCGCGCACCGGCACCACCAGCTCGGAGCGCGTCGCCCCGTCGCAGGCGATGTGCCCCGGGAAGGCCTCTACGTCCGGCACGAGCTGCGTCTCCCCGGTGCGCGCCGCCGCCCCGCACACGCCCCGCGCGAAGTCGATGCGCAGGCAGCCCATCGGGCCCTGGTACGGCCCCACGGCCAGCGCCGACTCCCCCACCCGTCGATAGAACCCGCACCAGCTCGCCTGCGTGAACACCTCCCACAGCAGGCACGCCAGCGTGGCCTGCAGCGCCACCGCGTCGGCCTCCCCGGCCAGCACCGCGCGCACCTGCGGCAGCGCGGCGTCGAAGCGCGCCAGCCTTTGCTCCTCGGACAGCGCTTCACCCCGGTCGGCGGGAGGCAGGTCGAGACCCTCGCTCATGCGCGCATCGTACCCGCCGCAGCGCCAGCCATGACGCCCGTCGGCGGTCTCTTGGACCAGGGTCCAGGGCCGTGAGACATACGCTCCCCTGGCACGCACGCACGGGGCGCGGGTGCATTCTTCGCCGACGCATTCCAGAGGACATTCCCAATGTTTCAACGAACAAGATCGAGCGGGCTTCCGCTCTGGCTCACGCTCCTGGCGTGGGCCGCGGTCGCGGGCTGTACCGACGGCAACTCCGTCGTCGGCGGCCCCGACGCGGCCGCGGACGTCGGCACCGACCTCGGCCCGCGCTGCGCGGCCAACGAGTCGGCGTGCGGCGGACGCTGCCTCGACCTCCAGGCCAGCCGCGAGAACTGCGGCACCTGCGGCAACGCCTGCCCGGGCTCGCAGGTGTGCGTCGCCGGCAGCTGCCAGATCGGCTGCCCCACGGGCCAGCAGGCCTGCGGCGGCGCCTGCGTGACCCTCTCCACCGACCGCACCCACTGCGGCGCCTGCGGCAACACCTGCGCGGCGGGTCAGGTCTGCGGGATGGGCGTCTGCGGCCTCGAGTGCGGCGCCTCCCTCGCCCTCTGCGGCGGCGCGGGTGACGCCGGCGCGAGCGACGCCGGGACGGGCCAGCGCTACTGCGCGGACACCCGCACCGACCGTCTCAACTGCGGCGCGTGCAGCGCGGTGTGCCCCAACGGCCAGGTGTGCAACGCGGGCGCTTGCGAGGTCTCGTGCCTCGCCGGCCAGAGCGTGTGCTCGGGCGCCTGCCGCGACCTCCAGACCGACCGCAACCACTGCGGCGCGTGCGGCGCCGCGTGCCCCGGCGGCCAGGTGTGCAACGCGGGCGCCTGCGAGGTGTCGTGCGGCACCGGGCTCGCGACCTGCGCGGGCGTCTGCCGCGACCTCCAGACCGACCGCGCCCACTGCGGCGCGTGCGGCACCGCGTGCCCCGCGGGCCAGGTCTGCGCGGGCGGCTCGTGCGAGGTGTCGTGCCTCTCCGGGCTCACCACCTGCGGCGGGCTGTGCCGCGACCTGCAGACCGACCGCGCCCACTGCGGCGCGTGTGACACCGTGTGCCCCGCGGGCCAGGTGTGCGCCGGCGGCGCCTGCGCCGTGTCGTGCCTGACGGGCCTCTCCAACTGCACCGGCACCTGCCGCGACCTCCAGACCGACCGGGCCCACTGCGGCGCGTGCGGGACGACCTGCGCGACGGGTCAGGTCTGCAACGCGGGCGTGTGCGAGGTCTCGTGCCTCATGGGCCAGACGGCCTGCACCAGCACCTGCCGCGACCTGCTCACCGACCGGGCCAACTGCGGCGCGTGCGGGACGGCCTGCCCGGCCGGCCAGGTGTGCGCCGCGGGGAGCTGCGAGGTGTCGTGCGGCACCGGGCTCGCGACCTGCTCGGGCGTGTGCCGTGACCTCCAGACCGACCGGCTCAACTGCGGCGCCTGCGCCAACGCGTGCACCGGTGGCCAGGCCTGCGTGGCGGGCGCCTGCGAGGTGTCGTGCAGCACGGGGCAGACCAACTGCAGCGGCTCCTGCCGCGACCTCAACAACGACCGGCTCAACTGCGGCGCCTGCGCCAACGCCTGCGCCGCCGGGCGCATCTGCGCCGCGGGCGTGTGCGAGCTGTCCTGCGCCGCGGGCCTCAACAGCTGCGGCGGCACCTGCCGCGACCTGCAGACCGACCGCGGCAACTGCGGCACCTGCGGAAACACCTGCGCGGCGGGCCAGATCTGCAACGCCGGGGCGTGCGAGATCTCGTGCGCCGCGGGGCTCACGAGCTGCGGCGCGACCTGCCGCGACACCACCACCGACCGCCTGAACTGCGGCGCGTGCGGGGTCGCCTGCGCATCGGGCACGGTCTGCGTGGGCAGCGCCTGCGTGGTGTCGTGCAGCACGGGGCTCACGGCGTGCTCGGGCGTCTGCCGCGACACGGCGACCGACCGGGCCAACTGCGGCGCCTGCGGCCGCTCGTGCGGCGCGGGCGAGGTGTGCACCGCCGGGGCCTGCGTGGTCTCGTGCGGTCCGGGGCAGACGGCGTGCTCCAACGTGTGCCGCGACCTGCTCACCGACCGGGCCCACTGCGGGCTGTGCGGGCGCGCGTGCGCCGCGGGGCAGGTGTGCACCGCGGGCGCCTGCGCGGCGGGCTGCGCGGCGTCGCAGACCGTGTGCGCGGGCGCGTGCACCACGGTCGCCATCGACCCGGCCAACTGCGGGATGTGCGGCCGGGTCTGCACGGTGCCAGCGAACGCCTTCGGGGCCTGCGCGGCGGGCGTGTGCTCGTTCGTGTGCCAGGCGGGCTTCGCCGACTGCAACCGCGCCGCCGGTGACGGCTGCGAGGTAAACACCCAGACCACCGTGACCAGCTGCGGCGCCTGCGGGACGACCTGCTCGCTGCCCAACGCCACGCCCGCCTGCGTGGCGGGCGCCTGCCGCATCGGGAGCTGCGCCGCGGGCTTCGGCGACTGCGACGGCAACCCGGCCAACGGCTGCGAGGTCAACCTCGCCACCAGCGCCAGCCACTGCGGCACCTGCGGCACCGTGTGCGCGAGCGGCACCTGCACGGCCGGCGTGTGCGGCCTGCGCTGCAACAGCGGCAACCGGCGGGTGCTCTCCATCGGCGTGGCGGGGTCGACCATCATGGCGGACCTCCCGGCGGGCACCACCGTCGACACGGTGACCGACGCGCAGTGGCGCGCGATGACGCCGGCGCAGTTCCAGGCGTACCAACTCATCTTCATGGGGGAGGGCGCCTCGGCGGCCAACTACCAGACCACGGTCGACACGCGCGCCACCTGGGCGCCCGCTGTCAACGGCCGCATCGCCCTCACCGGGCTCCACATGATGGGCCACCCGCAGGGCATCACCGTCCGCCGCGCCACCTGGACCTGGCTGCTCGACGGTCCGGGCACCGCACTCTACGTGGACGGCCTGTTCGGCGGCACCTTCCGCGGGTACAGCCAGCTCGTGCCCATCGGCACCTTCGCAGGCGTCGGCGGCCTGAGCCTCGACGCCGTGGTGGTGACCAACACGGCGCACCCGGTGATGGCGGGCTCGTCGAACTCGTCGCTCTCCAACTGGGGGCAGACGGTGCACTCGCAGATCACCTCGGCGCCCCCCGGCTACGACACGCTCGCCACCGCGAGCTCGCAGAGCGTGATGACCATCCGCTCGACCACCTGCGTCCCCTGATCCGCTAGCGCCCGCTGCCTTCACCCTCCCCGGGCGCGATCGTCGCCCGGGGCGGTGAGGCCCATGGGCCCCCTCCCTCCCTCCCTCTTCAGCCCTGCGGATCGCTCTTGCGGTCGCCCTCGACGACGACGGGGTCGTCCTGCTCGGGCAGGCGCTCGCTCGGGTCGAGGTCGATGAAGTGCCCCGACCGCGCGGCCTTCGTCTCCAGGTAGAAGCGGTTGTGCTCGTTGGGGGCCATCACGTGCGGCAGCCGACCGCTCACGGTGATGTTGTGCGCCTGCAGCTGCCGGATCTTGTCGGGGTTGTTGGTCATCAGCTGGATCGATCGCACCCCGAGGCTCTGGAGCATGTGCGCGGCGATGGCGTAGTCGCGCTCGTCGTCGCGAAACCCGAGCGCCCGGTTGGCGTCGACCGTGTCGAACCCCTGCTCCTGCAGGGCGTACGCGCGCACCTTGTTGACCAGCCCGATGCCCCGGCCCTCCTGGCGGAGGTAGAGCAGCACGCCGCGCTCCATGGAGGCGAGGGCCCGCAGCGCCGTCTCCAGCTGGTCGCGGCAGTCGCAGCGCAGGGAGCCCAGCGCGTCGCCCGTGAGGCACTCGGAGTGCAGCCGCGTCGGGACGTCGGCCGCGCCGATGACGTCGCCGTGCACCAGGGCGATGTGCTCCTTGTTGTCGCGGTTGTTCCAGAAGGCCACGATCTGGAAGTCCCCGAAGCGCGTCGGCAGCCGCGCCACCGCGTCGACCTTCACGCACACGTGGTGCACCCCGAAGCCGCCGCAGTTGTGGTCGCGGTCGCGCTCGACGAGCTGTTCTAGCTGGGCCACCTGCGCCTGCACCTCGGGGGACTCCTTCATCGCGCCTCTCTATACCCCCAAATTCCCCTGCGCGCGCGCCGCGGCAGCGTCGCCCTTCAACGCACGGCGCCCAGGTACGCCCGCGCCCCGGCGTGCCCGGGGTCGATGCGCAGCACCTCCTCCGTCGCCCGCCGCGCCGCCGCCTCGTCGCGCAGCACCACGCGGTGGATGCTCACCACGTGCTCGATCGTACGCACCTTCTCCGCCGCGCCGGGCACCAGCGCCACGCGCCGCCAGCACGCCGCCACCGCCTCGGCCCAGCGGCCCGCCTGCTCGTGCGCCGCGATCTCCCGCTCGACCGCCGCCAGCTCTGCCCCCGCGGAGGGCCCTACCGTCCGCCCCCGCCGCCCCCCGAAGGCCGGCGCGTCGGCCATCCCCTTCGGCACGTGGATCTGCGGCGTCTGCTTGATCCCCAGCCGGGTCATCAGGGACTTCGTGCGCGCGTGGAGCTGCTCCCAGGTGAGGTCGTCGCGGGTGCGGCGCAGCACGTCGAGCAGCGCGTGCGAGAACGCCCCCTCGTGGATGCCCCCGAAGCTGGCGTCCGAGGAGGTCTGCGCGTCGGCGCACCCGCCCAGCGACACCGCGGGAAAGCCGTCGTGCACCAGCGCCCCCAGCGCGCCGTGCGCCGCCCCCGCGGCGGGCTTGCGCTTCTTCGGCGGCTTCTTCGCCGGGGGCCGTCGCGTGGCCTTCGCGCCGCGGGCCACGTCGTAGCGATCGGGCAGCGGGACGTACCGCGGGCCCAGCAGCTCGACGCCCTCCGCCAGGCCCTCGTCGCGCGCCACGGCCCGGGTGCGGTAGCTCGCCGACGCGGTGTCCTGCATGGTCCCGGCGTGGCAGGTGTCCCAGATGGCGGCGAGCCGCGCGCCGTCGGGCGCCCGCGCCAGCGCCCGGGCGAGCTCGTCGTCGGTGAGCACCGCGCGCTCCCAGTCGTGGTCGTGGGCGACGAGCACCTCGTCGTAGCCGTCGTCCTCGTCGCCGTCCCGGTCGGGCACGTGCGAGCCGTGGGTCGAGGCGAAGAGCACGAGGTCGTCGCCCGGGCGCGCGCCGTCGAGCAGCGCCCCGAGGGCGGCGAGCACCGCGGACTTGGTGGCCTGCGCGTCGGTGAGCACCAGCACATCGCGGGGCTCGAAGCCGAAGTCGCGCATGAGCACGAGCGACAGGGTGCGCGCGTCGTTGACCGCCCCGCGGAGCGGCGGGAGCTCGCGGTCGGTGAAGCGGTTGATGCCGATGCAGAGGGCGCGCTTGGTCACGGGGTCACAGCTCCACCCGCAGGCCGGCGCCCTCGGCGGCGGGGTACGTCGCGGTGTAGCCCAGCGAGCGCGCCAGGGCCGGGTCGGACCAGTGCTCGGTGCGCTCGCTGCGGTAGTTGAAGCACAGCGCCGCGGCGGGGCCGCCGTGGGCGATGACGCGCGCGACGCACTCGTCGTCGGGGTGATCGAAGGAGCCGCCGTCGGTGCTGAAGAGGTAGCGCCCGCACTCGATGCGGTAGAGCAGGGGCCAGGTGGTGTTGCCGCGGCTCCCGTGGTGGGAGACCTTCATCGCGTCGAGGCGCAGCGGGCCGTGGCCGCGCTCGGCGAAGAGGCGCTCGAAGGACTCCAGCAGCACGCCGGGGTAGGCGTCGCCGGTGAGCAGGCAGCGTTTGCCGTCGTGCTCGGCGAGGAGCGCGATGCTGCTGCCGTTGGCCTCGGCGCCGTCCTGGGCGAAGGCCACGTCGAGGAGCTTCTCCAGGTCGGGCGCGACCCGCTTGCGGCGCTTGGGGGTAGGCCGGGCAGCGGCGTCGCGGGCGCGCACGGCGCCCGGTGCGATGCCAGCGTCGCGGCACTCCTTCTCCCAGGCGCCGCGGAGGCGCTCGAGGCCCGCGCGGTGGGGGGAGAGCAGGGTGAGGGTCATCGCGCCGTCGAGGGTGACCCGCGGCAGCGCTCCCTCCGCGGGGACCACTACGGCGTCGCCCTTGAACGCGACGTTCCAGGGGAGGCGGCGGGCGCGCAGGAGCTCGGTGAGGCGCTCGCCCTGGACGGCGCCGCGGGTTCCTTCGGGCGCCGGCAGGTGGCGGAAGCCGTTGAACCACACGTCGCCGAAGGTCACGCCGAGGGCGGTGTCTTCGAGCAGCTCGATGACCCCGCCGATGTGGTCGGCGTCGATGTGCGAGACCACCAGGAGCTCGAAGCGGCGCTGCGCGGGAGGCAGCGCGGCGATGCGCGGGCGCAGGTGGCGGAAGGTGCCCGGGGTGCCGCCGTCGATCAGGATGCGGCGCGGGGCGTCGGCGGGGCCGTACTCGATCCAGAGGCAGTCGCCGTGGTCGGCCGGGAGCATGTCGACGACGAACATCAGGGCGCTCAGTCCGCCAGCGGAACCACGCGGAAGCGGGTGCCCGTGGTGACCGAGGTGCAGTCCGGGGCGCGGGGCGTGGTGTCGATGCGACCGCCGGGGCACACCACGAAGCCGAGGCTGCCGTCGGGGCTCTCGAGGCCGACGGCGGCGCGGGTGGGCGCGGTCGTCGGCTGGCCGGTGATGGTCTCGTAGATGAAGTCCATCGAGGCGTCGGCCTCGTTGTAGATCACCTCGAAGGAGGCGGTGCCGGCGCGGGGCGCGGTCTCCATCCCGGAGAAGAAATGCGCGTTCTTCCACTGGATGATCCAGCGGCGGATGGGGGCGCTGCCCACGACCACCGCGCACACCCCGTCGGCCCCGGTGACCAGGTCGACCCAGTAGGGCGCGATCACCCCGTTGGGCGAGCTCGCGCTGGGGATGGTCCCGACGAAGTGCATCGCCGGATCGAGCGCCATCTGGCTGAGGAAGCCGTTGGAGTAGACCTGGATCCCCAGGCTCTGCGGCACCGTGATGCCGAAGAAGCGCAGGGCAAAGGGAGAGATCAGCGTGGTGGACTCGTCGTCCGCGTTCATCAGTACCCGCTGCGCGCCCGGCAGCGTGCACGCCTCGACCAGCGTCGCGTCGGTGGCCGTGCGTCGGTAGCGGGCGAGCCCGCCCGCGTCGACAGGGGGCGTTCCCGCGTCGACAAGGGGCGTTCCCACGTCGACAAGGGGCGTTCCCACGTCGACAAGGGGCGTTCCCACGTCGACCGGGGGCGTTCCCGCGTCGACCGGGGGCGTTCCCGCGTCGACCGGGGGTGTTCCCGCGTCGACCGGGGGTGTTCCCGCGTCGACCGGGGGTGTTCCCGCGTCGACAGAGGGCGTTCCCGCGTCGACCGGGGGTGTTCCGAGGTCGTCAGGCGCGGCGACGTCCGTGCTGCCCGCGTCGGTGTCGACGGGACCGGTGCCGCTGCCGCGGGCATCGCAGGCGCCGAGCGAGGCGAGCAGGCACAACGAGGCGAAGCGACGGGCGTGCGCGGTCTTCATGGCCGATGGGTCTCCTGGCGGGCCCGTGGAGCGCTAGCGCACGGCGGGGACGGGCGTCAACGACGGGGCGCGGCGACCGCTCACTCCGCGCGCACCGTCGCCCGCAGCCCCTCGGCCGCCGCGTCGTGCGCCACGATCACCTCGTACGCGATCGGCTCCAGCACCCACGCCGAGGTCGCCACGTCCCAGTACGCGAGGTCGTCCACGCGCACCGGCAGCGCCACCCGCGCGCTCTGTCCCGGCGCCAGGTCGACCTGCGCGAAGGCCCGCAGGTCACGCGGCGCCCGCTCCACCCGCGAGCCCAGGGCCGTCACGTAGAGCTGCGCCGTCTCGATGGCCCGCACCGGCCCGCGGTTGGTCACCGTCACCGTCGCCGTGAGGGTCTGCCCGGTGCGCACCGTCGCCGCCGAGAGCGCGAGCTCGCTGTAGCCGAAGGTGGTGTACGTGAGCCCGCTGCCGAAGGCGTGCGCCGCCGCGACGCCGGCGCGCCCGAGGTGCCGGTACCCGTGGAGGTACCCGTAGGTCACCGTCTCCGAGGCGTTGTCGAAGGCCGGCAGGTCGGCCTCGCGCTCGGGGATCGAGAAGGGTAGCCGCCCCGACGGGGCCGCGTCGCCGAAGATCACGTCGGCCAGCGCGGCGCCGCCCATCGCGCCCGGGTAGAACGCCATCACCACCGCCGCGACCTCGTCGCGCCAGGCCCTCGTGAGGATCGCCGCGCCCCCCTCGAGCACCACCACCGCCCGGGGGTTGAGGGCAGCCGCCGCCCGGATGAGCGCCGCCTCCGCGGGCGGCAGCGCGAGGCCGTCGCGGTCGCCCGCCCCCACCGTCGCCTCGCCCTCGTCGTCTGCCTGGAGCCCCGTCACGATCACCACCGCGTCGGCCTCGCGCACGGCCTGCTGGCCCGCGGCGTCGAGGATCGCCCCCGCGAGGTGCGTCACCGCGACCCCCGCCCCGGCGCGGGCGCGCAGGCCCTCCAGCGCCGTCACCACGTCGCCCGCGATCACGTTGCTGCTGCCCCGGTCGCCCAGGTTGGCGACGTCGGCGTTGCGGCCCAGCACCACCAGGCGGCGGAGGGCGGCGGCGTCGAGGGGCAGCGCGGGCGCCCCGCGGGAGGGCTCGTTGCGGAGCAGCACGATGCCGCGGCGGGCGACCTCCCGGGCCAGCGCGAGGTGGGCGGGCGTGAGGCGCTGCGTCGGGTCGTCGGTGACGCGGGCGCGGGCGTCGAGGCCGTAGCAGAGCTGCGCGCGGAGGATGCGGCGCACGGTGGCGTCGACCTCGCGCTCGGTGATGCGCCCGGCCTCCAGGGCGGCGGCGAGGCGGTCGAAGTGCACCGCGGCGGGCATCTCGATGTCCAGGCCCGCGCGCACCGACTCGACGTCGCCGTGGGTGCCGAGGATCCAGTCGGACTCGACGAAGCCGGCGAAGCCCCACTCGCCGCGGAGGATGTCCCGGAGCAGGTGCGCGCTCTGGTCGCACCACGCGCCGTTGACCTGGTTGTACGCGCTCATCACCGAGCCGACGCGGGCGTCGACCACGGCGCGGCGGAAGTGGGGGAGGTACACCTCGCGCAGGGTGCGCTCGTCGACGCGCACGTCGACGCGGTGGCGGGTGTCCTCGATGCTGTTGACCGCGAGGTGCTTGGCGCTGGCGATCACCCCGCGCGACTGCACGCCCTCGATGAAGCCCACGGCCATGGAGCCCATGTGGTGGGTGTCCTCGGAGTAGGTCTCCTGGGCGCGGCCCCAGCGCGGGTGGCGGAGGATGTTCATCGTGGGGGCGAGCAGCACGTCGACGCCGATGGAGCGCACCTCCTGCGCGATGGCCTCGCCGACGCGGCGCTCCAGGGACGGGTCCCAGGTGGCGCCGCGCATCATGGCGACGGGAAAGGCCGTGGCCGGCACGCGGGTGAACGCGCTCAGCCCGCGCGGGCCGTCGAGCATGCGAAGGCCGGGGATTCCGTGCGCCTCGTTGCCGGGCACCCGCCAGGTGCGCTCGACGAGGCCGAACATCTGCCCCGACATGAGCTCGACCTTCTCGGCGGGCGTGAGGGCGGAGAGCAGCGCGGTGATGCGGGCCTCGATGGCGTCGGCGTCGGCGTCGGCGCCGCAGTACGCGCGGGTCGCCGCGGTGTGGGTGAAGGGCTCGGCGGCGTAGCTGCGGGGGGCGTCCATGCGGTGCTCCTGGGGCGCGTCGGTGCCGGCATCGACGCCGGAGGTCGGGGCGGGCGCGTCGTCGCAGCCCGAGAGGGCGGCGGCCAGCGCGAGGAGGGCCATACCGCGGAGGGCGCGCACGGCGCCGGAGGGTACACGAGGGCCCGCGGCGAGGGCGCAGGGCGCGGAGGAGCTACCGGCAGGCGTTGAGCAGGCAGCGCGAGGTGCCGTTGCAGCGGCTGCCGGCGCAGCACGCCTGGCCGACGTTGCCGCAGGCCCCGCAGCGGTTGGTGCCCAGGCACCCGAGGCCGACGTCGCAGCTGTTGCCCGAGCAGCACAGCTCGCCCGACCCGCCGCACGAGGTGCAGGTGTTGGACGTGCACGCGAGCCCCGGGTTGCACGCGCTGCCCGAGCAGCACCGCTCGCTGCTGCCGCCGCAGGGCGCGCACGTCCCGCCGTTGCACGCGAGCGCCGCGGTGTTGCAGGTGCTGCCGGCGCAGCACGCCTGCCCTGAGTTGCCGCAGAGCGATACCTGGCAGGAGCCCGAGCGGCAGGCGAGGCCGGCGCCGCAGGTGGTGCCGCCGCAGCAGGTCTGCCCCGCCGCCCCGCACGCCTGGCAGAGGGTGCCGAAGGTCGAGCACTGGTTGCCGTCGCTGCACACGCGCCCGGCGCAGCAGGTCTGGCCGGGGCCGCCGCAGGCCGTGCACAGCCCGGAGTTGCAGGTGGAGCCCGTCCCGCAGGTGGTGCCGCAGCAGGGCTGGCCGGGCTCGCCGCAGGCCTGGCAGACCTCGCCGCGGCAGGTCAGCGACGCGCCGCAGGTGGGCGTGGAGCGCTGGCAGCACGGCTGCCCCGCCCCGCCGCACGACCTGCAGGTGTTGGTGCCGATGAGGTTGCCCGAGCACTCGGCCCCCGCCGCGCAGACGCGCATCGCGCAGCAGGGCTGGCCGGGCGCGCCGCAGGTGGTCCCGGTGTCGCGGCGGTCGGTGTCGACAGGGACGTCCATCCCCACGTCGACACGGGGACCATCCATCACGACCGGCACGTCGATGCGCGGGCCCACGTCCATGGGCGTACCGACATCGACGGGTGAGCCCACGTCCATGGGCGTACCGACATCGACGGGGGTGCCGACATCGACGGGTGTGCCGACATCGGCGGGCGTAACGACATCCGTCGGCGCGCCCACATCCACGGCCGATCCGGTGTCCTCGGGTGTCCCCACGTCGACCTCGGCGTCCCGCACCACCGGCACGTCCGTGCCCGGGAACACGTCGAGCGCGCCGGGGACATCCGTCGCGCCGGTGCCATCGGTGACCTCGCCCGTGTCTTCAGTGACCTCGCCCGTGTCCTCCGCCACGATGCCACCGTCGGGCTCGACCACCGGGTCTTCGCCGTCGCTACAGCCCGCCGCCAGAACCGTCGCCAACGCGAACCACTTCACCCATTGCACACGCACCATAGACAAGCACGATATCAAAGCCTGGGGCCCAGCGGCGTCAGCGTCGCGCCCCGATCGTCGCAGGGCGCTGTTCGATGGCCGCGCGGTCGGGCGAGCCCCCTAACCTGTCCCCAGACCTCCGTGCCCTGCCCGTCGACGAGCACCAGGGCGGCGTCCTCAAATGCTCTGGTTTTCCAGGCCTGCTCGTCGCCGCGGGCTGAAGCCCACGGCACCGCCAGTGAAGCCCGCAAGCGGGCTGACCACTGGCGATGACATCGAACAGGCCGCTCG
>Ga0247843_1001438_pt1 | contig 48365 bp, 43 predicted proteins | sample LaCruzMarch2017__FD_192420 | JGI IMG/M metagenome (GOLD analysis project Ga0247843, IMG submission 192420) | Freshwater microbial communities from meromictic Lake La Cruz, Castile-La Mancha, Spain - LaCruzMarch2017_8m | ecosystem: Environmental > Aquatic > Freshwater > Lake | place: Spain...
TATTTACTAACTACTATACATCATACAATTCATCACTCCAAAATAACACACATATTTAAGTATGTGTTTCTTTGTAAAAAATACAAACTATTACTGAATATGCTTTACATTTATATTCTACCGACCCATTGTACTTTTGTTTTTTAGCATTCGCCCATGTCTTTATACATGAGATTTTGTCTTTGTCCATCAGCTTTTGTATTTATACATGAGATTTTGTTTTATACAGAATTCCTTTTGTCTCGCACTTTTGCACCAATAAATACAAAATAAAAATAAAAAATCGATCGGATTTTCTCTATATAAAGAATAGGAACCAATAGTATACAGCCATAACAAGATGTCCATGTACAAGGAACTCTTAAATGACGATGATATTTGTGCGATCAAGGGTATTCAGTTTTGTATTCTTAGTGCGGATCAGATTGTCGCACGCTCTGTAGCCGAGATTTACAAGACCGAGACTTACAACGGTAATGATCCGGTCGCGCACGGTATTTTTGACCCGAGGATGGGTGTGATCGAGCACAATGCTGTCTGTGTGACTTGTGAGAAGAAGAACACGTTTTGCACTGGCCACTTTGGTCACATTGTGCTGGCCAAGCCCGTGTTCTACATCCAGTTCTTTGCGATTGTGCGCAACATGCTCAAGTGCGTGTGTTTTCGCTGCTCCAAGCTGCTCGTGGACCCCGACTCGGACGAGGTCAAGGCGCTCCTAGCCAAAAAGGGCAACAGGCAAAAGAGGTTTGATGCCATCTTCAAAATGTCGTCCAAGATCAAGAGGTGTGGCCAGTGCACGGTCAACGGTTGCGGTGCCAAGCAGCCGTCCATTTCCAAGGAAGGCATCCTGAAGTTGGCCATGGAGTGGAAGGAGATGGCGGCGGACACAGAGGTCAAGAAGCAGATCCTGAACGCCGAGGACGTCTTGCGTATCTTTCGCCGCATTTCGGATCGTGACGCCGAGATCCTTGGCTTTGACAAGAAGTACAACAGGCCGGAAGACTTGATCTGTACCGTCATGCCGGTTCCCCCGCCTACCGTGCGCCCTAGCGTCAGGAATGACACGGGACAGAGGTCCGAGGACGATCTGACCCACAAGCTGTCCGTCCTGGTCAAGACCAACAACCAGCTCAAGCAGCGCATCGAAAAGGGTGTCAAGGAGCACATTGACATTTTCAGCATGATGCTGCAGTACGATGTTGCCACCCTGATTGACAACACCAGCCCCGGTATCAACCCGGCTCTTCAGCGCACTGGACGTCCCATTCGGTCCCTGATCGAGAGGCTCAAGGGCAAGGAGGGACGCATCCGTGGCAACCTGATGGGCAAGCGTGTCGACTTTTCTGCCAGGTCTGTCATTACGCCGGACCCCAACATTTCGATCGACGAGCTAGGAGTGCCCCTCAAGATTGCCATGAACCTGACCTATCCGGAAGTGGTCAACGTGTACAACATGGAGGAGCTGAGGCTGTACGTTGACAATGGTCCCGATCACTACCCCGGCGCCAAGCACGTTCGCAAGACCAAGGAGAAGCGCACCATTAGGCTGCGCAACATGGACAGGACTTCCATCGTGTTGGAGCTCGGCGATATCGTCGACCGCCATCTCAAGAACGGTGACTATGTGTTGTTCAACAGACAACCCTCCCTTCACAGGTCCTCGATGATGGCCCACAGGGTTCGCGTCATGCCTTTTCACACGTTTAGGCTCAATGTCATGGTCACCCCGTCGTTCAATGCGGACTTTGATGGAGACGAGATGAACATGCACGTGGCGCAGTCCTACCAGTCGCACGAGGAGCTCCAGCAGCTGGCCGCGGTTCCGACGCAGATCATATCGCCGCGCGAGTTCAAGCCGATTGTTTCCATCGTGCAGGACATTGTCGTCGGCCTTTACCGGATGACCAAGGAGCATGTGACGATCAGTCAGAAGCAGATGTTCAACATCATGGCGGTCAACCCCAAGTGCACGGGCTACCTAGAGGGAGGCAAGGCTGGTGAGGGATCTAGCACATCCTGGTCTGGACACCAGCTCCTGTCTACCATCATGCCGCGCAAGATCTCCCTGCACAAGGGCAACTCGCACTACGATTCCGACAAGAAGAACATGGAGCACTATGTGAATATCCAGTGCGGCAAGGTGACCAGCGGCGCCTTTGACAAGGATATCTATCAGGCTCGCACGGTCGGCATCGTCCACTCGATCTTTAACGAGTACGGTTCCGAGGAGACCAAGGTTTTCCTGGACAATACCCAGCAGCTGATTTGCAACTGGCTCGTCCTCGATGGCTTCTCCGTCGGCATTTCCGACATGGTGGTGGATCACGCGACCAAGGTGGCGTTTGAGCAGATCATCTTGGACATGAAGAAGGACGCCTACAGCCTGATCAAGGACATCCATTCGTTCACTTACGAGAACAAGTCAACCAAGAGTAATCATGACGATTTCGAGAGCAAGGTCAATGATGCGCTAAACGAGGCGGTCAAAAAGGTGGGCGAGAAGGGCACGGGTCAGATCAATGAGCGTACCAACCGTCTGATCAACATGATCAAGTCCAAGAGCAAGGGCTCGACCGTGAATGTGAGCCAGATGATTGGCTGCCTCGGCCAGCAGAACGTAGACGGTCGCCGCATTCCTTATGGCTTTGACGACAGGACCCTACCGCATTTCGCCAAGTATGATGACGGTCCTAAGGCTCGTGGCTTTGTCGAGAACTCGTTCATCAAGGGGCTGACGCCACAGGAGTTCTTCTTTGCGGCAATGGGAGGACGTGAAGGGCTGATAGATACGGCGGTCATGACATCAGAAACTGGATATCTGCAACGTAAGCTGGTCAAGGCAATGGAAGATTGCAAGGTCGGCTACGACATGTCGGTCAGGAACGCTGCGGGTGCCATTGTGCAGTTCTTGTACGGTGATGATGGAATGGATGCCTGCAAGATCGAGTCGCAAGGAATTCCCTACATCAACATGAGCAGCGACGAGCTGGGTGTCGAGTACCTGATGGACGGCGCTATTCCGGGTGACAGGCTCGCCAAGCATTTTGCACAGGTCGTCGAGGACAGGCACTTTTTGATCACCCAAGTGTTTGGTTGCAAGGCCGAGACGAGCCTGGCTTATCCGATCAGTCTGTTCCGCACCATCAGCATTGCCAAGGGACTGAGGATTTCCGAGGAGTCGCCGGGAGACTTGTCTGCGGATTACATTCTGGACAAGCTGGACGAGCTGGAGACCGAGCTCTATGTGAACAAGCGTCACAAGGGAACGCAGATCTTGCACATTCTGCTGCGCGCCTATCTGAGCCCCAAGGTGGTTTTGGTCAAGCACAAGCTGGGTCGGGATTCTTTCGACTACATCATTGATCAGATCAAGACCAAGTTCTATGAAAGTCTTGCGAGCCCATTGGAGATGGTGGGAGTCGTTGCGGCGCAGTCTCTAGGTGAGCCCGCAACTCAGCTTAGCGTACTATCTGGGTCAAGAGTTCAGATATCTATTAACGGACAAATGTACGACGGCCCAGTCAACGAGTTCATCGACAAGTATATGGAGCTCAACGGAAAGGAGCTGATCGACCTAGGACACGGTAGCTCAGTGTTGGATCCGATCGAGGACATGTTCATCATCGGTGTCTCTAACGAGGAGAAGACTGGTTGGAAGCGCATCAGTCAGATCAGCCGTCATCCAGCCAATGGAAAAATGGTCAAGATTCACACCATGAGCGGCAAGACCACTTGCGCCACTTTGAGCCACTCGTTCTTGAAGCGTACTGAGCGTGGCATTGACCCGGTGCTCGGATCGGACCTCAAGGTGGGAGATCGCGTCCCCGTTGCCAAGTACATTCCCCCTGTTGAGGATGTCAAGCATACTATCATGATTGGCGACAAGGAGATTGAGCTGAACAAAGACTTTGGATGGTTATGCGGTGCCTACATTGCGGACGGATCGGTCTCGGGTTCATCAGTTCGTATTTCCAAGGTCATTCGTGAGTACCAAGACAAGTTGCGCCAAGTGTATGGTGAGATGTTCAACCTCACAATGTATCAGTACCATAGGGACACAGAGAGCCTGAGCCCTTACATGCTCAATGGTTATGACATGAACAAGTATCCTGGAACCGAAAACGTCGTATCAAATCGTGATCTCGCCATGTTCATGCTCGACTCCTTCAACACCGGATCTCACCGCAAGCGCATCGCGCCCTGGGTCTACACGGCAAACACCGAGTTCATGAGTGGTCTGATTTGTGGCTACTACGATGGAGATGGCAATGTCAACGGAGTCGGCCAGAAGAGCATGATCCGATCAGCGTCAGTGTCTGAGAAGCTCACCGAGGACTTTATCCTTATCCTGGCTCGCATTGGCATCTTTGCATCCAAGTGTGTGGAGAAGCATCTCCAGGAGCCTATTCGCAATGATCTGCACACTACTCAGATCAGTCGCAAGTATGCTCGTGAGTTCAAGGACAAGGTAGGTCCTTTGGTGGTCAAGACAAAGGCCGATGCACTTGACGAGGTGATCAAGTATGTTGAGCGCGAGGACAAGCATGCATCTCCTGAATACATTGACAAGATTCCCGAGCTAGGAGAGCTCCTGTCGGCTGTTGGCGTTGGACTCAAGTTGGATGGTCAGAGCAGGTTGTATGGCCGCTTCACCAAGAAGGAGTCAATCGGCCGCGAGACGCTCAAGTCCTATATGGAGGTGTTCGACAAGGGTTTGGCTGACAGGACCGAGGCGGTCAATGCTCAGTACAAGAAGTTCAAGACTGGCATCCTCAAGCTGAGGGATGTCTTGTTGACGGCCAAGGCCACTCCAGGCGCTATCGACTCTGCTCGTGGAGCCATGAACCTGCCCAAGGAGAGTGGAGCTATGCTCCTCGAGATGCGCACACCTCTTCTCGGTAGCAAGGCGTTGGGAGCTGCAAATCTGCACACTTGTGTGAGGAACAAGCGCATTACAGCGAAGCTTCTCGAGAGCCACATCCTTGCCTTGGCCAATGCCAACAAGAAGGTGCTCGCAGAGGAACTGGCCGTTCTCAAGGATGTCAGCGACGACAAGCTGCCTGCCCTTCGCCAAGCTTTGGATTCTGATGTGGTTTGGGATGAGATCGTCAAGCTCGAGTACCTGCCTGATCCCGGAACCATGGTGTACGATTTCACCGTGCCTGGCAATGATAGCTTCATGACAGATTGTGGGATCCTAGTACACAACACGTTGAATACATTCCATTTTTCGGGCATGTCGAGTGCCTCCAAGACCGTCCGTGGCGTGCCTCGCCTCAAGGAACTGCTCAGTGTTAGCAAGAACATGAAGACGCCCAACATGTGCATTACCTTCAAGGACGAGTTCAAGTACGACAAGACCAAGTGCGAGGCGCTAATGCATGACATATGCGTGGTTCGGTTCAAGGACATTGTGACCAAGTCTGAGATCTACTTTGATCCCAACGACACGCTCCAGTCCGATTCCGAGTTTATCAAGTCGTACAAGGATTTCATGTTCAAGGAGGACGAAAAGGCAAACACGGCTCCCTGGTTAGTGCGTTTCGAGTTCGACAGGGGCAACATGTTGCGCTACAACTTGGACATGATTACGATTCACCAAAAGCTGCTCGACTTTTACGACAAGGACTCGATCGTGTGCATGTTCCCGGACGACAACACATCGGGTGAGCTGATCTTTAGGATCAAGCTGATCAAGAACTCGGAAGACGACATGTTGACCGAGATCAAGGCGCTGGAGCACGGGATCATGGAAAAGATCATCATCAAGGGCGTGGAGCGGATCGAAAAGGTGAGCATGAAAAAGGACGACGTCTTCTGCTACAACCCGGTCAAGCAGGAGTTTGTCAAGAAGGACGAGTACGTGGTCTATACCGAGGGCACCAACTTCAAAGAGATCCTGGCCAACGATTTCGTGAATGCGCCCGAGGTCTACACGAACAATGTGCTCGAGGTGTACGAGGTGCTCGGTATCGAGGCGGCAAGGCAGGCGCTCTTCAATGAGATCCAGCTGGTCCTCGAGTCCGTCACGGTCAACTACAGGCACGTGTCCCTCTTGGTGGATGTTCAGACGAACCGTGGCTACATCTTGTCCGTGGACAGGCACGGTATTAATCGGGGCGACATTGGACCGCTGGCCAAGTGCTCTTTCGAAGAGTCGACCGAGAAGCTGATCAAGGCGGGCGTCTTTGCGGAATACGACAAGGTGAATGGAGTGAGCGCCAACATCATGTTGGGTCAGATGGTGCCGGCGGGTACAGGAGACGTGGATATCATCATGGACGAGGAGCTGCTCAAGGAAGAGCTGACGGCGCCGGTGCAAGAGGAGCTGAATGTGCCGGACGAGCTGTGCATGGAAGAGGCATTCGAGTTTGACTTTCAGCTGCCAGACGTTTAAGGGGTAGGGTATGATTTGTTGGAAAGGTGATTGTTTTTTATGCTACAAGAGTTGAGGTTTTGTTGTTACAAGTTTATTCTTCCTCTGTAAAAGATCTTGTTGAATCTTGATCTATTATAAAACCATTTCTAATAATAATGTTCGGCATTGATCAAGTTCTAGGGTGTCTAGTCGGTGGGCTTACTTGCAAAATGTCCCCGATGTGTTGCTATTAAATATGTACACCCTAATATCCCAATTGTATTAATGGGAATTTAGCACTTGTTCATATCACGATGATAGCGAGGGTGTCATTAAAGCTGCACATCAACACAAATGCCTTGCTAGTCTGTATAGGATGTGCTAATAAAAGCTATCAAATAAATTACTACACTTTATTTTTAATACAATACATGATGACCATTCCGCCGAATACACAAGCAATATGAAAGAATACATGATTGATCACAAGCCTTGTTTCCATGTCGTTATCTTTAGCATCTTGTATACATCGCCGCTTGAAATGGTAATTATAAATTACGTATAAAAAGCAGCCCCAAAACAGGATCAACACACTCTCCTTTCTGTAAATGATTGCATAATGTATTTGGGTGCACGCAATGGTATAAACAATGCACTTGTCAATAACTTCGACCAGACGTTTTCCAGTATACACGTCTTTTTTCTTGGCGTGATTCAATACACTTGTACCAAGCAAGAGTGTATATAATCTACCAAGAAGCGTTCCTTCACCATAGAATATAGGTAGTAATATGAGAAAGCTGGAATAATACAACATATTATATGGAATATTAATTCATCATTTTGTTATAGTGTATTTGATTCTGGATTTTATAATTTATCTTTGATCAAGTGTGCATGTAAAAAAATGAAAAAGCTTACCACAGGTACACATACAGCCATGGCCATGTACACGTTTACTAGTGCCGACCTGACCAAGACTTTAAAGCAGTTTTTTGTCAACTCAACACTCGCCGACTTTGGCATCACGGACCAAGAGTACGAGAATGTCGACACGGTATTTCAGCACGGATGGGACGAGGAGACTGTAGAGCGGCTGTTGAATGATCGCAAGGTACACGACAAGTATCTGCGCGAATACAAGTTTGATAAACTCGACACTGATTCGGTCATTGAAGAGACGATGAACGAGTATTGGGAGGGAGCCTCTTGGGGATCAGCGTGGGAATATCCAGCTCCTTTGAAGGTTTCCAAGGAGCTGATTGCGCGATGCCTACTATACAGTGGCGCCAACGCCGTAGAGGGCTATACGTTGGTCGAGTACTTGGAGTACTTCAAAGGCTGCCGCGGCTACCAAGAAACGACCTCGGGCAACCTGGTCGACTTTTTGTGCGCAATCAGTACAAAGGACATGATGGCCATGGACGACTGGAGGTTTTAACTGGTTTGGTTTTATGCTTGCTCTGAGCTAAAACATGCTAAAAGTCATTATACATGATTTTTAAAACAAGTATAAGGTAAAAAAATGTAGATTTAGAAAATGCTCGAGACCCAAAATCAAAATGCATTCGTGTCTCAACAGCATGCACTCTTGCGCATGAAGAAGCGGCTAGCACTCCAACATGAAAAGAGAGAAGAACGATTGAAGCGGCTCAACTCGCTCAAGGATCAGGTTGAGAATGCGAATGTTGTTGTTGCAAATGGTGTACCTGTTGCAAATTAATTTGTATATTTACATGTAGAGCTAATATGAAAAACAGCATGGAACTGTTCGAGTTAAATACTCTTGAAAGATACAAGTACGATAATCCAAGTACAAGGGAATTCATATTGGCGAGCCGGATTTTCACGAGTTTATTCGCGAGCACTTGTTTGGTCCTTTGGAAAAGAGTTCTTGGGAATATGATTACTCGTACATGTTGATGGACATGGGTGGTCGTTTACACGACCGTGGAAAGAGTTGGATATTTGTGATTGTTCATTTTGTAAATGCATCTGTTAAAATTATAGGTATAAATGCGCATCAAGCGTTCAAAGCAACGTATGCGAGTGTTAATTCCGCGACATGTTCGAATGCTGAGAAGAAATGTTTGAAATCGGTGATCGAGTCTCTCGAGGGCATTGTCGAAATCGTGGCTGGTGTCGAGTGAATTATCACTTGAAACTACCTCTTTGTAAAACCTGGAACAGATGCCGAGCATTATGACAATTGAGAGATTCAGGAATTATAAATGTATAAGGAGATAATGATTCGATGAATTAAAAAATGGCAAATGAAGAAGCTGCTCTTGTGATTGCATGTGGAAAATTGGTTGGTCGCGAGTTTGATCTCGAATTATCGGATTGCAAGGGAATGCGTGGAAAATTCGTGGTACAGAAAAGTTGGATCGACATGTTGCATTTCTACGCACCTGTCAAATACGATGGGCAACTGTGGCACCAGGTAGCGGATATTCCGTGGGGGCAGGGATTTCATACAGTGTTGTATTACAATGGTGATGCGAGGTTGATTGCGGTTCATAACGAGTTGTGTTTAACAAGCGAGATCATGAAGGAATATGAATTATATTAGCTTTTATTATAGATGCGCATGTTGCTATTCATCATGAAATTGATCATGGTGGCTAGCTTTTGATTGAACAAGTTTTTGTTTTCCTGCGTAAATATATCGGGACCTGGCAGGAAATTCGAAACCATGTGAATGCTCTTGTTTTGTCCCAGATGATTATGAATGTGTTTATTTATATTTTCTACGAGTTCATTTGAATATTTCAAACGAATGCAATTGGTTAGTTGCGAGCTAACAATTGTAAAATATGGGCGCTTGTAGGTGATTTGAACAACGAGATTGTCGTTTTCATCGATCAACTTGACTTCTGGGGCGGTAGCGGATTGTGACACGAATGAACCCATTTGATTTTACACACTCTAATCCTTTATATAAGACGAACATTGTTGGCAATTACAACGACGGAAAGTTGATGACTACCGTGTTCGGTCATCTAGAAAAGCTTCGCCCACGCACTTACCTCGGATGGTTTCTCGCAACATTTTCGTTGAAACGGTACCCGTCAGTGTTGCGAGAAACCACCCGAGTCGAGATAACAAGACGTTTAATTCCGCGGCGACCACAATCATCGAACAATTACAAAATTACCCAAAGGGAACGCCCGTCGGTTTCGGGTTTGCCATGTACGGACCGAATGAAATGCATCGAATCACCTATCGATCGATTTTTGACCTTCGATCCATCGCGACCCCTGTTCTGGCGCTTATCAGGGATTTCTTTATCGATTCGAAAGTGACTCGCGAAGAGCTTGGTGATGAGTCTTTGGATCATGTTGCACATGTGAAACCCGTAGGAATCAGTGGATCGGAATTATACAGAAAACAGTGTAAATAAAGCTCACGTATACCATAATGGTCATGGACCATTTAGATGCTATAATTTCGAATATGAATTATAATGTGACCGTCTTCTTTCCAAATGTATAATCATACATGACTGTCATATAAAACGATACCAAGATTACATTTATAATATGATAATCGAAAGCGATGGTTACTTTACTGATGCTGGCAAGGCGTATATAAATAAATCAATAGATTTGTTTGAGAATTACGAATATAGTAAACAAGGTACTCTAAAAATAGACAACATGTTGAATGGATTCAATTTCTACGTTAGTCGAGTCAATGACGGATTTGATGTTCAACTAGTTACACAAAATGACCCTTCACAAAGTTGCTACATGTTTGGAATCTTGTTTTATACATAAAACAGTGTAAAGAAAGCTCACGTATACCATAATGGGCATGGACCATTTAGATGCTATAATTTCGAATATGAATTATAATGTGACATCATATTGGGAAAATAGCAAAACCAAGTTTACAAGCAAGTCATCTACTTTTTCTTATTTGCACTATTAATCGTTTGCACAATTTTTCTAGGGATTATCTACAAGTTATTTTTACTTAAAAAAAACAATCGTTACATTTATTATAAAAAGTAATCCTTTTTTAATATAACATGGCAGATACAACATATTCGGTTTTCCGAAAAGCATTCCATGTTCCTAATGAATGGACACAATTAGAAGACATGCAATATCTGGTGACGCACTCGTATGCCAAAGAAGAGGCAAAAGAATCATTTGTCATCATTTCGAAATGCTTAAAGCGTCTCGGCTACATGGAAGACAACAATAGGATGATCCACGATTATTTGCATTATATGATTGTGGATCTTCTAGACAAGAATGAAGAAGTGTTTTTAACGGAGAATGACATCCGAAAAAACAAGAATATCCAGACTTTACTAGCGGGAAATACACCAGATTTCATCCTAAAGAAAAAAGGAAATCGACAAAAGACATGCATTATTGATATTTATGTTGGCGATAAACCTACATCAGATATCAAAGGCAAGTATAAGACCTTGGGATTCTTTGCTGATTTCCATATAGTCACACAATACGATTTTTCAAATACATTAAAAAACATATTATCGTGTCAGGATATTGATTACTTGTACAAGAATTTCCAGATCTTCTTGACCGAATATTATTATTGGAGGGCTTGTATTAAACTCCAAAAAATATTGTTCAATGATATTGAAAATGTAGTGTTGCAACCAATACCTACAATATCGCATTCGATGATCGTGGCAAAAGAAAAATATACCAATGACTTGTCACAGTATGCAAAATATGTTGCTGATCAGGAGAACCTATGACGTGCCTGCAATATGGTGCTTTGTGTTTCTTTTTATTGTTAATACATATTTAAAATAGCAAAACCAAGTTTACAAGCAAGTCATCTACTTTTTCTTATTTGCACTATTAATCGTTTGGACAACTTTTCTTGATTTGATTTGTTGACTTGATTTGTTTACTTTTATATAAAGCCAGCAGATTGAGCGCAACCTTGCCACAAGGATTGACGAGTCGTCTTGTGATTGGGTTGGTTATTTTAGAGAGAGAGCGGCCACCTTCGAATACAGGATTTGTTCGGTATCGATTCATTAATATTACCAAGCGTGAATCACTTTGGAAATCACTTGGACTTACATCAAATAAAGGATTCATCACAGTATCTAATTGTAATTCGTCACTCTCAAATAATATATTTTCAAATGTACGTTCAAATGACTCATTATTAACAAATAATACATCATCTAACTTTTGTACTTTACTACATTCGTTTAATAAATGTAAAGTAGTTTTTTCTTCATTACTTATATTTATGTTGGTACGAAATTTTGTTATTAATGCATGTATTTTACTCTTTACATCGTCACCATATCTTGAAAAAAATGTAGGCAATGCTTGATTTTCGATTTTTGGTAAAGGATCTTTTGGAACGGATAATATGATAATTGTTAAAAATATAAAGCAAGTCATAATGAAGTGAATGACTATATGCATAAACATATTTGAAACACCGCCAACTTTTTTATCTAGAGAAGGTAGAGGACCAGATAAAGATCGAAGTATTGTAGGATCTCTTTTAATATTCGTAATAAATGTCCTTGCCTCTTGTATTGTTGATTGATTAGATGTTGTAATTTGCAAGGCATATGCATTAAATAATACATTTCTATTCCTAAAAATATATTGTCTAATTTTATTATCTAAAGTTGTCATTTATATAAATAAATATAATATTCAAGGATATTTGTATAGATATGATGTTTCTCTCACTCTATAAATATCCCTTCTTTAACTAATGGAGTCTATTATTCTTACCATTGTCAGTGGCATTGCAATCAGTGCATATTACCTGATTGATCCGAACAAGGACATGGAACGGCACCTTCACATGCATGAAAGGAAAAAGTATTACGTGTTGCAGCTAGCTTCCACGATTCTCCTCTTGACATTTGCCTTTAATTCCAGGTTTCTAGTGGTCAAGTTTGGAAAAGCTATTTATACGGCGGGCATACACCATCTAAGTCGCCGCTAACGTATCCAGATGTGCACTTGGCTCGGACGCACTTGCTAAACTTGGGTCCAAAGTCGGCTTGTGTGAGCAGGTATTTGGTGCCCTTGATGTACAGTTCGAATTGAAACCGCTTTTCACTGGCCACGTACTTTTGATTGATCATGACGTAATAGTCTTTTTTAGGGTGTTTACCGAGACACCTCATCTTGTCCGGTGTTAGGAGAGACTGTCGACTAGTCATAAACACATTGACTCCAACAATTAGGCTCGCCATTTTAATTTCATAGTCACCGATGTGGTAGTCGGGATGAGCTAGAACGATTGCGATATCTTTGGTCTTGATTTTAAGACTGACGTGTTCAAAAGACGGATTATGGGCGAGAGCTGTGATTGCTTCTTTATCAGACCTGATCTTTTTCAAGACCAGTTTTTTGAGTTCGTCCACGGTCAAATTGGTCGTATTCAGCCTAGAGTTGACTGCCACAAAGAGCTCATATATCCAGTTGTTATCCTTGATTTCTTTAATTTCAAAATCAGTTAGACTAGCCATGATTGTCGGTTTCTTTATAATGAGTCCATTCGTCATGAAGGATGGAGGGTGGGTGACCTCGTCAGTCGCTTCCTTCTCCACGGCTTCCATCCCAACATCTTTAAAGGAATTGGTCCCAATCTCGGTGAATTCCTCGATGATAACACCCAGTCCCTTTTGATTCACATCGATATTAGAAAAGGTTGCGACGTTTTCATTGATAGCTCGCCCCGATTTATCATCCACTATTACCTTTGTTACATGCAGCTTTGAAATAGGATTCAAGAGGAATTCCAAACATCGCTCAAACAAGTATTCATAATAGTCGACAGGGACCGTCAGTTTACAACTCCTATTTCCAGAGACCATCGACATGGTACATTGATTCGCGCACTTGCTTAAAATGGGGTCTGTCAGGTCCGCCTTGCGAATCCCTATATTCGTACACAAGCTACTCAAAGTCTTGTTCTTGCTCAAGGTTTCGCGTGGTTTGTATTCAAACACGGTCGATTTTGCCCCCTTGAATACAAGATTTTTGACAAAGGGACTTATCACGTCAACCAAGATGGTACGCTTGTATGCCCAAGGCATGGGATTTGATGGATGCCTGAGCGTGTCCATGAGTTCTTTAAGCTCGGGCTTGTGTTGAATGAGATTCACCAGTTCGTTTTTATAAGTGGCAAACAACACTTCGATATACTTGTTCATATCCACGTTTGATTTCCTAACATCATTCTTTTCATAAAGGACAAAGATGGCGCCATCCTTGACAAACGGTTCATACTTGCCGCTGTCTTTAATCTGGGTATAAGGACACAGGGGAATGAGCAAGTCAATGTCCGTCATCTTTAGCGCCATCTTCTCACCCTTGTACAAGAGGGTTTGAACGTGTTGATAGTAGCCGGTGCTCAGATTGTTAATCGTCTTGAGGATCTTTTTCACAGATCGGTCATCTATCGTATAATCATAATTTTTCAAACACGTGTCAACAAAGATGAATGTAGAGGGGTGGTCCAGGTCCATCGCCATTGGCTTCTTCAATGGGACAATGACATTCGTTTTCGTATAGTATCCAATGACGTGAAACTTGAAATCCAGGATTTGCGCTTTTACAGCGTGCGTGCTAGCATCTAGAGCCGTGCGGATCCTGGCGCCATCAGGGTCGAAATAGGTTGGTCGATTTAAACACGTGTTTAAAAACATGTTGATGACCTTGTTTGCCCTCGGTGAATCAAAGTGGACAGTGTCGATGCGCAATGCACTCCTCTTGTTGTCATCAATTATTTTGTTTTTTTCATATCTCGCATAATGGATCGGTTCATAATATAGTCCTTGTCTCAATAATATGACGGTAGGGCGCTCCTTGTCAAAATGCTGGTTCTTGTATATAGGACACGACGCATAGGACTTGTCATCCGTATCTTCTAGAATGATCAAGTTGTAAGAGTGCGGATTTAGCTCCGGAATCACGTAAAGGAGGGGTGCAATAAACTCGTGTTTTTTATAAATCTTGTCATCCGCCAAATACTTGATGTATGCATTGTACGACTGATAAAGTTGAAACTCACGCATCACCTGTTTATTTTTAGCCTTGTCGCTAGCTTTTGAATTGAAATACTTCATGGTCATAATCGTCTGATAAAGATTATCACTCGTTTTCAGGTTGAAGCGTTCAACATATGATGTTTGTGCCTTGTTCAAAAACCACTCTCTAAACAAGTAGAATTGGTCAAGGTCATCAATCGTATTATAGCTAGGTAAGAACGCCTTGCAAACTAGACCATCATTGAGACTCATAAATATAGGCATGGTCAAGTTGTCGACTATAATTTTGATCAACTCTTCATTAGTATTTGCATCGTTACTGAATGAATTGATTATGCACTGAAACATGTTTTGTGTGTTTAAAGAAAGTCCATAGCGCAAGTAGCAATCCGTTTTACCATTCATGAGTCCGTGAGCTCCATCTTTGTTTCCACAGTACTTGTTTTCAAAGAGCTTGGTAAGGCGCCTTGGCAATATTCCGTATCGTTTTTCTTCGAGGGGATACGTCTCCATCTTGATATACTTTTCGTTACCAATGTGTGTCTCGCACTTGTTATTCTTGTCAGTCATTGGCTTCACAAAACAGCAGGGCATGCAAAGATTTCCAGGGTGCGCCGTCGGGCTCAGAAATCCAACATGTCTTTCTCGACCTTTCCAATCTTTCGCTTCAAATACCACTGCTTCCTCACTTATCTTGGGAAAAGGACACTTTTTACCTAGTTTTTCATATTGTTCCATGGTGAGCGCGACTCGGCTCTTGGGGCACCATACTTTCGGACACGTATACCCATTCTTGGCCGCAAGTTCAGGAGTCGAGCCGTAATGCAACGACCTGCGAATCGCCATGGGAAAACACTTGTCATTATACTTGACCTCTTTGGGTGTCATGACCACTGGTTGCCTCTTTCCTACCGCCTGGCATTTTTCAGAATAGTTGACATCTTTTTTATGTACTAGTTCAGGATCCGCTTCTTGCAATTTGGTCAAGACGCTCCCTCCTTTGGTCGGCGGTCCAGGACACTCCATTCTATTTTTTATATCCTCGATCCCCTCTGGATTATCATTATAGTCGTCAATCATGTCGTCGCCATCTATTTCGCCCGCATCAAAGAATTGATCTACGCCATCATCGTTGGGTGGAGTGTCGAAAATGTCAATACCAATATCGATATCGTTGCCATTGTCTTGATATATTGGTGCATTGGTATTGGAAGAGCGTAAAGACCCATCAGAGTGTGAAGACCCAAAGTCATTCGAGTCATTCGAATCATCCGAGTCTTTATTCATAACAACTTCCTTTTGTTTATTCTCAACAATGTATTTCTTTTGTCGCTTGTTCAAAATAATGTCGCTCTTTCGGCTTGCAGCCATCATGTATTGGATTGCTTGTATGATGCGTTGGACCTCGATTATCGACGTCGCGCCATCAATAGCAAATTGACAGCCTTGTTGTGTAGGTTTTAGGGAAATAGATATAGACTTCATGGACTTTCGGGCATAGTATTTCTTCATGCTCTTTTTGGCGACTTCCCAGTCATTGAAATATCTCGTGGCAGAAGACTTGTCTAGAGAAAATACCGTCTTGATCCACTCTACCAAGGAAGCTTTATCGAGTTCGTTGAATTTCTTCATGTGTTCAAAAATGTTTTCACGTCGAGAGAATTGATCAATGCGTTTATATAAGAGATCCAGCTTGCCACCTTTCTCACCTTGAACCGCAAATATATCAGATCCTACAGTAGCGACTGCCGCATTCAGGCGTTTAATATCGATCAATGTGTCATTGTCCTCGATCACGCCACCACAAATCATCTTGACAATGCGAATGTCAGAAATATGTGTCCACACGTGTTTAATGGTCGGTACAGGCAATTTGACCTCGGTATCTGCAAATATAGACGAGAGCATGTCGCAAACATGTGTCAGAATGGTAGTGATCATCGGCATGGTGGCATGTGTACCTGCTTTAAAGTTCATACGGATATCATACATGCCGTTTGAAAAACAAATCACGGTCGCCATGTTGCCTCCATGAATAGGAATCTTAATGACGACGAGTTCGTTCGATGACTTGATGAAACGCGTGGCATCCACTTTGGTCCACAATTTGAGATCATTCATGGCCCGGCTCTTGTAAGTCGACATGTAGGACTTGTGAAGTTTAAATATTGTCTTGGTAAATGAAATCCACTTGATAAACGGGACCTTGGCCGTCGGCTCCATGGAAGAAAACGTTTTAAACATGTTGATGTTTTCACCTGCCAATGTTTCATTGATACGGACATGTATAAAGCTGGGATGACAAAATACGCGGCTATGACTCGTCTTTTTAGGAATGAAATCTCTGATCTGTTGGACGGCGTTGGAGTTATATGTACGATTCATTTCATCCATTTTCGGAAAATATAGGGATTGGAAAGATAATACATTAGCTTTATCCAGACTCGTCACGTATATCACGTCGTCAACAATGTCTCCATATGCTTCCAACGTTCTACATGTTTCATCGGAAAATGCGCTCATTGACAAGACAAAATCAGCCGTCCATTGCTTTGGATTGACCGGAAAGTATTTTGTGGCCGACCCATCCATGTACTTGAAGCCTAGTGTGTCGAGCATGTATGAAGGAAATACAATTGCTGCCTCGGCTTCTGCATCCTCTTGTGTATATGTAGGCTTGTCGAGGGACAACCGCTTCCCTGTAACACACATGTATGAAGAGATCAGTTCGGCGGCCGATATGAGTTTGCGCATATAAAAGAGATTGTCTAGAAAGATGGCGAGTTGGTGGTCCTTGTCAGGAACGCGCCGTTTACACCAAGCGTAAATCTTGGATGCGGGTCCGTCAATCTCTAGCCCCTGTTTAATTTTGGAAAGGACAACGCCAACTGTATCATCTCGAAAAATGCATTCTGATGTAATCAAGACTTCTTTGGCCACAGACATGCCTCGTTGTTTTAGCCGTTTACTCTTTTCATAATTCTTCTTGTTATTGCCGACAAATACATATGTAGTATCATCGTATACTACTTTGAAAAACGAGGCTTCCTTGATACTCTTGTCCATGATCCTTTCTTTCTTCCTACAGAGGTAAAAAGTCTAGACGATCGAGTTGGTTATTTTGATCCCGCAATAATCCTGTGGGTCTGCGGCATAATTCGTCTTGTGGTATAAACCGATTTCCATGGCCTCGTTCAACAGTTGCCTAAAGTTGTCCCAAAACAGAGTCGTGTGACCCACCTCTTTTGTCATCAAGTGTCCTAGCTCGTGAATAGCCACATACATGACGGTGTTTTTATCTACAAACGTCCCATCTTTTTGACGAATACACAAGATGATCTTTTCACCCTTGTTGACACTATAACTGGTATATCCGCTATCTACCGATCCTTCTGAAATAGAGTCTGGATTGAAATTCTTGTAAAGGTAGAGGGCGTGTGGGTCGTTCGGATGCTTGGCCATCATGTGTTGAACAAGGCGTTGCAAATCCTTGGTAATAGAAGCCAGTAAGTTGGCCGCTTGTTGTTTATCAGACATGTTTCGCACTAGGTATTCACGATTATCTGTCGAGGACCTAACATATTCTACCTCGCCATAATGTTTCATCAAATACATGAGTAGAATAATCGTCATGACGAATACTACAAAGATCTCGGTAAAAGGAAGCATCTTATTTATTGCTAGATATTCTGACGGGGGAGTGATTGCATACTCTTTTTGATCCATCGTTTTACAAATCCTCGTTCATCATTGTCAGTCGCTTCCGAATGAAACAGAAACGCCGTAATATTCCGTTTCTTATCAGTCATGTAGCAAGAAACGGCGCGGCCATCGACTACCACTTGCTTTTGCACACGAAATCCTGGAGCGTGTCGATCCACAATGTCATTGAAACAATATTCTAGACCATCAACCAATCTCTCGCACACGAGCCGTCCAAACGGTTTGACCGATCCTCCGTACAATACATTGAGCAATTGAAAGCCAAAACAAATGCCTAGAATGGGTACACCTGGGTTTTGTAAATGGATATTTGTTGCCAATTTGATCAACTTGATCTCTTTTGGTGTACTGGGTCGAGTCAGACGCATGGGAGAGCCACTAAGAATAATGGCAGTAGGTTTATTATAAACATCATTGGGACTTTTGACAACTTGGAAAGGAATGCCGAGTCCTTTGATAACATTTTCTAGATGTTTAAAACAATATTTTTCCTTGTTTAAACAGAGGTCTACAAGAATGAGCATTTATTGGATATGAATTATACACATATAGTTTTTGAAAACTTACCTATCACACTCGGCATCGCCTCCAACATTGACTATATACATTCTAGATGGCTTGGTAATGGCCATGTCTTCAATCGGTCGGTCCTTTTTCTGAAAGATACTGGCTAGATTGTGTGACCACTGTTTAAAGGGTTGGTTGTCAGATATGACCATTGTTACATTTGGTAAATCGTAATTGATTAGATCAAACAGAGTGCATAGCTTGCCCTTGTCAAAGGTGGGAGAAGGGGCTGAAGCCCCGTCGTCATCAGTAGCCGACTTTTTTAGTCCATGGGCCGCCCTGAGAGTATTTAAAATCCTCATACCTCCCTCGCCGACACCTATGATCAATGGACTTTTGAAGCTGGGTTGGGCATCACGTAACAAGAGTTCGATCGATTGCTCGGAATCTGTGAAATCAAACGAGTCGACATACATTCCGCCCATGTTGTAGGCGAGGAGCCGCCCTGCAGTCGTCTTGCCCTTGTCAGGTGGTCCATTTACGTAAAAGATGCGTGGACCTTGGCCAGTGTTCAAGTGTAGCTGCATCTTTTTAGCGGCTAGAAATGCTGCCATTGGGCACCGGCCAATATTTAAAACGGACAATTCCTTTTTCCAAGCACAATAGTGAGACGCACAATGGGCTAGACGCAAGGTATGCACGCTTCCTTTCCCAATGGGCTCATCTACCATATTTATCAACACGAGTTCGTCAGGAAGAGTGACCCAAACTGGCCAATAAACCGTCATGGTAACTGACATTTCTTCACCCCATCGGCGTTCTCCTGCCTCGATCTGAATACTTGCGGCCCATGGAGAGTACGATGTGTGTCCAAAGACGAATCCGTTTGGATGTACCTTGTCACCATCGATGAAAGATCCTGTAGATGTACCATGTGTTCTGATGTAATCGATTGCCTTGTTTGTCGAAACCTTGTCAACCGCAGTCATGAATGTGAATTTCTTCCATGGCGCAAATAGTATTGCAATAAAACTTTCGTAAATCTTGTCGGCAAGAGATGCACATGTCAACGTGAATACTTGTTTCCACATGTTTTAGAATATGGGTTCTTCTATAAATCATATTCAGATTGACGAATGTATTGGGTGTGTTGGATGTATATGTGTTTTTATATAAGGAATGCATGTGTTTCTACATCATGTCAAACTTGTACACTCTATACAACCACAATGGCGAATACACTTACTTTTCATGTGAACAAACGGCCATTGACAACTTGAAGGACTCGATGATGGTATACGAGGATTTCTTGGAAAACAAGAATAATCCACACTATTATTACAATACCGAGTACAAGTGTCCCAATTTGAAACTGTACATTGTTAGGGCGAGCAGCGTCTATGCGTATGCAGGTCACTATTGTGATATTGACAATGCTTTTGTTTGATCATTTTTGTCTTGTATGGTCAAGCCAAAGCATGTCTTTATATACAAAAAAATTGAAACCATTATAAAGAATTAAAGAATTGTATATACAACTGATTGACCGTGTCCCATGACGAGTCCCGTGATTTTCCAAGCCCTGTCGTGGTATGCCGAAGACATTGTTATCGAAGAGGATGATGTTCAACAGGCCAAGTACTTTATCAAGGTGTTTGGTCGGGATCAGAAAGGCAAGTCGGTGAGTATGACTGTGACGGATTTCATGCCATTCTTCTTTATCAAGTTGGACAAGGATTGGTGCAATGGCAAGGTTGTCGCTTATAAGAAGCTGGTTGAAAAGGTCTTGGACAATATGAAGTATGCGCTGTATTCCGAGGAAAGCAAAGACTTTTGGGGATTCACGAACAATACAAAGTTCATGTACTACAAGCTCGCGTTCAACTCGCTCAAGGATATGAGGGCGGCGTCGGCCATGTTGTCGAGAAGCAAGATGCCGATCGGGTACGGCGAGAAACCCAAGCCTTACAAGTTCAAATTGTACGAGTCCAACATCGAGCCCTATCTGCGGTTTATTCACGGCCAAGGCATTCAACCTAGCGGCTGGATCAAGGTGAAGCGGGGTTATGCGACGTCTACCGACATCATGGAGACACACTGCGCCCTAGATATCGAGGCAAAGTACACCTTGGTCAAGCCGTATGCGTGCGACGAGACTGCGCCCTTTATCGTGGCAAGCTTTGATATCGAGTGCACGAGCACGGGCGGCGAGTTTCCGGTGCCTGTGAAGGATTACAAGCACATGAGTTCCCAGCTCTACGACTTGTACATGAACCTGGAAAAGAAGGGTGCGTCCGACTATTCTAAAAAGACGGCGCTTATCGCAGCCCTCTTGCATGCGCTCATGGTGGACCCGTCGGACGAGTACGCCAAGTCGATTTCCAAGGTCGAGATAAAGCGAACCAAGACATCGCCTATGTCAGAGAGCTACAAGAAGCAGATCAGAGAGCGCGCGGAATCGAGTGTCGACGACATTGTTGCATGCATTCTGGCCAAGGGCATCGTTGCCTCGAGGGAGGCGTGCATCAACACTCTGGCCAACACGATGGTGACGCGATTCAAGTTCCCGCCCTTGTCAGGCGACCGCATCATTCAGATCGGGACCACCTTTCACACGTACGGATCTCGCGACTGCTTTTACAAGCACATTGTGACCTTGGGCTCTTGTACAGAGCTCGATGGCGTCGACGTGATCGCCTGCGATTCCGAGGACAAGCTCCTGACCACGTGGAGGGACATGATGTGCAAGATGGACCCCGACATTGTCACTGGCTACAACATCTTTGGCTTTGACTTTGACTACATGTACCAGAGGGCTCAAGAGCTCAAGGTCGAAAAAGAGCTGGTCAAGATTTCCCGACTCAAGGGAAAGGTGTCCGAGTTCAAAGAGCAGCGTCTCTCGTCCTCGGCCCTTGGCGACAACCTGTTGAAATACATCAATATGGAAGGACGCGTTCTCATCGACTTGATGAAGGTGGTGCAGCGTGATCACAAGCTCGACTCGTACAAGCTGGACAATGTCGCGTCCCACTTCATGGGCATGAACAAGAACGATGTGTCTCCCCAAGAGATATTCTCGCTCCAGCTCGGTGACGCCAATGACAGGGCCAAGATTGCCGCATACTGTATTCAGGATTGCGCGCTATGTAACTACCTCGTGATGAAGCTCGAGATCGTGGCCAACAACATGGGCATGTCCAACGTCTGCCTCGTGCCCATGGAGTACATTTTTATGCGAGGGCAAGGGATCAAGATCTTTAGCCTGGTCATGAACGAGTGCACCCAAAACGGGTTCAAGATCCCGGTCATGAAGCGAGAAGTGTCTGTGAAAAAAGAGGACGTGTACAAGGTGCTCGAGGCACTAAATACGATCCCTCCTACCGCAGCACTGCTCACCAAGGCAGAAGACGCCGTCAAGCTTGTGCTCAAGGATGTCAAGAGCGCGACCAGTCTGGACTATTACAAGCCCTCGGCTATTGCGGCTGCAGCGATTGCAATCGGACTCAAGACTATGGACATGGCGGTCGAGTATACACACGTCCAAGGCGTGTTTGCGTACTTGCAGGACAAGGAGTTTGTCCTGACCCAATCGGAAGTCAACAAGGTGCTAAAGGCGATCAATCCGGAAATCGTCGAGGAGGAAGACGGATACGAGGGCGCCATCGTCCTGGATCCCGAGACCAGCATCTATATCGAAGACCCGGTCGCTGTCTTGGACTATGCGTCCCTCTACCCGTCGTCCATGATCAGCGAGAACCTGTCTCACGACTGCATTGTACTGGACCCCAAGTACGACAATCTGCCGGGCATCAAGTACCTGGATATCGTTTACGACCAGTTTGATGCGGCAAAGCAAAAGGTGGGAGAGAGGGCATGCCGCTACGTGGACGGGGAAAAAGGATTGATTCCGAGAATCCTCATGAAGCTGCTGGCGGCCCGCAAGTCGACGAGGAAAAAGATGGTCCAGGTGGTGTTCCAAGATATGACGGGTTGGTTGAACGGATCCACGTTTGTTTCGGCGAGCGACGGTTCCAAGTGGCCGGACGTGTCAGAGGATCAGGTGACGCCCGCGTTCAACGAGTTCCAGATTGCCGTCCTCGATGGCCTGCAGAACGCGTACAAGGTGACTGCCAACTCGCTCTATGGGCAGATTGGCGCACGCACTAGCCAGATATATCTCAAGGATATTGCGGCGTGTACCACTGCGACTGGACGCAAGATGATCATGATGGCCAAGGAGTTTCTAGAGACCAAGTATTTGGCACGAGTTATTTACGGGGACACGGACAGTATCTTTGTCACGTTTCCCGGAATCTTGGCCAAGGGTCATGCCAAGATCATGCCTTCGATCGAGAGGGCGATCGCTGCATCTGATGAATTCAAAAAGTTGATCAAGGCGCCGCATGACCTCGAGTACGAAAAGACGTTTTGGCCGTTCATCCTATTGTCCAAGAAAAAGTACGTGGGCAACCTGTACGAAAAGGATGATCGGAATTACAAGCAAAAGAGCATGGGTATCGTCTTGAAACGACGAGATAATGCGCCGGTCGTCAAGGACATTTACGGGGGCTGTATTGGCAAGATTCTAGAGGAGCAAGATATCGCGGCATCCGTGCAATTCTTGAGGAGTTCTCTAGAGGAGCTGGTCAGCGGTTCTACACCTTTGGACAAGTTGGTCATTACCAAGAGCTTGAAGACGGACTACAAGGATCCGACCAGGATTGCGCACAAGGTCTTGGCAGATCGGATCGCAGAGCGCGACCCTGGGAACAAGCCCCAGTCAAACGATCGTATTCCGTACGTCTATGTGCAGACGCCGCCTTCCAGTACCAAAATGCTCCAGGGTGAAAAGATCGAGACGCCCACTTTTATCAAGGCCAACAACCTGGTTCCCGACTATGCGTTCTACATTACCAATCAGATCATGAAGCCGCTGCTGCAAATGTACGCGCTCGTCGTGGAACAACTGCCCGGCTACTGCCAACCGATCAACTCGTTTGACCGGATCAAGAGGGACATGATGTTGGATCTCAAAGGAAACGAGCTCAAGGTGGCGGACAAGATGCAGACTTTGCGAGAGATGCTCGTCAAGGAGATCCTATTTGATCCGGTCATTAGCCGGGTTAACAAGACGCAAGTCAAGCAGACCATGGTGGCTAAGAAATACTGCCCCGTGCCAGTGGACCCATTGGCCATTGTCGTTAAAAAGCCCAGGGCTAAAAAGGTAGTGGACCCGAATGCTCCTGTGCCAGTGCGAAAGCCTAGGGCAAAAAAGGTAGTGGACCCGAATGCTCCTACGCCTGTGCGAAAGTCCAGGGCTAAAGCGATTGTGATTGACGAGTTGGTAGATGCTGGCACATGTCCGGGTCCGGGACCACTTACAAGGGCGAAAAAGGCCATTGTTTAAGATGTGTGATGTATATGTGTGTTGTTCTTACTCTGGTATAATCTAGATAATCACCATGTACATGTTTTTTTTACCATGACACATCACATTACTATTAATTTCTACCATTTTTAGTTTAATAATATTAAAAAGTTATATGTACAATTTATTAGTTGGCAACTTGTATAAAAATGTGAAAATCCAATATCATTGTAATCGTGTGGACTTTTGAAATGTCCTTTTACGAACAATACAAAGAGTATACATCATCTGCATCTGCTTTTAAAGAACCAATTTACGGCCATGTACACTACTCGTCGTACGACACGATCAAGCTCTACTTTGAGCCTTCTGACAAGGTGCTCGTGATCAACTGGTCGCACGAAAACGATGGAAATGTCGAGCTCATCTTGGGTCTCGATATTGACGACTCTCTCAAAACAATCCAGATTGTCGAGTGTTGGTACCAGAATTCAAATTACGAGTTGGACGGCAGGACACATGCAGACGGATTTGTACACACAATGATGTTGTTGAAGTCGAGGAACAACACTGGCATTGCCACCTGCTTTGGGCCGTTCTTTGGGCCAGATTATCACATTCACATATTTGATGATGGGTCCCAATATATTGTAGATCCTATTTCACAGAGGACCAAGGAAGTTGCAGCCGAGCTGGTAGAGTTGTTGACTGGCGGTAATCCATATTTGTTTCGCATCCGTAAATCGGTAGCGGCCACGATAATCCAAAAGTGGTTCAAGGGATGGATCGCTCGGCGAGCACACAGGTACAACCCGTACACTACTTTGGCGCGACATTTGATTTTGAAAGAATTCAAGGAATTCAATCTGCTTTGCAAATAGTATTATTCTATAATACTAATATAAATGACAACAGTGTTGCCTCCTTTGCGACTGGTTTTTGCCGACAATTGTCAAGACACCGACATGTCCGTTTACACCTTGGCCGGGTGCAAGATATTAAAGAATGTTACTAGAAATGTTGATTTTTATGTTGTTTGCTCTTCTTTACTAGACGACTCGAAGAAATGCAATGCTGCGATAAAACTTGATATTCCATTTATAACAAGAAAAGAGTTGGATAAAAAGTACATGCCTAGTCAAATACAATCCCTAAAAAATCCTCCAAATACACCCATCAACACTCCTAAGCCAGCCAAGCCAACCAAGTCATCCAAACCAGCCAAGTCATCCAAGTCATCCAAGTCATCAAAAAAGGTCACTTTTAATCTGTCGCCGCCAAGACCTAGACCTATTGCTACTTTGGACTCGGATAATCTAGCATTGCTCGCTAAAAAAACAACCATGTTCAAGTCGCCTTTCAAGGGACCGAAAGCAACAAAGTGGATCACGAGTAGTGTAGCCACACACTCCAAGATTCCTTTAAAATTCACACTGGTGCCAATGTCTCCTTCCAAGAAACCTATACTAGACACATCCACGTATACAACCGAGCGACTCTTGACCGATATACAATCTGACGAGTTTGTACAAAATGCAATGAATTGCGAAGTTGATTTGCTCAAGTTCAAAACCAAAGTGTATACTGATTTGAACAAGATCAAGATGAGTAGCGAGACGAGTCAGAACCAACCAAAAATGGGTTTCGATACGGATTTGAATGCCATCATGACAGAGATGCTCAAGGTGATTGAATATAAAAAAGACATCCTGTCCACAAAAAATATCGAGGACAAGAGAATAGAGCTCGATGACATTGTGAATAATCCGCTATACGGTATCGATACTATCAAGGGTTTGGCGAGAGCAGGTGTCAAGACCCAAATTATCAAATTCGTCTACATGTTTTTCAAAGCACCAACTATATTTGCCAAGGCATTCACGAATTTCATGTTGACCGGAGCTGCGGGATCGGGCAAGACCAAGATTGCCATGTGTATCGCGCACGTCTTGAGTAAATTAGGACTTCTTGTTACCTCGACTGTTCAAACGGCGACGCGGCAATCGCTTGTCGGAGAGTTTATAGGCCAGTCTGCGCCCAAGACTCGTAGTGTCTTGTCTAAAGCGTTAGAGGGAGTCCTATTCATAGATGAAGCGTACACGCTCACACCCTGCCCCAGTGACTCGGCCAAGTCAAACTTTGAGAGCGAGAGCGTGGGTGAGCTGATCAATTTCATGGACAAGTTTATAGGGTGTCTGGTCGTCATTGTTGCAGGCTATAAAAAGGAAATGACACAGTGTTTTTTACCATTTAACGAAGGACTGGCTCGCCGCTTCCCCAGGGTCATTGACCTACCCGATTATTTATCAGAAGACTTGTGGTCTTTGTTCATCAATTTCATTCAACCAAACGGAATCGACTTGCCCAAGGAAATACAAGCATACATGTATTCCATCATAGTTGCTTTAAATGAGCGCCAAGTCTTTAAAAATCAAGCGGGCGACATGTTGAACTTGGCAATGATGGTCACAGAGGACGTCTTGTTATGTGATGGACCCTATGGACACGATCAAGTAAACGCGACGATTCGGCTATTTTGCAGTCAAAAGTTTCTAGACTTTCGAGTATAAATCGTCAAAAGTTTCTAGACTTTCGAGTATAAATCGTCAACAATTTCTAGACTTTCGAGTATAAATCATACACTATTGTTTCAAATCCAGTATACATTTAAATGTCAAAAAACAAAACATTAGAACAGCTGCTGAACGAGTGGCATATTTACTGCTCGACAAACTCGATAATGCACAATGAAAGCCGCGGGCACTTTAAATCACTAAATCATGGACTAATGATCCCGGCATTGATTCTCAGTAGTGCAACAGGTCTCGGTACGATTGGTATAGGTACAAATACCAAAACAACCGTATCATCGGGTGGAACAACAGATTGGCCACTCATTGCTTTGGGTACAATCAGTATTGCGGCTACGTGCTTGTTAAGCGTCCATCGGCTTTTAAATGCCGCAGAGCTACAACGCGAACACGACTTGTATTCAGACATGTTTGCGAGTCTTGCTAACGAAATCGATATGCAATACATACTCGACGAAGGCTCGAAAATGTTTACAAACAAACAAGAATTTGTCAAGTATTGTAAAAGTAGATTGGATGTATTAATGGACAAGGCTCCACCAATTCCAAAAGCAATAGCTGGCAAACATTTAAACAAGATGTGTATTGATGTATAAAGAAATACAACAAGATAAAGGAAACCATGTTTTATATATCCATTGTTACAGATGGCCGAGACCCTATTATTCAAAACACATGTGACAATGTTCTAGACAAGGATGGATCCATCATGGACGATGCCCAGTGCCTCGTGGAAGAGTGTTTTGGTCAATTCAATTATTCAAATGCATGTATTGTAGCCAGGACTGTGACCGAGGACCAGACAGTCGGCTATTGCTCTTTGGATTTTACAACAGGTCTGCATGTCGAAGCTCTGTGTGTTGACAAGCATTATAGGTCGCACGGAATCGGAACAGCTATACTTCAGGCCGTCGAGCAAATCGGCAAGACGCTAAATAGCAAATATCCCAATTGGGTCGACATGTTACACCCCTATGGAAACGGCGTTTTTTTAAAAACAAGAAATGTCAACTATGTCACGCTCGAGGTGGACAAGGGAGCCGACAACTATTATGATTTGATCAGGTTTTATAGGGACCGTTGCGGCTTCGAAATGGCGGGCGCCCTAGGTTTTGGGTCGGCATATTTCCGGAAAGAAATTATATAAAGAACAAGCACATGTTGATATTTAATGGAGCCTTTTGGTCTGGTCAATTACGGGAGCACGTGTTTTATGAACACGGCATTCCAGTGTCTACTCCACAACAAGGGCTTTATGAGATATACTCGGTCAATTCCAGATGAGCCACGCAATCTAGTTTCTTGTTTTAAAAATGTCAAGAGTGAGCAAAAAGTCATGGTTGAGCAGTGTGTTGCTGATTTAGGCAAGCTGTTTGATTTTCGCGAGGAGAACGACTTGCAAGAGTTTTATTTGGCATGTGTGAACAAGATGTGCGACCAAATAGGGACAGGGACAGCGTCTGCATCTAAGATTGCCGAGTACGAGGACAAAGTTGCCAAGAGCAAGTCCAAGCATGATCGTTTTTACGCCTCTCTCGATCTCAAGTGGTGGCAAGACAACAAAAAGTCGTATTCGCAGTTGATCCCAATATTTAATGGCCAAGTCGTGGTGCAGACCAAGTGCAACAAGTGTGGCTACTTTTGTCAGAATGTCGAAATGTTCATGACGATTGATCTTGGAATGATGCAAGAATGTTCCTCCCTCGACAAGATGTTGGACAAGTACTTCGAGTCAGAGCAGCTGACGGTTTGGAAGTGTGACCGTTGCAACCTGTCTGATGCGACCAAGATGCAACAGATCAGTCGACTTCCGCGGACGCTCACTATTTCATTGAAACGCTTCAATGGCAAACACCCTGTTGATATTCCAGAGGTCATCACGTTGCCAGAGAGCTCACATGCCATGGACCAGGTTTGCACATATCGACTTTTCGCCATTGGGTGCCACCAGGGAGATCAGACGGGTGGCCACTATTATGCGGTATGCAAGGCGTCAAATTCATCTTGGAATATTCTAAACGACAGGCACGTCTTGCCCGTGTCGGATATACACAGGCACACTGGTGACGCATACATGTTGTTTTACGAGTGGGTCTAAATGTCTAACTAACAAAACATGTGGTCGAGATTATTTTTGTATTGTTTTGTATACACAGAATACAATCAATATCTACTTAAACACATGCATATTGCATTCACTATAATGGACAAGTTTATCCGAGAGATCCTAGATACCGATGATTTAGCAACAGCTGGTCCATATATAAAAGACGGGAATTTGCAATACGACTTGATCTTTGAAAGTCCCATTGTTATACATTGTCTATGTTGCTGTTGGGCATGGAAAGAGTTGCTCGGCGTATATCCTCCCAGATCTCTTGTCCAGCCCACGGCGACGGTCGAAGATGCCATGGCGGTTGTCAAGGTGAATTCTTTTTATCGTTTATTCCCTGGCGAGGTGGACAAGGTCGGCACTGAACTAACTGTGAAATTCCATGCATATGCAAAGACTCTGGCAACCAACAAGGGATTTGTCAAGAGTGAATTGTTTGAAAAGATCAAAGACCGCGTGAATCCGTTTTGGACAGAACAGTATCAGGCAGACAAGACACTATATTCTCAGTTTCATGACATGAGGAAAATGGCGGATCCATATGTTGCGGTCGGAGCATTTAATCCGATTACCAAGTTTGTGATTCCTATTATATTTACAAATGCCATTTCCAAATATGATGCCTTGAAAACAATTTACAATACGGATTATTACTTTTCTAGGTTGTTGATGCAGGGTCCTATTGCTCTCATATACGAGCCCATGCTTTCGTACAAGGGACTCGGTAATCCGTCCATTATCATTGGTGTAGACGAGGGTATTAGAAAGGTGTGTGCAAATGCATTCGTCTGTAACGTGGACGACATCAAGGACATGTGTGTTTGTGCGCCGAAATGGGGCAAGATGTGTATCGTCATGGCCGGGACAACAACACTATCCAAGAATCCCGCAAATACGATTTATTTAAAGGCACTCACTGACTTGTTCGAGTATCGTGAGATTTACGATCTAGTCATATCGACCCAAGTAGAAGGAAATGCCATTCCTGCACCAATTCAAAATTGCATCATACAAGAATTTATCAAGCATATCAAGCATATCAAGCATATAAAGAATCCAACAAATGTCCTATCCCATCATCCCAATTGTATTCTATTAATTGATAATCGGATCAACATCTTGTCCGTCATGTCGGCAGTGATTACCATGGGCAACTTGAAACCCGAGCTTTGGGACTTGGTTATTCTTACAAGTTATGAAAACGAGCACTATTATAGGGGATGGTTTCCAGGGGCCAAGATCATTCACCACCCTTTGATGGATGGCAAGTTCAATATTGAAACATATAACAAGTTGCTCAAGGATGAATTGGTTTGGGCAAATATGCTTGAATATGAAAAGTGTTTGACCGTTCAAGATGACGGGACACTGTTTCGACCCGGGGTTGAAGACGTGTTTTTGGGCTACGACTGGGTGGGTGCGCCGTGGCCTCGTGGGCAACACTTGGTTGATGCAAAAGTCGGTTCTAATTTCGTCGGTAATGGAGGATTGTCTTTGAGAAATGTCAAGATGATGCATGACATTTGCAAGACGTGTGACCCTGTCGAGAAGCTACAGCTCTTTAATACAAATATCCAACCAGAGCCAGAGGACGTGTTCTTTTCTAGAGAGGTGACAAAACGTGGTGGTCTTGTTCCTAGCCATGAGCTGGCTAGACGTTTTGCAATGGAACAACTCCCTATGACCGATCCTCTAGTACCTTTTGGAATCCATAAACCTTGGGCGTATCAAGGAGTGCCGGCAGTTATCGAGTATTTTGCTAAAATATAGCAAAGAATGGAACAATCACCACGATTGGCGCGATCGATATAGTCATGTCGGATAATGCTCTGATTGCACGGAGTCCTTCTGTCTTGTACCTGAAATACTTTTTAGATTGCATGTATAAGCAAATGATCGAGAGCAATAGGGTTAGGACCAGGGTGACACACACGTAATCAATCAAGAATTTCTTGATAAAACTCATGTCGATGATAAAATTGCGTTTTTCCCAATGTGTCTTGGCAATTAATTGCAAGAGAAACATGACGACGGTCAAGAACAGAGTGAATCCGAAATTGATTGCGAGAAATATACCAAGCATGGTCATGAGGTTGGGAGGGTCACCGTTGTTGGCATAGACTTGTTGCATGTACATGTTTGAAAATATCTTTTCCGTCAAGAATATGGACCCTACGATGAGACCATATTGAATACACTTGAGCACATATAATCCAATAAAGTGGTTGTCCATGATGATATCCATGAGTGTTATGTCGTTTCTATACATGGACATTAATTTTAATTTTGCATCTTGAACTTTTTTCTTAAAATCAAGGAGCTTGTTTTCATATTTTAGCCTGTCGTGTTCTCCATCGAGTTGTACAATACGTGTCTTGAAAAATTCAATAATCTCGTCAATCTTTTTCAACAGTTCATTCATATTCATTTCTATCAAGTGTTTTGTTCCATCAAGCACGGTATCGAATTTCTTAATCAATACGATGTAGTTGTTGTATTGAATCTTGAGTTTCCTGTCAAGACCAACAGCATGGTCCTCGTCTGGATCTTGCATCTTGAGACGTTTTTTAATGTCTCGTTCACAATGTCTAACATATTGAATACTCTTGCGGATATCATTGAAAAATACCTGGTTGTTTTTACCCATGAAATCGTCAAACTGTCGTAAAATGGTCTTGATCGCAGTGTTTAAACTGGGTTTTAATGCATTGTCTATTTGAATGATTCCGTCTACCTTGTTGGTTGGTTGTTGTAAATTTGTCGGTAAATTTAAATTTTCAGTCACAACCTTGTTGAATTTTTCATCTATAATTGAAGAACTCGCCAATACTTGATTGCATGCTTGCTGCTTTTTTTCTATATCCAACTGTGCATTTTTTATTTGTTTTGTTAGATCAAGTAATGTTGCCTTGGCTTCTTTTAACTTGGTACCCAATTCTTTAATTTCTACATCCAATGTGCTAATTTTAGTAGAAATTTCAGACACATTTTTTTCATATACAGAATTGAGTTGATTCAATACATCTGCATTAACAGTTTGTTTATCTGCAGTCACGATTAATGATCTTTTCAATTGTTCTTGATGCTCCGCTTTTACCTTGATCAATTCCGAATCCAACTTGTTGTTTTCACTCACACTGGTTGACAAGATCTTTTCATTCTCATTTATCTCTTGCTCTTGTTTCTCTTTTTTTTCGACTAGTTCATCTTTAAAGTTCACAGCCACATCTAACGCAGCTTTTGCGTCATCATACTTGGAAGTATCAGCTTTAACTGACGGTTGTGGTGATTCTGCACCATTTACTTGTTGAGAAGGAGGTGCACCACTAGTTTCACTAGCCGTTCCTTTTTCAATATCTTGTTGGAACTTTGTAATAGTGCTCCTCATGTCCTTGACCAAAATATTCGCATCATTTGGAAACTCTTCAATAAACTTGTCATATAGTTTGGTCAATTTATCCAACTTTTGCTTTACGTGATAATCATTATTTGACAAGCCACCAACGTCATCGTCATCAGCCATGTATAAGTTCTACAAAGTACATACATAAAAATCCTTCTGTTTAATCCAACAAATCAAAATTGTAGACGTATTCTAGTAGGATGAATTTTATCGACATTATCATTGACGTGTACACTGACTTTATTGCATTGTTTCAAACATATAACAATCCAATCTTGTTTGGAATCATATTTGCAATATTGTTCATAGTTGCACCTTTTATGTTCATGTGGTTTCCCGCAAATAAATATATAAAATTAGCAATCAGTATATGTATTTTATTTATGATTACCACGATTGGGTGTACCGTGTCCAACACTATGATTGACAAGCAAGATGTCGACGATAACATAACGATTGATAAAAAAACAATCATATTGTCGTCGATATGCAACTACTTCTTGTTGATATTGCGCATCTTTATCACTTGTCTGGTTGTGTATTACTTGTTGTGTATTATAAAAATGTTTATCAATGTCCACAAGGACTTGTACAGTGAATTTCCCGGATGGAACATTGATTATAATTTGAAATTGCCCACTGTTTATTATTATTTATGGAAATGTCGTGTGTTGGGTATCGCTGCCAACTGGTTCACGTACAAGGTCGTGTTGCTATGTATAAATGGACGAATTATTAAAAACATTATTTCAAAAGTCGAAAAGCCAAGTGACGAAAATGAAGAATACAAGGAACTATATACATTAATGCAACACAAAACACTGGCTTCTCACGTATACGATGCCGCAAAGAATTTACCTGGTGCACAACTAGAAGAATATCCCAATATTGTTGCTGCAACATATACGGATTGGATTACTCCAATAAGCGAGAATTTTGATAATTTATTAAAACCCTTCAACTTATCGGAACCAAATACACAAAAATATCATGCTGTTGCATTCGTTCTAGGATTAGTGGGCGTACTCTTATACCACTTGTACCTTTTGATAAATAAAAAAATCTTGTCCAAAATGAAGACGGTTAAAACAAATCAAAACACCTTGTCCAAGATGAAGACGTATTATTCTAAAAAGTTTAAAAGTGTCGACGACATTGGGACAATTATAAAGAATGGAAATACAATTGGATATGTCATTATAACCACTGTATTGATAGTATTGTGTTGTAGCAAATAAATATATACTAGTTTGCTTTTCTATTTTTATAATATATCTCAAAATCAAATGTCAAAAGCACTATCCAACAAGACAAACATGGATTTCATCATGTACCGTCTCGACTCGATTGAAAAAAGACTGGATCATGTTGAAAAACACATGCTGCACTCTCGGGGAGAGAATCCAGATGTTATCAAGGTATTGTTAGATTTGATTAAAAACGGGCATGTCAGTAAGCAACTTGTCGATGCAGGTGATGTAGTGACAAGGACAAATGTCAAAGTAGAAGATGCAAAAGATACAAAAGATACACCGTTTATCGATACACTACCATCCGTCGATGTATCCGATGATTGTAATGCTACTACCCATAGCCCATATGACAATTACGAAAATCTTGCCAGTCTTACTCGTCGTCGGACCGTCGTCTAGCCGATGATTTTGAAATTCCACAAGACGAACAATACGAGCAGAGGATACGAGAGTCTTAGACCAAGCTCTTGTTTGAATGACAAGTCGTTCTTTTCAATCACATCCTTGATTAAAAAGTCGATTCCAGTGTACAGTGTCAGTGCAAACAATATCATTAACGCATACCCGATTACCTTGATCATTTCCTTTCGTTTCGCACCAAGTTGGTCAAAGTATGAAGGGGAACGATATACAGGCTGTGCGGGCTTTACAGGCTGCTGCTGCTGCTGCTTTGGTACAGGGGTAGGTGGTACAGGGGTAGGCAACATGGTCGACGTATAGACAAGAGGAGATTGCAAGGGCTGCTGCTGTTGTTGTTGTTGTTGCTGTTGAGGCTCCGACTGGTAGTATTTGGGCGGAGCATCTCTACTTGACGTCTGTGCTATTTGTGCCATTGCATTGTTATTGTCCTCGTACGTTTCCTTGTTTTCCGAAATCAAACTATAGGCATCGTTCAAACTTGTTCCATATGACATTTTACATTTACAATATTTTTTATGCCACACTATTATAAATGAAAGAGCTCCTTATTATATTCGCTATTCTATTGGCCTTGTTGATGCTGATCAGTACGTTTGGTGGGTCTATTACGATTGATAGGTATACAGAGCCAATGCAGCCAAAAGGACATTTGCCGCTGCAACATCATTCTAAACACTCTTATATAAAGACAGAGCATCCTCAAAAGTCACAGCCAGCATCCGTCGAAAAGTTTCAAGAACAAAAAATCGAACCGTTTGATAGTACGGCGACGTTTGCACCTGTTCCATAAAGGACGAAGTTTGCAACTGTTCCATTAAGGACGAAGTTTGCAACTGTTCCATTAAGGACGAAGTTTGCAACTGTTCCATTAAGGACGACGTTTACAATTGTTTCACAATGGACGACGAGACTCTTGTAGAAATTTACCGAGTTTTGCGAAAGCAAAATATTCAACTGTTGAAAATCATTGCCAAGAATGAAGACTTGGACTATGACGAGATGATCAAGCGCTACAGTGTTACGTTTCAAGAATTTAAAAAGCGTGCTTCCAAGGGATTTTAATCCATGTATTGTTTTTGTTCGCGTATGACATCCTCTATGCTTGTGCTTGTATCTTGACTTGGTTTCTTTTTATTTACAACATCATCCGGTTCACGATGATATTGTCTCAATTGGTATTCCAAAATATTGGGATTATAGTATGGATTCAAGATGGATCGGGGAACTCGTAGAATGTTCTTGGGTGAATAGTATTTGATCGACAAGAGTAATACGTGATCGACACCTTTGAAATCATACAGGTCACCATTCTTTTGTTCAAATGTCAAGGATAGTTTTCCGAGTTTACCAATGGGGTGAAAGGGTTTACGTGTAATATTGACGAAATCAAAGCGTAAATTCATGAGCGAATTTGAACTGGTCAGTTTAAACAAGCCTATTCCGGGCGCATATTTGAAATTTGTATACGAGCCTAGTAAGTGGCTCTCTATCTCGGGGCATCGTAAAATCAGATAACGTACAGACTCGAGATTGATCACTCCGGGTGATATGATTCGGGGCTGTGAATAATCCGTACACGACATGAATAGTCTCAAATTATCCCTGTAAGAAAATGTCGTGTATTGAGGCGGAGTCGCGAGGGATGATAGCTCTCTCATATCGGCCGATGTATGTTTCGCCGTAGAACTGCTTGCGTACTCGGAAAATCCCAGGATGAAATTAGCAGTCGTCTTTTCCATGTCGAAAAAGAATTGATAGTCACAACTAGATGTCCACGTAATCACCTGTGTGATTGAAGAGCTTCCGTTGGTAGGGTGATCCGAGAATGCTACACGAATGTTGGGTGCGAATATAGTGGTAGGGTCATTGTTAGTTATGTGATAGGGAAACGAATTATAGTAGAGTGGTGGAGTAGATGCGATATCTCCGTTGAACATGGATTGTAACACTGTCATTAGAAAATCCGACGTATAAGACCCGTTGGCGATCGACAAGTATGTGTTGCACAAGTACAAGTCATAAAACGGGTCAGTATCGGGATTCGTATCGGCAATCACTTTGAACATGGATACATATTCGGCGGCCGTGTTATCCAACACATACATGAACTCGAAATACAAAAGTGTCGTCGACGATAGTATATGAAATGCCATGGTGAGTTCCTCTTTGACGAATGGATTCTGCTCGTACTCTTGCCACTTGTTATATACGTATTCGTCATTGATTGTGATTGTTACTAGCCCTATTGTCAAGGTATAAAGACCTGAACTCTCTATTGGTACTTGTCCAACATAGAATACAGCATTATTCGTATTTATGACATTCGTGTTTTCCGCACTCTTGTTCAAGTACCTTTGTCTGTCCGTGCATATAAAGAGATTCGCACTCGCTCTTTCTGTAAATAATTGGTCGAATGCGTCACAGTGTTGAACAAGCGCTATATTCGTAGCGAATGAAGTATTGTTTGTCAGGTCGAATAGAGGAACGCCGGGCGTATTGAATATTTGCGTAAATCCGATTCCGCAAGTGTATTCGTCAATGGTATAAGCAGTCGCCGGAATCGTTGCATCTAGAATCTCCATTCCAAAGACGTTTTTAATCGGATGGTCTGAAAAGTCTACCACGTACGATGATGGGTTCGGATATGCGTGCATGTCCCTGTTTTTGCTATCCACAAAGATGACGATTGAATTTTCGACCGAGTGTTCCAATAGATAGTCGACATCTTCGATGCTCATTTGTCATATAGATTGCATCTTGTCCATAAATACATTTTTCCGTACACGAAATACAATATAGTATACAAACATGGATATGGACAAGATTACTAGGACGACTGTTGATACTAGCGAACTCTATAAAAACAAGAAATGGTGGCCAGGGCTAGTGTTACATTTCATGACATATTACACGACGATCAACTTTATACTAGTCATTTTATACAAGTTTACCGCTCCGTACATAGACTTGCACTTGAGCGCATTGATCACTGCATTTGTTTCATTTGGAATATGTTTTATACATCCGAAAGAATGGTATATTCCATTGGACGATGAGCACCAACTGTATGTATCCGTAAAAGAGAATAATATCGAGTCCTTGTCGGTCTATGCTCGCGACCTCATTATTCATTGGCTCCCCGTCGTAATTGTATTTTTGGCTAGTACCTATCAACAAGTCTGGGACGTGTACCAAGACGACGTGTACATTTTTTCTAATCATATTCTACTTGGTGTTTTTTAATGCTCCAGACTTGTATGGCTTTGACATGTACATTTCATTCGTTCTAGCTCTATTTGCTATAGTGGTGCGGTTTGCGTTGGTTGCTTGACCATAGAATCTTACCTAGAGTAAACAGTAAAGTAATCAAGATGATTAGACAATTAAACTCTAGCTCAAAATTAGCAGATCTTCCCATAGGGGCTCAAATAGTGTTGAAAGATCACCAACGAGCCATCCTGTATAGGTGTATGGAAATAGAAAACAACGAGCTTCCTCTCAATGACACGGAATCCATGTTGACAACCATGGGTATCATCGGGGACAAGGTGGGCTCGGGAAAATCATATGTTGTCATTTCTTTAATATCCTGCCCTGTCAAGTTTCCGCCGAATCATTCTCACTACAAGTTTTTCGCAGATAATCACGTATGTATCGTCAAGAGATCGTTTAGGACCTATGTCAAAACAAGTGTCATTATTATTCCTCACAACTTGTGTAAACAATGGGAAACATATATTCATGAATTTAATCCAAGTTTAAAATGTTTAATAGTCAACAAGAATAATCGGATAGGGAAAACGGACTGGGAAGCCTACGATGTCGTACTTGTTACGTGTACAATGTACAACAATTTTGTAACGTACAATACGGATACGACATTCGCCCGGGTATTCTATGATGAAGCTGACTCGGTTCGTTTGCCTAATTGTAAAAAGCTGTCGGCCATGTTTTACTGGTTTGTGACTGCTTCGTATGAAAATCTGATCAACCCTTTTGGAGCCTATGCCATGAATGCAGAACTCGGTAAACACGTAGAACACTGTTATGGACTGAAACACAATGGTTTTATTAAAGATTTGTTCAGTACCATGTTCAATTCCAAGAATATTGCAAAACTACTTGTTATAAAGAATGAAGACGAATTCGTTGACCGTTCCATGTGTTTACCCCTGGTGAATTCTGAAATCGTAGAATGTAAAACACCTTATACTATTAATGTTTTGAGTAATATTGTCGACAAGGAAGTGATCAGATGTTTGAATGCAAACGATGTGAAAAAAGCCATGCAGTGCATTCATCCGAGTCAGCGTTCTAATGAATCAAACATTATCGATATTTGTTTGGATAATTTTAAAAAGAATCTAAAGAATACAATTTTGCAAATCGAGTTTACCAAGATGATGGAGTATGATACTGAAACACAACGACAGGATGAACTCAAAAAGTTGGAAATGTCCAAGACAGACCTTGAAAACAAGATGGCGGCGATCACTTCTCGAGTTCAAAAGGTGGATAAGTGTTGCATCTGTTTGGAAGAGAATGTGAATCAGCGCACCGTCATAGACTGTTGTTCAAACACGTTTTGTTTTCAATGTATTTCTGTTTGGCTCGCAAAGAATCCGTCGTGCCCCTTGTGCAAGTGCCCGGAAAAGTCAATCAGGGACCTCTTGATTATTGAGGGATCTAGCAGTGATGAAGAGGTCGACCTACAACGTCCGGGAAGTCCTCATCCAACGATACAAAAAACTAATAACAAGGTCAGTAACTTGGTCAATATTCTGAAAATGGACAGGACAAAAAAGACCCTGGTGTTTTCACAATACGATGAAACATTTGAAGCAGTCGTGTATGCCTTGCGCGAAGCCAGGATCACGTGGGCGTTTCTCAAGGGACCGTGTATGACTGTTGTGAATACAATTGAAAAGTTTAGAAATGGACAGGTGAATGTCCTCTTGATCAATCCAGAACACTATGGGAGCGGCCTAAACCTAGAATGTACAACCGACGTCATCATGTTTCATAAACTAGACACGGAAATGGAAAAGCAAGTCATAGGGCGTGCCTATAGATTCGGACGAACCATGCCTTTGAACGTTTGGTACTTGTTACATGCCAATGAAATGCCCATTGTATAAGGATGTGATGGAATGGGATATTGTGAATTTGGGTATTGGTTATTGTGTATTGTATTTAGGATGTGAATTTAGGTATTGGTATTGGTATTGTGAATTGGATATTATATAAAGCATTTGGATGTGAATTGTATAAAGAATAGATTTGGTATTACTATTCATATATTTTATGAAAAAATGAAAGGTCTTGATAATAATTGTTTATTAGAATAATGGCAGATTACTTGGGCTGTTATAATGATGCTCATGTGAATGGTCCGATTTGTGATGGGATACCTGGACAGTTTTCTGGTTTCAATGGAAGAGTGCTTCCGTATTGTACATCTGATGAAACCATGACGATTGACAAGTGCTTTTCATTGGCCAAGTCTGGCGGATATACTTTATTCGCTTTACAGTGGGGCATTGAATGTTTTGTGGGTTGGGATGTGTCTCTTGCAACCAGCCTAGGTGTTTCAAAGGCATGTACTTTTACGTGCCCTGGAAATACCTATACAAAATGCGGCGGCTCGTGGTCAAATTCACTGTACCAAATATACTCGTATCCGCCGCTGCCACCACCACCACTGTTTCGACCTCCTGTATATCCAATGCCAGTTCCACCTCGGCCGCCGCCTGTTTCGCGAGAGGAGCCGCCATTGCCCATGCCTATGCCCAAGCCCTTGTTTTTACCACCATTTCCAGAGCCACCATCGCCTCGGTCTCCACCACCATATCGTCCTATGCATCCGCTTCCGCTTACGCCTCTGTCTTTACCTCCACCTTTTCAGTACTCAATGCCATCAGCATCAGCATCCGCATTCACATTGTCAACACCGATTATATTGGCGATTGTGTTTGCGATTGCATTGGTAATTGGTCTGGTCATCTTGTGTTTGTGTATGCGATGCAGAAAGTCGGCAGTTTCACCAGAGCCATATAGAAGTCATGTACATGCTCCTACTAGAAACTATATTCTCGATATTGACCATCATGATCCGATTCCGTCTGCACCTCCTGCACCTCCAGAACCTCCAGAACCACCTCATACTCGCAAACCTCATCCTACACATTTGCCGCCTTTGCCTTGTGCGCCTGTACTCGAAGATTATCCGCCCATGTTTGTGTGTCCCATTACACAAGAGTTGATGAAAGATCCAGTCATTGCATCCGATGGTCACACGTACGAGAGGGCTGCTATAGAAAAGTGGACAAGAGAAGGACGGAATGTGTCACCCATGACGAATGAGCCACTTTCAGGCGGCGCTCTTGTACCAAATCGAAATTTAAAATCTGCAATTGCGACATATGTGGGCAAGTAAGTATTGTTATTTTATCATGTTTCTTTCCAATATCGTTGTTTGCATCGACGTGTGTTTTGACAAGGGTGCATCATCGTCCGTCAGCTTGCCATGAAACCACGTACCGTCTGTTTTTACAACGGAAACATTGAAATTAAACGACGATATAATACGCCTACACGCTACACATGGAACACTGCACCCCATGTTCATCCTCCATATAGTTATATTGTTACCAAACTTGCGTTTAATCCAGGGTATTATGTCATGTCTAGGAACACCATGGCGTCTTGCCAAATTGATCTTGTTGACAAGGAGATTCTGTTCGGCGCAATACCTGTGATCATTTACAAAGTGTTCGTTGCATACGTGGTCATTGTCATGTGAATACATTTTCTTGAAGACATTCTCTGTTTTGCACAACCGGCGTAGGCTGAGGCTGGAGCCATTTCGAGTTGTTGCTCACCTTGGTCATGGACGCATACAGGATTTGAACCGTCATTGTATTGTTTTTATATTTTAGATGCATATTTCTGTTTGTCTTTATATGAGTTGCAATTTCACATGATGGTACAACACGGCGACAATGGCTTGTCTGCTATATTTCCACTGAAAATGTACATTTGTCGAGACATGAATGTTCCGTCGTCAATTTGATGAAATACCTTGATCGTTTGAGCAATTTGGGCAAGTACAGTGCGTTCATATTTTGGAAGGATTGCAAATGTGCAGGTGACGTGCTCGGGATGAACAGGACATTCAACACGTAAATGTACCGTTGCGTACTGAAGAGCTACGAGTGGGATGCCCTGAATGGGCACTGGTATATCTATTGGCGATGACATGGTGTCATGGCATGATGACACGGTATATTCTTTTTCCTGATTGTTGTTGCGCACAATCACATTGGCCGATGTAATTTTATTTTTAACAATCAGATTTACAAGCAAATCTCCTGCCGGCACGTGATTTGAAATATCAGCTTTGTATATTCCCGTTTTGCACTCGTGAAAGCCGATATTGTAATCGTATTCATACCTTTTATTATACAGTTTGGCCAAGTATATGCAACGCGACACATTATCGAGTCGGGTATATGCTCCCTTTTCACAACGTACGTGTTCTAAATGTTCGCGAGTGAGCAAATATGACATTTGAATGTTTGAATGTTTGAATGTTTGATCTTGTCAAGATATTCTTCTTATATATCTTGCATTTTGTTTATGCCGTTTAAAAACAAATAATCATTAAAATTATCCAATGGCCAATATTTAATTATAGACTCGCAAATATATATAATTATAACATCACTCATCACTGTCAGAATCGGCATGAACGGAAGATGACGTTATATGTGCAATACCTATTTTAGGATCGATATTAGGATTATTATTAGATAGGATCTTTATTTTTTGACATGAATAAATATATGAATATCCAATATTTTCAATACTCTTGTTTGTTTCACAGCAAAACATATTACAATCTTTATATTTATTGAAATAATTATATATGAGAGTAACCTTTATCATCTTTTTCAGGCTCATATTCTAAATTAAGACTTTTGACCTATCATGCATTAATGTTTTGGGTATAACATACCATGATAAATAACTGACCATGATTATTATAATTAAGAGTTACATGCTTAAATACTTATATTTTTAAATATTACACATTTAAGAATATACTATTGTATGTATTTATATATAAATAAAAGTGAAACTACAACATTAACATGGAGGATCTACCCGACGACATCATGTGTCAAGTTCTCCGCTGTCTGACAGACACAAGGTCGCTGGCGCATTTTGCCTTGGCCAGCCGCAGTTGCAACGACATTGTTATTCGCGCTGATTTGGTTCGTAACATCAGCGTCGTAACATGGAGTAACACAAAGTGGAACCGTCCACGTCCGATAGACTTGTCACTTCCTCATGGATTCAAACACTGTCATTCATGCTTCATGTGTAAAGGCATCATCCCAGTGCCGACAGATCCCGGGATCTTTTTACACCAGTGCCCCAACCACAATTACAAACACCCTATATGGTCAGACGATGCTATCATGCTGTACAGGAGTCCTATCGACCACCTGCCACAACCAACCTTGTACTCACCAGCACAGGGTGTTGTACATCGAACCCCTAAACCTGTGTTCGGACCCCAACTGTTGTAAGCCTGAATCGTACGGAACTAACCGAATAATAAGTAATATTAAAAACTTTTCAAAATAGTTTATAAAAATATTAATATTAAAATGTAATATTAAGACTAGTAAGGAGTGAAATTTAATAATGGAGTATGACCAAATATTCAAAATTATTATAATAGGTGATTCGGGAGTTGGCAAGTCGTGTGTATTGATGCGGTTTGTTGACGACGTATACACGGACCACTATACGACCACGATTGGTGTCGACTTTAAAATCAAGACGATTCATCATAATGATCAAGTAATAAAACTTCAAATATGGGATACTGCTGGACAGGAACGTTTTAGAACCATTACAAGCAGTTACTACCGTGGGGACAATGCCATTATAATGATGTACGATGTGACTGTTCCAGATAGTTTTGCAAATATCAAGCACTGGCAAAATGATGTAAACCGGTATACGCTTGAAAATGTTACCAAGTTGCTCGTGGGAAACAAGAGTGATTTAGAAAAAAAGCGAGTTGTCGATTATTTATCAGGGGTGGCCCTAGCGAATGAACTAAATGTGCCGTTTATCGAGACATCTGCTAAAAACTCGATGAATATCGATAGGGCATTCATGCTCATGGTGGATGCAATTAGCAAGGGACAAAGGGCGAGTGAAAAGTTGAGTATACCTTATAAACCTCGAGAGCAGAAAGATTCGAACTAATAATCGGTGTTGCTCATGAGTCATGACTTGATGAATAATTGTATAAAAATACGCAGAGCAAAATCACTGGATTATGGGTCACTCGTAATTTTACAAACATCTCACATTTTTAAATAGGTGGATTAGACATGTTGGCTAAATTAATAAAATTGTTGAATATATTAGTGGAATCAGGATAAAATAAATGTGGCTCATGAAAAGTAAGAATAGGATCATTCAAAATTGAATCTAGCGGCTCTGGTACATCTTTGTTGGTCAATTCCTTCATGCCAATGGGTTGCCTGCTTTTTGGTTTTATTGCAGTACCCTTGATAAATAAGTCTGGATATGGAGCTCCTCCATCAGTCAAACCAATGCTCGGTGGCCGCGTGATTGGAATGTTTGGAGTGTTTCTTTGCGAGAATATATCTGTTAAAATTGCTTCACCGTGTGTGAAATAATAACCAATTCGCTTTTTTAAACCATTGACAATACCGTTGACAAATGGCGCATATCGTTCATCACCTTTTGGAATTCTCGATATTACATTTGAAATATTTATCTTAGTATCAAATGTTACCAACACAGATTTTAGTTTTTCTGTATTTATTGTTATTATACGGGCAACCTCATGTTTACTTAGTGTTTTTACATGATTTATAATTTCTCGAAAACCTGGACTATTAAATGTTGCATGCTCAAAAGGGGATTCTGAATGGAACAAATAATTGCGATCACTTAATCCTGTATATGACAAGGAACCACCTACATCAACGCGAAATACATTATCCTTGTCGTCTAGAATACTATTGAAATTACTATATGCATCCCAATTCGCCATGGCTAAATCGACCAAAATTTGTTCAGACATTTTGTTCATGTATAATCTCCATTGATCTGAACTTTTCTTCTTGTTTTCAGTTTCAAATGTATTGATAAATGGTTTTTTTTCACTTCCAAGGCAAATAAAATCATTCACAAGGCATATATTATATATCTGTGCATCTATTTCAAAGCAGGTTTTGTAAATATAGGCTGAAAGCATTTCATTTATAGCTCGAAGCATAATTTGATTAGTTTCAAAGTTTCTGCCAATCTTGTCTATTTTTTTATACACTATTGTGTCTTTTTCGAAAAAAGTCGAGCTTCCATGATTAACAAATTTAGGTTGCGCTGCCTTTATTACATTCGCAATAACTATTGGAACGTTTTTAATAGTCTGATTTATCATATGTCTGAATTTTTCAAATATTAGGTAGTCGTATGGACTGGCTTCGTACATTAGAAATGTAACGTCTGCCTCTTGTCCGCCTTTTGTTTTTTTTAAACAAAGTTTTTGTATGTTATTAATAGTTTTACGAGTTATATTATCTGGTAAAGTAGGTAAAGCAAGCTGTTTAAACTCAAGACCAGGGGGGAGAAGGATTTGAGATAATGAATCATTAAAATATATATATGGTGTTTTATTGGATTCATTAAAATATAATTTAAAAATGTATACATAGTTTGAATTATTAGCGTACGTGATTGCTACATCTGGATCTGTTGTCGTCGATAGAAAAGCAAGAGTTGTAAATGATTCATCTGAAAGCAGTTGATTTGTACCATGAAAGACATAACGAACATTTTCTTCTTTTTCTTCTCTAGGAGTTTTATATTTTTTAATAAAACCATCAATAACCACATTCGCTCGCTCTTTAATGATGCCATTAAGTGGATCTTGGTCAATGATCAAATTTAGAATTCCATTATTGAGTTCGACACTTGGTACATATGATTTTGATATTTCGTTATACACATATGAAAAAGTATTAATTGTACGCGTAAATCTGCTAATATGTTTAATTACTGTTGCACGTTCATCTGTATCCGTAATTCCAAGCTCATATAGAGAGATATATATACTCTTGTTGAACAAGACTATGCCTATGTTTTTTTGTGTTGAAAATAATGAAAATACCGACAAGTCATTAATTGGGTCATTTATTGGCATTTTTTCATCTACTGCTGCATTTACTTTTTCAATCATCAGCTTTATTTTGGTTTCAATAGCAATTGCAATCAGTTTCTCGTATTCTTTTATTTTGTTGTCATATTCTAGCCTTTTCTTATTCATCGCGGTGTTGACTATTGAAATAAAACCATTTATGCCGTGTATACTATAAAATTCGTTTGCTTCATAGTCATAACAATTAATAAATGGAATGTATTTGCATTCTGTTGATAATGTTGCACGTGTTATGGACCACAACAGGTTAAAAACTATTAATATTTGATTTGTATTTTTTATTATAATGCGATAATACAATAATGACTTTTCAAAAAAACTGAGTGTAGAAGAACCTCCATTAAATGTTTTGATATGGTAATTGCTAATGATAAAATATAATATTCTTTTATCAGATTGAAACAGCTTTTTTATTTGTGTTTGAATATTATCAATATATTTTTTAAATTCCAGTGTGTATGCATTAATTGCATTCTCGCAATCACTATCACTTGTACACGTGATATCTATTATTTTAGCTTCAAGAGCATCACACAGGTTATTGAATTCTTTATTGGTTTGTAATATTGATTGAATATTTATGTTGAAAGAACATGATAGTCTATCCTTTAATGGCGTGGTTGTCCTTTTAGAGAAAGGGGCACCACCTTTTTTGGGAAGGTTACATGTGACACTTGGCTTAAATCCTTGTATTTCCGTTTCGTGTTGTTTTACAAGTATTGCAGCCCTTAAAAACAATGCATTTGATTCTATAGTTGTAGGATCTAAAATATGCGCTACGCATTCTTCGTTTTTTATTAGTGTTTCAATAGATTCTTCAAATTTATTCGCATTTATCATGATACATTTTTCATCTTCTTCTTCTTTGCCTCCGCCATGTTGACCTGATCCACGTTTCCAAAAACAATGGCCAGTTATAGTTGATTGTATGTGCCACATTTTGTTGTCTAGACCCTTGTAACGTTTGGATGGATCTGCATATTTTGCACAAATACCTCGGCCTTTTGGACTAGGTTCATTTCCTACATAACTAACTTTGGTTTTACCATTTGGGATATTTTTGCAACAAGGCATTGATTATATACTTAAATATATAAAAATATCTTGCAACTAACCAAGGGTTAATTCAAGGGCACCATGTATTTTCAATTACAAGTTTAGTTATTGCTCATGATTTGATGAATAATTTGCTAAACTACATGATTACAATATCGTACACATACCGACGAGTATGTCGACATCAATAGTGAGATTGGTCAAGAGATTATCGAGGATCTGATGTCATGACGATTTGATAATTAGGACATGTTGTTTTGATTTCTCTTTAAAAACAATACATTTTGAGAATAAGCAATACATTTCACATATAAACAAATAAATTATACCCAACAATAGTAATGAATACCGAAGAACTCATCGACACTACCTTGACGACTCTAAAAGTCATTGGCATGTTGCCCAAGAACGGTCGGCTCTGTGTGAGAAGGGGTCAGCTCACTTTGGAAAATGATGATCCTTTGCAACGGGTAAAGCGCTGGATCTATCGAGATTCTAGGGAAGTCACATTGATGCATATAAAGAATACGATTAACAATGCGACCAAGATTATCAAAGGAATCATATCTAGCCAAATCGATATTGAACCCAAGTTGAAAACGTGGACGCTACAACGGTTCCTGTCCGAGATGACGAGCTGCCAGTCGGGTCTGGTGAATTTAAAGACGACCTATCTAGGAGACACGGCCATGGTGGCGTCACTCGATGTGATATGCGAGCGCCTCCAGGCGAATTGTTCAGAGCTCTCTGATTTTGAAAAATGACATATAAAAGGTGTTGAACATGAAGATGTATCACTTGTGGATACCATTCTCGAAGAATGTATTTTGTGTTTGATACCGAAACGACCGGCCTCCCCAAAGGTAGAGGTGTCTCTTATTCTGATGACGCCGCCTATAGTTCCTGCCGACTAGTCTCGATCGCTTGGCAAATCTTGGCTGCTGGGTCTTTGGACGTGATTTCAGAACAGTATTTTATGATCAAGCCGACCGACTATGTCGTGCCCCAAGAGGCCACCAATATCCATGGAATCTCACACGAACAAGCAATGGCAGAGGGCACTCCGTTTACGGAAATGGTCGACGCATTGGTCACATCTCTAAACTCTTGCAAGTACCTGGTCGCCCACAATATATCCTTTGATTTCGGCGTCCTACTTCACGAATTACATTGTACAAGCAACAAGAAGGCGATAAATTACGTCTTTAGGATGGAGCGCAAGTGTACCATGTTGCAAGGCAAAAAGGTCATGGAAATAAAAAAGTTTCCCAAGTTGATCGAGCTCTATGTGCACTTTTTCAAGGAAAATCCACAGGGTGACTTGCACAATGCACTGGTAGACACGAGGGCATGTAGCGAGTGTTTTAGGGCGATGAACAAGGAGGATGTAGCTGTTGTTATGAACGAGGTCTTAGAAGTGTCGGATGTAGTGTAAAGTAGTAGTAGTGTCTTTACTAGTGCCGTCTCATTAAAATACTGTAATTCCGCCCATAATGATCGACCATCATGGCGACTGCTGAAATGTCCTCGATTACTAATAACACATCTAAAAGTTGTTCACATGCATTCTTTACTTTTTGTCTTAGAATATCTAGATTGAATTCACTTTCAATTACAGTATTTATAAACTCGATTTCTGAAAACTTGCCAGTAAACTCGATCTCGTCCCAAATACTACCGTCTTTTAATTCATTCATTTTATATGAAATATCTATACTTGTTTATATATATTCATACAATTGTAAAACCAAGGACCTGTATAAAGATACTTGATTGGACTACTATTAAGCAAAAAATAATTATGTATAGTCATTATAAAGATGGAAACTTTAGATAATTTAACAATGCATAAACTTATTCAAAACCTTAACATACAAGATTTGTTAACGTTTGCCAGTGTAAATAAAGACACACGTGACCATGTGAAGAATTACTTTGCATTTATTCAAAGTAACCAACAAAAGTTAATATTAATGACAAAACAAGATGGTCAAGACGTTCCTTGTTTCAAATCAGGAGATTTAATTGTCTTGTTAGAATCTGAAGTAGATGGAGTCTCTGAGTTGAATGTACAAAAATCCGTAACAAGTGAATGTAACGATCAAAATATTAAAGCAATTATGATCACTATACAAAAATACATAGAATTTTGTTATGGATCTGTAGAATATAAAAAGCAAAGCTTTGAAGGTATGCATTTATGCAATTTATCTAAAATTTCCTTACCATTAAAATAACGTTGTGTTCGTTTAAATGGCAATAATATTAAAAAAATCATATA
>Ga0247843_1001439_pt1 | contig 48364 bp, 53 predicted proteins | sample LaCruzMarch2017__FD_192420 | JGI IMG/M metagenome (GOLD analysis project Ga0247843, IMG submission 192420) | Freshwater microbial communities from meromictic Lake La Cruz, Castile-La Mancha, Spain - LaCruzMarch2017_8m | ecosystem: Environmental > Aquatic > Freshwater > Lake | place: Spain...
ACGAGGGGTCGCGGTCGGATTGCCTTTCATTACAACGCTAACCCAGCATTTTCGGGCCCTTTTGTCTAGCACTGGTTCTCTTCAAGCCATTGCAATGGATCCACAGCCTCAAGCCAATCGCCCTACTCATCTCGCCTCGTCCCGATTTCCCGGTTTGACATCCCCGGCCCGCTTATCGCATCTCTCCGTCGCCTTGAATCGTTTCGTGCGCATCCTCGTCGCCGTCCTCGGCTGCCTGCATCTCTGCGGCGGTCACTGGGGCGTGATGCAGGTGATCGCCTGGTCGAACATGATCGTCGACTACTCCGCGCAGGACGGCCTGATCGAAGGCGCGAAGAAAACTTTCGACGGTGAGCACCCCTGCTGCATGTGCAAGGCCATCGAGGAAGGGAAGAAACAAGAGTCGCAAGACCGCGGCGACGACCAGTCCCCGACCACCTCCCAAGGCCTCGTCCTCAAGGAATGCACTTTCGAGAGATACATCGACCTCCCCGCACCCCGCGGGCGTGATATCATGATCTTCTCCCGCCCCGAGCTTGACCTCCGGGCCGAATCCCGCGGCACCTGTCCGCCGCTGCCGCCTCCACGCGTTGCGTGACGGTCGACCTCGGAAGGTCCCCATCCGGAATCTCCGGAATTCGAACGCGCGACGGCTTCCCGCAAGAAGGGATCCGCGCGCGTGAAGCGTGACTGCCACGCACCGTGCGCTTTCGCGCCGGAGCCTGATCCGGCCCATGCACGACCTTCCCCGTCGCACCGATCCCTCGTGCCGCCATCGCGGCATCCCGACGTCCGTGACTCAATCCATCATCCAAAAACAATTTCATCATGAAAACCAACTTCAAGTCCCTCCCGCTCCCCGTCCTCGCCGCGGCCTTCTCGACCGCCTTCATGCTCTCCGCAAATGCCGCTTCGATTGTTGCCGGCTCCATGAGCGTCACCTATGACCAGACCGCGTTCGCCTCGCTGTTCCTGTCGACCAATGACCACTTCGGCCAGGCCTCGTCCAATAGCCTCGACCTGGCGACCATCACCAATCCCGGAACTCCCGGTGACTCCACCGGTGTCTGGTCGGGACTCGCATTCGGCGTCAACGGGGCTGCCCCTTCGAGTCCTGCCGGAAGAGCGATCCAAGGCACCGGCTTCACCTACAACCCCGCCAACCTCACCGGCACCGCCTCCGGCCAGATCGGGCTGGGAGGATTCACCCGCTTCGATGGAGGCGCGGGGCTGTTCTACATCGGAGACTACCAACTCCGCTTCGACGGATCACGGACTACCGGCGTCTACTCGGGCTGGTATCTCCAGAACAATGCAGGATTCCCGGCAAACGCCTTCGACCTCGCCAATGTGACCACGACCGTCGGCGCGGAAGGCTTCGAACTTTCCGGCGACTTGGTTCCCAACAGTGATTCGTTCTTTGCCTTCTACGGCCTCACGGGAGCCGACATGGGGAATTTCTCCTTCAGCGGCAGCACGGTTCCTGAACCGTCCGCCGCCATTCTCGGCACCTGTTCGCTGCTCGGCTTGCTGGCACGCCGCCGCCGGAATCCATGAACCGGCAAACTGCCTTGCCGTTCGACACCGGGACATCGCGGAACCAATCCGCGATGTCCCTTGTCGCGGGGTTTTGCCGCGGCTTGACGGCACTAGGACTGTTAGGCCCTGTCTTGAGCAGTCGTGCCGAGGAACCGGCGAATGCCTCTGCTGAGGAACTCGATCCCATCGTCGTGGAAGCCATACGGGCCGAAGCCTGGAGTCCCGCGAACACCACCGCCACCCGGGGAGACGCCCCATTGATCGAGATCCCCCAGTCCATTCAGGTGATCCCGCGCCAACTGTTGGACGAGCAGGACGCTCAGAACCTCGCGGATGCGCTGGTGAACGTGTCCGGCGTGGTGCCGACACGGTCCTTTGAAACCCTCATCCTCAGCCCGCTGGTGAGGGGCTTCCCCGCCGAGGTCTACATTGACGGCTTGCCCGCCTACGGCTCCACCGCCGCCATCGATCCCTCCTCGTTGATCAATGTGGACTCCCTGGAGGTGATCAAGGGACCCACCGCCGCCCTTTTCGGCGGAGGTGTCGGTTCCCCTCTCGGCGGCATCATCCACATCGTCTCCGCCAAGCCCACGGGCGATCCTTCATCCACCTTGGGAATCAGGGCTGGAAGCCAAGCCACCCTCAACCCCTTCGCCGACATCAACACTCCCCTCGCGCTCGATGGCGCGGTTGCGCTGCGGCTGACCGCCGATTTCGAGAGAATGGGCAGCCACATCGACGAGGTCCGGCAGGAACGCTGGTCGATCAATCCCACGCTGCAATGGACGATCGGCCCGGACACCACCTTGCTGCTGCAGGCGCAGCTCAGCTCCATCGAACAGCTCGAATACAGCGGGCTGCCAGCCGCCCTCGTCGTGCCCCGGGCGACGAACGAAGTGCAGGACTACACGGGCCCGCCCATCGATCCCTACCGTTACACCGGTGCCACCGATGCCCCGCCCAGCGTGATCCACAATTCCCGCTGGGTGGCTTCGCTGGAACACGCCTTCACGGAACGGATCAAGCTGAACCTCTCCGCGCAGCACTATCGGAACCGCTTCGACGAGTATTCCATCTACACCTTTGCCAGCGCCCAGTCGCCGTTGAACGACTCGCCGAGCACCTACCCGGTCCTCAGCGGCTATCTGCCTTCGGAAGTCCATCAGAACACCCTGAATGGTTGGCTGACCGGCAAGTTCGAACTCGGACCGACGAAGCATGAAGTCGTCATCGGCGCCGACCTGGATCTCACCGACAGCGCCGCGGCCCTTGGCTACAGCAATCTCCGCATTCCTCTTCCGGATCCGTTTCCCGACACCGTTCTGCCGGTGCGCGCGGGCTTCATCGACTTTGCCGTTCCCGGAAGCACGATCCACTATGTCCAGCCGGAGCTGATCGACCACAGCCGGAACGAATTCAAGACCTGGGGCGTCTTCCTTCAGGATCACCTAAACGCGTGGGAACGCTTGCATCTGCTCGGTGGGGTTCGCCTGGTCGGCCTGCAGGTCGATCATCAGTTCGCCACGGAGAACAGCATCGGCCTGGCGACCCGCTATCAGAAGGACTATCTCGAACTAGCCCCGCGCCTGGGAGCGGTGGTCGACCTGGGTGCCGGGATCTCGACCTTCGCCGCCTACTCGGAAGGCCTTCGGGGGGTTCTCAACTACACCGGCAAGGAAGCTCCGGAACCGGAGCGGTCCACCATGACCGAAGCGGGATTCAAGTTCGCCAATGACGACCTCGACCTGTCCGGCTCGCTGGCAGCGTATCAACTGATCCGGGAGAATGTTCCGACCGCCAATCCCTTCATCCCCGGCTCCACGGTCCAGATCGGGGAACAGCAATCCAAAGGCATCGAACTCGACCTCACCTGGCAACCCAGCCCCGCCTTTTCCCTGCTCGCGGCCTACGCTTACACCGACGCCCAAGTCACCGAAGACATCATCAACGAAGTCCCGACCGATGGACAGGACATCGACCGCATCGGAAAGCGCTTGCCGCGCGTTCCCGAACACGGCGGCCGGATTGCCGCACGCTACCGGTTCCAGGAAGGCGCCTTGAAAGGCCTGGGACTCGGTCTGGGCATCACCGCAGCCTCCAAGCGGCCGGTCAGCCTTACCAACAACTACTTCACCGAACCCTACTGCGTGGCGGATGCCCAGATCTCGTACGAGACGGAGTCCTGGAAGGCCGAGCTCTCGGTCTCCAACCTGACCAACAGTTTCTACTACGAGCCCTATCCCTATCTCGGGGAGGACGTCGTGGCCCCGGTTCGTCCGATCTCCTTTTTTCTCACGCTCTCCACCCGCTTCTGAGTCCAGCCATGAATGCCAAGTCCCAGCCGTTCCAACGGCTCACCCGAGCCCTCATCCTGTCGGTCCTCTTCTGGAGCGAATCCCGCGCCGCCACCATCCAGGTCCGTTCCGGCACCGTGATGTTCAACTTCTATCCCGCCGCTCTGGCAGCATTGAACTACGGGTCGAACCCGAACATCGGGGCGCTGATCTTCGAGGAATTCTTCCGCGGCGACGAGGACCGGCTGAGAACCCGCAACCAATTGCTGCAGGAGCAGATCGTCCCGGGCTTCACGGCGATTCCCGCAAGCTGCCTCAAGCTCGAGGTCAATGGCAGCACGGTCACCAACATCAATCCGCCCGGCCAACCCACCCGGAACCGGAAGCCCAGCACCTTTTCCTACGATCCGGCCAACGTCACCGGCACCGCCACCGGCGAGATCGGACTCACGGGAACCACGCGCTTCATCGGGGACTTCACGGGGGCCTTCGTTCTCGGCGACTATGTGCTCCGCTACAATCTGCCGGCAGGAACCACCGAACCGCAGAGAGGCTGGGTCTTCGTCAACAACTTCGACTTCCAGGGCTTCCCGGCCTTCGAAACCTCGGCCGTGACGGTGACGGCGACGGGCGGAAAACTGGTGATCGAAGGCAAGCTCGCCATTGCCCGGGAACTCGACCTGTTCTTCTTCCCCGGAGATCGGGGCAAGGTGGTCGGCGACTTCCGTTTTGAGACCCCGACCGCCCCCGTCACTCCACCCTCGCCTCCCACCCTGACCCGTCTCCCCGACGGCAACACCCGGCTCTCGTTCTTCGGCAAAGGCAACGCGATCTATCAGGTGCAGTATTCCTCCGATCTTTCGACCTGGACGACCGTGGATTTCAAAGCCGCCGGGAGAGATGAGAACCTGATATGGACCGACTCGGGCCCTCCCGCGACCGTTACTTCCCCTGCTCTCACCTCCAAGCGATTCTATCGCCTTCTTGAAGACTGAAACCCGCCCAGCCATGAACTCCAACGACCTTGACGCGATCACCCGTCGCCGTTTCATCCAGGCCCTCGCAGCAGCCGGAGCTCTTGCCTCGACCCGCCCACTTGATGCCGCCGAGCCTTCCGTCCACGATCAGGCGGTCGCCCTGCTGAAACCGGGCTCCGAGGTCGTCCTCATCCTGCTCTATCCGGGCTTCACCGCCCTCGATGCCATCGGTCCCCACTACGCGCTCTCCAGCATGGCGGGCTCCACGGTGCGCTTCATCGCCGCCACCACCGATCCGGTGGTCAGCGAAAGCGGTTTCGCCGTCACTCCGCATCTCTCATTCGACCAGTGTCCGCAGAAGCCCGATCTGTTCCTCATCCCGGGAGGAATGGCGGGAACCATCGCCGCGATGGAGGACCCGGCCCTCATGGCCTTCGTGAAGAAGACCGCGGCGGCCTCCGCCATGATGGGATCGATCTGCACCGGCGCCCTCATTCTCGGGGCGGCCGGGCTCTTGAAGGGCTACAAGGCCACCTCACACTGGCAGACCATGGAACTGCTGCCGATCGTCGGCGCGATCCCCGTGAAGGAGCGCGTGGTCATCGACCGCAACCTCATTTCCTGCGGCGGAGTCACTTCCGGGATCGATCTCGGACTCGAACTAGTACGACGCTATCGCGGCGACCTCTACGCGAAGGGCGTGCAACTCCTGGCCGAATACGAGCCGAAGCCACCCTTTCCCAAAGGCGGAAACCCGGCGACTGCGGATCCGAAGATCGTCGAACTCCTCAACCACATGCACGCCGAATACATCGGTGCCTGGGGCGAGAAACTGAAGAAGATCGTCGAGACCAGCGACACCAAGTAACCGGGACCGCCGGTCCTCAGACCGGCAGAATGGTCCCCAATAGCCCGCCCCACCCACAAAGTCCGTATCGCCCAACCGCCCCGAACAATCCCGGTTTGACACCCGCCGCCGAACCACCTTATCCCATCCCTGCCTTGAACCGTTTCGTGCGCATCGCCGTCGCTGTCCTTGGCTGCCTGCATCTCTGCGGCGGCCACTGGGGCGTGATGCAGATGGTCGCCTGGGCGAACATGATCGTCGACTACTCGGCGCAGGACGGCCTGGTCGAAGGCGCGAAGAAAACCTTCGACGGAGAGCACCCCTGCTGCATGTGCAAGGCCATCGAGGAAGGGAAGAAGCAGGAGTCGCAGAACCGCGGCGATGACAACTCCCCGACGACCTCCCAAGGCCTCGTGCTGAAGGAATGCCTTTTCGAGAGATACATCGATGTCCCCGCTCCCGGTGAGCGGACACTCGACGCCCTCACCCGCCCCGAGCTTGATCTCCGGGCCGAATCTCGCGGTGCTTGTCCACCACTGCCGCCTCCACGAGCGCTCGCCTGATCGAGTCCGGCTTTTCCTTTCGGATCGCGTGCCTGTGGGCACGAGGCTTCGCCATGGCGTCCAATGCTGCGGCCTACCCCGTGACATCCCGATGGCCGTCTGAAATGGTCCGCCGTGCCCCTTGATGCACTTCCGGACTCGATTCCATCTGCAGCTCGCGGCCGGTCGCCATGACCGCATCACCGCGTTGCTCCCCTTGTTCGTTTCAAAAGCAATCACGCCCTGTCGCGTGCTCAAATTCCATATTCCAAAACATATCTTCCCATGAAAACCATCCACTTCCTCGCCTATCTCCTTACCCCGCTCACCACCTTCGCCCACATCGGCTACACCGGCCGCGACTTCGGCAGCCTCGTGGTTGGCAATCCCGCGGTAAACATCGTCAACCAGACGGTCACCGGCAACTACGGCTGGGCCGACGGCACCGATGCCGACTACGGCGACGCCCACAAGCTGCGGGCGTTCCGCTTCGCCCTCGCGTCGTCCGCCCACGTCACGCTGACCTTCTCCGCCTCCACCAACGTCGGCACCCGGAACGGCGGACTGCTCCCCGGCTTCTCGGTTTACAAGGGCCTCGCCAAGATCGGTGCTGTCGGCGGCGCGGACTACGACTTCGCCGCCATCACCGCCGCCTATCTCGCCAAAAGCTTCGGCCCCGCCAAGGAAGGCGCGCTCGTTTCCCTCGGCGACTGGAAGGCCGGCAACGACGGGGGCACCAGTTTCGCCGACCTCTCGTCCTTCACCTTCGTCGGCTATGCCGCCGACGGCACTTCTGCCAACTTCGGATCGACACCCGGCATCGTGGGCGATGGCAACGCGAACGGCACCGTCACCGGAACCTTCCACCTCGAGCCCGGCGACTACTCGGTCTTCGTCGGAGGCACCAACTACAACGCCCAGTTCCCCACCCCCGATGCCACGACCTACGGCCTGACCGGCACCGCATCGGCGGCCGCCACCGATACCGCCGCGCCCCGGGCCACCATCGTTCCGGTGTCGCCCGACCCGCGGACCTCGTCGGTGGGTTCCATCACCATCGCCTTCAACGAAGCCGTCCAAAACTTCGACCTGAGCGATCTCACCCTGACCCGCGACAACGGGCCGAACCTGATCGACGGCAGCTTCGCCCTCACCACGGTGAACAATGCCACCTTCACGCTGACCGGCACCACCGCCGCCACCGTGGCCGGCGGCACCTACCGCCTGAACCTCATCACCTCGAACATCCAGGACCTCGCCGGCAACGCGCTGGGCTTCGGCGGCGAAGAGCAATGGCTCACTGAGACGGAACTCTTCACCGCCTCCCAGGTGCAAGCCCTCCACGTTGGAACCCCCTTGCTGCAGCGGAACCCCGCGAACGGCGAGTTCACCCTGAAACTGGGCATCAAGAAATCGACCACCCTCGGCGGCTTCTCCCCGCTGCCGATGACCGCGCCGCAGACCCTGATCAACGCCCAGGGCCAGCTCGAGTTCCGCTTCATCTCGACGGAAAACGCGGCGTTCTTCCGCGTCGAAGCCGAGTGAAACAGCCCGCCATCGACTAACCTTCCGGATCCCATGCGCCACAGCCTCTTCACCATCGCCGTGTTGTTGTCTTGTGCTGTGGCGCATGCCCAGTTCGAAGCCCGCCACGTCCACCCGGTCGCCTTGACGCCGGACGGCACGCACCTGCTCGCCGTCAACTCGCCGGATGCCGCGCTGTCGGTCTTCGACGTGACGAATCCGGCCCGGCCCGCGCCGATGCTGGTCGCCGAGATCGCCGTCGGGCTGGAGCCCGTCTCGGTCAAAGCCCGCACGCCCGATGAATTCTGGGTCGTCAACGAACTCTCGGACTCGGTCTCCATCGTCTCGCTTTCCGGCCGCCGCGTGATCGACACGCTGTCGGTCCCCGACGAACCCGCCGACGTGACCTTCGCCGCCGGCAAGGCCTTCGTCACCTGCTCGCGAAACAACCTCATCCGCGTCTTCGACGCCACCACGCGCCAGCCGCTCGGCAACATCCCTCTCACCGGCCTCTACCCCCGCGCCCTGACCGCCAGCGCCGATGGCAGCCGCCTCTACGCCGCGTTCCTCCTTTCGGGCAACGGCACCACCATCCTCCCCCGCAACGTCGCGCCCGCCCAGCCGGCTCCTTCTAACAACAGCCTGCCGAACCCGCCGCGCACCGCCTTGATCGTGCCCGCCACCGACCCGCGCATCGGCTTCACCGTGCTCGACCACGACGTCGTGGAAATCGACACCTCCAACCTCGCCATCCTCCGCTACCTCGGCGGCACCGGCACCCATCCCTTCGACCTCGCGATTCATCCTCAGTCCGGCGACCTTTGGATCGCCAATTCCGAATCGCTCAACCTCACCCGCTTCGAGCCGGAACTGCGCGGCGACTTCTCCCGCCACCGACTGACGCGCGTGCCACTCTCGGGCACCCCCGTTCCGCAAATCCACGACCTCAATCCCGGCATCAATCACGCCATCCTGCCCAACGAGCCCGCCAAGGCAATCGCCCTCGCCCAACCGACCGCGATCGCGATCACCCCGGACGGCAGCCGCGCCTGGGTCGCCGCGTTCAATTCCGACCGCCTCGCCGAGATCGACACCGCCACCGGTGCCGTCGTCCACCGCATCGACGTCCGCGTGAACGGCGGCAACTCCACCGCAATGCGAGGCCCGCGCGGCCTCGTCCTTTCGCCCGACGGCTCCCGCCTCCACGTCCTCAACAAGCTGTCGAACAGCATCACCACGCTCAACACCGCCAGCCGCGCCATCCTTTCGGAAATCCCGGCCGGTAGCCTGGATCCCACGCCGCCCGTCGTCCACGCCGGCCGCGGTTTCCTCTTCGACGCGCGCCTCTCCGGCAACGGCACCGTGTCCTGCGCCACCTGCCATCTCGATGCCGACCGCGACGGCCTCGCCTGGGACCTCGGCGATCCCGGCGGCAGCATGTTCACCGTCCAGGGCGCCAATCTCTCCGTCCACAACCTCACGCTGCGCAACCGCCAGCTCCACCCGATGAAGGGCCCCATGACCACGCAGACCCTCCGCGGCATGGCGTCGAACATCGCCGGCGTGACCCAGCCGCCCGCCGCCGTGACCCCGAAGTTCCACTGGCGCGGCGACAAGCCATCGATCCAGAGCTTCAACTCCACCTTCAGCGACCTGATGGGTGGCAGCCAGCTCCCCGCGGCCGACATGAACGCGCTCGCGGCTTATCTCACAAGCATCCCGCATCATCCGAATCCCAACCGCAACCCCGACCGCAGCCTCCCCACTTCCTTCAACGGCGCCAACGCCTCGACCGGCCGCGACATCTTCAACAACCACCTGGAAAGCCACTGCGTCGTCTGCCATCCGCTGCCCGCCGGCACCGATCACAATCTCGACCTGCGCCGCGAGGTGGACGGCACCCAGGACATGAAAACCCCGCCGCTCCGCTTGGTCTATCAGCGCGCCGGCATCTACGATCCCACCCCCGGAGGCGTCTCGCTGTCCGGCTTCGGCCTCGGCTCCGACGGCACCGGCCACGAGATGCCGCGGGTGCATTTCTATCAGCTCGATGCCCTCGAGGACGGCCCCCAGCTCGACAATCTCACCGCCTTCCTCCTGTGCTTCGACACCGGCACCGCGCCCGCCGTCGGCCGCAGCGTGACGGTCGACAGCCTGAGCCGGAACTCCGCCCTCGCCCTCGCGGAAATCACCCTGCTCGAAGGCCAGGTCACCGCCAACAACTGCGACCTCGTCGTCCGCGGCCGTATCGGCGGGCTCAGCCGCCGCTTCCGTTACGTCGCGCCCAACTACCAGAGTGATCGTACTTCGGAACCCGCCCTTCCCCGCACGTCGCTGCTCGACCTGCTCGCCGCCGGCGATTCCCTGACCTTCCTCGGCGTGCCCCCCGGCAGCGGCAGCCGGCTCGGCGGCGACCGCGATGGCGACGGCATCCGCGACCACGATGAAGCGCTTCCCTGGACCCTCCTCCAGCCGGCACCCGGCCAGCTCACCTTCCAATGGCCGGCAGGCATGGCCGACTGGTTCCCGCAGACCACGTCCTCCCCCGCCGACGGCTGGACCCCGTGGACCACGCCGCCCCGGACCAACGGTGCTTCGCTCCAGCTCGACTGGCCGCTCGGCACCGCCGACCGCCGCTTTTTCCGACTCCGCCGCACCTGGTGAAGTCCGTCTGAAACCAAACGACATCCCATGAAAACAAGATACCCCGCCCTCATCGGGCTTCTCCTCGCCGCCACCGGTGCCTCCGCCGCCACCATCAGCTTCCACGACGTTTCCAATCCCGACCCGAACTCCGGCGGCATCGGCTACGAGTGGTATGTCACCCTCGGCGGGGTTGATGCCGCCGTCACCCCGAACATCGGCGGCTCCCACATCGGGGCTTGGTCCTGGGAAGATCAGGGCCTCTTCGAACCCGGCGATCCGACCCGCGGCTGGACCCACACCTCGCAGTGGGTCGCCGTCACGCTGACCGAAGCCAGCCGCTTCACCATCACCCTGGCGCGCAACGCCAACATCCCGAACGGCGCGGGCTTCCGGCCCACCGATAATCTCTTTCCGTCCTTCACCCTCTGGTCCGGCTGGGACAACGACGACATCCCGCAGGCCATCGCCGACGCCTACGGCCTCGACGCCGCCGATGGAGAAAACCATGACTACAACAACCGCGGCAACATCGACTGGGCGGAAGACCTGAGCTTCATCGGACTGGTTGATAACAACTCGGCAAGCTCCGCGACCTACACCGTCGATCTTGCCGCCGGGAACTACACGATCGTCTTGGGAAGCAATGCCCCATCGCTCACCAACCCGCCGCGCCAAGGATTCCTAGCGAGCTTCACCACCACCGCCGTGCCGGAGCCCTCGTCGGCCCTGCTCGCCGTCCTCGCCGCCGGACTCCTCGGCATCCGCCGCCGCCGTTAAGCGCGTCCAACCCATGAACCGGCTTCTACTCCTGCTGCTCATCCCCGCGGTCGCCCGTGCCCATCACGGTCAGGATTTCCTCGTCACGCTGGATGCCGGCGTGCCGCGGCCCGGGCACTTCACCGCCTTCACCTCATTCGAGTGGTCGAAAAGCGGCGACACCGACGAGCTCAGCCTGGAGCCGGGCTTCATGGCCGGCCTGCTGCCCGGCCTCGCCCTCGGGACTTCCTTCCGCCTCGCCGACGAAGGCCCGGGCGGCTGGGACTACACCGCGGTCGATCCCCAGCTCCAATGGACGCTGCCCACCGGTGACCTCCCCATATCCTTCGCCTTCAGCGCCGGATATGTCTTCGCCGATGGATCGGCCGCCCACGGTCATCCCGGTGTGATCCATCAGCACGGGGACAGCGGCGGCGGCATCGACCCAGGTCCCGACGGCCCTCCGCCCGGGTCCGACACCGGCGGTCATGTCCATCTCCACGACCACGGTCACTCCCACGGCGGCATCCACCGCCATGGCGAGGACCACTTCCATTTCCGATTCATCGCCGATACGAACCTCGGCGAAGACACCCGCCTCGTCGTGAATCTCATCGGCGTCGCCCCCGGCTCGGGTGAAGTCGATTTCGGTTACTCCTTCGGCATCCGCCAGCGCCTCAGCCACGATTGGGCCGTCGGCCTGGAGAACATCGGCGGCTTCAATCGCCACGGCGAAAACGAGGTCATCGCCGGCCTCTACTGGACCCCCGTCCACGACTGCACCGTCCGTCTCGGCCTCGGCGCGGGCATCGGAGCGGCATCCACCGACTTCTCAGTCCGCTCCGGGATCACCTGGCGCTTCTGACTCAGAAAATCAAAAATCAACAATCCTCAATCAACATTCGTCAATCCGTCCTTATCTCCGGATAATATGCACGCCCTTCTTCGTCCCCGCCGCGAATTCCAGCTTCCCGTCGCCATCGAGATCGACCGCCAGCACTTGGCAGCCGACGCCTGAGTCGTTGTCGATCACCTCCGGCTGCCACTCGACACCCTTGTCCTTCGGGCGGTTGTAAAAGATCACCGCCAGCGCGGGGTCTTTGGCACCGGGATCCCGGCCGTTGTGCGCCCAGAAACGCTTGCCGGTCGTGAAGTCCATCCGCCCGTCGCCGTCGAAGTCCCCCGCTTCCAACGCATGGAGCTGGCTGAACTGCAAGCCGCCCGGACCCGTCTTCGCCGGATCTTCCGGCAGGATCTCGTGGCGGACAAAGCTCACCTTGCCGTCGCTACGAGAGTTCTCGTACCAAACCAGCCCGTAGCCGTGGCCGTTCAAGCTGGTGACCATGTCGTTGTCGCCATCCTTGTCGGCATCGAACACCAGCATCTGCGCGCCGCCCGGACCGGCGAAAGGCTCCTTGTGCCAGACCCACTTGCCGTCCTTCTCCGCCGGCTGCTCGAACCAGCCTTCCTTCTCGATGATGTCCGCCTTGCCGTCGCCATTCAAATCCCCGGCACCGAGGCCATGGGTGTAGGGCGTTTTGGTCCGCTTCTCGGACACCGCGATAAAGGTCCACGGCTTCGTCACATCCGACCAATCGACCTCCGCATAGCCGAACTTGCCACCCTGCGTGCAGACCAGCTCGTTTTTACCATCGCCATCGAGGTCGAGCCACAGCGGGCTCTCGGTCGCCGCCTCCGTCATCACCCGGTGGGCCAGCCAGTCGCCTTCCTTGCCGGGATTGAGGTAAAGCGTCATGTCCTTGCCCGGGTGGCTGGCCATCAGGATGTCGTTCTTGCCATCGCTGTTCACATCATCGATCCAGCTCAGGAACGAGTCCTCCATGTAGCTGCCGATCGGCTGGGCCCGGCCCGGGCGATAGAGCTTGCCCTCCTTGAAATCCGGCCCCTTGAACCAGAAAGCTCCGGCGACCAGGTCCTTCACCTTGTCGCCATCGATGTCTCCGGCCGCTAGACCTTCCGTGATGAAATCCTTGGTCAGCACGTGCTTCTTCCACACCGGGACGGAAGGCACCTTGGCAAGAGAGATCGCGAGCACGAGCAAGCCCGCGGGGAGGATGACGGCATCGATTTTCATGGATTGGAGGAAACGTCGGGAAGCCACCGGACCTTTCGGCCAGGGTGGCGGAACAAGCCCCGAAATCCATCATCGCCGCTTGATCCACCCCGCGATTCCCGCTCGGCTTATCCCGAAATGAAGTCCCGGTTCGCCATCCTCCTCCTCGCTCTCTCCCTGCCCACCCTTGCCAAGGAAGCGCCCGCCTTGCCGCCGGAACTCTCGGCCTACCAGCTCGCGCCCGCCCCGGAGGCCGCCGGACTGCTGCTTCAAAAGGGCGACCGTGTCGCGATCTGCGGCGACTCGATCACGGAACAAAAGCGCTACTCGGTCATCCTGGAAACCTACCTCGCCGCCTGCCTGCCCGAGCTGGAAATCACCTGCCGCCAATACGGCTGGAGCGGCGAGCAGGCCGGCGGCTTCCTCAAGCGGATGGAGAGCGACGTCCTGCGCTTCAAGCCGACCTTCGCGACCACCTGCTACGGGATGAACGACTTCCGCTACGTCCCCTACAACGAGCCGGTCGCCGCGGAATACCGGGAGAACCAGACCGCCATGGTCCGGGCCTTCAAAAAGGCCGGCACCCGGGTGCTGTTAGGTTCGTCCGGGATCATCGACACCGTTCCGAACTGGGTGAAAACCGCCTCCGGCACCAAGGAGGAGCTCAACCTCGCGCTTTCGAAATTCCGCAACATCGGGATCGAGGTCGCCGCCGCCGAAAAGGTCGCGTTCGCCGATCTCTACCGCCCGATGCTGCTGGCCGATTTCCAGGCGGAAAAACTCCACGGCCCCACCTTCATGCTCGCCGGCAAGGACGGCGTTCACCCCGGCTGGGCGGGCCAGGTGATCATGGCCTACTCATTTCTAACAGGCATGGGACTCGACGGCGACCTCGGCACCATCACCTTCGACGCCACCACCGGCAAGGCCACCGCGACCGCCGGTCACGAGGTGCTGTCCGCGACCGACGGCAAACTCACGCTCCGCAGCACCAAGCTGCCGTTCAGCGCCGGCCCGGGCGACGTGAAGAGCGACGACTCGATGCGCGCCGGACTCGCGCTGGTGCCTTTCGACGACCGGCTGAACCGCCTCGTTCTGAAGATCGCCGCACCCGCCGCCACCGCCTACGACGTGACCTGGGGCGAAAGCACCCGCACCTATCTAGCCACCGAACTTCAGGCCGGCGTGAACCTCGCCAAGGACTTCGAGACCCATCCGCTGCTGCCTGCTTTCACCAAGGTGTGGGACGCCGTGCTGGCGAAGCAGTCCTACGAGACCCGCCAGATCAGAACCCTGGTCCACGGCCCGGAAGGTGCCGCCGACCTAGAGGCAACCTTCGCCCTCACCGAAAAAGTCCGCGCCAAGCTCGCCAAAGCCGTCGCCGACGCGAAGCAACCCGCCGGGCACGTGATCACGATCAAGGCAAAGTAATCTTCCCAAGGTGAGGAGCGCTGACGCCGGGAATTCCGAGATTCCCGCAAGGCTCCAACAAGCGCCCCATCTGGGCATCAGCCGTCCGTTGAAATGGAAATCTGGTGGTTCGAAAGGTGACATCGGACAGGATGGTCAAAGCTGCACATACGCCGCCGCTCCTCCCGGAACCAGCGACGGATCGATCCGGCGGTCGAGCGTCAGGAATCGCGCGTTGTGCCTCACGGCCAAGGCCAAGAGATAGAGATCCGTCAGTTGCGCGGAAGTCACCCCTTTCAAAGACGGAACCCCATCCGGCAGCGAGAAATCATCCGCCAAAAACCGGTGGCCCGGAATCGCGAGAAGCTGCTGGAAACTGCACAAGGCACGATGAGGATCGCCGGGACCCGCAGGATAGGCCGACTGCCCCAAGATCCGGATCATCCCGTTCTCGGTGAGCGGGCAGGTCGCCCAGCCCGCGGCAGCGTGACGATTCATCCATGCCGCCACGGCATGATGATGCACATGCGCCGCATCGGCGCGAGCGATGAGAACATTGACGTCCAGCAGATGCATCAGACCCCGAGTTCCTCCCGCATCTGATTCACCAACCCGTTCGTGACCACGACACCGCGCTTCTTTAGAACCGGGATCCCATACGGATCGATCTCCAGGAACTCCTTCTCATCCTCGGTCAGTTCCGTAGGCTGCCGGGGGGGGCCCGCAGTGACATACTCCAAACCTTCCACCATGAGCTGCTTCAAGCTGATCTTCCTTTGCGCGGCCAACACCTTCGCCCGATGAAAAAGCGCGTCGGGTAACTCAATGGTCGTCTTCATATGGCCGTCAATATGGCCGCACTCTGGAAAGTCAAGCCAGCCTTGGTTCCGCGGAACCCAAGCTCCCGCCGGCGCGCCCCATTTTCCCTCTGTCCGCCCGGCCATCTGCACCCCATTCTCCCCGCCGGATGGACCACGAAATCCAAGCACTCCTCACCCGCATCGAACGCCAGCACGGGATCCGCATCCCCTACGCCTGCGAATCCGGCAGCCGCGCCTGGGGCTTCGCGTCGCCGGACAGTTGCATCCTCAAGCCGGCCGACTTCACCCTCGACCGCGTCCGCCAGCCCGACTTGCTGCTGCTCGACACCGTCGCCGGCAGCCACGCCTACGGCACCGCGATCGAGGGCTCGGACGAGGACCGCCGCGGGGTCTTCGCCGCACCGCCCGCGTTTCTGCTCGGGCTCGATGCCATCGAGCAGGTCGCCGACGAACGCAGCGACCAGGTTTACTACGAACTCGGCCACTTCGTCTCGCTGCTGCTGAAGAACAATCCGAACGCGCTCGAACTGCTGGCGATGCCGGAGGACTGCATCCGCCACCGGCATCCGGCGTTCGGGCTGCTGAAACCGGAGATCTTCCTCTCCAAACTCTGCGCCAGGACCTTCGGCGAATACGCCATGGGCCAGATCCGCAAGGCGCGCGGGCTGAACAAGAAGATCGTCAACCCGCAGCCGGAACAGCGGAAGGCAATGCTGGAATTCTGCCATGTTCCGGAAGGCCAGGGCAGCGTGCCGGTGCTGGAATGGCTCGCCGCCCGCGGGATCGACCCGCGCCAGTGCGGCCTCACCGCCGTGCAGCACGCCGCCGGAATGTTCGCGATCTACGACGAACCTCGTAGCGAAGCCCGCGGCCTGGTTTCGCCGAAGGATCCCGACACGCTCATCTTCAGCAGCGTGGCGAAGGAGGCGGTGCCCGTCGGCTGGATGCACTTCAACGCCGACGCCTTCCAGGCCCACTGCAAGGCACACCGCGAATATTGGGAATGGGTCGGCAACCGCAACGAGGAACGCTTCACCACCAACGCCAGCCACGGCCGCGGCTACGACTCGAAGAACCTGATGCACACCCTGCGCCTGCTCGACATGGCCGGGGAGATCGCCCGGGAAGGAACGCTCCGCATCCGCCGCCCGAACCGCGATTACCTGCTGCAAGTCCGGGCGGGCGAGTTCGCCTACGAGGATCTGGTGGCGCGGGCGGAAGAGCAGCTCGTGGAAGTGCAGGCGGCCTTCGAAGCCTCCACCCTGCCCGACGCTCCCGACCGGGACCAGGTGAACGCCCTGCTCATCGAGCTCCGCGAAAGTGCCGTGGCATGACGGATGGGAGTGTCGCTTTCAAAGCGACATGACGACGGACGGGCGGCATCCTGCCGCCCGTCATCCTTGCCCTTGGAAGGGGCTCGTCCATCGTCATGTCGCCTGCAAGGCGACACTCCAATCCGACTCGCCATCCGAAGCACAATTCGCCACCCTAGCTCATGGCATTGCGCGTCGACGAACAAGTGATCCGCGGCGAGATCGACAACCGCACCCCGGGCAAGGTGCACGGCAGGCTTTGGCTGATCGGGCGTGACGAACCCATCCGCCTCGAGCTGGAAGGCAACCCGTGGCGCGACCTTGCCGGGCATCTCCTCCGCTTCACCAATCCCACCCCGAAAGCCGGCCCGCCGGAAGGTCTGGCTGAAGAGCAAATCGGCGTCGTCGGCGACATCACCGCCTCGCGCAAGGTGAAGGTGCCCGACATCTCGATGGACGAGCTGATGGAGTGCTACCGCAAGAAGGAGCCCTTCCCCTGGCACTGGGGAAACTCGCTCTACCTCGAATGGTTCAGCCAGCGCAACGGCCGCGTCGTCATCGAAACCACCGACTTCATCCTCGAGCTCGACGACACCGCCGCGTGGACGATGAGCGAGGATGATGAACTCGAACAACGCCGCGCGAACGAAGCGGCGATGACCGGCTTCATGGATCGCATGCTCCTGGCCGCCGGCGGCGAGGAAGAAGAGGAAGACGAACCCCAAAGCAAGGCCGAGGCGGAAGCCGATGCCGAAGCCGCGCGGATGGACACCTTGCTCGACCGCATCCAGGCAAGGATGGAACGCGAGGGCCACGGCGACTTTGAGAAGATCATGCACGAGGAGCGCGAACGCATGCGTCGCGAACGCGGCGAACCCGAACCGGTGATCACACCCGAACAGGAAGCCGAAAATGCCAAATGGATCGAGGAGATGAACGCGATCTGCGAGCAGGCGGTCAGCGAGGCGGAAGCCGACAAGTGGAAGGACGAGGAGCCCAAGCGTCACCCCTTGATCGAACGCACCCTCGAGTTCGCGGTGCGGATTCACAAGGAGGCGCGCGACTGGCTGCCGGAAGATTGCTCCGCCGAACATCCGCTGATCCACCTGATGAACGGCCTCACCACCGCCAGCGCGAAGCTCGGCGGTGCCTTGGGAATGGTCGACGAAGACGAATGGCCGCCGGACGCGCTCTTCGCCGGCAACGTGCTGGTCCGACTCAAGAAAGCCCGCGGCTATCTCCACGACGCCCTCGCCGGCCTCGACTCCGCGGATCAGGAAAATCTCGCGAACCCCGGCTGGCGCGCCTTTGTCCGTCAGGAGACCCAGGAGATCCTCGGCGAAGTGGAAATCCTCATCGCCGAAGTCCGCGAAGTGCTGGCGGAAGAGGAGTGACTCCGATTGGAGTGTCGCCTTTCGAGGCGACATGACGATGCATGGGCGGTATCCTGCCGCCCGTGATACGAGCCCCTCGAAGGGGCTCGTCCATCGTCATGTCGCTTTGAAAGCGACATTCCACTTTTACCGCGCCTTCACCGGCGCCTCGATGATTCCCTCTTCCGTCTCCTGCTTCAGCCGCAACTGCCCGCACGCCGCATCGATGTCGTGTCCCTTCTCCAGCCGCAGGGTCGCGGCGACGCCCGCATTCTTCAAGATATCCCGGAATGCCCGGCAGCGGTCCTCCGAAGGTCGCTTCCAATCGAGCCCTTCGACCGTGTTGTAAGGAATCAGGTTCACCTTCGCCTTCAACCGCCGCGCATGCCCGGCGAGGATCCGCGCCTGCTCGAGATCGTCGTTCACGCCCTCGATCAAGATATACTCCAGCGTCAGGTGCTGCTTCTTACGAGAGTTCCAGTAGTCGAGCGCATCGAACAACTCCGCGGTGCCCCACTTCTTGTTCACCGGCATGATTTGCCCGCGGACGTCATCGGTCGCGCCGTGGAGCGAAATCGCCAGCCGGATCTGCTGTGGATGCTCGGCCAGCTTGCGGATCTGCGGGACCAGGCCGGAGGTGGAAATGGTGAGGTGCCGCGCACCGAGATGCAGCCCCCACGGCGAGGTGATGATCGACACCGCGGCGAGCAGGTTATCGAGGTTCGCCAGCGGCTCGCCCATGCCCATGAAGACCAGGTTGTCGACCCGCTCGCCCGACAACCGCTCCGCCATCAGCACCTGCCCGGCGATCTCCGCGGCATCGAGATTCCGCGCGAATCCTGCCAGTCCCGAAGCGCAGAACTTGCAGCCATACGCACAGCCGACCTGCGACGAAACACAGAGCGTCCGGCGGTCGGACTTCTCGCCATAGAGCGCGGGATTCGCAGGAATCAGCACGCTTTCGACATAGCGGCCGTCGTGCAGCTTGAAGAGGAACTTGCGCGTGGTATCGCCGCTGCCCTGGGTCTGCGAGTGGTCCAGCGCATGGAGACGAAAGGAGGACGACAGCTTTTCGCGCAAGCTCGCCGGCAAGTTGCTCATCGCATCGACCGACCCCGCCTTCTTTTTCCAGATCCAGTCAAGAATCTGCCCGGCGCGGAACGAGGGCTGGCCCTCGGCGGCCAGGTAGGCCTCCAGGGCGGCGGGATCGTATCCGGTCAGGGCAGGGAGCACGGCGGCAGCATGAGCAGGATCCCTCCGCCGTCCAATCCCCAATCGACGTCTACGACGCGCCGCCGCCGGACACGTGCTCGTAAGTATTCCTCAGGAACACCCTCGGCCGCGCGCTTGTCGGAACGCTGGCTCGCAGCGTGATCGTCCGGCCGCTGCTGCCGCTGCTCTCGATCACCCGCGCCGAACCGCTGCCGGTCCACAAGGATCCGAGCGCGAACCCGGTGCGCCGCGTCTGCTCCGTCCACGTCCCGAGGTCCGTGCTTTGAGAAAAAACGATCCGCACGTCCGATGGCAGCGGGGTCGGCACCACGAACCTCAGTCCGGGGTCCGCGGAGCCGCCGTGCATCACCGCCCGCCGCGCCAGCCACGCGGGCGGATTCGGACCCGCAGGATTCAGCCGGAACAACCAGCACTCGATGTTGGAAATTCCATCGCCATTCGGGTCGGCATCCGCAGAGGCCGCAGTGCTGGTCAGACCATGCGCCGCCATCCAGTTCGGGAACGTCGTCACGCCGTCGTCGCTCGCGATCGTCACGACGGCATTGATGATTCCCGCGCTCCCTGGGAACAGCACGCCCGCCGATGGTGCGGTGAAGCTGACCCGAAAGGTTTCTGGACTTTCGTTGGTGGTATCATTGACGATCGGGACATCTACGAACGCCATCGTCTGGCCTGCGGGGATGGTGATTGTTCCGGCGGAGCTACCCCCGGGAAAGGCGAAGTCGGCGGGTGGCGTCGCCGTCTCGGCGGTTACCTCCCAAGTCACCGTGGTGTCCGTGCTCCGCGGGGAGTCCAGGTGGATCGGCACCGTTGCCACGCCCGCCGCCTCGGCGACCGTGATGGCCGCCGGCGTGGTCATCTCTCCGTCGAACTCGACCACGATGCTGCTGATTTGAAAGCGGTTGTAGACACCTCCGCTGTAGGTCATTTGCCAAGTCAGGTTGCCGACCCGTTGGAAGTTCGAATTAAAGTTGACGGTAACGCCCGCGAGCGCGGTGCCGGTCGCGTGAGACTGGGAGTAGAGGTTTCCGCCCCATCCACCGATGAAGGGAATCGTGGCCGACGCCCCCGAGGAGTAGGGATGAATCGTCGCCGACTTCACCGTGAAGCGGCGGCCGGTCGGACTGAAGAGCTGCATCGTGATCGACGTGGAGCCGAGCAGGTAAGGAATGTAGGCCATCGTCCCGCAGAACGAATTGTTCGACGAACCAATGAGCGAGATCCCGCCGGTGGACGAGCTGAGACGCAGCCCCTGCTCGTCGTAGGGCGTGGTTTGCGAGGTGAACAAACCGGTCTGGATCGGCAACGCGTCCAGGTCGAAGTTAACGATCTCGGCCCGGGAGACGCTGGCCAGAAGGACCGCCATCGCGGCGATTTTCGGAAGGGGCGAACGAGTGGGACAGGCAAGGAAGGCAAGGTTAGGAGTCATGCAGGGTGGTCCGCACGATGCGGAGCTACCCCCTTCAAAAAGATCCGCGTCCCGGAGTTTCCGGGAAATCCTCCCTCACCCCGCGAAGCCATGCGCTGGCAATCCCTTCACCCCGAGCCCGCGGATCACGAACAGCCTCCCGGCATCCGCTTCCTCGACGCTCTTGTGAATCCCGGTCGTCACGTAGAGGTCCGCCAGCTCCGGTCCCCCGAAGGCACAGGCGGTGGTCTCTAGGCAGGGCAGGTCGATCTTCCGCAGTTCTTCCCCCGTCACCGGGCTGAAGCACGCGACGCAGGCTCCATGGCAAAAGGCGATCCACAGATTGCCGTCGGCGTCGATGGTCATCCCGTCTGGCGAGGCTTCGTGATGCGCGGTCGAAACGACGCTGCGCAAGTTCGTCAAGTGGCCGGCCTCGTAGTCGAAGGCCAGCACTTCTTTCCGCGGGGTGTCGATGTAGTAAACCGTCCGCCCGTCGGCGCTCCACACGATGCCGTTCGAATTCGTCACCGGGCCGAAGACCTCGCGGACTGTTCCATCGGGATCCAGCCGGTAAAGACGGGCGTCGCCGGTCTTTTTCACCAAGCTGATGGTCCCCGCGAAGAAGCGGCCGTCGGGCGAGCACTTGCCGTCGTTGAACCGGTTGTCCGCCTTGTCCGGCTCCGGGTCGCCGAGCGCGGTGAGTTGCCCGTTTTCATCCAGGAAATGGAAGCCACTGTCCCCCGCGATTACGAATCCACCCGCCTCGCGCGGGACCACGGTGCCCACCCGTTCGCCCACCTCCCAGCTTTCCTCGGTCCCGGTTGCCGGGTGAAAGCGGATCACGCGACGGCCTTCGATGTCCACATACAAGAGCGAATCCTTCCACCACAAAGGGCCTTCGCCCCAGCGGGCGCGGTAACTGCCGACAGTCTCGATGATCACGGCGGCGACGTTAGACCCCGGGAACCGCGGGAAAAGCAGAAAGCTCCCCGACTCCGGAAGACCACGGCTTTCGGTGAAATCAGATTTGTCATGCCGCCGGGAAAAGTTTATGGAAGGGGCCTGCGTTGGTCACCACCCCGGTGTTCCGCCGTCTTTCCGCGAAGGAAACCCATGTTGTCCCGACACGCCATCCCCCTTCTGCTCGCCACCGTCCTTTGCTGGATCGGACTCTCACCCGCTGCCTCCGCGCAGTGGGAGGTCAAGCAGATCAACGGCCGCGACTACGTCAATGTGGACGGCATGAAGAAGTTCTACGGCTTCACGGCCATGAGCCGGCGCGGCAACGAGATCATCCTGGAGAACAAGAAGGTAAAGGTGCAGCTCCGTGCCGGCGGGCAGGAGTGCCTGATGAACGGCGTCAAATTCGTCTTCAGCTATAAAATCGAAGAACACGGTGGCCGCGGCTGGATCTCACGGATCGACCTTTCCAAGCTGGTGGATCCCGTGCTGCGGCCCAACTACATCGCCAACGCCGGTGACTTCCGCACCGTCATCATCGACCCCGGCCACGGCGGCAAGGACCCCGGCGCGACCAACTCGCTCGGCACCGAGGCCGCCTACAACCTTCATGTCTCGCAGACCCTGAAGAAGATGCTCACCGAGCGCGGCTACAAGGTGCTGATGACCCGGGATACCAACCGCTACCTCACGCTTCAGGAGCGCGTCGACTTCGCCAACCGGGTGACGGAGAACGCGATCTTCATCTCGATCCACCACAATTCCGGCGGCAGCTCGGCCCGTGGATTGGAAACCTTCACGCTCTCGCCGATCGGCGTCGCGCACTACGGCCGCGGTCTCAATTCGAGCGATTTCCAGATGCGGGCCGGCAACGGTCACGACTCCGCCAACGTCGCGCTCGCCACCGCCGTCCACGGCACCATCCTCCGTACCCTCACTCCCGAGAACAAGCCCTGCTACACCCTCGACCGCGGCATCAAGCGCGCCCGCTTCAGCGTCCTGACCGGCGTCAAGCACCCGTCGATCCTCGTCGAGTGCGGATTCCTCAGCCATCCCTACGAAGCCCGCCTGGTCCACACCGAGTCCTACCGCGTCACCATCGCCAAAGGCATCACCGCCGCGGTGATGAAGTACCGCGGGGCCGTTTCCAAGAAGCCGGCTCCCTGAGCGCGGCAGGTGAAAGACGAGCTACAAACCCGGCACCCCGCGCGGACGCCAGGTCAGAAGTTCGGGCTCGCCGGAAGTGATGAGCACCGTGTGCTCGAAATGCGCCGAAGCCTTGCCATCGGTGGTGATCACCGTCCAACCATCGTCGAGAATCCGCACGGAAGGCGTGCCGGCGTTCACCATCGGCTCGATCGCCAGGACCATGCCGGGTTCGAGCAGCGGGCTCTTGCCCTGCGGCCGGTAGTTCGGCACCTGCGGCTCTTCATGCAGATCGCGGCCGACGCCGTGGCCGACGAACTCACGCACCACCGTGAAGCCTTTCGGCTTCACGTATTCCTCCACCGCTCCGCAAAGGTCGGCGAGACGTTCGCCGGCACGGGCATGATCGATCGCCGCGAAAAGGGACTCCTCGGTGGCGATCAGCAAACGGCGGGTCTCATCGGAAACATCGCCGACCGCGACGGTCAGAGCGTTGTCACCAATCCAGCCGCCTTTCACGATCCCCACGTCGATCTTCACCACATCACCCGCCTGAATCTTGCGCGGTCCGCCGATGCCGTGGACCACCTCTTCATTGACGGAAATGCAGATCTGCCCCCTGAACCCGCGATAGCCGAGGAAAGCGCTCTTGCACTCCCGCTGGCGCATCAACTCGAGCGCGAGTTGATCGATGTCCAGCGTGGTGCAACCCGGCTTCACCGCCGCGGCGAGGTCCAGCAGGATGGCGCTCGCGGTTTCCCCGGCCACCCGCATCCGGGTGATCTCGTGGGGAGTCTTGATCTTGATCTTATGCCGACGGGCCATGGGAAGTGCGGATGAGTTCGAGCAGGCGCGCTTCCGCGCCATCGGGATCGCTGGCCGCATCAAAGCGGCGCAGCAGGCCGGCCGCCTGGTAGCGGTCGACCACGGGCAAGGTGTGTTCGCGGTACTCCGCAAGGCGAGCCCGGAATCCGGTCTCGGTGTCGTCCTCGCGCGCCCCGGCGGGTCCACCGCAGCGGGGGCAATGGTCCGCTGAAAGTTGATCGCTGCGGCCCGACCAGCGGCAAGCCGGGCACTCGACGCGATTGCGGATCCGCAGCAGAAGTTCGCTCTCGGGCACTTCGAGCAGGATCGCCGCGTCGAGCTCCTCGCCGCGGCTCGCCAGCCATTCGGAAAGATATTGCTCTTGGGGCAAGCTGCGGGGAAAGCCGTCGAGCACCCAACCACCATCCTGGCGGCCGAGCCACTCACCCATGATCGAGCACATCAACGGGTCCGGCAGATACTCGTGGCGAGCCAGGATCGGTGCGGCCTCACGCCCGAGTGCAGAACCTTTTTCCACTGCAGAGCGCAACAGGGCACCGGTGCTGACGTAAGCCAAGCTGAGCCGCTCGGCGAGCCTCCGACCCTGGGTCCCCTTGCCGGATGCCGGGGGTCCGAGGAGAACGAGGCGCTGGGACATGTCAGGTCACGGCAGCGGGACTCACTTCGCAGCGATCCATGCCGCCGCCGCCACCACCACGATCAAGCCGATCACGGCCCAAAGATAAACCAAGGCGGTGCTGGAGGCTGCGTTGCCGGTCTGGGCAAGGCGGTCATAGCGGCCCTTGAGCTTGCCCTTGCGGAGGAAGCCATCGTAGTGACGCTGCAGAAGGTGGGTCTCCACCTGGCGCATGATGTCGAGCACCACGCCGACAAGGATCAGCAGGCTGGTGCCGCCGAAGAACTGAGTCACCATCGAACCCGGTGGCAGTTCCGCCGCCTTGCCGACCACCGCCGGCAAGATGAAGATGAGGGTCAGGAAAATGGCACCTGCAAAGGTCAGGCGGGTCATCGTGAAGTCGAGGAACTCCGCGGTCGGCTTGCCGGGCCGGACGCCGGGGATGTAGCCGCCGTTGCGCTTCAGGTCTTCCGAGATCTGCGAAGGCTGGAACATGGTCGCCACCCAGAAGTAGGAGAAGAAGAAGATGAAGATGCCGCCCAAGATGTAATACCAAGTGCCACCCATCGCCAGCTCGGTCTGAATCCGGATCGCCCACGGTGCATTCCCGGCGACCCAGGTCAGCATCATCGCCGGCAGCGAAAGAATGGCGGTGGCAAAGATGATCGGCATCACCCCGGCGTAGTTCACCTTCAGCGGGAGATATTGGGTCTGTCCGCCGAACTGCTTCCGGCCGACGACGCGCTTGGCATATTGCACCGCGATCCGCCGCTGGGCCTGGGTGATTGCGATGGTGCCGGCGATCACCAGAACCAACAGCAGGATCAGCACGACCATCATGATCGAGCGGAACGGCGTGACATCCGCACCGGTCACGAAGTGCTTCCAAGTCTGGACGAGCGCGCCGGGCAGGGCGGCAATGATGTTCACCGTGATGATGATCGAGGTGCCGTTGCCGATGCCGCGCTCGGTCATCTGATCGCCGATCCACATCAAAAGCAAGGTGCCGGAGACCAGGGTGATCACGGTCAGCACCTGCCAAACAGCACTCGGATCATAGACCAGTTGGCCGTATTTCTCGATCCCCTGCATGTAGAACATGGTTTCGGGGTTCGCCAAGGTCTTGGTCACGAAGTAGCCCTGAACCAGCGCGATGGCGATGGTGATGTAGCGGGTATACTGGGTGATCTTCGCGCGACCGCCGTCTTCCCGGGACAGACGCGAAAGCTTCGGAACCACCGCGGTCATCAGCTGGACCATGATCGACGCCGAGATATACGGCATGATCCCCAGCGCGAAAATCCCCGCCTGCTGGAGGCCGCCGCCCGCGAAAATCTGGAGCATCGCGCCGAGCGCGTTGCCGCCATCTTCCTTCGACGATTCTTCCATCCAGCGTTCGATGACGGATGCGTCAACGCCGGGGAGGGTAATGTGCACACCCAATCGAACGATGACGATCAGGGCGAGGGTGAAGAGGATGCGGTCCCGGAGTTCCGGCACTTTCCAAGTGTTCGCGAATGCGGAGATCATGTGTGAGCGTGGTGCGAAAAGCGACGGGTTTGTAAACGCGGAGAGGAAGCGATCAAGCGCTTCCTCACCGGAGACCCGTCATGACGGACAGGAACGGGAAATCAGGCTTCGGCCGGGACTTGGACGCTGCCGCCGGCCTTCTCGACCTTTTCCTTGGCGGATGCGCTGATGGTGTCCACGACGAAGGTCAACTTCTTGGTGATCTCGCCGAGGCCGAGCACCTTGACCTGTTCGCAGGCGCGGTTGATGAGACCGGCCTTGCGGAGGTTCTCCTCGTTGACCGTGTCGCCGTCGTTGAAGGCCTTCTCGATTTGCGAGAGGTTCACGACTTCGACCTTGGTCTTGAAGTTGTAGTTGTTGAAGCCGCGCTTGGGCAGACGGCGGTGGAGGGGCATCTGGCCGCCTTCGAAACCGACGCGCGTGCCGCTGCCGGAGCGGGCTTTCTGGCCCTTGTTGCCTTTGCAGGAGGTCTTGCCGTGGCCGGAGCTTTCGCCGCAGCCGAGACGCTTGACCTTGTGCTTGGCACCCTTGTTCGGGGCGAGTGTGTGAAGTTTCATGACTATTTAGAAGTTCATTGGGTGGTCGGGAGAATGGGATCCTCGGGGGAAATGCGTTCCCTCAATCACTCAATTTCCCGATTAACTCAGATCGCCTTTTCCTTCTTCTTACCCCGGGCGCCCAGAATCTGGTCGCGGGTGCGGAGCAGGGAAAGCGCCTTGAGGGTGGCCTTGACCACGTTGGAGTGATTGGAGGAACCGAGCGACTTCGCGAGGATGTCGCGGATGCCGACCGCTTCGCAGACGGCACGGACACCGCCACCGGCGATGATCCCCGTTCCGGGAGATGCAGGCTTGAGGAGCACCTTGCCGCCGCCGAACTCGGCGTAGATTTCGTGGGGAATGGTTCCTTCCACGATGTTCATCGGCTTGAGGGACTTCTTGGCGGTTTCGCCAGCCTTCTTGATGGCGTCGGCCACTTCGTTGGCCTTGCCGAAACCGAGACCAACCTTGCCTTCGCGGTCGCCGGCGACGACGAGAGCGGAGAAGCTGAAACGACGGCCGCCTTTGACGACCTTGGCGCAACGGTTGATGAAAACGACTTTTTCAGCGAGCTGGGGTCCGTCGGACTCCTGCTGTTGGCGGTCGTCGCGACGTGGACCGCGAGGGCCGCGGTTCTGGCCGCCTTGGCCGCCGCCGTAGCCGCCACCGCCTTGGCCGAATTGCGGGCGTTGGCCATATGGCGGACGCTGCTGGCCTTGCGGCTGCGATGGAGCCGCCTGCTGCGGCGACTGCGAATCGGGAGCCGGGGGCGTCGGAGTGGAATCTTGAGTGGTCACCATGACAATAGCGCTGGATTAGAATTTGAGGCCGGCTTCGCGGGCGGCATCCGCCAGCGCTTTGATCTTGCCGTGGTAGAGGTGGCCACCGCGGTCGAAGACCACGGCACTGATGTTGGCGGCCTTGGCGCGCTCGGCGACGAGGGCTCCAACCTGGGCGGCACAGGCGACGTTGGCGTTCGCGTTTTCGACGCTCTTGTCGAGGGTCGAGGCGGCGGCGAGGGTGCGGCCGGCGACGTCGTCGATGACCTGCGCGTAAACGTGCTGGTTCGAGTAATGCACGGCGAGGCGCGGGCGGGCGGCGGTGCCGGAGACCTTCTTGCGGATGCGCGCATGAATGCGCTCGCGGCCGGTCTTGCGTTTGATCTTGCTCATGTTCAGGAGAGATTAATGGATTACTTGCCGACGCTCTTGCCTTCCTTGCGGCGGACTTTCTCGCCGACATAGCGGACGCCCTTGCCCTTGTAGGGCTCCGGCGGGTAGTAGGCGCGGACATCGGCGGCGAACTGGCCGACGAGTTGTTTGTCGATGCCTTCCACCTTGATCTTGGTGTTTTCGTTCACCGTGATGGTGAGACCGGCCGGGATCGGGTGGAGGATCGGGTGGGACTTGCCGAGGGCAAGATCGAGGTCCTGACCCTTGACGGCGGCACGGAGACCGACGCCCTGGATTTCAAGATCCTTCACGAAGCCTTGGGAGACGCCGAGGATCATGTTGTTGATCAGGCTGCGGACAGTGCCGTGAAGGGCACGGTGCGTACGGCCTTCGGTGGCGCGGGCGACGACGACCGTGGTGTCTTCGCTCGTGATGGAGATGCCGTCCGGCAGGTTCAGGTCGAGCTTGCCCTTGGGGCCCTCGACGAGGACCTTTCCGGAAGCGACGCTCACACTGACCTTGGCAGGCAGGGAAATCGGTTTGAGACCAACTCGTGACATGGTGGTTTGTTCCTTTCGCGTGTTGGGGGTTTACCAGATGTGGCCGATGACTTCGCCGCCGAGTTGGCTGCGCTTGGCACGGGCGCCGGTCATGACGCCCTTGGAGGTGGAGACGATGGCGATGCCGAGTCCGTTGAGGACGCGAGGCATTTCCTGGCCACCGCAATAGACGCGGCGGCCCGGCTTGGAGACCCTCTTGAGGTCGGTCAGCACGGGGCGGCCGTTGACGTAGCGGGCCTTGACCTTGAGCTGGGGATGAGCGGAGTCGGTCACGACTTCAAAGCCCCAGATGTAGCCCTCTTCCTGAAGCACCTTGGCGATGTCGGCCTTGATGCGGGAATAGGGGGCCAAGAACTGTTCGTTGCCGGCGCGGCAGCAGTTCTTGAAGCGGGTAAGGAAGTCGGAGATGGGATCGGAGAGAACGGCCATAGCGGTGGTTCTTTGAAAGTGTCAGTGGTCTCAGGCGGCGGCGCCTTCGGTGGTTTCTTCCGCCTTCTTGAGGTCGCGGAACGGAAGACCCAGCTCGGCGAGCAGGGCGCGGCCTTCGTCGTCGGTCTTGGCCGAGGTGACGAAGATGAGGTCGAAACCGATGGTGCGCTTGATCTGGTCGAGCTCGATTTCAGGGAAGATGGTCTGGTCGGGGAATCCGACGGCGTAGTTGCCGCGGCCGTCGAAGTTCTTCGGTGAGATCCCGCGGAAATCGCGGATGTTCGGCGCGGTCACGTTGATGAAGCGGTGGAGGAATTCCCACATCCGCGGGCCGCGGAGGGTCACGCGGGCACCGAGGGCTTCCCCTTCGCGCAACTTGAAGTTGGCGACGGCCTTCTTCGAGAAGGTGATGGAAGGCTTCTGGCCGGTGATCTTGGAGATCTCGACGACGGCGTCATCCACGGCAACCTTGCGGTCGGGGGACTTGCCCATGCAGGAAGTCACCACGATCTTCTCGAGGCGCGGGACTTGGTGGGGATTGGCGTAGCCGAGCTTCTCCTTGAGAGCCGGCACGACCTTTTCCTTGTACTTGGTAAGTAGGACGGGTGTGCTCATTTTCGTTTTAGCGGGTCAGCGCTGGTTGTTGCGCTTAAGCGCGGGCAGAGGCCGAAGCCTCAGCCCAGTTTCTTGACATTGGAGATGTGGACGGGCGCATCCTGCGCGATGATCCCGCCGTCGGGGTTCGCTTCGGAGCGCTTGACAGCCTTCATCACGGAGCGGCCGCCTTCGACGACGACTTTGCCCTTGGCACCATCGACGGAAAGCACGGTGCCGCGCTTGCCTTTGTGGTTGCCGGCGATGATTTCGACCTGGTCGCCTTTCTTGACGTGAGTCTTCATGGGAAATGATTCGGTTAGAGGGACGCCCCGTAGCCTCAGAGGACCTCGGGTGCAAGCGAGACGATCTTCATGAACTGCTTTTCACGCAGTTCGCGGGCGACAGGGCCGAAGATGCGGGTGCCCTTCGGGTTGTTGTCCTTGTCGATGATGACGATCGCGTTGCCATCGAAGCGGAGGACGGAGCCGTCGGAACGGCGGATCGGGAAAGCGGTGCGAACGACCACGGCCTTGACGACAGAGCCCTTCTTGACCGAAGCGGTCGGGATCGAGTCGCGAATGTGGGCGGTGATGATGTCGCCGACCTCGGCGGTGCGGGAGCGCTTGCCGAGCACACCGATCATCTTGGCGGAGCGGGCGCCGGTGTTGTCGGCGACCGACACTAGGGATTCCATCTGGATCATGGCGAAAAAAGCGTGTTGTGTGGGATAATCGGGCGGACCGGCGGGGATCTCAGTGAGAGAGCACCTTCTCAAGCGCCCAGCGCTTGAGTTTGGAAAGAGGGCGGGTTTCGACGATCCGGACCTTGTCGCCGATCTGGGCTTCGCCGTTCTCGTCGTGCACGTAGTACTTCTTCGACCGCTTGACGATCTTGTTGAAGCGTGGGTGCGGGACGCGGGCGATGTGCTCGACCACCAGGGTCTTGCTCATCTTGTTGGAGGTGACCACGCCGACGCGGGTCTTGCGGACGGTCGCTGCGGCTTCCGGGGTGGGCTGTTCGCTCATGGAAATGGTTTCGCTGGTGGTTGCAGGTGGCGGGGTGCTCAAGCCTTGGCGCGGCGTTGGGTGAGCACGGTTTGGACGCGGGCGGCCTCGCGGCGGACCACGCGGATACGGGCGGCGTTTTCAAGCTGCCCGGTCGCCTTCTGGAGGCGGAGGGCGAAGGTTTCGTCCTTCAGGTCGCGGAGCTTGGACTCGAGCTCCTTGATGGAGAGCTCGCGGATGTCCTTGGTCTTGGTCGTGGCCATGTGTGGGAATCGTTAGAAGGTGGAGTGCTCAGGCGTGCGGGTTGCGGACGACGAAGCGGGTTGGCAAGCCGAGCTTGTACGAGGCGAGGCGCATGGCTTCCTTGGCCTGCGACTCCGGCACGCCGGCGACTTCAAATAGCATGTTGCCGGGGCGGATCACGGCGACCCAGGCCTCGACGGCGCCCTTGCCCTTACCCATTCGGGTTTCCGGCGGACGGGCGGTGATCGACTTGTGGGGGAAGATCCGGATCCAGACCTTTCCTTTACGCTTGAGGAAGCGGTTGATCGCGATACGGCAGGCTTCGATCTGGCGGTTGGTCATCCAGCCGCGGTCAAGCGCCTGGAGTCCGAAGTCGCCGAAGGCGACGGTCGTTCCGCGTTGTGCGTTGCCGGCCCGGCTGCCGCGGTGCGACTTCCGGAACTTCGTGCGTTTGGGCATCAAGGGCATGGCTCAGTCCTCCTGGGAAAATGGTTCGGTGTTGGGAAATCGTGATTACTGGTTGCCGCGCGGCGGGCGTGGGCCGCCAGGGCCCCGGTTGTCGCGACGGTCGCGGCGATCGCCGCCACCCGGGCGCTCGGGGCGCGGGGAGGTGCCGTCGTCTTCCTTCTTGTTGACCCAGCACTTGATGCCGATCACGCCGTAAACGGTGCGAGCTTCAGCGAAGCCGTAGTCAAGGGGGACACGGAGGGTCTGAAGCGGGACCTTGCCCTCGCGATACCACTCGGAACGGGCGATGTCGGCACCGCCGAGGCGGCCGGCGCAACGGATCCGGATGCCTTCGGCACCGAAGTCCATGGCGGTCTGCACGGCGCGCTTCATGGCGCGGCGGAAAGAAATACGGCGCTCAAGCTGCACGGCGACCTGCTCGCAGATGAGCTGGGCATCGAGCTCCGGCTTGCGGATTTCGACGATGTCGATCTTCACCTGGGCACCCTTGCAGATGTCGGAGAGTTCCTTGGTCATCCGCTCGATCTCGGATCCCTTGCGGCCGATGATCAGACCGGGGCGCGAGGTGTGGAGGGTGACGCGGACGCTGTTCCAAGCACGCTCGATGACGACGCGGGCAAGGGCGGCGAACTGCAAGCGCGAGCGCATGTAGCCGCGGATCTTGAGGTCCTCGTGGAGCTTTTCGGCGTAATCCTTGCCGGCGGCGAACCATTTGGAGCGCCAGTCTTTGTTAACGGCGAGGCGGAAACCGATGGGGTTGACTTTTTGGCCCATGATGAAGTGCGGTGAGTGATTGGAATCAGGCTTCCGTGGTGGCGGCCTTGGTGGAGACGTGGACTCGCTTGGCCTTCGCTTCGGCCTCGGGGGCTTCGGCAAGGGTGATCGAGATGTGGCTGGTGCGCTTGCGGATGCTGCCGGCGGAGCCCTTGGCCCGCGGCTGGAAGCGCTTGAGGACGGGACCGGCACCGATGACGGCTTCCTTCACGACGAGTGACTCGGCGCTTAGGGAGAAGTTGTTTTCAGCATCGGCCATGGCGGCCTTGAGGGTCTTGTTGATGTGAAAGGCTGCCTTCTTCGGAGTGAAGGTGAGGATGTCGAGCGCGCTCGACACGGGCAGCCCCTGGATTTCACGGGCGACGTCGCGCGCCTTCTTCGGGGACAGGCGGACGTATTTGGTGGTGCTCTTGACTTCCATGGAATCGGTCGGTGAGGCGTTTAGGAGAATGGGGTGGCCGGAGGCCGCGTTTATTCGGTGATGAGGATGGCGGAATCGCCGAGGCGGACCGGGCCGGAGCCGGGTTCGAGTTCTTCGACAAAGGCGCCGCAGACGTTGCGGCGGACGTCGGCCACGATGGCGGAGCCGAAAGGTTGATCCCCGCGGGTGAGGCGGTAGGTGGTGCCGATGCGGGCGCCCTGGCTTTCCCCGACGTTCAGGACGAGGAGGCCGCTTTGCGAATCGATGCTCACCACTTTGGCCTGACCGGCGGAACCGGCAGCTGCGGGGGCGGGCTTCTGGACGAGGCCGAGGACTTCGTCAAGCTCCCTGATGGCAGTTTCGACACGAAGCCGTGCATCCGGATCGGCGGCGACCGCCTGGCGGATGTAGTCGGTGACGGAAGAAACCAGTCGGGTGGATGCTCCTTCGAGATTGGCGACCCGGCTTTCGAGGACCTGGCGGTCCGCGGTGGCTTGGACAAGGCGGTCTTCGCCACCATCCAGGAGATCGCGCCCGAGGGCTTCGAGGCGCAGGCGGACCTGGGCGAGTTGTTCGGAAGCCTCCTTTTCGGCGCGGTTGGCCTGAACGATGGACTTCTCGAGCGACTCGTTGCGGACGCGCAGCGCTTCGACGGTGGATTCGAGTGCCGCGACATCCGTGGTCTGCGCCGCACACGTCCACGCCCCCGCGGACAGTCCGAGGACTGCGGCGGCGAGGGTGAATGGACGGGAGCGGTGCATGGAACGGATGGTGCGAAAGGCTTACTTCTTGCCGATACCGCCGTGGGCCTTGAACATGCGGGTCGGTGCGAATTCACCGAGCTTGTGGCCGACCATGTTTTCGGAGACGTGCACCGGGACGAAGGTCTTGCCGTTGTGGACAGCGAAGGTGAGGCCGACGAAGTCGGGAGTGACCATCGAGGCGCGGCTCCAGGTCTTGATCGGCTTCTTGTCGCCGGAGGCGGCGGCAGTATCGATCTTGGCCAGGAGTTTCTGGTCGATGTACGGACCCTTCTTGAGAGAGCGAGGCATAGGTTCGTGAGGTAAAGGTTAGCGCTTCTTGTTGTGACGGCTTTCGACGATGAAGGTGCTGGTGACCTTCTTCGGCTTGCGGGTCTTCTGGCCCTTCGCGTGGCCCCAGGGGCTCGTGAGGTGCTGACGACCACCACCCGACTTCGACTTGCCTTCGCCGCCACCGTTCGGGTGGTCGACAGGGTTCATGCACATGCCGCGGACGGTCGGGCGGACGCCCTGCCAGCGGGTGCGGCCGGCCTTGCCGGACACTTCGTTCATGTGGTCGCGGTTGCCGACGGTGCCGATCGTGCAGTAGCAGTTCTCGTTGAAGCGACGGATTTCACCGGAAGGCATCTTCACCAGCGCCCAGCCGCCATCGCGGTTGGAGAGCACGGCCTGCTGGCCGGCGGAGCGGGCGACCTTGCCGCCGTTGCCGGGAAGAAGCTCGATGTTGTGGATCGCGGTGCCGAGCGGGACGCTCTTGAGCGGCATGGCATTGCCGACCTTCGGGGCGACTTTCTCGCCGGAGATGACGGTCGCGCCGTCCTCCAGACCCGCAGGTGCAAGGATGTAGCTCTTCTGGCCGTCCTGATACTTGATCAGGGCGATGCGGCAGGTGCGGTTCGGATCGTATTCGATGCCAACCACGGTGGCAGGCACGTCGAGCTTGCCGCGCTTGAAGTCGATCAGGCGGTAGTGGCGCTTGTGACCGCCGCCGATGTGGCGGCAGGTGATCCGGCCGGTGTTGTTACGACCGCCACTCCGCTTGAGCGGGGTGAGCAGACTCTTCTCCGGCTTGTGCTTGGTGATTTCGTCGAAGGACGGAAGCACCTTGTAGCGTTCGGACGGGGTATTAGGTATGAACTCCTTGAGAGGCATGGCTCGCTTGAGGGTTGTTCGGGGTTAGCCGGGGTTGAAAATCAGACGAGGTCGAAGGTTTCGCCTTCCTTGAGGCGGACGATGGCCTTCTTCCAGTGGTTGGTGCGACCCTCGTCAGCGCGGCGCTTGCGCCGGGCCTTGCCGAGGTAGTTGCAGGTACGGACAGCGGAAACCTTCTTGCCGAGGAGGGTCTCGACGGCGCGTTTGATCTCGAGCTTATTGGCCTTGCGGTCGACCTCGAGAGTGATCTCGTTGTTGGTCTCCTGCAGCATGGTGGCCTTTTCGCTGAGGCGGACGTTCTTGATGACTTGATAGATGTCTTTCATGGCGCGGGTCAGCGGAAATTAAGCGGTGCGCTTGGCGAGGGTTTCGAGGGCGTCCTCAACCATCAGGATCGAGTTGGCGTGGAGCAGTTCCTCGACGTTCAGGCTTTCGGCGGTGACAAGCTGGGCCCAGCCGACGTTGCGGGCGGCGAGGTAGGTCTTGTCATCGAAGCTCTTGGCGACGATCAGGACCTTCTTGGCCTCGACCTCGGCGGTCACGGCGGCGATGAAGGACTTGGTCTTGCCGTCGGCGACGGAGAAGGAAGGCAGCACCTTGATCGACTCCTCGCGGACGAGATCGCCGAGGACGCGGCGCAAGGCGAGCTTGCGGACGTTCTTGGGGACGTGCTTCGAGTAATCGCGCGGGCGGGGACCAAAGACCACACCACCACCGACGAAGATCGGGGCGCGCTTGTCGCCGTGGCGGGCGTTACCGGTGCCCTTCTGCTTGTAGATTTTCTTGTTGTTACCACGGACTTCGCCGCGGGTCTTGGTGCAGGCGGAGCCGGTGCGGCGGTTGGCGCGGTAGGCGGTCACAAGGTCGTGCACGGCCTGTGCGCCCTTGTCGGGCTCGGCGAGCAGGATGTTTGCGCCGGAGGCGTCGTCAGCAGTGAAAGTTTTCGCGGGCATGACTGGGATGCGTTAGAGGAATGGCTGGCGTTCGGACCTTACTTTCCGGCCTTGCCGGTGGTCTCGACACGTGGGGTGTAGATCGGGTTCTTGATCTTTTTCTTGGAAGCACGGATGGTCAGGTAGCCTCCCTTGGCACCGGGAACGGCACCGGAGACGAGGATGACACCGTCCTCAGGCCGCACGGCGACGATCTTGAGGTTCTGGATGGTGCGCGGGACGTCGCCCATGTGTCCGGGCATCTTCTGGTTTTTCCAGACACGGCCGGGAGTGGAGCGGCAACCGATGGCACCGGTCCGGCGGTGCATCATCGAACCGTGGGTCTGCTTGAGACCGCCGAAGCCGTGGCGCTTGACGGCACCCTGGAAGCCGCGGCCCTTGGTGGTGCCGATCACGTCGACCCACTGGTTGACCGCGAAAGTCTCAATGCCGGTGTGCGTTTCCGGGGCAGCGTGGGCGGCATCGAAGCGGAACTCCTGGATGAGATACTTCGGGGTGGAGCTGTGCTTCTTGAAGTGGCCGAGCGAAGGCTTGTCCACGCGGGACACCTTCTTGTCGTCGTAGCCGACCTGAACGGCGGAGTAGCCGTCCTTTTCGACGGTCTTCACCTGCAGGCAGGTGTTGCCGCTGACTTCGATGACGGTGACGGGGATGCTGGACTGGGTAGCCGCGTCGAAGATACGCGTCATACCGAGCTTTTTGCCGAGGAGTCCGAGTGACATGGTGGACAGGAGATTAGGAAATGAAGGAATTGAGTTAATTGGACCTAACTCAGATGCGGATGGCGATATCGACACCGGCTGGCAGGTTGAGCTTCTTCAGCTCATCCACGGTGCGGGCGGTAGGATCGACGATGTCGAGGACGCGCTTGTGGGTGCGGATCTCGAACTGTTCCATCGACTTCTTGTTGACGTGCACGGAGCGGTTCACGCTGAACTTCTCGATGCGGGTCGGGAGCGGGATAGGGCCGGCCACCTTGGCGCCGGTGCGCTTGGCGGTCTCGACAATCTCCGCGGCAGAGCGGTCGATGGCGCGGTGATCGAAGGCGCGCAGGCGGATGCGGATCTTTTGGTTTTCCATGGCGGTGGATGTAGTTTGAGAGTGGGGTTGACTTAGTGGCCGTGGTCGGTGGCGATTTCGGAGACGATGTTGCCGGGCACTTGTTCGAAGTGCGAGGGGGTCATCGAATAAGAAGCACGGCCGGAAGAGAGAGAGCGGACCGCATTCGAGTAGCCGAACATTTCCTTCAAAGGGACGTTCGCGTGAATCACGGCGAGCTTGCCCTTGGTTTCCATGTTCTGGATCTGCCCGCGGCGGCGGTTCAGGTCGCCCATCACGTCGCCCTGGTAGTCGTCCGGAGTGGAGACTTCCACGGCCATGATGGGCTCGAGGAGAATGGCGTTTGCCTTCTTGAAGGCATCCTTGATGGCGAAAATGGCGGCCATCATGAAGGCGTTCTCGTTGGAGTCGACTTCGTGGAAGGAGCCGCCGAGGACGTCGACGTGGACATCGATGACCGGGTAACCGGCGATGATGCCGTTGGTCATGGCTTCGTTGACACCCTTGAAAACCGAGTTGTGGAAATCCTTGGGGATTTCACCGCCGACGATCTTGTTCTCGATCGTCAGGCCCTTGCCCTTTTCGTTCGGGCGGACGGAGAGGCGGACGTGTCCGTATTGGCCGCGGCCGCCGGACTGCTTGACCAGCTTGCCTTCGCCCATGGCCTCGGCGGTGATGGTCTCGCGGTAGGCAATCTGCGGGGCTCCGGTGTTGGCCTCGACTTTGAATTCGCGGCGGAGACGGTCGACGATGATCTCCAGGTGGAGTTCACCCATGCCGGAAATGATGGTCTGACCGGTTTCCTCGTCGGTCTTGACGTGGAAGGTTGGGTCTTCTTCCGACAGGCGGCCCATCCCGATGGCCAGTTTCTCCTGATCGACCTTGGTTTTTGGCTCAACCGCCATCGAAATGACGGGATCCGGGAAGGTGGGAGGCTCGAGGACGAGATGATAACCGTCGCTGGAGAGGGTGTCACCGGTGGTGACGTTCTTGAGCCCGACCATGGCGGCGATGTCGCCGGCGAAACAGGCTTGGATGTCCTTGTGCTCGTTGGCCTGGATTTGGATCAGGCGGCCGACGCGCTCGGAGCGGCGGGTGCGGGGGTTGTAAACGGTGTCGCCCTTGCGGATGACTCCGGAATAGACCCGGAAGAAAATCAGTTTGCCGACGAATTTGTCAGCCCAGAGTTTGAATGCCAGCGAACAGAACTTCTCGTTGTCGCTGGTGATGACCTCGATCTTGTGGTCCTCGTTGTCGGGATCCATGCCGATCACCGCCGGGAGTTCCAGCGGGCTCGGGAGGTAGTCGACGACGGCGTCGAGCAGGGATTGGACGCCCTTGTTCTTGAAAGCGGAACCGCCGGCGACGGGGACCAGCTTGTTGGCGATGGTGGCGCGGCGGATGGCCTGCTTGAGGTCCTCGCGGCTGATGGGCTCTTCCATCAGGAACATCTCTTCGAGCTGCTCGTCGACGCTGGCGACGACGTCGACCAGTTCGGTGTAGGCGGCTTCGGCGATGGCCTTCTGCTCGGGGGCGAGATCGGCGATCTGGTAGGTCGAGCCGAAGGTGGCGTCGTCGACGTAGAGGATCGCCTTCTGGTTCACCACGTCGATCTGGCCGGTGAGCTGATCCTCGGAGCCGATCGGGATCAGAACCCGCACGGCGTTCGCGCCGAGCTTTTCCTTCACCTCGTTGAAGACGTTGTTAAAGTCCGCGCCGACCCGGTCCATCTTGTTGACGAACACGATGCGCGGGACGTGGTATTTGGTGGCCTGGCGCCAGACGGTTTCGGTCTGGGGCTGGACACCGGCGACGCCGCAGAAGACGACGATCGCGCCGTCGAGCACCCGCAGCGAGCGCTCCACCTCGGCCGTGAAGTCCACGTGGCCGGGGGTGTCGATGATGTTGATCCGCTGCTTCTGGCCGGTGAAGGATTTGGCGATCCCGGCTTCCTCGCGCTGCCACCATTCGGTGGTGACGGCGGCGGAGGTGATGGTGATGCCGCGTTCGCGCTCCTGCTCCATCCAGTCGGTCGTGGCGGCACCGTCGTGCACTTCCCCGATCTTGTGGATCATCCCCGTGTAGAAGAGGATGCGCTCGGTGAGCGTGGTCTTCCCGGCGTCGATGTGCGCCGCAATCCCGATGTTCCGTGTCCGCTCAAGCGGATACGGTCGATCAGGACTGTTGTGGTTGGAAGACATGGCGGAATGGGGTCAGGCGACCCCGGTCAATGGATTACCAGCGGAAGTGGGCGAAGGCGCGGTTGGCCTGGGCCATCTTGTGGACGTCGTCGCGCTTGCGGACCGACGAGCCTTGATTGTTGGCGGCGTCCTTCAGCTCGTTGGCGAGGGCGACGTGCATCGGGGTGCCCTTGCGGCCGCGGGCGTAACCGACGATCCAGCGCAGCGCGAGGGACTCGGAACGGGCCGGATCCACTTCGAGCGGCACCTGGTAGGTGGCACCGCCGACGCGGCGGCTTTTCACTTCGACGCGGGGCTTGGCGTTCTCGATGGCGCGGGTGACGACTTCGAGAGGATCGACGGTTTCGACGCCTTCGCTGGCCTTTTCAATGGCGGCGTAGACGATGCGTTCGGCGAGGGAGCGCTTGCCGTCGAGCATCACCTTGGAAATAAGGTGGCCGACGAGTGAGCTGTCGTAGCGGGAATCCCGGCGGTCGGGCTTGTGGAAAGTGCGCTTGCGGCGTGACATGATCGTGAAGGATTAGGGGTGACGGCGCGGAGCTTACTTCTTCTTGCCACCGCCCTTGGCACCCTTGACGGGGGCTGCGGGTTGGCCGGGCTTCGGACGCTTGGCGCCGTATTTGGAGCGGCTTTGGCGGCGCTTATCGACGCCGAGGGTGTCGAGCGAGCCACGGACGATGTGGTAACGGACACCGGGAAGGTCTTTCACACGGCCGCCGCGGACGAGCACGATCGAGTGCTCCTGAAGGTTGTGACCTTCACCGCCGATGTAGGCGATCACTTCGTAGCCATTGGTCAGGCGGACCTTTGCAACTTTCCGGAGAGCCGAGTTCGGCTTCTTCGGCGTACGGGTCATCACCTGGAGGCAGACGCCACGGCGCTGCGGGCAATTGCTCATCGCCGGAGACTTCGATTTCTCGATCGGAGTCTGTCGTCCTTTTCGGACGAGCTGATTGATGGTCGGCATAGGATTCCTGCGTGTTTCGGTGTTCGCTGGGATGCGACGCCGGGCAGGAAGCGAGGAAAATCCCTCGCAAGAGCCTGTTGTCCGGAGCTGCACCCGATAGTGTTTGGAGAATGAAGCCACCCGACTGGCTTTGAACCGTCGGTCAGGGGGCGATGTGGGGTGGCGAATCTAGGCATCGCGACCTTCGTGGCAAGACCTATTTAGAAAAAATTTTAACACCCGATTTTGGTTCGGAAGCCTTTATTTTTTAGTCTTTTACGGCCCTCAGGCGGAACGGATTTGGCGAGCTTGGTTAAAGGAATCCTGCCGGATTTCCCATCGGAATGCTCTCAGGAGTGGAGAGGGACACGGAACTTTTGCTCCCGGTTCCATGCATGACGGCGGCTTGGAACGGTGCCACTCGCAGACCCATGTTCCGGCGACCCTTGCGGAGCCCATTCGAGCTGGCGGAGCAACGTGGAGTCATCGCAGCGGCGGCGGCGGATCTGCGGCAAGATCCAGATAGGCCCGAGCGACTCGCCGCACCAACGGGCAAACCGGGCTTGAAATGGTAGCAGAGGGCGGATTTGAACCGCCGACCAAAGGCTTATGAGTCCTCTGCTCTACCACTGAGCTACTCTGCCATTCCAAGAAACACCCTTGCGGGCGGGCGGAGGCTCTAGCTTTGCCACGGCGGACTGTCCACCGAAAAATCGCCCGCTTGCGCCTTCCCCGTTCCGTGGCACCCTGTCGCCCGATGAATCCTCTCCAAGCCCTTGCTGCTGTCGCCGCTCCTTTCGGCATTGCCATTTCCTCCGCCGCGCCGATCGAAATTGGGGCTGCGCTGCCGGCGGTCACCGCCAAGGACCAAGACGACAAGGAAGTGAAGCTGGCGGATACGGCCGCAAAGGGATGGGCGTTGGTCTATTTTTATCCGAAAGCCGACACCCCGGGCTGCACCAAGCAAGCCTGTTCACTGCGGGATTCCTTCGCGGTGCTGACGGAAAAGAAGGTGCAGGTTTTCGGGGCAAGCCTCGACGACGCTGCGGCGCAGAAAGCATTCCAGCAGAAATACAAGCTGCCCTTCACCCTGCTGGCCGACAAGGACGGCAAGGTCGCCGACGCCTTCGGAGTGCCGCACAGCATGGGCTTCGCGAAACGTCAGGCCTTCCTCTTCAAGGACGGCAAGCTCGTCTGGCGCGATCTTTCCGCCTCGACCGACCAGCAAGCGGCGGATGTGCTGAAGGAGATCGAAGAGTGAGCCTCCGGGGAGGCTCCTTAGCCTTCATCCGATGACCGAAGCCATGGGCTCCTCCTTGCGAATTGGGACGTTTGCCCCGGAAGCCGCTGTCTTGACCGCCAGAGCTATTCCGGTAAGGTTGGAACCATGAATCACGCGACTTCGATCCTGGACATTCCCGAGGCCCGTGCCCGGGTCTCGCCGATTACCGTCGCGCAGTATCACGAGTTCCCGGAATTCAATGAGAACGGGAACCGCACGGAACTCATCCGGGGAATTGTCTTCGAGAAAATGTCCAAGTCCCCGCTCCACTCTGCCGTCGCCTCCGCCCTGTTCGACCTCCTGAGGGCGTTCGTGCCGCCGGGGTTCTGGCTCCGCAAGGAGGAGCCTTTGACCTTGGTAGACTCGGAACCCGAGCCGGATTTGTCCTTGGTCCGAGGCAACCGCTCTGAATTCAGAATCCGCCACCCGTCCACCGCCGCGCTGGTTGTGGAAATCGCCATCAGCAGCTTGAGCTTGGATCGAGAAAAGGCCACGATGTATGCCCAGGCTGGAGTTGAGGAATACTGGATCGTTCGACCGGTGGAAGGACACATCGAAGTCTATCGCCGCCCGGAAAGTGGAACCTACCTGGACCGAAGCATCGTAAGTGGCGACACATCGATCCAATCTCTCAGCATGCCCGGAGTGGAAGTCCGGCTCGGCGAGCTTTTCAATTGAGATTCATCGTCACTCCTTCAGTGGTTTCTCGGCGTAAGGAACATGGGCCGCTCCCTGTTCAACGAATTTTCCCTCGAGCACGTCGCAAAAAGACTCCTTGAAGTGGTGGAAGACCTTCACGGCTCCCTTCCCGGAAAAGAAGATCGCCTTGCCCCCGGCACCCCTCCCCTGCTGATATCGCCGGATGAAATCGAGCGCCGTCTGGCTTTCCCTGCTGCTCCCCGCGCTCGCCCAGGCCGCCCCGCTGTCGGAAGACGCGGCCACAAAGCTGGCCGCCCACGGACTGGTGGTGATCGACGAGCCGATCCTGCAGGGCTTTTCCGCCTACATCGGTCCGGAGCATCCGGTCTTCGTGACCAGCGACAGTTTGCTGATGGCCTACCACCGGCTGGTTGAGGAAGACGTCGCCCATGGCGAGCTGCTCGACCTCGCAAACCAGCGGGAATTCTGGCCGTTCCTCTGGGGGAAACTGCCGGCCAAACCGCTGACCGTTGCCAAGGTCGACCTCGAGGGTCACCACCGCTGCCGGTTGGTCGCCGCCACGGCGCTGCGATTGCTGACCGGCAACCTTCCAGAGGGCTTGGGCGGGGAAGAGAAAGCCGCGGTCGAAGCCGAGGCCGGGCGGGTGGAGAAGGGCGAAGGGACCACTGCTCCGGAATGGCTGCGCTCCGCCAAAGGGGACTCGCCCTCCATCAGTTACCAAGCCTTCCGTCCGGGATCCTTTCACGAAGGCGTCGCGGTGCTGGAACGCTACTACCGTTTCCGCAAGTGGCTGCAGGAAATACCCTTGGATCTCGATGACGAGGCCACCCGGTCGATGGCGGAGCATCTGGGGTTTTCGCTGAGCGGCACGGATGTTGATCGTCTCAGCTTCGAGCTTGGGCCGATCTTTCGAGGGGAGGCCACCCTGTTTACCGCACTCCTCCGCGATGCCTGGCAAACGGTGGAGCCGGACGGCCTTGAGGCCTGGCGAAGTGCCCTCCGGGAGATTTTCAAAGAGCGCAAGGACTGGCGCTTTCTCGACGCCATTACGCCCCCCGGCAGCGAGACCGCCCGCGAATTGCTGCCCGGCGGCCACGTCGGGCGGACGCCTGAGGTTTTTGCTGCGGCGCTCGGCAGTCCGATAGCGGCGGCCTTACTGGGTCCTGAACACCAGGCCGCTTTGACGGCGGAGAAGCGGCGCGGAGAAACGATGGGGAGCTATTTCCTCCATGCCCTCCACGCCGCCCCGGACCCACGGGTTCCCGACCTCCTCCGCTCCGAGGCCTTGAAGCGGAAGCAGTTGAACGCCACCCTCGGGAGCTGGGCGGAATACCGCTACGCCCTCCAGCTCAGCAGCCGCGAGGACGCCAACTGGAGAAGTGGCTCCGAGCAGGCCCCGGGCTTTGTCGAGCCACTGCCAGACTTCTTTAACTGCTTGGGCAGGGCCACCGGTGCGGGCTTGGACCCTACGGACTTCCGCAAGATCGCAGACCTCCGGCTGGCACTGAAATTGGAGAAGTTGATCGTCCACTTGCAGCTCGCCGAAGCGGAACGGAACGGCGATCCCATCGGGGTCAACGACCACTACTTCAAGGTCGGCCAAAGCGAAGAAATGCTGGCTCGCCTCTTTCCCCCTCCCCTGCCCGGCGAAAAATGGGACTGGAAGGAAGAAAAGGACCGCAGGACTGTCGAGGGCTTGCTGCGGGAGTTTATGAAGAAGTATTGGCAGGGCAATCCGGAGACGAGCGGGATGGTCAGCAAGGAGTCCGCCGACCTCGAAGACGACCTCTCCCCCCGCTGGGCCGCTTTTTCCGCGACCTGCTTCCGCCTCGAAGCGATGGCCGAGCGCCAGCTTTCCGGCAAGCCGTGGCGGGAAAGCGATATCGATTTCCTCAAGGGTTACGGCATGCACCTCGGCTGGCTGATGTTTTACGAGGGCAACAGCTGCCTTTCGCCCGACGACGACGCGCCGCGCATCGCCCGCTACGCCACCGATGCCAGTCCGCAGGGAACGCGGGTCCACCATGCCGCCGTCGCGCGACCCCGGTTGATGCTTCTCCACTACCCGGACCAGGCGGGGAATTCCGTCCTCTGCCAAGGCTCGGTCTACTCTTTCCGCCACGTCGAACGCGACCGCACACCGACCCGCGCCGAGTGGAATTCGGAGGCCGAGAAGGTCCCGCGCCCTGCCTGGATGGATCCGATCACCGGCGCTCCCGCTCCGCCCAAAGGCAAGTGATCCCCGAATCTCCCTGAAAATCAGCGTTCGACATTTCCCAATCCATCCCCATCGTCCCGCCCGTTCACATTTACCCATGCTTTTTCGTAGTCTCTGCCGCCACGCCGAAATCGGCTCCAACTCCTACCTCATCGACACCGGAAAGGCCCGCGTGGTTCTCGATGCGGGACTTCACCCGAAGCACGACGGTCTCGAAGGCCTGCCCCGCTACGACCTGCTGAAGGACGGATCCGTCGATTCCGTGGTGGTCACCCACGCCCACCTCGACCACGTCGGCTCGCTGCCGGTCCTGATGGCCGCCCAGCCGCAAGCCAAAGCTTTCCTTTCCCCGGCGGTCGCGGAACTCGGCAAGGCGATGCTTCACAACTCGGTCAACGTGATGCAGTCGAAGCGGACCGAACTCGGCATCGCCGAATACCCGCTCTTCACCCATCGCGATCTCGACGAGCTGGAAAAGAATTTCGAACCGCGCCCGCTGGAGCGGTTGTTCGACCTCGACCGCGAAGGGACCCTGCGCGGGACCTTCCACGATGCCGGCCATGTGCTCGGCTCCACCGCGATCACGATGGACTACCAAGGCCACCGCGTGATGTACACGGGCGACGTGAATTTCGAGGACTCCACGCTCATCAAGGGCGCGGTCTTTCCCGAGCAGAAAGTCGACACGCTGATCATCGAGACCACCCGCGGCGACAGCGTCCGGCCCGCCGGCTACACCCGGGAAGGAGAGGAGCTGAAGTTCGCCGAAACCATCGCCGCCACGCTCGAACGCCGTGGCGCGGTGCTGATCCCGGTCTTCGCCATGGGCAAGACGCAGGAAGTGCTGACCATGATCCACCGCTTCAAGAAGCGTGGCCTGATCCCGAAGAAAACCCCGGTCTTCATCGGCGGCCTCAGCACCAAGATGACGGTCATTTACGACAAGTATGCGAAGGGCAAGACCCGCCGCAGCGACGACAATTTCCACATCCTTGAGGACATGGTGCTCGAGGCAGGCAACAAGAAGCGCAAGGGTCCCCTGCCGCTTCACCAAGGTGCCATCTACTGCCTTTCCAGCGGCATGATGAGCGAGAACACGGTGTCCAACCAGTTCGCGCGGATCGGATTTCTCGAGAACCCCAAGAACTCGCTGCTCTTCGTCGGCTACGCCGATCCCGACTCGCCCGCCGGCCACATTCGCGCGGCGTCGGAAGGCGAAAAGATCGTGCTCGACCGCAGCCATCCGGCGGTCGCCCGGCGCTGCGAGATGAGAATTTTCGACTTCAGCGGCCACGCCACGCGCGAAACGCTGCTCGACTACATCCTCAAGGTGAAGCCGAAGACGACCTTTCTGGTCCACGGCGATCCGCGCGCGACGGAGTGGTTCAAGGAACAGCTCAAAACCAAGCTGCCCTCGACCGAAGCCATCGTGCCGGAGCCCGGTCACGACTACGTGCTGAGCTGATCGGTCGGCCCCTTAGCGGCGACCGAACATCCGGCGCAACTCCGCGGCCGGCTTGACCTTCGGTCGGCGCGGCGCGACGGGCACTTCCTGGGACGGAGTCACGCGCAAGGGCGCGGGGCGGAACTTCTTGCGACCTTGATCCGGGGCATCGAGATCACAGAACCAGGCGAGACAAATGCGGTTTCTCATAGGGGGGGAGGACGAGAACGCTAGCTGAATCTTAAGCCGCGATCAACTACGCGATCGCGGAGGAGCAGGGACTCCCGCGATTCACCCTGCCAGCAAGTCCCCGAGGCGGAGGCAGGCGATATGATGGATCTGGCCAAGCGCCTCCGCCATCTCGGTCGGAATGTCGTGAGACAAGCGGGTCTCGAAAGCACTTAAAACTCCCGCCTTGTCGGTCAAGCGGACGCAAATCACGAAGGGAAAGCCGAAGCGCTCGCGGTAGCGTTCGTTCAAGCGGGTGAAACACTCGAATTCCTCGTCACCCAGCCGGTCCAGCCCCAGACCGGCCTGCTCGCGGGCCGACGACTCGGTCAAGGCGCCCGCCCGCGCCAGCTTGCCGGCGAGGTCGGGGTGGGCGCGGATCAGGGCGAGCTTTTCAGCATCCGTCGCCGTCTCCACCGCTCCATTCATCGCCGCAGCGAGCGCGGCGCGGTCTTGGAACGGCCGCTGCTCCCAGGCACTCATGGCGACCCACGCGGAATGGTCGTAGATCCCGCCGAGCCTTCCAACGAACTCGTCTTTCTCCATCGCGTTGAGGTCTTGAATCGATAGCCTTTCCATCGCTCCCAAAACTCACCATCCATCCCTGCCGTGGCAACGCCCGAATCCGCCCGCGGCGAGAAGTTCCCGATGACCTCCTGGCACGACATTTCCCGACTCCTCGAAAGCGGTTCCGACCTCGTCGTCGTGACCGTGGCCACCGTGCGGGGCAGCGTGCCGGGTGAGACCGGCGCGAAGATGCTCGTCACCCGCAACGGCGCCCCCCGCGGCACCGTCGGCGGTGGCCGGATCGAAGCCCGTGCCCTCGCCGAGGCCGCGGAAATGTTAGACCCCCCCGGGGAAGCCACCCGTCTCGTCACCTGGAACCTGCAAAAGGACATCGGCATGACCTGCGGCGGTGAGATGACGCTGCTGTTCGAGCGCCTCGCCGCCAAGCCGCCGTGGCATATCGTTCTCTTCGGTGCGGGTCACGTCGTGCAGGCGCTGGTCCCGGTGCTGTTGCCCCTCGCCTGCCGGATCGAGGTGATCGACACCCGCGCCGACTGGCTCGAGCGGCTGCCCCGCGCGGAGAATCTCGCCGTTCACCGGGTCGATGCCTTTGAAGACGGCGTCGCGCGGGTCGCCGGCGGATCCTTCGTGCTTTCCATCACCCAAGGCCATGCGACCGACGTCCCGGTGCTGCGCGAGGTGCTCACGCGCTTTCCGGAAGTTTCCTTCCTCGGCGTCATCGGCAGCGCCTCCAAGCGCGCCGCCCTGCTGCGGGACTTGCGCGCGGCGGGGATCGCGGAAGACTTGTTAGGGAAGATCACCTGCCCCCTCGGCCTGCCGATCGGCGGCAATGATCCGCACGAGATCGCGATCAGCATCGCGGCGCAGTTGCTGGAGCGGAGGTAATCCCAGCGGCCGAAACCACGGACACGTTTACTGGACCGCGGACTTTAGTCCGCTCGAAATCCCCGACCGTCCAAGCGGACTAAAGAGCCTCTACAGCAAACCAAAATTCTTATTCCAGCGTTAGGGTAATCATTCGGTAATCAATCGACTTGCGCTTTCCCGCGCCCTGACGCACAATCTTGCGCATGGCAAAGAAGGTCAAGCAACCGCAATTCACCCACTGCAAGGTCGTCATCACCTCCCACCCAAAAGCACCTTGGCGGGTGAGCTACCCCGTTGAGGAAAACGGGGTGACCCGCAGGAAACGCCGGATGTTCTCGACCGAGCAAAAGGCGCTCGACTTCGCCGCCGGCCACGAGAAGGAAGTCGCCGACCACGGTGTTCGTTTTGGATCAATCACAGCCGAGGCTCGGCGCGCTTTCGATTATTACCGGGACGCTCGGCATGACCTCCGCGCCGATGGAATCGAGCCGCCGACTTTCGAGACCCTGGTCGCCGATGCCGTAGCTCGGCTACGGAAGGACCACGCCGACCGGCAGCGGAACCGAATGACCATTGCCGAGGGCGTGGAGGCGTTTCTCGCCTACAAGACGCCAAGGATCGGCGAACGGCACCTACGCGGCCTCAAGGGGCACCTCGTCCGCTTCGCTAGGGCATTCGGAACTGACCACGTTGACGCGCTGACCTCCGAAACGATTGAAGCGTGGATCCTCGGAATTCCCGGCCTCTCCGCCGTCACCCGAAACAAGCACCGCACCAGTCTGAAGGCGCTCTACACTTTCGCCGCAGCGAAGGCGCAAAAATGGTGCGAGCACTCGCCGCTGGGCGACCTCACGAAAGAGAGGGTCGTCACCAAGGAGCCGAGAGCATATTCACCTGCCGATGTCGCAAAGATCATGCAAGCGGCGGTGACCCTCGCCTCGCCGATCTTACCAGCCCTCGTCCTCGGACTTTTCTCTGGTCTGCGACCATCCGAAGCGCGGGCGCTCGACCTTGGCACCATCAACTTCGATTCCGATGGATTCCGCACGCCGGCATTCCACCGCACCGGAGAGCCGACCAAAACCGGCGCACGGGTCGCACCACTGACACCCGCTTGCAAGGCGTGGATGGCATCTCAGACGCGCCGCACGGGCTTTGCGTGGGAAGGCAGCGAGGAAGAGTATCAAACGGAAATGAGGGCTGTTCTCGAGGCCGCAGGCGTGAAGGGCATTTTCGACGGCGCGAGGCATTCGTTCATCAGCTACCGGACCGCCGAGATTCGGGACGTTGCACGCGTCGCCGATGAATGCGGGAACAGTCCGAACGTCATCAAGCGGCACTACCGCGAGATCGTGACCACCGAGGCGGCGAAGGTGTTCTTCGCGATCCGACCGGAGAAGCGCAGGAAGTCGAAGATCACGAACATCGAAACCGGGAGGAAGACAGCATGAGCGCCGAGAAGAAAGGACGACCACGCGGACCTAAGGCTTGCGCGCCCCTGCACCCGAACACCCTTTGCGCGCTGGCGGGCCGGTTTACGATTGGCGTAGGCGCGCCGACACCATCAGGCACCAAGAAAAACAAGGGACTCGCCGCGACATCGACCACCATCGACCCACGCCTTGTGGAGCTGGTCATGAGGATTGAATCCACGCGGGGAATCACCGGGCTTCGCGAACTCCATCACGATGAGCTCGACCGCTTGGCGCGCGTTTCGCGGATCGCTGCCGCCGTAGGTGACGTGGAGCTCTTCCGGCAAGTCGCGACCTGCATGACGATTGCCGCCAAGTGCGGTGGGCACCCGCTACGGCTTGCTGTTCTGGAATCGTGGATCGAGGCGCGGAAGCTGAACAATTCTCCGAAGTTATCAGACATTCGGGCGGGCGTAAAATACCGACTTGGCAGGATCGACCCTGATTCACCACCCGAAAAGCTCATGGTGATTGAAGGTCATATTGAAGACAAGACGATCACGGACCACCTAGAAGCCATGGGCCTGAAGTGGGAATCTCGCGTAAGTGGGA
>Ga0247843_1001440_pt1 | contig 48363 bp, 38 predicted proteins | sample LaCruzMarch2017__FD_192420 | JGI IMG/M metagenome (GOLD analysis project Ga0247843, IMG submission 192420) | Freshwater microbial communities from meromictic Lake La Cruz, Castile-La Mancha, Spain - LaCruzMarch2017_8m | ecosystem: Environmental > Aquatic > Freshwater > Lake | place: Spain...
CTCAGGCGATCGGTGTCAGAAACTCTTCACTTCGTCCGTAAAGATTCTAGCGATCTGCCCGATGAATCTGCCGTGGCCGAGCCCCGATCGCGTTAGCCATTCCGGGGGCGTGGAAATCCAGGCTAGCCCGCCCGCATCGGCAGCGGCATGAACAGCAGCGCGAAGAGAGCGATGCAGAGCAGCGCGATGGCCTTGCGCGCGGGGGTGAGCGCGTCGTCGCCCGCGGGCGGGTGCTCGTCGCCCGAGAGGCGCAGCAGCACCCGGGTGGCCAGCGCCCACGGCCCCCAGATGAGCGCCGGCACGAAGCGATCGACGGAGAGCTCCGCCGACGGGGTGGTGAGCGCGATGTACCCCGCCAGCGCGAGCGCGTAGCCCAGCAGCGCCCCGGTGAACCACCGCGACCAGCGGTCGGCGCGGGGACCGTAGAGCGCGTACGTGACGTGCCCGCCGTCGAGCTGACCGACCGGCAGCAGGTTGAGCATCGTCATGAAGAGGCCCACCCACCCGGCGAAGGCGAAGGGGTGCAGCTGCACGTCGTAGCCCGCTGGGAGGGGGCCGCAGACGAGGCGCTTCAGGAGGAGGTAGATCAGCGAGTCGCCCTCGAGCAGGCCGCCCGGGGCGAGCGGCTCGACCGGCGACAACGCGAGGCCCACAGCCGTGATGGGGAGGGCCAGCGCCAGGCCCGCGAGCGGCCCCGCCGCGCCGATGTCGACGAGCGCGTTGCGGCTGCCGATGGGACGCATCGAGATGATCGCGCCCATCGTGCCCAGCAGGTTGGGGAAGGGCACGAACATCGGGAGGCTCGCGGGCACCCGGTGGTGGCGCGCGAGGAGGAAGTGGCCGAGCTCGTGGGTCACCAGGATGGCGAGCAGCGGGACGGCGAAGCGCCAGCCCTGCCCAAGCGCCCAGGCCAGCGTGCGCAGCGCGGCGAGCATACCGTGCCGGGTAAACGTCGCCTGGACGTAGGACTCCGGGCTCCGCGCGAGGTGCTGCGTCGCGCCCGCGTAGAAGACGCTGAGCACCGTCGCGGCGAAGAGGGCCGCGGGGAGCAGCACCCTGGGGCGGTGGACGGGCTCGTCGCTCACTCGCGGGGCTCCGGCAGCGAGGCGACCCAGCGGGAGCGCGCCAGGGCCAGCGACGCCGCCCAGTCGGCGGTCACCCTCCCCCGCTCGGTCTCGACCGCGACGGAGCCCCGCGGCAGCGACGGGTCGGCCGCGACCTCAACCCACTCGACCGGCGCGCCGTCCGAGAGCGCCTCGGCCACCGCGAGCCGCGCCGCCGCCACGTCGTCGGGGTGCACGCACGCCAGGATGCGCCGGGCACCACGCGCCCGTGCGATGGCCTGCGCGACGAGCGCCCCGAGCACGCCGGCGTCGAGGGCGACGGCGCGGCCGATGATTCCCTGGGCGACGTCGAAGGCCAGCGTCGCCAGGTCGTCGTGGGCGTCCGAGAGCGCCCGGTCGAAGCGCGCGCGGGCGGCGAGCTCCCAGGCCACCGTGGAAGCGTCGAGCGCGGACTGCGCGAGGGCCGCCGCGCCGTCGACCGCGCGGGCGTCGGCCGCGCGCACGAGGGTGAGCCCGCGGGCGCCGGTGCTCATCGGGCGCACAGCTCGTCGGCGAGCGCGAGGCACGCGGGCGCCCGCAGACCCATGCGCAGCGCCCGCGCCGCGCGCAGGAGGCCCGCGTCGGCGAGCGGGCCGCGCAGCGCGAGGGCTCCCAGGAGGGCGGACCAGCCGGCCAGGGAGGGACCATGGCCGAGCGTGCGATGGACGACGCCCACGAGGTGGGTGGCGGTCGATCGCCGCGCGGCGTCGAAGTCCGGCGCGGAGGGGAGCGCCGCGCGCAGGGCCGCGAGCGGAGCCGCGGCGAGGCCGCGGACGAAGGCCTCCCGGTCGGGCGGGGGGAGGGAGCGCAGCCACGCGGCGACGAAGCGCGCGCCCACGGCGTCGGAGGCGACCTCCCGGGGGGGAGCGAGCAGGCGCAGGCCCGCGGCGGCCAGCACGCGGGCCCGCTGCGCGCGGGTGCCCACGGGGCGCAGCGCGCGCACCCGGACCCGCAGCCCGTCGCGCGCGGCCGGGTCGAAGGCCGCCGCCACGGCTTCACCGTCAGCGCCGGCCAGGGCCACCGTCAGCGCCGCCGCGTCCATGCTTCGAGCCGTCATGTGCGGGCGCAGCCTGACACGCCGCCGGGGTGAGGGACCAGAAGTTGAAAACTCGCGTTGCGGAGGCACGGCGCGCTAACGGCATGAGGGTGCGTCACGCCAGGGTCCGACTCTACCGGTGGCTGTTCGGCTTCCTCCTCGCTGGGGCGCTCTGGCTCGTCCGCCCCGCCGTCGCGCTCGGGTGGACCGACGCGCGGCCCGGGGACGCCGTCACGGAGTACACCGTGCAGCCCGACGGCACCGCCATCGTCACCCAGCGGGTGCGCTGGCGCGTGCTCGCCGGGCGGCTCCACGAGTTCGACCTCAACGAGCTCCCGGTCGACCTCTCGCTCATCGAAGCGACGGCCAACACCTCCCTCGGCGTGCCCGTCCCGATCACCGTGCGCAACGGCACCCCGGGGCGCCTCACCGTCGCCCTCGGCGACGCGAACGTCGGGGTCACGCGCGGCTCCGTCGACGTCGTGCTCCGCTACGGCACCTCGCTTCGCGCGCAGAGATCCATCCGCAGCGCCGACGGCGACGCCGTCCTGGAGCTTCGCTCGTGCCCGTGGGAGCGGGGCATGGAGGCCACCGAGCTCCGCGTGTCGCTGCCCAGCGCGAGCCGACGCGCCCGCTGGGTCGCCGACGACGTGGACGGCGTGGACGCCACGGTGAGCACCGAGCTCTCCCGGGACGTGCTCCGGGCCATGCGCCGCCACGTCCCCACCGGGGTCGCCTGGACCGCGCGCGTCGCCGCGGACCCCGCCCTCTTCCCGTGGCTCTCCGCGGGCGTCCCCCGGCGCAACGCGCGCCCCCCGGCCCCGGCACCCTGGTCGCCCCTGGCGCTGGTCTACGGCCTCGGCCTCGCGGCCGTGCTGCTCATCGGCGGCCGGGCGCTGCGCCACCTCGAGGGCCCCGCCGGGGTCGCCCTCCCCCGCGCGCTGCGCCCGCTCCCCGCGCTGCTCGCCCTCGGCGCCGCCGCCGCCCACGCAGGCGCCGTCGCGGGCGTCCGCGGCTGCGTGTCACCCGGCACCGCGCTGCTCCTCGCCGCGGTCGCCCTCTCGCTGCCCGCCCGGGCGCCCCGCGCCGCGTCGAGCCGCCGTCGGTCGCTGCCCGTGCAGGCCCTCCAGGTGGCGGCGCTGCTGGCCTCCGCGGCGGGCCTCGTCGCGGCGGTGCGACTGTCGTCCGCGCCCATGACCGTGCTCGCGCTCGACCTGGCGGTGCTCCTGCTGGCGTCCATGGCGGTGTCGGTGCTGCGCGCCGGCGCGGGCGCGTCGGCCCCGAGGGTGAACGTCCGGCCGTCGGCGACGCGCTCGCTCGGCCTGGACGACGTGCTCTTCAGCGACGCGGCTGCAGGCGCTGATGGAAGGTCTGGAGCGCGCTGTCGACCCGCTTCGCCGCGGCCCTGACCGCCGCGGGCTTGAAGTCCAGCTTGAGCGCGAGGACCGACACCTCGGCGGCGAGCCACCCGGGGTCGACCTTGCCCTGCGCCACTTCGCTCGCACGACGACCCTTGAACTCCACCTTCTCGATGGCGAACACCCGATGCCGGAAGGCCTCGTAGGTGGCCTCGTCGAGCGACTCACGGAAGGTCGCCAGCGCCTCGCCTGCGCTCTCGATCATCTCCGGGATGCGGTCGCGCCACGCCTCGAAGCGATCGGGCGCCTCGCGGCGCACCTCGTCGAGGGCGATGCGCAGCGCCAGCGCGTCGTCGAGGTAGCCCAGCACGCCGATGGAGTCGGGGATCACGTCGCCCGGGACGAGCGCGTAGAAGACCGCGCCGTGCACCCGGTCGCGCAGCGCCTCGTCGAGCTCCGGGTCGTCGCAGACGACGCGAACGAACTCCTTGATGTCTTGTTGCAGGCTCGAGAGCCAGGCTTCAGCGATCGGTTGCAGGGCTTCGGTCGACATGTTGCGCCGACGATACCGCAACGAGCCGCCGCGGCACTACGCCGTTGGCGCGACGCCGCTCAACGGAGGTCGCGGTCCTCGTCGGGGATGAGGTCTTCGCCGGCCGGGCACGCGATGGTCACCCGGGTCGGCCCCGCGGAGGTGCGCAGGATGAGGAACACCACCCGCCGGTTGGCCGCCCACGCGACGGCGCCGCGCCCCGCGTTGACGGGGCAGCGCTCGCCGTAGCCCGCGGCGTGAAGCCGCTCGGCGCCGACGCCGCGCTGCGTGAGCGCCGCCACCACGCTCGCCGCGCGGTCGCGCGTGAGCTGGAGGTTGTGGTTGTCGTCGCCGCGCTCGTCGGCGTGGCCCTGTACCTGCAGCAGCTGGATCTGGTCGTTGGCCCGCAGCGTCGCCGCCACGGCCTCGATGATCGGCATGCTCTCCGGGCGGATCTGCGCCGAGTCGGTCTCGAAGTTGATCGCCTGGAGAATGCGGATGGTGTTCTCCTCGAGCACCGCCACGCCCTGGTCGGGGCAGCCGTCCTCGTCCTCGTGGGCGTTGTAGGTCTCCGGGTCGTTGGGGCAGCGGTCGCGCACGTCGGGGATGCGGTCGTGGTCGTTGTCCGGGTCGGGGCAGCCGTTGTCGTCCTCGAAGTTGTCCCGGTCTTCGGGGTCGTTGGGGCACAGGTCGACCCGATCGAGGATGCCGTCGCGGTCGTTGTCCGGGTCGGGGCAGCCGTCGGTGTCCTCGAAGTTGTCCCGGTCTTCGGGCTCGTCGGGGCAGCGGTCGACGTTGTCGAGGATGCCGTCGCCGTCGCGGTCGTTGTTGTCCCGGTCGGGGCAGCCGTCCTCGTCGGCCACGCCGTCGCGGTCTTCGGGCGTGAGCGGGCACTGGTCGTCGCCGTCCCGGATGCCGTCCTGGTCATTGTCCGGCTCGGGGCATCCGTCGGTGTCCTCGAAGTGGTCGAAGTCCTCGGGGCTGTCCGGGCAGCGGTCGACGTCGTCGCGAAACCCGTCGCCGTCCCGGTCGCCGATGGAGGGCTCGAACACGAAGCCCACGAAGGCCCGCAGGTCGGCCGCGGCGTCGCTCCCGGTGATGCGCCGGCCCGCGCCGAGCATCAGGTAGCTGTTGTCGACCACGAAGATCTTGAGCCCGCCCACCGCCTCGAAGGGCGTCGTGTTGGCGCCGAACATCGCGTTGGAATACGTGCCCCCGTAAACCTCGGCCACGAGGTCGAGCGCCGGGCCGACGCGCACGCTCATCCCGAGGCCCGCGGTGACCGGCGAGCCGTACGTGGTGTCGACCAGCCGCGCGCCCGTGCCGAGCCCGAGGCGGTACCCGAGGTTGAGGTCCATGCGGAAGCGCGACACCGGGTGCCACTCCGCGGCGATGGAGGGCCAGAGCATCACCCCGGGGTCGCCGGCGAAGTTGCTCGGCCCCGACGAGAGAGGAATGCCCGCCTGCATGATGAGCGCGAGACCCCAGGTGGTGATCGTGGGCGGCAGCAGCCGGAGCTTGGCGTGCAGCGTGATCGAGCCGAAGCCCTGATAGTCGAGCCCGCCGTTCTGCGGCGTGTACCCGGCGATGGGCTGGAGGGTGCCGTCGGTGCCTCCGGGCCCCGGGCCGCCGACGAGGTGCACCGGGAGCTGGAGCCCCACCACGAGGCGGTTGAAGAGCCCGAGGTTGGCCGAGAAGGTGCCGGTGACGAGGTTATCCACCAGGGGCGCCTGCGTCTCGGTCTGCATCCCGCGCAGAAGCGTGCCCTGGCGGGCGAGCCCGCGGCCCCAGTCGACCACGAGCCCGAAGGACGTGTGCAGGTGCCCGAGGGTGTCGGTGCCGTTGACCGAGAACTGCCCCTTGGAGTCGATGGCGTGGCGGAACAACCGGAGGTCGAAGCCCGTGTCCGCTGGCAGCGCGTCCTGCGCGCGGGCCGCCGGGGCGAGGGCCAGGAGGCCGAGAGAAGCCGCGATCGCCGAGAGAGTTCCCACCGTTCTACGCATGGCCGCGCGACGCTAACAGATCACCCGCGGCGGGGTCAGCATTCCAGGCGATCGGGTGTACAAGCCCCCATCGGCGACGCGGCGGCCCCCGAACGACGGGCGCAGGGGTCGAGGTCAGCCGGAAGGAGCGAGGGTGACGATGTCGACGGGCGCAGCGGGGGTGGTGCTGATCACGGGGGCCTCGTCGGGCATCGGCGAGGCGATGGCGCGGGAGTACGCGCGGCGCGGGTGGAAGACCGTGCTACTGGCCCGTCGGGTGGAGCGCATCGCGGCGCTCGCCCAGGCGCTGGGGGGCGAGGGCCACAGCCTGGCCGTGGCCTGCGACGTCACCCACGACGGCGACTGCGAGGCGGCCGTGGCGCGCGCGGTAGAGGTCTTCGGCGGCCTCGACGTGGTCATCGCCAACGCGGGCTTCGGCGTCGACGGCACCTTCGACCAGCTCTCCCTCGACGACGTGCGCCGGCAGTTCGAGACCAACGTCTACGGCGTGATGCGCACCGCCAAGGCCGCGCTCCCGGCGCTCGCGCGCTCGAAGGGCGCCTTCGTCGCCATCGGGAGCGTGGCGGCCTTCGTGCCCGCCCCGGCGAGCATGGCCTACAACATGTCCAAGGCCTGCGTGACGTCGTTCTGCGACGGGCTGCGCACCGAGTGGGCGATGAAGGGCATCAGCGTCACCCACGTCGCGCCGGGCTTCATCGAGAGCGAGATCCGCCGGGTCGACCGGCAGGGCGCGTTCAAGGAGTCGCGCAAGGAGACCGTGCCGTCGTGGCTGCTCATGCCCGCGATGACCGCCGCGCGGAAGATCGCCGACGCCGTAGCGCGCCGCGACGACGAGCTGATTCTTACGCTGCACGGTAAGTTTGGCGTGGCCATGGCGCGGCACGCACCGGCCCTCACGCGGGCGATCTTCCGCCTCGCCGCCCCGCGGGTGGGCAGCCGCAAGGCCCGCGACGCCTGACGGCCCTCAGGGTCGCAGGTCGAGCACCCGCCAGCGGCCGCCCACGCGGACGATGGTGTCGATGCGGAGGCGCCGCACGCTCGGCCCCACCGCGTATTCGATCACCGGGCCGTCGGCGCAGAGCGAGCCCGGCGCGGCGAAGCGCCCGCAGCGCCGCGGGTCGATGGTGTTGCGCGCGAACGCGGCGCCCACGATGCCGCGGAACTGCGCCCCGGCGAGCCTCGGCCGCAGGTCGCGCGCGTCGCGGCCGAGCGCCTCGAGCTGGCGCTGCACCATCATCCCGCCGCCGTCGGGGCCGGCGTCGCCGGGGTCGCGTAGCCCGTACACCGCCCGCAGCTCGGCCGCCGTCGGGAACAACCCCGCCGGGCTTGGGGCCCCGTCGCGCACGAACTCCAGCACCCGGCGCGCGAGGGCGGCGATCTCCGCCCGCTCGGCCGGCGGGAGCGCCCGCGGGGTGGCGCCCGCCTCGCCCGCGAGGAGCCCGCCTGACAACAGCCACACCGCGAGGGTTGATCGTCGCATCGGCGCCGACCGTGGCGCACGGTGCGCGTCGGGCGCAAGGCCCTGCGCCGATCTAGCGCACGAAGTCGTCGGGCTCGGGGTGCGCGTCGTCGGCCGCGTCCTCCATGCGCGCGCCGTCGAGCGCGCCCGCGGAGCGCATCGCCTCGTACACCACGATGGCCGCGGCGCTGGCGAGGTTGAGCGAGCGCACCGCGCCCGCCGTGGGGATGCCGAAGACGTCGTCGGGGTAGCGGTCGAGCACCTCCTGCGGGATGCCGCTCGACTCGCACCCGAATACCAGCGCGTCGCCGGGCGCGAAGCCCGCGTCGACGTAGCTGCGACGACCGGTGGCGCTGAAGAGGCGCACCCGCCCGGGCGGCCGGAGGCGCGCGTGCGTGAGCGCAAAGGACGACCAGTCGGGGTGCGTGTAGAGCGTGACGAGGTGCCAGTAGTCGATGCCCGCGCGGCGCACGCTGCGGTCGTCGATGCGAAATCCGAGGCGCCCGACGAGGTGCAGCGGGCTCTGCGTGGCCGCGCACAGGCGCGCGATGTTGCCCGTGTTCTGGGGGATCTCGGGCTCGACCAGGACCACCTGGAAGGGTGAGGCCATCGGCGTGACGCGGAGCTTCGGGGAGGGCATCGGTGGGGGTCTCTCTCTCGCTGGCCGTGATGGCACGTGGATTGCGCAGCGACGCTGCATCGTCGTCGAGGACGACTTCTCGCAACCGGAGGGTATCGCATGGAGACCGCAGAATTCGCTCCCGCACTGCGACAGCTCATCGCCCGATTTCGCGCCTGGGACGAGGCGCTCAACGCGGCTTCAGACCCCGCCGAGGGCCTCTCCAGGGCCGAGCGCGCGGCGCTGCTCGCCGAGCTCCGCGGGGTCATCGACGACGCGGGCGCCCACCCCCCGAGCGACCCGTGGCAGACGCTGGTGGGCCTGTTTTCACTGCGTACGCTGGAGCCCGCGGAGGAGCGGGCGCGCCGCGAGGAGGCCCTCGTCCGGTGCTACGAACAGGTCTGCGAGCTCAAGCTGCCGTTCCAGATTTCGAGCACGCTCCTACGGCACCACAGCGCGATCAAGCGCGCCGCCCACGAGGCCCACGGGCGCCGGCACCTGCCGACGCCCCCCCGCGGGTCGGCCATCGCGCCGTCACCCTCCCCCACCGCTCCCGGGCGCTGACGGACCTGCATGAATGTCACGCCGTGGCAGATTGCCTCGCTCACCTGGAGGTCGTCGCGGCGGGGGGAGCTGGCTGAGGGTGGGGTGAGCCCATGAGCGCCGCGGTCGTCCCGGCGCCGGAGCCTCCCCCGCCGCCGGAGCACCTCACGGTCGAGCGCCTCGACGCGCTCGCCGAGCAGCTCGCGCGCGCCCATGCGGGCCGCACCCGCCGGGCCACGGCTCGCCACAACAAGGACTACATCGCGCTGCTGCGGGCCAACCACCGACAGCTGGTGGACAACTACCGCGCGACGCTCAAGGCCGCGGAGTCCGGCGGCTGGATCTCGCCCGCGGGCGAGTGGCTCCTCGACAACTTCCACGTGATCGCCGAGCAGCTCCGCGAGGGCCGCGAGGACCTCCCGCGGGCCTTCTACCGGCAGCTGCCGGAGCTCATCGAGGGGCCGCACGCCGGGCACCCGCGCGCCTTCGCCATCGTCGTCGAGCTGATCGCCTTCACCGACGGCCTGCTCGACGTCTCGCTGCTCAAGCGCTTCCTCGCCGCCTACCAGGCAGTGGACCCGCTCACCATCGGCGAGCTGTGGGCGATCCCCATCGCGCTCCGCCACGGGTTCCTGGACCGCCTGGCGCGCATCGCGGCCCGGGTCGACACCGCCCGGGTCGAGCGCGAGGCTGCGACGGCCCTTGCGGACGAGCTCGCCCTCCTCGCGTCGCTCGGCGCCGCGAGCGTGGCCGAGGCGCTCGAGCACCGGGTGTCCCGGCGCGTGCTGCCGTCGACCACGATGTTCGCGACGGAGCTCGCCCTGCGCCTGCGCGACCGCCACCCCGCCCTCTCGCTCGCGACCGAGTGGCTCGACCGGCGCATCGGCGAGCAGGGCACGACCGTGGAGGAGGCGATCCGGGCGGAGCACCGCAGCCAGGCCGCCAACCAGGTCTCCGTGGGCAACTGCATCACGTCGATGCGGACCATCACCGCCACCGATTGGAGCAAGGTCTTCGAGTCGCTCAGCGTCGTCGAGCGCGCGCTCCGGCAGGACCCGTCGGGGACCTACCCCGGGATGGACTTCGTCACCCGCGACCGCTACCGCCACGTCGTCGAGCGCCTCGCCCGGCGCACCGGGCGGCCCGAGCACGAGGTCGCCGAGCGCGCCATCGCCCTCGCCCGCGCCGAGCCCGACGGGTCCGGCGAGGTCACCGACCCCTCCCGGCGCGCGCAGATCGGGTACTTCCTCGTCGACCGTGGCAGCGCCGCGCTGGAGGCCGAGCTGGGCTACCGCCCCAACGCCCTCGAGCGCCTGGGCCGCGCCCTCACCGACCGCGCGACCCTCGCCTACCTCGGGCCCATCGCCCTCGGCAGCGGTCTCCTCGCCGCCGCCGCCGGGGCCCTCGCCGTGCGCCTCGGCGCCCCCTGCAGCGTCGGCGTCGCGCTCGGCGCGGTCGCGCTGCTGCCCGCGAGCGAGCTGGTCACGAGCCTCGCCAACCTCGCGGTCACCACCGTCTTCCCGCCCGCGCTGCTCCCCAAGCTGGACTTCGTCGACGGCATCCCGGACGAGCACCGCACCCTCGTCGTGGTGCCGATGATGCTCACGGGCCTCGACGCCATCGAGGAGCAGGTCGAGGTCCTGGAGCTGCGCTTCCTGGCCAACCCCGACCCCGCGCTGCGCTTCGCCCTGCTGAGCGATTTCACCGACGCGGACACGGCGCGGACGCCCGGCGACGGCGAGCTGCTGGGCGCCGCGCGCGCCGGCATCGATCGGCTCAACCGCACCCACGAGGGCGGGCGCTTCTACCTGCTCCACCGCGGTCGCGGGTGGAGCGAGGGCGAGCAGCGCTTCATGGGCTGGGAGCGCAAGCGCGGGAAGATCGAAGAGCTCAACCGCCTGCTGCTGGGCGCCACCGACACGACGATCTCGGACGTCGTGGGGGACCGCTCGTGGCTGCACGCCGTGCGCTTCGTGCTGACCCTCGACGCCGACACGCAGCTGCCGCCCGGCACCGCCGCCCGGCTCGTCGCCGCGATGGCGCACCCGCTCAACCAGGCCCGCCTCGACCCGGGGACCGGGGTGGTCGTCGAGGGCTACGGGGTGCTCCAGCCGCGCGTGTCGGTGTCCCCGACCTCCGCGCGACGGAGCCGCTTCGCCCGGGTCTTCGCCGACCAGGAGGGCCTCGACCCGTACACCAGCGCCGTGTCCGACGTGTACCAGGACCTCTTCGGCGACGGCTCCTTCGTTGGCAAGGGCATCTATGACCTGCGGGCCTTCGAGGCCTCGCTGCGCGGGCGGTTGCCCGACGGCACCGTGCTCTCCCACGACCTGCTCGAAGGTCTCTTCGCACGCGCGGGCTTCGTCTCCGACGTCGAGCTCTTCGACGACACACCCTCGCACTACCTGTCCGCCAGCCTCCGCCGCCACCGCTGGATCCGCGGCGACTGGCAGATCGCGCCGTGGCTCCTGCGGAGGCCCCCGCGCGCGGACGGGCAGCGCGTCGACAATCCCCTGTCGGTCATCAGCCGCTGGAAGATCGCCGACAACCTCCGACGCTCCCTCGTCGCCCCCGCGACCCTCGCCCTCCTCCTGGGGGGGTGGTTCGCCGCCGACCGCCCGCTCCTCTGGACCGGCGCCGTCGCGCTGATCCTCGCGCTCCCCATCGTTGCGCACTGGGCCTCCGCCACCGTCCGCCGCCCGCGCTACGCGACCTGGGGCGCCCACGTGGGCCGCACGTCCAGCGACGCCGCGCAGAACGCGCTGCGCTCGGCGATCACCCTGCTCTTCCTCCCGCACGACGCGGGGGTGAGCGTCGACGCCATCGCGCGCGTCGGGTGGCGCCGCTTCGTGAGCCACCGCGGCCTGCTGGAGTGGATCACCGCCGCGCAGGCCGAGCGCTCCGCGGGTCGCACGCTGGCGTCGGCCTACGGTGCGATGGGCGCCTCGCTGCTGCCCGCCGCGGCGGCGCTGGGGCTCGCCGCGCGCGGGGAGGTCGGCCCGGCCGCGGCGCTGGCCCCGCTCGTCGCCGCGTGGGCGCTCGCGCCCGCGGTGGCCGTCTGGCTGGGCCAGCCCGCCCCGGAGCCCCGCGAGGTGGTGGGCGCGGTCGGGCGCTACTTCCTCCGCCGCACCGCCCGCAAGACCTGGAGCTACTTCACGACCTTCGTCACCGCCGAGGACCACTTCCTCCCGCCGGACAACTTCCAGGACGACCCCTCCGCCCTCGTCGCGCACCGCACCTCGCCGACCAACATGGGCCTCGCGCTCCTGGCCAACTTCGCCGCCGTCGACCTCGGCTACCTCGGACTCCGCGGCTGCGTCGACCGCCTGGAGCGCGCCCTCAGGACGATGGAGCGCCTGGAGCGCCACCGCGGGCACTTCCTCAACTGGTACGACACCCGCAGCCTCGCCCCGCTCCCGCCCGCCTACGTCTCCACCGTGGACAGCGGCAACCTCGCGGGGGTGTTCATCGCCCTCAAGCAGGCGTGCCTGCGCGCCACCTCGCTGCCCCCGATCGGGCAGATCTCCGAGGGCGTCGAGGACACCCTCCGGCTGCTCGACGAGGAGATCGACCGCGCCGGCGACCCGGCGCTCCGCCGCCTGCGGGCGCGCACGTCGTCCTTCGAGCAGCTGCTCGGGCGGGCCCCCGCGGCGCCGGCCGGCCGGGAGGCGTGGCTCACCTCGCTGCACGACGCGGCGAGCGCGCTGCAAGCGGAGGTCTCGGCGCTCGCGTCGCAGGCCGACGACCCGCGCTACCGCGAGGTCACCCGCTGGGCGGGCGCGCTGGTGGCGCAGGTCGCGTCGCACCTCGACGACGCCCCCGAGCCAGCGCCGGGGGTGATCCTCCGGGGCCGCCTGGTCTCGATCGCGGCGCGCGCCGACGCCCTGCTGGAGGCGATGGACTTCCGCTTCCTGTACCACCGCGACCGCCAGCTCTTCGCCATCGGCTACGACGTCGGCGGCGAGCGCCTCGACGGCTCCTTCTACGACCTGCTCGCCAGCGAGTCGCGCCTCGGGAGCTTCGTCGCCATCGCCAAGGGCGACGCCCCGGTGCGCCACTGGTACAAGCTCGGCCGGTCCCTCGCGCCGGTGGGCCGACGCCGCGCCCTGCTCTCCTGGACCGGCACGATGTTCGAGTACCTCATGCCGTCGCTGCTCATGCGCAGCTACCGCAACACCCTGCTCGACGAGACCGCCCGCGCGGTCGTCGAGCGCCAGGTGGCCTACGGCCAGGACAGCCACGTCCCGTGGGGCATTTCGGAGAGCGCCTACAACGCCCGCGACCTCCAGCTCAACTACCAGTACGGCCCCTTCGGCGTGCCCGGCCTCGGCATCAAGCGCGGCCTCGGCGAGGACCTCGTCGTGGCCCCGTACGCCACCGCCCTCGCCCTCCTCGTCGACCCGAACGGCGCGGTCGAGAACCTCTGGCGCCTCGTGGCCGAAGGGCTCGAGGGCGCGTACGGCTTCTACGAGTCCATCGACTACACCCCCGGGCGGGTGCCCGATGGGCAGCGCGGCGCCATCGTGCGCACCTTCATGGCGCACCACCAGGGCATGAGCCTGCTGGCCATCTCCGAGCACCTCGGCGGCGGGCGCATGGTCGAGCGCTTCCACGCCGACCCGCGGGTCCGGGCGACGGAGCTCCTGCTGCAGGAGCGCGTGCCCCGCGAGGCGCCCATCGAGGAGCGCGCCGCCGAGCACGAGCCCGCGCCGCGCCCTGCGAGGGAGGTCCCGCGCGAGGAGTGGCGCCTGTTCCGCGTCGACGCGCGCCCCGAGGTGCACCTGCTCTCCAACGGCAGCTACTCGGTGATGGTGACCGGGGCGGGCGGCGGCTCCAGCCGGCGGCGCGAGCTCGCGGTCTCCCGTTGGCGGGAGGACCCGACGCGCGACGCGTGGGGCCAGTTCATCTACGTGCGCGAGCCGCGCGACGGGCGCTTCTGGTCGGCCACGCACCACCCCACGGACGACGCGCCGGGCGCGACGGAGGTGTGCTTCCCCGTCGACCGCGCGGAGTTCCGCCGGGTCGCCGACGGGGTCGAGACCAACCTGGTGATCTCCGTCGCCACCCAGGACGACGCCGAGGTGCGCGCGCTCAAGGTCACCAACCAGACCGGCGAGTCTCGGGACTTCGAGGTCACGAGCTACCTCGAGGTCGTGCTCGCCACGCCCGGGGCCGACGCCGCCCACCAGGCCTTCGCCAAGCTCTTCGTCGAGACCGAGCACCTCCCCGAGTTCGGGGCGCTCATCGCCTCCCGCCGGCCCCGCTCCGCCGAGGAGCCCCGCGTGTGGGCCGTGCACGTGTGCGCCGTCGAGGGCGAGGTCGTGGGCCCGCACGAGCACGAGACCGACCGCGCGCGCTTCATCGGCCGCGGCCGGAGCGCCCGCCACCCCGCCGCGATGGACGGCCCCCTCGGGGGGACCACCGGCGCCGTGCTCGACCCGGTGTTCAGCCTGCGCCGGCGGGTGCGCGTCGCCGCGGGTCGCTCCGCGCGGCTGCTGTTCACCACGGCGGTCGCGGACACCCGCGAGGCCGCGCTGCTGCTCGCAGAGAAGTACGCCGACGCCGCGTGCGCCAACCAGGCCTCGGTGCTCGCGTGGACCCACGCTCAGTCACAACTCCACTACCTCGACATCGGCGCCGACGAGGCGAAGCTCTTCCTCCGGCTCGCCGCGCGCGTTCTGTACGCCGGGCGCGAGCTGCGGGCCCGGGAGGACGTCATCGCGCGCAACCGCCGTGGGCAGTCGGGGCTCTGGGCCTACGGCATCTCCGGGGACGTCCCCATCGTGGTGCTGCGCGTGTCGGGCGAGGAGCACATCGGGCTGCTCCGCGAGGCCCTCCACGCCCACGAGTACTGGCGCATGCGCGGCCTCACGGTCGACCTCGTCGTGCTCAACGAGCACCCGCCGAGCTACCTGCAGGCCTTCCACGACCAGCTGGTCGGGGTGGTGCGCTCGGGGCCGAGCGCGTTCCTCGTCGACCGCCCGGGCGGGATCTTCGTGCGCCGCGCGGACATCATGCCCGTCGAGGACCAGACCCTCCTCATCGCCGCCGCGCGGACCGTGCTCTCGGGCTCCCGCGGCACCCTCGCCGAGCAGGTCGACCGCCCTCCCGAGCTCATCGAGCTGCCCGCCGCCCTCGTCGCGCGGCACCACCGGGTCGAGGCCCGCGGGACGGTCGCCCCCGGGGAGCCGCTGCGCTTCCCCACCGCCCTCGGTGGGTTCTCCGCCGACGGACGGGAGTACGTCATCCGGCTCGGGCCGAAGCAGTGGACGCCCGCGCCCTGGGTCAACGTGCTCGCCAACCCGGGCTTCGGCGCCCTCGTGAGCGAGGCGGGCTCCGGGTACGAGTGGGCCGAGAACTGCCACGAGAACCGCCTCACCGAGTGGACCAACGACCCCGTCGCGGACCCCGCCACGGGCGCGATCTACGTGCGCGACGACGAGACCGGCGCGTTCTGGACCCCCACCCCGCTGCCCATCCGCGGCGACGGGTCCTTCGAGGTGCGCCACGGCCAGGGCTACAGCGTCTTCCGCTCGATCGTCGGGGGCATCGCGCAGGCGCTCACGGTCTTCGTCGCCGCCGACGACCCGGTGAAGATCTCGCGCCTGACGCTGCACAACACCAGCCGCCTCCCGCGCCGGCTCACCGTCACCGCCTACATCGAGTGGACCCTCGGCGTGCTGCGCCCCACCGACGGGATGCACGTCGTCACCAGCCTCGACGCCGAGAGCGGGGCCTTCTTCGCGCGCAACACGTACCCCAACGACCTCGGCTCGCGGCTCGCTTTCGCGGACACCTCGCCGCGGTTTCGCTCCTACACGGGCGACCGCGCGGAGGTGCTGGGCTTCCACGGCGACCTCGCCCACCCCGCGGCCCTCCGCCGGGTCGGGCTCAGCAACCGGGTCGGCGCAGGCTACGACCCCTGCGCGGCCCTCCAGCTGGAGGTCGCCCTCGGGCCCGACGAGGAGCGCGAGGTGGTGATCGTCGTGGGTCAGGTGATCGAGGCCTCGCACGCGCGCGCCCTCGTCGCCCGCTACCGCGCGGCGGGCGCTGCCGGCCGCGAGCTCGACGCCGTGAAGCGCCGCTGGGACGAGCTCCTCGACACCATCCAGGTGCGCACGCCCGACCAGGGCCTCGACCTGCTCGTCAACCGCTGGCTCCTCTACCAGACGGTCGCGTGTCGGCTGTGGGGGCGCACCGGGCTCTACCAGTCGGGCGGCGCGTACGGCTTCCGCGACCAGCTCCAGGACGTCACGGCGCTGGTGTACGCACGCCCCGACCTCGCGCGCGAGCACATCCTGCGCGCCGCGGCGCGGCAGTTTCCCGAGGGCGACGCCCAGCACTGGTGGCACCCGCCCTCGGGGCGCGGCGTGCGCACCCGCTTCGCCGACGACTACCTCTGGCTGCCCCTGGTGACCGCCCACTACGTCGCGACCACTGGCGACGTGGCGGTGCTCGACGAGTCGGTGCCCTTCATCGAGGCGCGCGCGCTCGAGCCCGGCGAGCAGGAGGCGTACCTCCTGCCGACGCTCTCCGAGCAGCGCGCCACGCTCTACGAGCACTGCGCCCGCGCGCTCGACCGAAGCCTGGTGACGGGGCCGCACGGGCTCCCGCTCATCGGCTGCGGCGACTGGAACGACGGCATGAGCCGCGTCGGCGTCGAGGGCCGGGGCGAGAGCGTATGGATGGCGTGGTTCCTCATCACGACCATCGAGCGCTTCGCCGTGCTGCTCGACGCCCGCGGCGACGCCGAGAGGGCGGGGCGCTACCGGGCCCACGCCGCGGCGCTGAAGGCCTCCGCGGAGGCGCACGCCTGGGACGGCGCCTGGTACCTCCGGGCGTTCTTCGACGACGGCACCCCCCTCGGCACGGCGGAGGGCGACGAGTGCCGCATCGACTCGCTCACCCAGAGCTGGGGGGTGATCTCCGGCGCGGCCGACCCGGTGCGGGCGGCGCGCGCGCTCGCCTCCGTCGAGGAGCGCCTGGTCGACCGCACCCACGCCGTCGTGAAGCTGCTCGCGCCGCCCTTCGATCGCACCCCGCACGACCCGGGGTACATCAAGGGCTACGTCCCCGGGGTGCGGGAGAACGGCGGGCAGTACACCCACGCCGCCGCGTGGGTGGTGCTCGCCGAGACCATGCTCGGGCGCGGCGACGCCGCGGGGGACCTCCTGCGATTGATCAACCCGGTGCACATCACCGCCACCTCCGACGGGCTCGCGCGGTACCGGGTCGAGCCCTACGTCGTCGCCGCCGACCTCGCTTCGGTGGCCCCGCACGCCGGCCGCGGCGGCTGGACCTGGTACACCGGCTCGGCGAGCTGGGTGTACCGGGTGGCGCTGGAGTCCGTGCTCGGGTTCACCGTGCGGGGCGACGTGCTCACCGTTGACCCATGCATCCCCGCGGCGTGGCCGGCGTTCACGATCACCTGGAAGCGCGGCGCGACCACGTGGGAGATCACCGTCGAGAACCCTGACGGGGTCCAACGGGGGGTGGCCGCGGTGACGGTCGACGGCCAGGCGGTCGACGAGCACCAGGTCGCGCTGGTCGCCGACGGCGCCGTCCACGCGGTGCGGGTGCTGCTCGGCGCGCCGCGCTGAGGCAGCGTTTCACCGCAACGCTGGATTCGCGGGATCGCGCGGTGATACGGTCCGGGCCCACGGTGATGGCCCTGACCTCTCGACGACGCCCCGGGTGGATGTGCGCGGCCGCGCTGGCGCTGGCGGGCGCGAGCGCGTCGGCGGACCCCATGGACCTCTCGCTCAACCGCCTCAGCTACTACAACCATACCCCATGGAGTAATGGCGGCGTACGCTACGAGCCGTCGCGCTGGGCCTTCCGCGGCGGCTGCGGCACCGCCGGCACCGCGGGCGACGACGGGCAGGCCTACGCCCAGTGCTTCCCCGACAACCAGCTCTGGGCCAACCTGGTCAACGAGCTCGGCGCCGCGCTCGCGCCCTCCCTCGCGGCCCCGGCGATGACCCTCGGCACCTCCGGCCTCTACGTGGGCTACGAGGTCTCCGTGACCAACCTCCAGAGCGCCGGCGCGCACTGGCGCCGCGGCACCGAGGGGTCCGCCGCCTCCAACGTCAACAGCGACACCAGCACCGCCCGCGACAACGGCGACTCCGCCGCCCTCGTCTCGCGCGTGCACGTCCGCAAGGGCCTCCCCTTCGGCTTCGAGCTCGGCACGCAGATGAGCCACCTGCACGACAGCAGCGTGTGGGCCATCGGGCTCGACCTCCGCTGGGCCCTCTTCGAGGGCTTCCACCGCGGCCTCGGGTGGCTCCCCGACGTGGCGGTGCGCGGCTCGGTCAACACCGTCGCGGGCCAGTCGCAGATGTCCCTCACGGTGGTGGGCATCGACGCCGTCGTCTCGAAGCGCTTCACCCTCGGGGGCCAGGTGCGGCTCAGCCCGTACCTCGGCGCGCAAGGGATGTTCATCTTCGGCGACTCCGGGGTCATCGACCTCACCCCCTCGCGCAGCGCCCAGGCCGAGTGCCCGCGGCCGCAGACGCGGTACATCCCCGACCCCCGCACCGGCGCCGACCGCTCGCCCTCGGGGCTCCTCGGGCAGGTCATCTGCAACGGCGGCGGCTCGCTCCCGACGCCGACGCTGCCGGGCGACCTCAACGACACCCGCAACAGCGCGGTCTTCCAGCCGATGCGCATCCTGCGCACCCGGGGGTTCCTCGGGATGCAGCTGCAGTGGGAGATCCTGATGGTGACGGCGGAGTTCTCCGTCGACCTGGGCGACCCCTCGTTTACCACCACGCCGCCCACCGACGCGGGCCGGCCGGTGACCACCAACGTCACCGCGGGACAGCCCACGCGCACCCCCATCAGCCTCGACAATTACACGCAGTGGACCACCACCGTGGGCGTCGGGCTGGCCTTCCGCTGAGCGCGCCGGGCGGGGGCGCTCGACATTGCGCCGCGCCTGCCTCAGAACACCGCCGTCACCCTCACCTCCGCCCTCATCCCCCCTGCAATCAGGAGCAACGTTATGGACGACTCGACCCGGCAGCGCATCACAGACCTCGTCAACGGCAACAAGGTCGTGCTGTTCATGAAGGGCACCCGGCACTTCCCGCAGTGCGGGTTCTCCGGGGCCGTGGTGCAGGTGCTCAACGCCAACAAGGCCACCTACGAGACGGTCAACGTGCTCGCCGACCCGGCCATCCGCGAGGGCATCAAGGAGTTCGCGAGCTGGCCCACCATCCCGCAGCTGTACATCGGCGGGGAGTTCGTCGGCGGGGCCGACATCGTGCGCGAGCTGCATTCCAAGGGCGAACTCGCGACAATGATCGCGAAGGCGACCGAGCCGCAGAGCTCGTAGTCACGAGGCGCTCCCACCGGGGCGCGGTTGTGCTCTAGACTGCGCCCCCCAAACGCAAATGAGCCACGCATCGCCTTCGCCCCTTCGCGCGCGCCTCGCGGACCACGCCCTGCTCGCGTACCTCTCCCCCCTCTTCACCGGACGGCGCATCGCCGTGGTCGGGACGTCCTCGGGTGACGTCGCCCACCGCGCCCGCGCGCTCGGCGCCCACACCGTGATCTCCTTCGGCGGCGTCGCCGAAGACATCGCCGTGCGCGCGCTCACCCCGGGGGCCATCGCGGCCTTCCACGGCAAGCTCGACGTCATCGTGGTGCCCGACGCCTCCGCCGTGCCCTCGCTGGTGGCCGTGCTCGACGAGGCGCGCCGCGCGCTCGGCTCGGAGGGCATCCTGGTGGTGGGCGCCGAGCCCGACGACGCCCCGGTGCCCATGGAGGCCTCCGGGCGCTCGTCGCCGGTGGGCTTCGCGCAGCTGCACGAGCTCTGCGCGTCGCGCTTCGGGACGGTGCGCATGGTCGGGCGGGGCCCCTTCGTGGGCTACACCCTCGCCACGCTCGACGAGGGCGCCGAGGGGGTCGGGCTCGACACCCGGCTGGTCGACGGCGACCCCCCGAAGCCCGAGGCCTTCATCGCCGTGGCCTCTGACAGCCCGGTCGCCCTGGAGGCCCTCGCGGTGGTGCAGGTCGCCCCGGAGGTGCTTCACGCGCTGCGCGCCTCGGCCCGCGGCGACCTCGAGGCGAAGGTCGCCGAGCGCGACCAGAAGCTGAAGGACGTCGAGCAGGCGAGCGCCGAGCGCTGGGTGAAGCTCCAGCGCCTCGAGCACGGGCTGAAGGAGCTCGAGGACGAGCACCGCAAGGCGCGCGACAAGGCCGTGCGGCTGCAGAAGGAGCTCGAGGACGAGCGCAAGCTGCGGCAGCGCATCGAGCTCGACGCCCAGATGACCCGGCGCGCCCCGGAGCTGCCGAAGGGCCCCGACCTGCAGCCCGAGCTCGACCGGGTGCGCTCGTCGCTGGTGGGCACCGAGGCCCGCGCTGCGTCGCTCGCCGCCGACCTCGCGGCTGCCGCGGCGCAAGTCGCCGCCGCCGAGGGTGAGCTCGAGGCGTCGCGCTCGCGGGTGAAGGCGCTCGGCGCCGACGTGATGGGGGTGCAGGCCGCGCTCGACGCGGCGCTCAAGCGTGAGGGCGACCTCCAGCGCGAGCTCGACGAGACCCAGGCGACCGAGGCCGAGCTGCGCGAGCAGCTCGACGAGATGGCCGCGCGCCCCGAGCCGACGCCCGTGGTGGTCGCCGCGCCCGCGGTGGTCGCGAAGGAGCAGGGGCCGACGCGCGACGAGCTCGCGGCGCTCCAGGCGGCGCTCGACAGCGAGCGCGGGGCGCGGGCCCAGGCGGAGTCGGAGTTCCAGCGGGTGGAGTCGCTGCTCGCCCAGCGCGGGGCTGAGCTGCGGCGAGCCGAGGAGCTCCACCGCCTCGCGGTCGAGGCGACGCGCGAGCTCTCCCTGACGGCGCAGCGCGGGGGCCTTCCGGCCGAGGCGCTCAGCGCGCTCCAGGCGGGCCTCGGCGAGGAGCAGCGGGCGCGGGCCCAGGCCTCCGACGAGCGCGACGCCCTCGCGGCGCAGCTCGTTGCGGTCGCGGGCGAGGCGCAGCAGCTGCGGTGGAAGCTGGCGGAGGCCGCCGCGACGGTGGCGGCGCCGGTCGACGTGGCGGCGTGGGAGGTGAAGGAGGCCCGCTACGAGGGGATGCTCCTCGGGCTCTCGGCGCGGGTGCGCGACTGCGAGGCGCAGCTCGCCGACCTCGACCGCGCGCTCGCCGAAGAGCGGTCGGGGCGCGAGGCCGACCAGGCGCTGCTGCTCGACGCGCGCAACGAGGCGACCCGGCTGTACGCGCTCAACGTGAGCCAGGAGGGCCGCACGCTCCAGCGCGGGGTCGAGCTGGAGGGCGCGCGCGCGGGCTACCAGCGCCGAGTGGCCGAGCTCGAGCTGGAGGTCGAGCGGCTGGTGCAGGCGCTCTCGGTGTCGGGCACGCAGGTGACGCAGGAGCTCAGCGCCTCGCTCACGGCCCGGGCCAACGCACACGACCTGCTGCTGGCCGAGACGCACGGGCTGCGGATGCGGCTCGACGAGGCCGAGCGCTCGATCGCGACGGCGCGGGTGGCCCCGGCGGTGATGGCGGACACCTCGGAGCTCGACGCAGAGGTCGCGCGGCTGCGGCGCGAGCTCGCCGACGCCGCCGAGGAGACCGAAGAACTCCATGGGGTGCAGTCCCGGCTCGATCGGGCGCTGCGCGACCTCGAAGCGACGGCGCGGCGGCTCGCGGAGACCGAGGAGACCCTCGGCCACGCGAGGTCGGAGTCGGTGGTGCTGCGGGCGCGCGGCGGGCGCGAGGAGTCCCTCCGCGGCGCGGTCGACGGCGCCCGGCGGGGCATCTCCGGGCTGCTGGCCGACGGCCGCGGCGCCCTGCTGGCGCCCGAGCTCATGGGCATCCTGCGGGCGCTCGAAGTGGACTGATGGGCACCTGCGGCGCGAGCTGCGGCATCACGAAGACGCGCGAGCGCGAGCGCGAGGTCGCGACGAGCGTCGCGCTCCGGGCCTTCGGGGACGGGAGGCGCGGCACGCCGCGGTGGTGGCCGCCCGCGCCGGTGTTCGCGCCAGACGCTCCGGAGAGGCTGGCCGAGGCGCTGCGGGGCGCGCTGCCATGCCGCGCGGTGGTGGTGCCCGCGGCGGACGAGCTCGCCGCGACCTGGGTGTACGTCGTGGCGACGATGGCCGACGGGTCGTGGGTGGAGCTGCGCGAGGGCGCCGCGGTGCCGCGGCCCGAGTCGCACGAGGAGCGCGGGCTGCGGGTGGGCCTGTCGGGGCTGCACCGGGCGGCGACGGTGCAGGAGTTCACGCTGCGCGCGACCGTGGAGCGCGACGCCGCGTGGCTGGAGGAGTCGCGGGTGGCGGGCGTCGACGACCGCCGGCTGCAGCTCTTCGTGAAGGCCTCGCAGGGTCTGCTGCGGGTGATGAAGTGCACCACCCTCGACGCGGCCTTCCTGGAGGGCGCGACGCTGCCGGGGGCTGACCCGCTCTGGGCGCTGCTCTTCGACGGAGAGCCGATGGTGAGCCGCTCGGGGAGCTGGGTGACGCTGCCGGCATTGGCGGGCGGGGACGACGCTCAGCAGGGGCAGAGCGGGCGACCGCAGGTCGGGCTGCACGAGCCCACCTGACAGACGCCGGGGCACGAACGACCTGCGCGGCCGCGTGCGTGGTGCGCCCCGGGCTGCGACGCGCAGCTGCGAGAGCGCGCACATCGGCCGCGGCACACCCGATGCTCTAGCTCGATGCGGGACGAGGTTGGGGGAGAGAGGACGACCGTGGACATCAACCCGAAGAGGTCGGACGCGCGGATGCGTCTCGACCCTGTGCAGGAGTTCCGGGACGATCGCCGAGAGGGCGCAGGTGACCTCGCCGAGGTCGAGGGCCCGGCGGCGGTCGGGGCCGTAGTCACGCTGCCGGGGTGGCGCTCCGTCGACGCCCGCCTGTGGCTTGAACTCTGGCGCTGACGCACATCCCCCTCCCCGCCACCCAGAACCTGAACCTCCGCCCCTCGACCCATGCCGCCGCCTCTCCGAGCACGCCGTGGTCTTCAGCCTTCGCGTGCGCGGCTGGCGACGGCGGCACCTCGAGACCCGCTACGGTCGGGTGCACCTCCTCCAGGCCCGCCGGGTGCTCGCGCCCGACCTGCCCGCCCACGCGATCCACCGTCAGCGGTAACGGCGGTACGGTGCTTGCGCGATGGTCGCGGGATGAAGACGACACACCCCCGTACGCAGCAGCGCCCGGCGAGCGGCACGTCCGATCGCGCGGTGGGCGCCCGTCACGCCTGCGAGCTGCCCTGGTGGAAGCGCACGACGGTCTATCAGGTCTATCCGCGCTCCTTCGCCGACAGCAACGCCGACGGCATCGGCGACCTCCGCGGCGTCATCGCGAAGCTCGACTACCTCCACGATCTCGGCGTGGAGACCCTCTGGCTGTCGCCCTTCTTCGACAGCCCGCAGGCGGACTTCGGCTACGACATCCGCGACCACTTCGGCATCTCCGCGGAGTACGGCTCGCTCGAAGACTGCCGCGCGCTCATCGACGAGGTGCACGCCCGCGGGATGAAGATCGTCTTCGACATGGTGCTCAACCACACCTCCAACGAGCACCCGTGGTTCCTCGAGTCGCGGCGATCGCGCGACAACCCGAAGCGCGACTACTACATCTGGCGCGACGGGCGCTCCCCCGGCGGTCGGGCGCCCCCCAACAACTGGCGCTCGATGCTCGGGCGCCGCGGCTGGCACTACGACCGCGAGACGGGCCAGTGGTATTGGGCGAGCTTCCTGTCGTTTCAGCCCGACCTGAACTACCGCAACCCGGAGGTGAAGGAGGCCATGCTCGACGTGGTCCGGCACTGGCTCGGCGAGGGCGTCGACGGGCTGCGGCTCGACATCTTCAACGCGCTCTTCAAGGACGCGGCCTTCACCGACAACCCCCGATCGTTCCGGCCGGTGCCCACCGAAGACAACCCCGACGGGTTCTTCCAGCAGGCCCGCCACACCCTCGACCACGCTGACACCTTCGAGTTCGCGCGCGAGCTACGCGCCGTCGTCGACGCCGTCCCGGGGCCGTCGCGCTTCCTCGTCGGCGAGGTCTTCGGGGCGCCGCGCACCCTCCGTCGCTACTGCGGCGAGGCCGCCGACGGGCTGCACCTGGTGTTCCTCTTCAAGGCGATGCGGGTGCCCTTCTCGGGGCCCGGGGTGCGCGCGCTCATCGCGGAGTTCGAGCGCGAATTCCCGGAGCCCCTCTGCCCCACCTGGGTCTTCGGCAACCACGACCGGCCCAGGAGCATCCACCGGCTCGGCAACCACTCGGGCAAGGCGAAGCTCCTCGCGATGCTCCAGCTCACCGCGCGGGGCGTGCCCTTCATCTACTACGGCGAGGAGATCGGGATGCGCCACGCGGACATCCCCGCCGAGCACGGGCTCGACCCCGTCGCCGCGCACTTCCGCTTCGTCCCCGACTGGATCGCACGACGCCTGCGCCGCTCGGGCATCCTGCTCAACCGCGACGAGAGCCGGCTCCCGATGCAGTGGGAGGCCGGGGCCCACGCCGGCTTCTCGCACCGCTCGGCCACGCCGTGGCTCGCCGCGCACCCCGCGAGCGCGGAGGTCAACGTCGCCGCGCAGACGCACGACCCGACCTCGATGCTGTCGTGCTACCGGCAGCTCCTCGCGCTGCGCAACCGGAGCGTCGCGCTCCAGGCGGGCTCGGTCACGCTGCTCGACCGGGCGCACACCCCCTCCTCGGTGGTCGCGTTTCGCCGGCAGCACGGAGAGGGCGACCGGGCCGAGGTCGTGGACGTGTTCCTCAACTTCTCTCCGCGCGACGTGCGCGTCGAGCTGCGCGCCCCGCACGGCCGCGCGCTGTTCTCGACCCTTCGGGGGACCCTGGAGGACGCCGGGACGACCCTCACCCTGCGCGGCTACGAGGGCGTCGTGGCGTCGCCGCGCTGAGGCTACGCCGGGGGCGCTCCAGGTCAGCGTCGCGCGGTGCGCGGAACGGCGCCGACCACCCGCGCAAGGTCGACCGGGTTGTAGTTCGCGTGGACGTTCAGGACCACCCGCCCCGCGGGGTCGATCACGAACACCCACGGGGTCTCGCTGTCCTCCAGCGCGAGCGACTCCGCGAGCGAGCCGTCGCGGGACAGCCACACCCACGCCCACTGGGGCCGCGGCGTGCGAGACCGCGCCTCGGAGAGCACCGTCGACGTCGGGATCAACCCGAAGAGGTCGAGCGCGATCAGGGTCACGATCCGGGTGCCCGGCGGGACGCTCGCCGCGATCGGGTGCCACCACGCCGCGATCTCCTCGTCGGCGTCGCTGTCGGCCATCGCGCAGACGACGGTGTACGAGCCGGTGAGGTCGCGCTGGGTGCGCTGCCTCCCCTCCAGGTCGCCCACCGCGAAGGGTGGCATCGTCTGCCCGGCGCGCGGCTCGGCGCTCGCGACCAGGGAGATCATCAGGGCGACCACCAGAACGACGATGGGGCGCATGACACTGAAATCAGCAATCGATATGCCGAGGCGCGGGCGCCGCCCGGGGCGGGTCACATCAGGTTGTGCCGTCGCATGTAGTCCGCGGCCTCGTCGTACTGGCCCGACTCGTTGGCGAACTGCACGTGGTTGCGGATGGTGCCGAACCACTCCCGCGTCGAAGGACGCAGCCGGGCGCGCGCAGCCTCCAGCATGGGCATGGTGATGGGCTCGACCTTGCCCGACGCGAGGCTCTTGCCGATGGCGGCCTCGGCGGCGGCGTCGATGAGGTTCTCCAGGTCGGCGCCGGACCACCCCTCGGTCACCTCCGCGAGGCGCAGGAAGTCCATCGGCCCCTGGGGCTTGTCGCCGAGCTTCAGCTTCAAGATCTGCGAGCGCCCCGCGCGGTCGGGCGGCGGCACGAAGAGCACCTGGCTGAAGCGCCCCGGCCGGCGGAAGGCAGAGTCGACGTCCCACGGCGTGTTGGTCGCGCCCAGCACCAGCACCTTCTCGTTGCGGCTCGCGAAGCCGTCGAGCTCGGCCAGGAACTGCGTGATCACCCCGCGCATCGCCCCGGTCACCAGCTTCGCGCGCTGCATCCCGAGCGCGTCGACCTCGTCGAAGAACAGCACCGTCGGCGCCCGCCGCCGCGCGTCCTCGAAGATCGCGTGCAGCTGGCGCTCGGAATTGCCGATCCACATGTCGAGTACCTCGTGCAGCCCGACAGAGACGAAGTGCGCGCCGCACTCCCCCGCCGTCGCCCGCGCGAGGAAGGTCTTCCCGCACCCCGGCGGACCGTAGAACAGCATCCCCCCGCCGCCCTTCTTCCCGAAGGCCGCGAAGAGCTCGGGCTTCTGGAAGGGCAGCACGATCCGCATCCGGATGCGCTCCTTCACCTCGTCGAGGCCGCCCACGTCCGCGAAGCTCACGCCCTCCCGCGGCCCCGTCGCCGCCGCGGCCCCGTCGCCCGCGGCGCCCTCGTCGCGCGACGGCAGCAGGGCGTCCCAGAGCTTGGTGTCCGCGAGCTCGGGGTCGAGCTGCACCGCGCGCTCGTAGTCCCGGCGGGCCTCGCGGTGCTCGCTGCGGCGCTCGTGCACCCGCGCCCGCAGCAGCAGCGCCATCGCGTGGTCGGGCACCGAGGCGAGCACCGCGTTGACGAAGCCGAGCGAGCGCTCGAGGTCGCCGAGGCTGAGGGCGCAGCGCGCGGCGCCGAGGTTGGCGTCGTCGCCGAGCGCCCGGTCGCCCGCGACGCGCTCGAAGTGGGCGAGCGCATCGCGGGGCTGCGCGGCCTTCTCCATGGCCGTCGCGACGTGCATCCGAAGGGGGGCGTTGTCCGGCGCCAGGGCCAGCGCGTCGAGGAGGAGCTTCAGGGTCGGATCCGTCGGACGGTCTTGCATCGGCGCAGTGTAGCCCGCGGCCGATGTCCCGCGACCGCCCGCGCGCTCAGCGGGAGACCTGCTCGCCGCGGGCGTTGCGCCACTCCTGCTCGAGGTAGGTCGCGTCCTCGGGGTTGCGCGCGTGCCCCCCCATGACGATGCCGCCCTCCCCCAGTCCGGTCTCGTAGACCCGCGCGCGCGCCTCGGGAATGCCCGCGCCGACGAGCGCGCCGCCTCACCGCCGGGCCCGTCGCTCGCTCGCCTCGGTCAGCATCCCGTGGAGCTCGTCGCTCCGCGGCTCCCAGCCGTAGCGCGCCTCGACCCGCTGCCTCGCCGCCGCGGCGATCGCGTGCCCGCGCGCCCGGTCGTGCAGCAGCGCCAGGACAGCGTCGGCCATCGGCGCGCCGTGCTCCCCGAAGGGCGCCACCACGAGGTGTGTCCCCGGCTCCGCCTCGATGCCCTCCGCCGCCGCGGGCGAGCACACCACGGGCACGCCCATGGCCATCGCCTCGAGCACCTTGTTCTGCACCCCGCGGGCGACCCGCAGCGGGATGATGCACACCGCGCAGCCCCGCACGTGCCCGCGGATGTCGTCGACGTACCCGGTGACCGTCACCCCGTCGACCGCGGCGAGCGCGCGCACCTCCGCGGTGGGCCGCGAGCCCGCGATGACCACCCGGAAGCCCGGGTACCGGGCCCGCACCCGCGGCAGCACCTCGCGCACGAGGAACACCGCCGCCTCCACGTTGGCGTGGTAGTCCATCGCGCCGAAGAACACCGCCGACGCGTCCTCCGCCGGCGCCGCGGCCGGGCTGAAGTAGTCCGTGTCGACCCCGTTGGCGAGCGTGCGCGCGTCGCAGCCCGGCGCGATGGCCGAGAGCAGCACCTTCTCGCGGTCGGCGGTGACGGTAGAGATCACCGCGCGCCGCGCCACCTCGCGCTCGTACTGCTCCAGCGTGGCCGCCTCGCGGCGGTACACCGACCGCATCGGGAAGCTCGCCTCCTCGGCGTACGCGCGCCATTTCGCCGAGTCGACGTCGACGAAGTCCATCACCAGCGGCACCTCGGGGTGCCGCAGCGCGTACGGCGCCATCGAGCTGCTCTCGGCCAGGATGGCGTCGGGGTTGAGCTCGCGCACCGCCCGGTCGACCGCCGTCTGCAGCCGGGCGCTCCCGAAGACCGAGAGCGTCATCGGCCGCCACCCGAGCATCCACGGCAGCGCCTTCACCTTCTGCCAGCGCAGGTCGATCGGCTCGAGGGTCACCGAGGCGAAGTGCCGCCGCAGGCGCGCCGCGTGCGCGAGGTCGGACGGCGGCTCGGCGAAGGCCATCAGGTGCAGCTCGCAGCGCTTCGCGAGCCGCGTGAGCAGGTGGTGCGTGCGGATCTTGTCGCCCTTGTCCGGAGGAAACGGCGTGCGGTGCGTGAGCGCGAGCACCCTCATGACGGGCGCACCCAGGTCCTGCTCAACGGGTCGCGCCGGCGCAGGATGCGCGCGGGGTTTCCGCCCACCACGCTGTCGTCGGGCACCGCGTCGACGACCACCGCCCCGGCGGCCACCACGCAGCGGTCGCCCACGTCGGCGAGCACCAGCGAGCCGTTGCCGAGCCAGGTGTTCTTCCCGATGCGGATCTGGTCGTAGCGGCCCGGCTGCTCCTGCACCGGGGCGTCGGGGTCGTCGAAGCCGTGCTGGTTCTTGCCCGACAGCACGTGCACGTTGGAGCCGAGGGTGACGTGCTCGCTCAAGAGCGCGCGCCCGATGCTGCAGCTGGCCCCGATGTACACGCCCTTCGACACCACGGCGTCGGGCGTCGAGAAGGTCGTCCCCCACTGGATGCACGAGTCCGGGTGGCACTCCGCCAGCACGGCCCCGTAGAAGGCCCGGCGCACCAGCTGCCCGGTGAGCCCGGGCACCATCGCCAGCGCCTGCGAGTAGCCCGCGAAGAGCGTGCGCAGCCGGTGTTCGTCGGTGCCGCGGGTCTCCGCCCGAAACGCCACCACGAGGGGCAGCACCGCCCCGCGCGCCGCTGCCAGCGCCACCATCTTCACCATCCGTCGCGCGTCCATCGGGTGCTCCTCGCTACGCCTCTGGGGCCCTCAACGAACCCCGAGCGTGGAATACAAAGCCAGGTATCGTTCGGCCCGCCGGGCGGGGTCGTGCCGCTCCGTCGTCCGGGCCCGCGCCTGGGCCACCCTGCGGGCGCGCTCGTCGGGCCGCGCCACACAGTCGACCACCGCGTCGGCCAGCGCCTCGGCGGACTCCGGCGCCACGATCCAGGCCATCTCGCCGTCGTCGGCCACCTCGGGTACCCCGCCGACGCGCGTCGCGACGACGGGCAGCCCGAGGGTCATCGCCTCGAGCAGCGCGTTGGGCATCGCCTCCGAGCGCGACGGCATCACCAGCATGTCGCTCGCCTTGTAGACCGCGCCAACCTGCTTCTGGTGCCCGAGGAACCGGACCGCAAGCCCGAGCCCGAGCTCCCTGGCGAGCCCCTCGAGCATCTCCCGATCGGGCCCGTCGCCGGCCAGCGCGAAGGTCACCTCCGCGCCCCGGGCCCGCGCCATCGCGAGCGCGCGCAGCGCGAGGTCCTGCCCCTTCTCATGCGACAGCCGGCCCACCACCGCCGCGACGAAGGCGTCGTCGGGCAGCCCCAGCTTCGCGCGCGCCTCGGCGCGGCTCATCGGCGTGGAGATGTCCCGCGCGTCGACCGCGTTGGGGATCACCACCACCCGATCGGGCGCGACGCCCTCGCGCACCACGATGTCGCGCGCGCTCTGCGCCACGGCGACCACCCGGTCGGCCCGAGGCAGCGACCACGCGTCGATGCGGTGGTAGCGCTTCACCTTGTCGTTCTCGGCGGTCCACCCGTGGTGGTGCCCCACCCACGGCACCCGGCGCGCCGCGCGCACGGCCATGGCGATGAGGTGCGGCTTGTACGAGTGGCTCTGCACCGCCCGCGCGCCGATGCGCCACGCGATGCCCAGGGCCCGGGCCACGATGGCGGGGTCGTAGGCCCCGCGCTCCTGGATCTCGTGGACCGTGAGGGCGCCGCCGGAGAGCTCGTCGAGCGGGGGCACCGGGCCGGCGCCGCGGCCCCGGAGGATGGCGACGTGGAGGCGCACCTCCGGCGGCAAAGCCCGGGCGAGGTGGATGAGCCCGCGCGCCGGCCCGGTGACCACCGGCGCGTCGAGGAAGGACAAGACGACCGTCGGCGCCATGCGCCCTCAGTCGACCTTCGGCGTGTTGGGGGCCTGCGGGCCGAGGTACTGCGACGGCACGCCGCCCGCGTCGACGACCCGCACCGGCGCGCCCGCGTCGGGCGGGGGGATGGCCCCCGGGGGAATGGGGCCCACCGGCGCCGCGGCCCCGCGGCCCTCGAGCACCACCGATCGGATGAGGCTGATCATGCGCTGCCGGCCCGCACGATTGGGGTGCAGCCCGTCGTCGGTGAGCGAGTCGGGGAGGTAGCCCTCGTCGTCGGCGAGCACCGACGCGTAGTCGAGGATCATGTCGCGGCGCATGCGCGCCTGGTCGCGCACCCACTCGTTGAAGCGGCGGATCTTCGGGGTCGCGGTGCCGTCGGCCTCGGCGCGGTCCCACGCCCGGGAGACCGGCACCGTGGTGGCGAGCACCAGCTTGACGCCGCGCGCCCGCACCTGGTCGGCCATCTGCGCGAAGTAGAACTGCGTCTCGTCGAAGGGGGGCGCGTCGGGCAGGAGGTTGATCGCGCACATCTTGATCACCACCATCTCGGGCCGCAGCTCGAGGGCGTCGGGCTCGAGCCGCAGCAGCTGCTGCCACACCAGCTGACCGCTGTCGCCGCGGTTGATGAAGGGCACCCCGGGAAACTCCCCGGCCAGATCGAGCTGATCGGTGATGCTCGCCCCGAGGAACACCACCCGCCCCGCCACGACCCCCTCGTTGCGGAGCCGCTCGTTTTCGGCGCGGTAGCGCACCCGGTGCGCGGGGTCGCTGTGGAGGGCGAGCCAGCGTTCGTGCCAGGTGCGGGCGTCGCTTCGGTAGCGCCAGGCCTTGTAGGAGACGACGCCAAGGCCGGCGATCATCAGGGCCAGCGCGCCCTGGAGGAGGCGGTTCATCGTAGGCGATCACTCCTGCGTGCCAGGACGGATGCTCGACACGCGACGACCATCATGCCATATCGCCCAGCCACGGCGGGTGCGTGAAACACCGCACGGAAGGAACGTTTCGGACCCACGATGGTTGCCTCAACCCTGGCCCTGGTGGTGGCGGTGCCCATGCAGCTCGCCGCGGCGGCGGGGGTCGAGCTCGCGGGGGGCTACGACTCCACCGTGCTCAATCAAAGCACGCTCACCTACGGTGATGGCGCCCTCACGCGCGGCGCGGTCGACCTCCAGCTGGGGCACCGCGGCGAGACGGTGCGGCAGCTCCTTCGCACGCGCGGCGAATACTATTTCACCGCGGGCGAGGGCCGCAGCTTCGACCAGGGGGACTTCGTGTCCCTGACCCGCTACGCGCTGCACATCGAGCCCAGCGACGACTGGGCGATCGAGGGCGAAGGCTCCTACACGCTCGGCCAGTCGTCGCTGCTGCTCGGCCGCGGCGGCAGCCCCTTCCTGTCCTTTCAGCGGGGCGTGTTCGGCGACTACACCGGGCAGGTGCAGGTGCGCCGCAACTTCTCCGAGACGTGGCGCGCCGCCCTGCTCGGCGGGGTGCTCGGCCGCCACGCGGTCGACATCCCCGACAACCTCGCCCGCAACAACACGCTCACCTTCGTGGGGGCCCTCGAGGTCTCCCACGATTTCAACGACAACAACGTCGGCATCGCGGCGGCGCGCACCGAGTACTTCCTCATCGACGGCTACGCCAACTGGGTGCCCCGCATCGTCGGCTACGCCGGGCTGCGCCACCTCTTCGGCGAGCACACCACGCTCACGGTCCTCGGCGGCGTCGACTCCCTCGGCGACCAGAACGACCCGTCGGAGTTCTTCGTCGGCCCCTACGCCAACGCCGCGCTCTCCATCGTCGTCCCGGAAGACCACCTCGCCTTCGGCCTCGGCGCCCGCTACGAGTACGCCATCGTTGCCACCACCCGCTGCAACGTGATGGTGCCCGCGGGCGGCGCGTGCCCCACCTCGCAGGTCGGCTCCGGCGGCACCGGGCGCGTGCTGGGCGGCAGCCTCAGCGCCCTCTGGCGCCCCGGCGAGGGGCACGTCGCCTTCACGGCCGACGTCAACGCCGACTACGGCCTCACGGAGAACGCCGTCCCGGGCGCGACCGGCACGGCCATCACCACGCAGCAGGTCGCGAACTTCAACCTCTCGGCCCTGGCCGGGGTGCGCTTCGTGGTGGGCCGGCAGCTCTCGTTCTTCGCCCGTTACAACTTCCTGTATTCGAGCATCTCGCCGCGGACGACGGGCTTCTGCACCAACGACAGCGAGCTCTGCAACGTGGTGCGCCACGTCGCGATGGCCGGCGTGACCTTCGCGCTCGGCAGCGAGGACGACGGCGTGACCGAGCCGCTCGTCCCCTACGAGGAGATGGAGGCCCTCGAAGACGCGCGGGGCGCCGGCAGCACCGGGGCCAGCACCGGCGCGGGCGCGGGCGACGACGGCGCGCTCCCGAGCGACCCCTTCGACCTCGCCACCCCTGACGCGCCCCCCGCGTCGGGCTCCGGCGAGGCGGGCTCCGGGTGGCTCCCGGCGCCGGGCAGCGGCGACCCCAACGCCCCGGTCGACCCCGACGCGCCGGTCAACCCCAACGCCCCACGACCCCGCAACGCCACGCAGCCCACCACCCACGGTGGCACCCGGCGATCGACCGCGCCGGTGAACCACGGCAACGCGCCGGTCGCCCCCGCCACGCCGCCGTCAGGCGACGGAGCAGGCGACACGGGCCACGCCCCTCAGGGAGAATCCAACCCATGACCATGGGAGAGAAGGAAGACCAGCCGCTCTCGCTCAAAGACCTGCTGGCCACGTACGGCGCCCTCGCGCGCCGGGGCCTGCGGTACTGGAAGCGAGGCACCGCGGTGTTCACCGTCATCATGCTCGCGGGCATGGCGCTGGTGATCACCCGGCCGCGCACCTACCGCTCCGAGGCGCGGTTCCAGGTGCAGGAGCAGGAGCGCGCGGACGGCAACGCGCCGGGCGCCGAGGAGGTGCAGCGCTCCATCGAAAACCGGCTGTCGCAGGTGTACGGCTCGCGAACCAACATCATCACGCTCGTCACCCGGCTGCGGCTCTACCCGCTGCTCCAGGGCAAGACCTCCGAGACCAAGCTGGCCGAGCTCTTCTGGGGCAGCCTCGACCGCAGCGTGCAGGCCGACACCGTCCAGATCGGGTTCAAGTACGGCGACCCCGAGGACGCGCAGCGGGTGGTCCAGGGCCTCATCGACCTCTTCGTCAACGCGCGTCGCAACACCGCCGTCGAGCGGGCGCGCGAGTCGCTCGGCACCGTCGACGCGCAGCTGCACCAGCTCGAAGGCTCGCTCGCCGAGCGGCAGGAGTCGCTCGACCAGTTCGTGTTGGCCAACCAGGCGATGGTCGAGGAGGTGCGGGCCCGCCGCGGCGGCCCGACGCGCATCCAGATCGGCCCCAACGGCCCGGCGGCGGCCCGGCCCGCGGAGGTCGACAACCGATCGTCGCTGCGCACCCGCCGGCTGCAGACCCGCATCGCGCAGCTCAACGCCAGCGTCGAGGCGCTGCGCAACCCCTCGCAGCCCAGCGCCCCGGCGGCCGACGAGCCCCCGGAGCTCACGGCCATGCGCGAGCGGGTGCGCGCCAAGCAGGCCGAGGTCGAGGCCATCCGGGCGCGCGGGCTCATGCTCGACCACCCGACCCGCGCCGCGGCCGAGCGGGAGCTTCAGGGGATGCAGTCGCAGCTCAGCGCCGCCATCGCCCGGCAGCGCGGCGCCCAGCAGAGCGCGCAGAACCTCTCGCAAGCCGAGCGAGAGCAGCGCATCGAGTCGATCAACCGGGAGATCCAGCAGGCGCGCGCCGAGCTCGCGGAGAGCCAGCGCTCGGACAACGCCGCCCCGGGCACCGCCCCGCAGCGCAACCCCGCCCCGGCCCCGGGCGCGATCAACCCGCTCACCCGCAACAACATCGTCGCGGTCGAGGCCGAGTTCGACCGGCTCACCACCGATGTCACCACCACCCGCGCCAGCTACCAGGACCTCCTGCGCCGCAAGTTCGACCGCCAGGGCGACATGCGCCGCGCCGAGCTGAGCGGCGGCGAGCAGATCCGCATCCTCGACGCGCCCTCGCGGCCCATCGAGCCCGAGCCCCCGGGGCGCACCAAGATGGCGATGATCGTCTCGGTGCTCGCGATGATGTTCGCCCTGGGCACCGCGCTCATCTCGGGCTTCATCGACACCCGCATCTACGACCAGGACGACCTGCGCCGCTGGGGCGAGCTCGCCGAGCTGCCCTTCATCCCCGATCTGCACTTCGACGGCGCGGGCTCCACTGCCCGCTCCGTCGCGCCGCCCGCCCCTCCCTCCGCCTGAGCGGCCGCTCCCGCACCGCGCGGGATTGCCACCGACCCCGCTGGTCATGATACATCGCGTGCCATGCGTGCAGCGCGCTCGATGCTCCTTGTCAGCCTCCTCTCCTTCCCGGCGTGCCGCTCCGCCCTCACCGGCCCTTGGCCGCCCGTCGAATCGGGCGTCCAGGAGTATCGCGTGGGCTCCGGAGACATCATCCGCATCGCCGTCTTCGGCAACGCAGAGCTCGCGTCGCGCGTGACGGTGCGTCCCGACGGTCGCATCACCGTGCCGCTGCTCAACGAGGTCACCGTCGCCGGCAAGACCATCAACGACATCACCCGCGAGATCACCGAGGCATACCGCCGCTTCGTGCAAGACGCGCGGGTCTCCGTCGTCGTCGAGGAGGTGCACAGCTACCGGGTGTTCGTGACGGGCAAGGTCATCCGCCCGGGCGACTTCGAGTCCCGCATGCCGGTCACCGTGGTGCAGGCGCTCGCCCTCGCGGGCGGCGGCGCCCGCGGCGCCAACCTCGATCGCATCGTCGTGCTGCGCCGCGCCACAAACGGCCGCGAGGAGCGCTACGAGGTGTCCATCAACGACATCCTCGAAGGCCAGATGCAGCAGAACTTCACCCTGCGCTCGGGCGACACCGTCGTCGTCCCCTGAAGCGCTTCCGGGCCGCAGACATGGGAGGAGAGACGCTCTCCCCCCTCCCCGGCCCCTTTGCTCAGCCCCCCCCACTCGATCGTCAGTGATGCGCGCCGCCGTGCCCGTGCACGTGGCCGTGGGCGAGCTCCTCCTCGGAGGCCGCGCGCACGGTCTGGATGCTCACGTCGAAGTGGAGTTCCTGCCCCGCGAGGGGGTGGTTCGCGTCGAGGCTGACCTGGTCGCCCTCGATCGCGATCACCCGCAGGTGCAGCGGCTCGCCGCCCGGACCGACGCCCTGGAGTTCGAGGCCCACGCTGGGCTCCGGGCTCTTCGGCAGCCGACCGCGCGCGACCTTCATCACGAGCTCTTCGCGCCACTCGCCGTACCCGTCCTCGGGCTTCACCGTGACCTTCAGGTTGGCCCCGGCCGTCTTCCCCTGGAGGGCCACCTCGAGGCCCGCCACGATGTTGCCGTGCCCGTGCAGGTAGACCATCGGCGAGCCCCCCTGCGAGCTGTCAATCACCGCCCCGGCGCCGTCGCGGAGCGTGTAGTCGAAGGCCACCACCGAACCATTCGCAATCGTCGTCATCGTCAGCTCATCTCCTCGGTGCTTGCGCCGGCACGCATCACCCGCGGCCGGGCGCAAGTTTCCGCGCAACCTGCCACCAAAGCCCCCGCGGCGTCGATGGCAACCTGACCCCAATTCCCCGACGAATCCTTGTGGGGACAATGTAGGTGTAGTTCCCTGGGGACACGAAGCATCACGGTCGCGGTGACGCCCGGCAACCCTGTTGGAGGGGGCGCTCGAGGGTGGCCCGTTCCGTGCGCTCTTCGCGAGCGGTGTTCTCATGGACTTGATCCCTTCTCAGGGTCTGCGCAGCGTGGTGGTGCTCATGGTGGTGGCTTCGGCGTCGTTCAGCGCGCACGGCGTCGCGCGCGGGCAAAACCGCCCTGCGCCCGACGCCCCGGCGCCCTCCCCGACGCCCGCGCGGGGGACGCCGCGGGTGGTCCCGACGGCGCCGCCGACGCCGCGCTGCCCGGATGGAATGGCCCTCGCCGAGGGGGACTACTGCACCAACGTCGACCAGCGCTGCCTCCGATGGCTCGACCCGGAGACCCAGATGCGCTGCGCGGAGTTCGCCCCGTCGCGCTGCACCGGCCGTCGCCGCCCGCTGTCGGTGTGCATCGACCGCTTCGAGTACCCCAACCAGCCGGGCGTACGTCCGCAGGTGATGGTGAGCTGGCACGAGGCCCGGCGCGCGTGCGAGGCGCAGCACAAGCGCCTCTGCACGCAGTCCGAGTGGACCTTCGCGTGCGAGGGCCCGGGCATGAACCCGTACCCCACCGGGCTGCGCCGTGACCCCGACGTGTGCCGGATCGACCACCAGACCATCCGGCCCAACCGCCCGCGCCTGAGCAACCCGATGACCACCGCCGACGAGAGCGCCCGGCTCTACGAGGCCGTCCCCTCGGGGACCATGAACCGCTGCGTCTCGTGGTCCGGCGTCCACGACATGACCGGCAACGCCGACGAGTGGACGATCAACGAGTCGGGGCGGCCGTTTCAGTCCGCCCTCAAGGGCGGCTGGTGGGGTCACATCCGCGCGCGCTGCCGCCCGTCGACCATCTCCCACAACGAGGGCTTCGTGTACTACCAGATCGGGTTCCGGTGCTGCGCCGACCCGACCGCCCCGGCGCCCTGACCCGCCGCGCAGGCCGTTGCGGGCCGCGACAGCGTTGTCAGTATTCGCCCCGGCCCGCGATGCGGATGCGCGCCGCGGACTGCCGCTCGTCCCAGGGGTCGCCCTCCCGCCAGGCGACCTCGCCGCTCGTGCCCCAGCCCACCTCGCGCACGGTCGGGCCGTCGACGTTCATCCAGAGCAGGCCCCCGTCCGAGCGCGTCGCCTGGTCGAGGCAGGCCACCCGGGTGGTCGCGCCGTTGTCCCAGTAGAGCGTCGCCGCGTGCGGCACGTGGATGTGCCCGCAGAGCACCCACGGCGGCCGCAGCCGGGTGACCAGCAGGGCCGCGTAGGGGTTGCCGACCTGCGGCCAGTGCGCCCGGCGGATGCCCCGCGCGCCCACCACCGCGACGGCGCTCTCGGTCCCGGCGATGCCCCGCGGCCACTCGTGCAGCAAGAGCAGGTCGGCGCCCGCGATGGCGCAGGCCACGTCGACGTCGTCCTTGCGGAAGTACCCGGCCTGCTTGTTGGTCTCGGCGTTACAGGCCGGCACCCGCGGGCGCAGGTAGCGGGTCGGCGCGTAGATGCCCGACAGGTACCCCACCCGCACGCCCTCGATGACCTGCGACCCGGCGCGGCCGAGGTAGGTCACCTTCGGGGCCAGCTCGCCCCCGTCGGGCATGAGGTCTAGCTCCTCGAAGCTCTCGTTGTTGCCGCCCACGAAGTAGAAGGGCCGGGACATCTCCCGCTCGCCCGTCGCGTAGGCCGCGAACTCCGCCGGCATGCTGCGCTTGGTGGCCTTGCGCCGGTGGTCGTCGGGGGTCGCGAAGGTCTCGACGTCACCGACGCACAGCACCGCCGCCACGCGTTCGCCACGCGACTGTTCCAGCGCGTCGATCCACTCTTCGACGCGGAAGAACCTTCCGTGCACATCTCCAACCGCCGCCACGAGCATCGCGCGTTGACCGCAGCGTAGCGCACTCGGGCGCCCTTCGGGTGCCTGACAAACTATGTCCAGGGTGTCGGTGGTGAGCGGCTGGAGCTCTGGGAGCGAGGCGTCCGGTGCGGGTCGGATGCCTCATGGGAGAGGGCGTTCAGCGGTAGCGGGCGAGGGTCTCGACGAAGCGCTTCTCGGCGACCTCGAGCCAGGCCGCGGGGGCCTCGGCCAGGGTGGCCGCGACGGCCTCGCCCCAGCGCTCGAGCAGCGTGGCGTTGGGCACCTCGTGGGCGCTGCGCATCGGGAGCCCGACGGCCGCGACGATGTCCTGGGCCCGCTCGGCCTCGAGCAGCGCGAGCCCGGCGCGCAGGGCGGCCCGCACGCGCTCGGCCTCGATCTCCGAGAACACAGGGTCGGCCGGGGTGCGGTGCAGCTCGAAGTAGCGCCGGAGCAGCAGGCCCGCGCCGTAGGTGCGGTAGACGTTGTTGACGGCGTCGACGGCCCGGCCGCCGGGGACGAAGCGCTCGAAGACCCAGCGCACGCCCTGGGTGACGTTGCCCCGGATGGTGGCCGTCTCCTCGATGTCGACGAGGATGCGCCGGGCGCCGTGGGTGAGCACCACCCCGTAGCTGCGGGCCAGGCGGTCGACCATGGCCGCGCGGAGGGTGCGCACCACCGGGATGTCGATCAGCGGGGGCAGTCCGAGCCGTGCGACCCCCGCGAGGAGGCCATACATCGCCAGCACGGAGTCGCTCTGTGCGCGTTCGCTCATGGGCCGAACCGTACCCGACCACCCTGGAAGCCGCGAGCGGGGACCGCTACCGTGCGCCCCCATGAGCCTGCCGCCCGGACCGACCGCGCCGACCCCGTGGATCCTGATGCGCTGGATGCGCGACCCGGTGAGGCTGCTCGACGAGTGCCGCGCGCGCTACGGCGAGACCTTCACCATCCGCCTCGGGGCCATGCCACCGCTGGTGATCCTCTCCAACCCGGAGCACGTGCGGGAGGTCTTCGCGAGCGCCGGGGACGACATGCACGGGGGCAAGATCGCCGAGGCCCTGCGGCCCTTCCTGGGCGAGCGATCGGTGATCGTGCTCGACGGCGCGGAGCACAAGACGATGCGCCGGCTGGTGATGCCGCCCTTCCACGGCGAGCGGATGCACGCCTACGGGCGCGAGATGGTCGAGCTCACGCACGCCTCCATCGACCAGTGGCCCGTCGGGCGGGAGTTTCCCATCCACGAGCCGCTCCAGGGGATCACCCTCGACGTCATCCTGCGCACGGTGTTCGGCATGGACGACGCGGGCGAGCGGGCGGTGTTGGGGACCCGGCTCACCCGGCTCACCCACCTCGCGTCATGGCCGCCGCTGCTTCTCCCACAGATGCAGCGCGACCTCGGGCCGTGGAGCCCGTGGGGGCGCTTCGTGCGCGAGTCGGGCACGGCGGACGCAAACCTCCTCGGCGCCATCGCCCGGCGCCGACGCGAGGGCGGCGACGGGCGCACGGACATCTTGTCGATGCTCCTCGGGGTGCGCGACGAGGAAGGCCGCGGCCTCGACGACCGGGACCTCCGCGACCAGCTGGTCACCCTCCTCGTCGCGGGCCACGAGACCACCGCCACCGCCCTCGCCTGGACCCTCCGCTGGGTGCTCGCCCTCCCGGACGTGCGCGACCGGCTTCTGGCGGAGCTCCACGCCGCGCAGCGCTCCGAGGCCCTCACCCCCGAGCGCATCGCGAAGCTCGAGTACCTCGACGGCACCGTGCGCGAGGCCCTGCGGCTACAGCCCGTGATCCCCCTGGTGGGCCGCGTGCTGCAACAGCCCATGCGCTTCGCGGGCTACGACCTCCCGGCGGGCGTCGCCCTCGCCCCCTCGGTGCACCTCGTCCACCAGAACACCGCCGTGTACTCGCACCCCGCGCGCTTCGACCCGACCCGCTTCATCGGGCGGCAGTACAAGGCCCACGAGTGGATCCCCTTCGGCGGGGGCATCCGTAAGTGCATCGGGATGGCCTTTGCCATCTACGAGATGAAGATGGTCCTCGCGACGGTGCTCTCCCGGGCGTGGCTGCGCTCGGCGCCGGGCTACACCCCCCGCGCCGTGCGCCGGAGCATCACCCTCACCCCCTCCCGGGGCATGCCCGTCATCGTCGACGCGGTGCTCCCCCGCGGCGCGATCGTCCCCGCCGCCGCCTGAGACCCCTACCGTGCGCCCCGCCCTCGCCTTGCTCGTCGCCGCCGCCCTCGGCGCCGGGGCTTGCCGTCGCCCCCGCCGGGCGCCCCCTCCCCCGGTCGCCGCCGACGTGCCAGCCGACGAGGGACCCGCCCCGGTGGCGCTCGACACGCCGCCGCCCGCGCTGCCGCCGCGGATGTTCCGCTTCGACCCGCGGCACACGGGCCGGAGCGGCTACCGGCTCCCGCGCGACCCGGTGATCACCGCGCGCTTCGCCACCCGCGGGCGCATCACCTCGCAGCCAGTGCTGGGCGCGCGCGACACGGTGGTGGTCACCTCCCACGACGGCGCGGTGTACGGCCTCGCCCGCGACGGCTCGCTGCGCTGGCAGGTGAACACCGGCGACCGGGTGTACACCACCCCCCTCGTGCGGGCCGACGGGACCATGGTGCTCGGCACCGACGCCGACCGCCTGGTGGTGCTCGGGCCCGACGGTTCGCTCCGCCTCGCGCTGGGCACCGACGACGACGCGGACACCTCCCCCGCGGCGGCGGGCGACGGGTCGCTGCGCTTCGGCGCGGGGCGCTCGCTCTACGCGACGGAGGGCGACCTCACGGTGCGCTGGCGGCTGCAACTCGGGGCCAAGGTGTACTCCTCGCCCGCGGTCACCGACGACGGCGTCGCGGTGGTGGGCGCCCAGGACGACCGGGTGCGCGCGGTCGACCCCGACGGCGGCGTTCGCTGGACGGTGGTGACCCGCGACGACGTCGACGCCCCGCCGGCCATCGGCGACGACGGCACGGTGTACGTCGGCGGCGACGACGGGGCGCTGCGGGCCATCTCGCGCGACGGGGTCGTGCGCTGGCAGCAGGCGCTGGGCGGACATGTGCGCGCGGGCGCGGCGCTGGGCCTCGACGGCGCGCTGGTGGTGGGCACCTACGGGCCGCGCGCGCGGGTGGTGGCGCTCGACCGGGAGACCGGGGCGCTGCGCTGGGAGCGGCCGGTGCCGGGGCCGCCGACGCGGGACTACGGCGTGGCGTCGAGCGCGCTCGTGGACGTCGACGGGTCGTACGCCGTGGGGGTGCCCGACGACGCGCTCTGGCTGCTGGCCCGCGACGGTCGGCTCCTCGCGCGGATCGCGCTGCCCGGGGACGTCGACGGGAGCCCGGCGCTGATCGACGACGGCGTTCTCGTGGTGGGCTGCGACGACGGCGTGGTGTACTTCATTGGTGATCGCTCCGCGGATGGCGGGGCGCGGTGATTCAACGTCAGCTGAGGGGTTGAAGGCGATGAGCGACACGGCGGTCGAGCGACACTGGAATCGCACCCGGGGCAGCGCGCCCAACGTCCTGGCGATGGTGCTGGCGGGCGGCGAGGGCAAGCGGCTCTCTCCCCTGACGCTGGAGCGCGCGAAGCCCGCGGTGCCCTTCGGCGGGCGCTACCGGATCATCGACGTGGTGCTCTCCAACCTGGTCAACTCGCACATCAGCAAGATCAAGGTGCTGACGCAGTACAAGTCGGCGTCGCTGGAGGAGCACATCGCGCGGGCGTGGCGCCTCTCGCCCATCCTCGACGGCTTCATCGAGACCATCCCCGCGCAGCAGCGCACGGGGCTGTCGTGGTTCAAGGGCAGCGCCGACGCCGTGTGGCAGTGCTTCCACGCGATCGAAGACGCCAACCCCGACTACGTGCTGATCTTCGGCGGCGACCACATCTACAAGATGGACGTCCGGCTGATGCTCGATCGGCACTTCGACACCGACGCCGACCTCACGGTGGCGGGCATCCCGGTGCCCATCGCCGAGGCGAGCGCGTTCGGGGTGCTCCAGGTCGACGAGACCGGGCGGGTGATCGACTTCGTGGAGAAGTCCCCCAATCCCCCGGAGATCCCGGGGCGCCCGGGGTGGGCGCTGGCGTCGATGGGCAACTACATCTTCAACACGAAGGTGCTGGCCGACGAGCTGCGGCGCGACGCCATGGAGGAGGACAGCGCGCACGACTTCGGCAAGAGCATCCTGCCGGCGATGGTGCAGTCCGGCCGCAAGGTGATGCTCTTCGACTTCGGCACCAACGAGATCCCCGGCGAGGGCCTGGTCACGTACTGGCGCGACATCGGCACCATCGCGGCCTACTTCGAGGCGCACATGGACCTCGTGGAGATCAAGCCGGAGTTCAACCTCTACAACCGGCTGTGGCCCATCCGCACGGGGATGAGCTTCGACCCGCCGGCGAAGTTCGTGTTCAGCGACCAGACCAACGCGCGCGTCGGCAGCGCCACCGACTCGCTCGTGAGCGACGGGTGCATCATCTCGGGCGGGGCGATTCACCGCGCGGTGCTCTCGGCGGGCGTGCGGGTGAACTCCTTCGCGCACGTCGAGCAGTGCGTGCTGCTCGAGCGCGTGCAGGTGGGCCGCTACGCGCGGCTGCGCCGGGTCATCGTCGACAAGGACGTGGAGATCCCGCAGGGGATGCAGATCGGCTTCGACCTCGAGGAGGACCGCAAGCGCTTCACCGTGACCGACGACGGCATGGTGGTGATCCCCAAGCGGGCGCGGCTCAAGGGCTGAGAGGTCTCAACCCGCTCACGCCACCAGCCGTCGGCCGCGCCCTCCGAGGGGAGCTCCAGCCCACGCCGTCAGCTATCGTCCCTGCTCCTTCGCTGTGGACTCGGTCGCACCCCCGATGGCTCGCTCATCGTCGGTGATCGCCGCGGCGTCCGAGACGCGCAAGCCCGTCGCGGTGGCGCCTGCACCACGGGCGGCATCGATCTGCGCGGCGAGCGCGGCGGGGTCGTTGGCGGGGAACAGCAGGCGCTTCGTGGCGCCCGCGTCGGTCCAGGAGAGCAGCACCGAGCCGCGGTCGGCGAAGAGGGCCCAACCCGCACCCGTAGCGACGGTGGGTCCGCCGGTGACGGACTTCGCCTCGCAGGCGGTGATCGCGGCGACGCGGATGCGGTGGTCGGAGAGGCCCCACCGGACGATCACCTCGTCGCGGGTGACGGCGGTGCGCACCACCATGCGGGTGAGCAGCGTGTACACCGCCCCAAGGAAGGCCCCGAAGGGGAGGATGGCGGCGAGGCGTGGCGCGGCCGGGTCGGCCCCCGAGGCGACCGCGATCGCGGCGAGCAGCGCGATGAGCCCGCCCGGGATCATCAGCGCCGCCGCCGTGCGGGCGACGTGCTTGTCGCGGTGCTGCGCGCGGGCGTCGTCGACCATGGCGCGCTCCTGCGCGTCGGTGGCGGTGGTGCGGGTGCCGGTGTCGCTCATGGCTCGCGATGGGATCGTCGATGGGGGCATCGGGTCAAGCGGGTGGGGCGATGCCGGGACCGTTGGCGGGGTCGCGCCGCGTGACGGGGCCCGACGGGGTCGGCTGCGCCAGCGCCGACGCGTCACGGGCGTCGCGCATCCTCCTGCAACGAGTGCCACGACCACGATCGCGCGCATGTCGATCACCAGCCCCTCCCCCCGCGTGTGTCAGGCGACCTGCACCACCAGCTTGCCGAAGTTCTTTCCTTCGAGCATCCCGATGAGGGCCTCGGGCGCCCGCTCCAGGCCCGACACGACGTCCTCGCGGTACTTCACCTTCCCCTCCGCGACCCACGGGGTCATCGCCCGGAGAAACTCCGGCAGCCGCGGCCCGTAGTCGTCGAAGATGATGAAGCCCTGCATCCGCAGGCGCTTCGTGAGCACGGCGCCCAGGACGAGCGGGCTCCGGTCGGGCCCCTCGGGGAGCCGATCGGCGTTGTAGCTCGCCACCAGCCCGCACACCGGAACCCGCGCGCGGGCGTTGAGCAGCGGCAGCACGGCGTCGAAGACCGCGCCGCCGACGTTCTCGAAGTACACGTCGATGCCCTTCGGGCAGGCTGTCGCCAGCGCCGCGGCGAGGCCGGGCGCGCGGTGGTCGATGCACGCGTCGAAGCCGAGCTCCTCGACGGCGTAGCGGCACTTCTCCGCGCCGCCCGCGACCCCCACCACGCGGCACCCCTGGAGTCGCGCGACCTGCCCCACGACGGACCCCACGGCGCCCGTCGCCGCCGCCACCACCACGGTCTCCCCGGCCTTCGGCTGGCCGATGTCGAGCAGGCCCATGTACGCCGTGAACCCCGGCATCCCGAGCACGCCGAGCGCGAGCGAGGGTCGCGGCATCGCGGGGTCGAGCGCCCGCAGCCCCGCGCCGTCGGAGACCGCGTAGTCCTGCCAGCCGGGATGGGCCACGACGAGGTCGCCGTCCTTGTAGCGGGGATGGCGCGAGGCCTCCACGCGGCAGACCGCGCCGCCGACCATCACCGCGCCAAGCGCGACCGGGGCGGCGTACGAGCGGGCGTCGTTCATCCGGCCGCGCATGTAGGGGTCGAGCGACAGCCAGAGCGTGCGAAGGCGCAGCTCGCCGTCGCCCGGCGTGGGCACCGGGGAATCCTCCATGCGGAAATTCTCGGTCGTGGGCGCGCCGCGGGGGCGCGTAGCAAGGACGATGCGGCGGTTGCGATCGGGGCTCTGGGGCATCGGCGTGTCTCCTGGTTGGGTCTGTCGGGCCCCCGCGTTGTCGGGCCGCGGTGGGCGTATCACCAGCGCCCTACTGCCCTCGTCTGCGTTCGCAACGGCGGAGTGGTCGGGTGCGGCCCTCCGCGTCGCTCGGGGCTTGGCGCGCGGGGAGGACGTGGACGGACCCGCCCTCACACCCGCCGCGCCACCAGCCTGAACAGCGGCGCCACGCTCACCCGCGCCGCGCCCCACCACCGCGCCACCCGCCGCAGGCCCCGCAGCCCCGGCGCCCGCGCGTCCCACCAGCGCTCGGCGTCGTCGCGCGCGCTGTCGATCACCCGGAGCCCGTCGGCCGCGAGCCAGCGCTCCACCACCCCGCCCACCGGCAGCACCCCTACGTCGTAGCGGGGAAAGCCCCTCGCCTGCGTCACGTACCACTCGCCCAGCCAGTGGGGCAGCACGCTCACGCCCGCGAGCTGGTAGTGCGGGTCGCTGAGCGCCAGCGCCGGCGAGAGCCGGTTGGGCCCGAAGAGGTACAGCGTCCCGCCGGGCCGCAGCACCCGCGCGATCTCGCGCACCGCCGCGCGCGCGTCCGCCACGTGCTCGATGACGTCGACGAAGGTCACCGCGTCGAAGCTCGCGTCACCGAAGGGCATCGCCTCCGCCACGGCGACCCGGAAGGCCGGCGCCACGCCGTGCCCGCGCGCCCGGATGCGCGCGCCCTCGACCAGCTTCTCCTCGACGTCGACCCCCGTCACGTCCGCCCCGCGACGCGCCATCGCGATGGCGAGCGCGCCGGTCTGGCAGCCCACGTCGAGCACCCGCCGCCCGCGCAGCGCCACGAAGCGCTCGACCTCCGCGGCGATGCCCTCGTTGCGCACGATCTGCGCCCGCTCCAGCGCCGCCCAGCGCTCGCGCTGCGGATCCGCCGGGTCCAGGAGCTCCCGCGCCCAGTACCGCAGGAATTCCTCGTCCGGCCCGTCGCCGACCCGACCCTCAGCGTCATTGCCGCGCATGCGGGCGGTACGGTACACGGTCGACCCCGTGGCGACGACCGCAGCCTGGGCCTCCCTCGCGCTCCTCCTCTACCTGCTCCCGCACGGGGTGTTCGCGCTCGCGATGCAGCGCTGGCGCCCGGCCGGCCCGTGGGCGCGCAGCCTCGACGTGGCCTCCGCGGTCGCCCTCGACGCGCTCTTCGCCGTAGCGCTCTCGTGGCTCATCCCCTTCGACCGCGCGGTGCTCGCCGTCCGGGCCCTGTCCCTCCTCGCGCTGCCGCTGGTGTTCGTCCGCGCGCCGCGCCCGCAGCCGCGGCCGCACCCCGCCGCCGTCGTCGCCCTCCTCGCGCTCGCCGCCGGGGTCGTCACGCTGCACATCCCCCTCTCCTGGCGCCTGGTCATGTGGGACCGCGACTGGCACATCGCCATCGCCTCCGCGATCCGCACCTCGCGCCTCCCCTTCGACAACGTCTTCCTCCCCTCGACGCAGCTCCGCTACCACTACCTCGGCGACGCGCAGGCCGCGATGCTCCAGGTGCTGTCCTTCCAGCGCCTGCACCCCGCGGTGACCTTCTCGCTCGCGCACGACCTCTTCCTCTTCGGCGCCTCCGCGCTGCTGGTGGTGGCGGCCGCCTGCGCGGGCCTCCGCCCCTACGGCCTCGGCGACCCGCGCGCGTCCCTGCGCAGCGTGCTCGCGTGGCCCATGGCGCTCGCGCTCCCGCTGCCGCTGCTCTTCGCGAGCCCCTTCACGCTGCTCAACGTCCCCGCCGCGGAGCGCTTCACCACCCTCGACTCGGCGCGCCTCTGCGGCCACTCCTTCCTGGGGTTCACCACGCTCGGGTACCGTCCGCACGTCGTGATGGCGACCTTCTTCCTCGTCGCCGTGGCCTCCGCGGTGCTGCTGCGCGCGCGCCCCGACGCCGACGACCGCGACGCCCCGCGCAGCGCCCTCGCCACGATCGCCTCCGCCGCCGCGCTCGCGCTCCTCGACGAGGCCTCGCTCGCGCTCGTCGCGGGCGCCCTCGGCGTCACCTGGCTGCTCGTCCCGCGCGCGGTGCACCCCAGCCGCTGGCGCGGCGCGCTGGTCGTCGCCGCCGTCGCCGCGGCGCTCCCGCTGGTGAGCCGCGCGCTCGCCGGATCGCTCTCCCCGGGCGGGCCCGCCTCCGTGGTGGAGGTCATCCCCGCGCGGCACATCGCGCTCTTCGAGGGCGTCGTCCCCTACACCGACCGCGCGCGCTTCCTGGAGGTCGCGAGGCACGACTGGTTCCCCTTCTACGCGACGGTGCTGTGCCTCGCGCTCACGGCGGTCTGGACCCGCCGGCGCGACGCCGTCGCCGCCTTCGTCTTCGTGACCGCGGTGACCGTCGCGGGCCTGGTGGCGTCGCTCAAGGTGGAGGTCAACCACGATGCTACCGAGGGCCACCGCTTCCTCACCGCGGCGCTGGTGCTCACCGCCGCGGTCGGGGCCTTCGTCGTGGGCTCCGCGCGCGGCGCCTTCCTTCCGCGCGCGGCCCTCGCGGCGGCCCTCGCGCTGAGCGGGCTCTCCGGGTGGGCCTGGTGCCAGAGCTTCCTGCGCCAGCGCTTCCAGCCGGGGACGATCCCGCGCGAGCGCGCGTGGGCCGGCGTCGCCGACCCCTTCCGTATGAACTGCGACGTCAACCTCGGCGCACCCCGCCGGGCGCGGCCGCCCGTGGAGTACGTCGAGGCCTCGATCGCGGTGCGCTACACGGGCTGCGAGCGCGTTCGCCTCCCGGGCCGGCCGTCGTCGTGGAGCCTGACCGTGGTGGGCCCGACCTTCGGGGGCGAGGCGCGCGAGCAGCTCTCCGCCGCGCCCGAGGCCGACCAGCCGGGCGCCGTGGTGTGCGCGAGCGACCCGGCCGCGAGGGAGCAAGTGTGCGCCTGGGCGCTGCGAACGTTGCGCTGCGAGGCGCTCGGGGATGGGGTGCTGAAGCGGTGCCAGCTCCCGCCCGAGCGGCGGGCGGCCTTCTACCAGGAGCTGTGACGGCGGATCAGGGCGCGCAGGTGCTGCCGTTGGGGCTGAACCCTCGCGGCTGGCAGAACTCCGGGTGCGCCGTCGAGCAGTAGCGGCAGTCGACCGGGAAGTCCTGGCCGAGGTTGCACGACGCCGGGCCGATGAGCGGCATGCCGTTGTTGCAGTCGCGACCGATGCCCGTGGTCATGGTCGCGGGCGCGTCGGCGTCCACCGGGAAGGTGATGAGGCAGCCGCAGCAGACCGTGACCGGGAAGTAGAACGGCGACGACTCGACGTCGTTGCCGCCCAGCGACGCGCCGAAGGCGGTGAGCTTCACGAGGATGGTGCGGCTGGCCGACACGACCCGGTAGACGGGACAGCTCTCGTTCACGCCGGTGCGGTCGATCTGACAGACCGCCCCGCGGAGCGCGTCGCCGACCTGCGGCGGGATCACCTGGATGTTCGCCCACGCATAGCCAGGCGTGGTGGCCGTGAGGGCGGCCGGCACCACGACGTTCTGGTAGACCGAGAAGGCCGGGCCGACCAGCGGGCCGTCGGGCGAGCCCTCGCGCAGCTCGACCACGAAGCCCTGGATGTTGACGGTAGAGGTCTCCGCCCGCAGCAGATCCATGCTGGCGCGGGTGACGAGCTGGTTGGCGATGAGCGGGGTCATCGTGTAGTTGTTCTTCAGCGCAACGTCGAGCGTGCCTGAAGGGATGCTCAGTGCGAACGGGTCGGGGGTGACCATGCACACCGCCCCCGCGACCAGCGGGGCCTGCACCTGCCGGATGTAGACCGACACGGTGTTGTCGACACAACCCGCCGCGGAGGTAAGCACGCCGCCGAGGACGAGCGCGCCGAAGAGGGGGCGCGATACGGTTAGCCTGTTCCACATGACGCGCATGATAGGCCAACCAGCGGGGGCTCAACGAATTTCAATCACCGCCCGCAAGCTGCGCGTCAGCTCCCGGGTTGGCACGGCGGCCACCGTCCCCTGCCCCGGACCCGAGACCAGGGCCGCGCGAAGCCCGTCATCCTCGCGCTTTTTGTCGAAGCGCAGCGCCGCGAGGGCGGTCTCCTGGTCGGCGCGAATCGCCCGCGCCAGGCCCAGGGCGTCCATCAGCCCCTCGACCCTCCGGCGGAGCTCTCCGCTCGTGACCCCCAGCGCTTCGCCAAGGCGCAGCTCGGCGCGCATCCCCGCCGCCACGCACTCGCCGTGCAGCGCGCGGAACGCCGCGCCCGCCTCCAGCGCGTGGCCCACGGTGTGGCCGAAGTTCAGCAGCGCGCGCGGCCCCGCCTCGCGCTCGTCTTCGGCCACCACGTCGATCTTCGCCTGCACCGCGCGGCGGATCATCTCGTCGATGGCCCCGCCCGGCGCGAGCCTCGCGCGGTCGCCCGAGGGGCCGAGCTCGGCGGCGTGCGCTTCCAGCCAGCCGAGCAGCGCGTCGTCGCGCACGGCTGCGATCTTCACCACCTCCGCGAGCGCGGCGCGGTGATGCCGCGGCGCCAGGGTGGCCAGGGTCGCGGGGTCGATCCACACCAGCGACGGCTGGTGAAACGCCCCCACGAGGTTCTTTCCCGCGGGCAGGTCGACCCCCG
>Ga0247843_1001442_pt1 | contig 48353 bp, 44 predicted proteins | sample LaCruzMarch2017__FD_192420 | JGI IMG/M metagenome (GOLD analysis project Ga0247843, IMG submission 192420) | Freshwater microbial communities from meromictic Lake La Cruz, Castile-La Mancha, Spain - LaCruzMarch2017_8m | ecosystem: Environmental > Aquatic > Freshwater > Lake | place: Spain...
CAGTACGTTCTTTCTCATTGGGTGGCCCTTTCTTTTTCATGTTTCGATAAGCTTGGTAACTCATTGAAAACACGAATTGGTTGAGCCACTCAACCTTCAAATTTCAACTAGGCCGTGGACATGGCCCTAAGCTCATAGGCGCCGTCGATAAAGAGTTGGTGGAAATGGACATTGACGTTGAGGCTTCCGCCGAAGCGCTGGATCAAGGTTACGGCTCCGGTTTTTGCTTTTGAAATCGGGAGGCCTGAGTTTTTTCGGTAGTGCTTTGAGATGGTGTTGTGAGTGATCTCAAGTGCCTTGGCCATGATCTTTGGTCTGACAGCAAGACATAGTCTGATTGGGAATGGGAAGCTGATGACCCATTGGCGAATGGCTTGAAGTGGCAACACTGAATCGACGAGATGTTCGGCGGTCTCGGCCATTCGGCGTCCGCCGCAGCTCGGACAGAATCCGCGGCGTTTGCAACTGAAGGGCACCAAAAGTTCGTGGCTACAGGACTCGCATTGTGCTCTCAGAAATCTGTGGGCGAGTATTCCGCACCGAAGGTACTCCTCGAACTCTTTGACGACGAAATCCGGAAGTGGGTATCCGGTGTCGTACCGGACTTGCTGTTCGAAACTGAGCCAGTTCTCTTGGATGACTTTGTAAAGGACGGTCTCTTCTGGCCGATGGCGGGAATAGGTGTAGATTTTTTCTGCTGAATTTGATTCGACCACGAGGGGGAATCGACGACAGCAAGTTATGTGCTCTAAAAGGCTCGCACTGATGATGGGTGAGGCTCTTTGATGACCAAGCCACCCAGGTGGCGATGCCGGCGGTGATTGGCTCGGTGACTCGCCTGTTAGGAGTGCTGGCAGAGGATCCCGAGGCCGGCGAGGCCGAGCTTGGCTTCATTCAGGCCCAGCCGGCAGAGATTTGGACCAGCCTTCAGGTGATCTCTTCATTGGCGGATGAGCTTTCGGCGGAATGGCTGAAAGAGCTTTTTTTAAATTCCTTTTTGCAAAAAAGACCAGAGCTGTCAGAGGTCAAGAAGTGGCAAGGGCTGATCACTCAAACTGCTGAAATCTTGCGAGCGCATTCGAGCCTGAAAGATCATCGCGAGTCCTTGTCTCGGTTTGTCGCCTATCAGTTGTCGGCAAGTCAGCTCAACTCGAGATCAAAGGGTCGTTCTGTCGACGAGCTGAATCAGCTTTTGAGCCAGGTTGAAAGAGCCTCGAGCCTTTCACCAGAAGCAACTGCCTTATTGATCGAAGATATTTCGAGTGGATCAGAGGATTTTCCAATGGAGCTTGGCTACGCGGCACAAGTTTCTGATGTCATGCGTGCAAAAGCTTTCCAAGTGCGTTCGCTCGCGTTGCGGCTGAATCTCTTTGAGTGGGCAGGTCGTTTTTGGCGTGATTTGTATCGGTCTCGGCCCAGCGAAGTACGTTTGGACAATTATTTACGATCGATCGGCGCAGTTTCAAAGTTTTTCCTCAGGGAGAGGACTCGTCTTCGTGGCTTGAAAGAAAATGTCTTAGATCATCGTCGTGTCGAGATTGCCCGTTTGGCCCTTGACGAACAGTGGGGCGATTCAGAATTCAGTCTGTTGGCAAGAGTTGCGTCCGTCGGAATCTTTAAAGAAGTTTGCACGCCGTCAGAAGCTTATCGAACCTCAAGTTCCCTTGCAGAGTGTTTGGGCATGGAAAATTTCTCGAACCAATCTGGAAAAATTTTGGCAGGTCAGTATGGTGAACGTTATGGAGAACTCGCGGAAGCTGCTCGAAAACTGTTTCAGGCACATCCAAATTCAGAGATCGCATGGTCTGATTTTGCAAACTTCTTTTTTCAAAAAAAGGGGGAGCCTGTGTGGAACAGTTGCGGATCAGGCGAGTTTGATAAACGCAAAAAGGAGCTCCTGAGTCAGATTGAAGCCTTGCGGATCGAGACCGACCTTGCACGTAAGTCCACGATCCTCGTCCAAATTCGCAGAGGTTACAAGAACTGTCAGTCTTTCTAAGCTCTTGCCGATGCTGTCTTTCTCAATTGGGCCGTGACACTTTGCCACCCGCCGTGAAGTTTTTACTCGCTTTTCACTTGTTTTGCGATTGCTACGGATTTCCTTCATAAATTCTGATAGTTTAGGACGCGAGTGTGAAGTCGAAGCCCCCAAATACGGTAATTCAGTAGTTACCGCTATACAACTGATCAAGGAGATTCAAATGAAAAAAATGATGATGGTTCTTGCGCTTGTCGGAGTGAGTTTTTCTGCAAACGCGACTCAGTTCTATTGCAAGCTCGGACTCAAAAAAGATGGAGTGCGTGAAGTTGTTGATCTTGGATTTGCTGTTGCTGATGATTCAACTGAAGCTGCAGGAATGTGGGACAATGTTCTTCAAGACTACCGCAACGACGGTTACATCACAGACTACGTTGTCTGCAAAAAGAAAAAAGCAACATTCCAATAGTTTTGTCGTTTATCAGGATCAGGTGATTCACGCCTGATCCTGTTCAATTCTTACTTTGAGCGATGTCGGTGCTTTCTTAATCTTGATATTCTGAATGCCAGTTTAAGTCTAGATGGCGTGCTTCAGATTCTTGCATCGTGAGTTTGATAAGCATCGGATCGCCCTCGTCCATTCCCTTTTTTGCTAAATGGAGGTTGACGACTTCGAACAGGGCCCGAAATTGGTCGTCATTCAACATTTCTCTGTTGCTTAAAACTGCTTTTAATTCAGCCTCAGCGGGTTCCTTTCCGTCCTTGTAGTCTGAGAATTGCGGTTCCCTGCCTTGTTCAGCCGCCTCTCGTTTTAGTTTTTCAATGCGGGCCAATCCACGGGCGAGGGGGCCTCCGTTCACAGGAAGGACAACACTAAGGACATCGTCACGGATCGTCAGCAGTTGTTCTTTCGCCCCGTTGGGAAACTTGCGCATGAGCTCTGAGGATAGGAAGAACAAAAGCCATATTGGCCGCTGGTACCTGAACGTATGGCTCGATTTCCTAGCAAGAAATACTGTTGAAATTTATGACACTCGAAATCTGAGTCCATCGAAATCAGAAACAGTAGCATCGTGATCAAAGAGAAAGAGTCTTCCTATTACCCGTCTACCGATGAGTCGTCTTCTCTAAATTCATATTATACCTTTAACCTTTAGAGTTTCTTAGAAATTAAAGAGGAGAAGTTTTTCGTCGTTCAGCCGGCATCGTTGCGCATTCTGAGTGTTGCGGGAGAGCCAATTTCGCCCGACAAAGTATTCAATTGCAAGGCAGCCGTGTCGTCACATCATTTCTGGGAGGAATCTGCAGTAAAAGTCGCTTGTGAATAGCAATCGTGATTAGTTAGTTACCTGTGTTTTGACAAAGCAATTCCCAACCCAGTATTGAGCTCAATCAATCTTGGCTTTAAAGAGCGCATTCGTTGCGCCGTCATAGACAAAGAGATCTCCGGCTTTACTGAAAAATCCACTTTCCACGAAACTGACAAAATTCTCTCCGACAGGCACTTCGGTAACCTGTCCTGTCTTTGAATCATAGATGGGAATCACTCTCAATTTTTGGACACGCTCCTCGGGCAGGAAAGCGACTCGTCCTCGAATAGGATCACCGACCATAGTTACGTTGCTGCCAATTCGATTTCCAATGCTTATCAATTTTGTTGAGCCCGTATTGAGATCAATAATAGCCACATCTGGCTGATTCGATGATGCGATCAAACGAACAGCAATTTGATTATTACCAATGTCTTCAACCTGAAAGATTTTCGAAGGAAGATCAAAAGTTCTGAAATTATCCGGCGAACTCTCTCTGGCAATGTATACGCGCTTGCCCTGGGCCACAGCAAATTGACTGCCGTTGCCGATCCAAGCAAGAGAAATATCATCTGGTGAACCAGAAAAGACCTGTTTAGCTCCGAACTCCCCATTACTTCTCAGCGTGCCAAGAATAACCTTAGTTCCAGTGCCTTGCGAGTTGGTTGCATAAAGTAGCACACGATCACCCGCATCTCTGGGAACAGCAAAATTTACAAAATCAACTCCGAAAAGAGTTTTAATATTGAGAGCTGGAACACCAACACTATTACCAACCAAAACATTTCCTTGAGATTGAAGTAATGGGATGGCCTGTCGTCCCTCTTGCCTCAATACTGTGAGAAAACTATTTATTGGAGAAATTGTCAGAAGATCCCGCATGGAGTCCGCATCAACTACGAAGACCTGCTGAAATTTCTCGATAAGAAGTTGGTTGGTTTGGCGATTGTACTGGATGCTCTGAATCCGAGTGTTCAGCTGGCTGAACTCGACGCGACTGAGGGCAGCTCTTGGAGATTCAGCGACTTTCTCAATCACTTGAATTCCTCGGAGCGCTGTGGATTGGTTGACAACTTTGGCTATGGTGCTCAACGAAGAACGATCTTCCGTTGGAACCAGCGAAAGGCTTGTTTCGCCGGGACTTCCTCGTCCATCCTTGAATCCTATTCGCAGCAAGAAATCCTTACCTGAAAGCGATTCTAGGATTTCAGTTGCGAGATTGAAAAACTCCCGAGATGAAGCGAGCAGATCGACTATGGGTTTCACATCGTAGACGCCTGTCTCACCGGTCACAATGAGTCGGCTGTCCTTGTCCCCAGCCTGCTGAATTCGAAGTTCAATTGTTGCCTTGCCTTCTGAACCTGCACGCAAATTAGAAGCCGCTTCGCGAAGAATGGCTTCCAGTGCATTCAACGACTGATTTGGAGTAACCCGGGTCCCTTCAAGACCTCGGACTTCAATTTTTCCAGCCCTCGAACTCAGTTGGAGCTGAATGGGCGCCAAGGAGATTGCGGGAGCCAGGGGCTTAACTTCCGAAGCCACTCTTGAACTCTGAGCTACCACTCGAGGGGCATTATTAAAAATAGAGACAAAGTTCTGAATAATACCTACGAGTTCAGCCTGAGAGGCAAGCTGACCTGCCGCCGTACCGATGACATAGACTTCTCTATTTCGAATCTTTCGACCTATTTTAGTTTTAGTCCTTCCACTTGTCGCGGTCGTACCTTCAATGGTTTGAATCGTAGGAGACTCATTGAAAAAGTCTGCATCAGTTCGAAACACACCGCTCGTTTGCACAGTGATATTTCGCACAAGATCGCGGACATTGGGTTCGAAGCCTGTAGTTAGAACAATCAAATCAAAATTGCCAAGATCTGCTCCGCCCTCACCGACGGCATTGATAGGCTCTGAATCCTTCCTACCCCCCAAAGAGGCATCCACGACCACATTTTCAAGTCTTCCAGGGATTCCCTTTAGAATGGCAGCAACATCCTTTGAGGAACTGCGCAAGCCCGTTCCGATTTGTGCGTACCTACTTCTGGCATCCGCGATGAATGCTTCGCAGGATTCGCGCGTCTGGCCAATCCAGCCGATTCGATTCGGAATGCCAGACTGCGCTGAGGATTGGCCGTAGGCCTTCTGGCTTGCATATCCTATTAGAAATTCAATGAGTACATTCGCAGAATCGCCTGTTCCCACAATTCCGATATTTTTATCTTTGAACAAAGCCATGGGATCATTGGATTGGGCGATGATTCTTACAAGGTCTTCAAATGCAACCACTTTAGGAAGTGGCTTTCCGCGGCCTCGCTTAAACCTTACAAGTTCAGGCTGCCTTTGCAATGTCTCTGCAAGTTTTTCTGGATACTTCGGAGTTCCTAGACCGGTTGAGATCAAGATTGCCTGTGAGTTGATGGTGATTTCGCTTCCTTGTGTATTTACAGTGAGCTGCTCTCGAAACTTTGGATCTCCGGCGTCCCCGATTGTTTGAGCAGAAGTATTGAAGAGGACCTGAACGCCTGGATTTTGCCGAACCAAAGCATAGAGTCCTGCAACTAAGGGTGAGCCCAAATCATTTGATGTTGGATATTTTACTCCTGTGAGGTCAGAAACTTGAATGGGCAGATTGGGAAGCTCATTGATGTTGCCTTCACCTGGCAGAGGCTTGGTCCCTTCGCCGGAAGCCCGATTGGAGCTATTGATATTGAAAGTGTCTTTCGCATTACGAAAAGTGGCTCCCGCAGTGTCCCCTTCTTCCACAATTAAAATTTTCAGGTTGGGATCAGTGGCAATTAGCGCTTGGGCAGAGATTATGCCATGAACTCCCGCGCCCACAATGACAACGTCAAACTTCGTGGCTTCAGAAGACTCCAGCAGATTCCGACGCAAAAGATCGCTTCGCATTCTCAGCTGAGACTCAAAGCTCAAGATCATGGGCTCGCGGTAAACTGGATTTTTCAAATAAGGAAGATACAATTTGCGAAACTCTTCCATTTTCCGAGTCATTCTGACTGGAACTTCTTTTCCGGTGGCCGCATTCGTTATCATGACATCCACCATGGCCGCAGAATCGTGCTTGAGGCGCGCAAGGTAAGCATCAGCAGGTTCGCCTGGCTCCTTAGACTCAAAGACCAGCTTGCAGCTCAGCTCGGAAGCTATAGAGCGTAGCTGCTGTTGACTAGCCGATCCACCAAAGAGTTGAGGAGCTACGAGAGCGCTCAAAAGAAAGAGTAAATATGCAGAAAACGAAAGTCGTAGCGATGTCTTTCCACCAGAGCTTGAAAGTTTTCTATGTGACCTAATGGAGGTTTCCGCGTCTTGGAGATTCAGCTGAAGATTGAAGCTTGATTGCTTCGCATTAGGTTCTTGGGAATTAGATTTTTTAGTTTCATTGGAATTATTGGAATCGAAGTCGGCCATGAACTCACCCTCACTTTAGATCCATCTGGATACACCTCCAGTTGTTTGCAGCTTCCATTCCAGGCGTGAAACAGTATCAATTGAGTTAGGACCGGAGCCACTGATCAGATCCATGATGTCTGTCTAAAGATATGACATGGCGACCGGTCCTGATTTCTTGACTCCAGCTAGGGTGTGTCCTCATTTGATCGGCTGGTTAGTTTTTTAAGACAGCTTCCTCAGCTGCGCCCTTTGGTAAGCACCAAAGATCCCGGTGTAAAGACAACAGATCAAAGGGTCTTTGCCCACGCCAAGGGCATCATCCCCGTCTCTACCCAGAAGATCTTTTTCGATTTCAGTCGAAAAGCTGCAGTCATTGATTCTCAGATAGAGGGAGGTCAGACCCTCACCTTTTTCCAGAGCGCAATAAAGTTTGTAGCTCGAAATTTCTGTCAGCCATGACAACTGCTGGCCCGGCACATCCGCTATAAGCTTGATGTGATTTTGCTGGATCAAATAATTATAAGTCGTCGCTGATCCATTCGCCAAATACAGCACAAGCCTCCAGAACCGGGGCTGCGAAAAGTAAGAGTAATCTTCGCGTTCGATGGAAAGATACCTCGCCGGAAGCTCCAACCGGCAATAGTCATCAATCCGTTTTGATTCTGCGGAACTGAGTTCAGGAAAATGCCGAGCGATTTCCTGAACTCTGGGTGCCTTCAGATTTTCGGTGAAACTATAGTCGACATTTTGATTTCCTAGGGGCTCAAGCCAAGGTATGGGCTCCGCACGCGCTGCCGTGAGCTCGCTGTTCTGGTTTTGCAGAATCACTGATTCGGAGGGGTTCAAACGCAAGATTTTGCATTTCGGAAAATCTGATTCGATTTCATTTTGAAACTGCGCATAGGAAATCGGAAAAAATGTTTGGTTGTACCAGGACCAATCTTCCAAACGAAACTGACAGGAACTGGGCACAACAAATTTCGGATTCAAAAGCTTAAGCTGATCAAGCCACTCCGGAGGCAAGCTTCGGCTTGCCGGACTGGCGCGTGTGGGAGCAAGAACTTCAAGCTCCCTCATCGTTTGAAAGGGCCATAGAACCAAATCCCAAGGGGCCTTGGCCGCTAAAATTTCTAGGACTTCAGAATCAATCCAGGAATCAACGACATTAAGAACTTTGATTCCTGAATAGTTAATTTCAAAAATGGAATCCACTTCCGCATCCAAAGCCCGCCGGGTCGTGACCTCTAAGGAACCTATGCTAAGGGTCTCGTCCAACCGAAGGGAATAAAGCTTTTCGAAACCCAGCTCTCGAAGCATGATGAACAACTCATCAAAGAGGCAAAAAACATAAATTGGAATCTTACGATCCAGTAAGTTTAAGCTTTCGAAAGAGCAATGATCATCGTGATAGTGGGAGATAAAAATGGCATCTGGCCGAAGCTTTTTGATTTGCTCCAGATCAAAGCTCACATTCGGAAAAGCATGACAGTTCACGCTAAAAGGGTTTTCAAAAATAGGATCAAAAATTATTTTCGTACCGCCGCCCTCAAATAGATATCCCGCATGAAGAATTCGGGAAACTCTGAAGCCGATTGGTGGATTCACCAAGTCGCTGCTACCATTTCTTTATGACCCAATCCTTGGGAAAACGGATTTGCTCCCCCCAGAGTCCCTTCGGATCGCGGCGTCCAACAGAAATAATCATAACCACTTTCGTTCGGATCATCGGGAGACCCAGCAGCTTTTTTACTCTGACTTCGTCAAAACCTTCCATGGGACAAGTATCAAAACCTTGATCCGCAACAGACAACATTAAATTTTCACAGGCCAGAGCGCAGGATTTGACGCTGACTTCTTGAATTTGCTGGGAAGACCAAGGACCTCGGGTCATTGGACGAAAAAGTCCAGTGGCATTCATGAAGAGCCCTTTGATGGGACCTAAAAAGCGCCAACCATAGAGGAAAGGTATGAGCTTTTCATAATAGTCGAACACCCGATCTGGAGCTTTTGCAGCTCTGAGCTGTCGTATGAGTTCCAGCCGATGCTGATTCCAGTTTCTTGTGGAGGAGACAGCGACGATCAAATGCTGAGCCGTTCGTGCGGCTCCTTGATCTAAACAGTAGTGAGCAAGCTTTTCCCGAACCTCGGAAGACTTCACCCAATGAAACTCCCAAGTTTGCATATTTGAAGAGTTCGGTGCGAGCAGCGCTGCCTCCAGCGCTGCCTCAACAACTGAATCCGGAACTTGCTCTTCGGTGTACAATCGAATACTTCGGCGGCGTTTAACTGCATCTATAAATTCCATGGCTCTGCTCTAGCTTAGAATTCCTAGGAAGGGGAGAACTACTTCACCCGTTTCAGCAAATACTGAGGCCCAGCGTCGTCGGAATCCAAATTCATAGCAAAGACACTTAAAAGTTCTTTCGCTTCAAATTCAGAATTATCAACTATTAAAGTTGCATTCGTTTCTCTTAACTTCAACAACCAATCTTTGCTTTCTCGAAGAATAGACCAGCCATTTTCAAGCACAGATCTTTGCTTGGTTTTCGTGTCGAAAGTTTCGATCGCAACATTGGTCGCCGCTAAGTTTTCAATATTCGGAACCCAAAAAGTAATTTGTGTATTTGATCCTACTGCCTTAGCCACAGCATAACCAAAAGTATTCGAACCTCGTGAATCTTTATGCTCCAATACGAGTCCCTCAACACCTTTCACCGAACAAGGGGAAAGCTGAACTGTCTCTACAAAAGAAATACTTTCTCGCACCAATTGATCAATCTGGCATTGTACAGAATCGCCTTCACAGCGAGGAGCTTTTCGAACTTCTTCAAACTCGGGATTGAGCAATCGAGCGCGGATGTCGCCATCGGCCTCTTGAGAAAGCTCGACCAACATTTGGAGACCTTTCCCGTCCTTGCCACTTTCATTTTCATTTCCTTGATTGCTTTTGAGAATTTCATAGGTGCCCACCAAAGCCTGTGCCTGAGATTTCTGCGGCTGTTCGCAGATCGATTTTGCTAAAAAAATGTGATGGTCGAAGATGCAGCCGGAAAGGGCCGTGAGGGCAGCAAGTGCCAATGCCGAATGGCTGAGGCTTTTTATAAATGATTGCTTCATGGATTGATCTCCTTTTGGAAGATATAATTTTTTGTGAGTTCAGGGGAGCTTATGCGAATTGAGTGCCTTCATCTAGAGCATCAGGACACGCCTGGAAACATTCTAGCGCCTTGAAGAGCGAAGAATTTACAGTCTTGTTAATTTTATAAACACTGACTTTGGTTTTTTGATTCATTTATTGCTGCACATGTTTGATTGCAGGAACTTCTTGGTGAGCAGGTTTTCGCCGCTGCTGCTGAGGAATCCGACGAACTGATTCTTGAATTTTTGCAGCTGTTTTTGTGCCACCACCGAAAGACTTTTGCGTCTTTGCCATTAATTCCGGCCTTGAGGAATGCGAAACAAGTGCTATCGGTCGACTCCCCGGCATTGGTTTTTCTTTGATGGATTGATCCAGTCTTTCAATATAGACAGCGCAAGCGGAGGTTTGAAGCTCACTCTGTTCGGCAATTTCGCCAACGCTGGAGGGTCCACGCCGCGCAGGCCTTTGGACTTCATTGACCACGAGAGGCCTTCCTCGATAAATGACTTGCCTCCAAATACAAGCAAAGCCTCGAAAAGCCGGCTGGGAAAGTGGATCTGCTGAGCCCGATGGTCCAGATGGACAATGTTTGTCATTCAAAAACTCGCCACACTTTTTTGGAAAGTCTTTCTGAACATCAGCGTCCTGGAACAATCTCAATAAAGTCGCATTGCGCGTCGAGATATGATGTTGAAATTCTTTTTCGATATTTCGAAAGGTCGCCATGCAGCTGCCCCCCGAAGGTCTCTTTCCTCGTGCCAAAGTCCTAGTTTCCTGCTGCAAATAGCGGAAACGAAACTTCACAAACTCCTCACCTGTTAAGCCCATCTTGTATTCATTTCGATTGGGCACAACTGCAGACATATCGGAATCAGTACCGGTCTGATCGCATTTCGAGAGCGGAGCTTCATACTGTCTGTACATATCATCAATATAGGAATTCTGTTCAGGGTCTAGGAACGACTGTCCTTGCACTTGCCCCTGCGCATTGGCGACCGCCGATCCTAGAAGGGTCCCGATCAAGAAGGTGTATAAGAATGAGACAGCTGTCAAATGCCTAGAAGCCAAACGAATCCCCCGCTGTCCTGAATTTGACTTCAGGATCTACAACTATTCAGTGCAAAGTAAGGGCTCAAGATGGAGCGAACATTAGCTTCGGAGGAAGCCTGGAACGCAGTGCATGCCAAAAAGGGAACTGTTACCTACAGCTCAGCAGGCTTTCGTTATGGCTGTGGCAGGCCTCGACAAGGCGACGGTGGAAGTTGGCAAGGGCGGATTGAGCAGAAGTTTCTGCCTGAAGAAAACGATTTTCATCTAAGAAAAGATCGTTCAATGAGGCCCGACCGATCTCAAAGCGCTTCAATGAATCATCCAGCAGACTTTGCATCGACTGCAGACTCTCTAAGGCTCGCTTGGCGGCCGCTCGACTGACTTCCAAGCGCTCGGAGAGTGAATCATTCTTAACTTTTGTAGTTCGCTCAAGCCGTTCCAGTTTAACTTCTAGGATCCGAGCCTCCGCCAGATACTGGCGCGATTGTGCATAGTTTGCCATTTGATCCCAAAGAGGTATCGTTAAAGTCAGCTGAGCCTGCCAGTCACCCTTTTCTGACAATCCCAAGCCCGTGGCTGCCCACGAAGTTGAAAAATCAAGTTTGGGAAAAAATCCCAATTTTGAAGATAAATACTTCTGGCGAGCGGACTTAGCTTCCTCTTCCATCACTTTTAAATCCAGTGATTTTTCGACTGAACCTTCTTTTGCTTTGTCCCCGGTACTTTCATTCACCTGGTCTAAAAAAGGCCACGCAAGATCCTGAAAATCATTCCTGCCGGCAAGGATCATCAATTGGTCCCTCAACTCCAGCAGATTATCTTTTCGTTCCGCTAAACTGAGCTCCGATTGATCGCGCTCAAGTCTCGCCCGCAAAACATCCTGCTGAGGTGTTTGCCCTCGCCGATATTTCTCTTGCGCAATTGTCAGCGCTTTCTCTTTGAGGCCCAAACTGCGTTTGTAAAAACCTTCCTCGGACCGAGCTAAAATATAGCGAAAAATAAGCTCAGCGACATCCCGCTCAAGGTCCAACTGCTTCAGTTCTCTTCTTGCCACTTGAGCATTTTTTGAAAAGCGAGCCGCGCGATAGCCAGCCACATCGGAACCAAACCTCATTAAATTCAGGTCGACACCAAGGCGTGAAACTTCCGCTTCGGAACCTCTGACTCCCTTTTCAAAGCGGAGCTGAGTTTGAGGAGTCCAGAACAATGATTTGGAAGCAAGGAACTTTTCAGCAGCCACTAGCTTCTCAAATTCTTCGGTCGATCCCGGATGAGATTGAACAGCTGCATCCAATAGCTCGGTAAAAATATTAGTCTTTGCAGCAGCTGCAAAAATATTCTGGCTAAAAATAAGGACACCGAACAAAAGCACAAAACTCGGTTTTGGTTTCGACTTCAATACTAACATGATCAAGGCTATCATTTTTGAGCTCCTCGAATTTTCCACTCCAGCGCCCAGACATGAAAGATTGGCACTATAAAAATAGTCAGCAGCATGGAAATCCAAAGTCCACCACTCACACTAATTCCGAGTGGCTGCAGAATTTTTCCGCCTTCGCCAAGCCCCAGCGCAATCGGCATCATCCCTAAAATCGTCGCAAGGCTGGTCATCAGAATTGGACGGAGCCGCACCCGGCAAGCTTCGATCGCAGCTTGAATGGGCTCTCGCCCTTCATCGAAAAGACGTTTGGTGAAATCAACGATCAAAATACTATTCGCCACAGCAATCCCGTTCAAAAGGATCAGGCCTAAAATTGAATTCAGGGACAAGGTACTTTTAAAAACATATAAACTGAGGACGACGCCGATGATACCAAAAGGGATCGGTAGCATCACAAGCAGAGCTTCAGAAATGGATCCAAACTGAACAATCATCGTTAGAAAAATCAGCAAAATGGAGATACCAACTGCTATGCTGAGTTCCTCAACCGCTGCATTCATTTCTTTTTCAGTGTCTTCTTCAGTGATCGCCAAATGCGCGTCTTTGTTTCCGGCTTTGCGTTCTTTTTCCCAAGCATTGAATTTCTCCGACATTTGCCGGCGGGTCTCCTTGACCTTAGCTTTGTCCGCTTGGCTGACTGAGCCTTTGATCACATGAAGTTCTGTTTGATTTTTTCGATAAACACTGGCGGGCTTTTTGATCACTTCGACCTGAGCTAAAGAAGTGAGTGGTACCACCTTTTGCCCAAGACCAATTGGTAAAGCTTTCATATCAACCAAACTTTTAAATCGATCTTGCGGAAGATCCATTTGAATGGGAATACTTTCTCGCTGTTTCTTAAGTGTGGAAATACTTTTCCCAACGGTGGCTACCCGCAAATAATTATTCAAGTCAGCAAGGCTGACTCCTCCTGCTGCCAGGGACTGTTCAGCCAAAACTTCATCATAAGGAGTCAATCGAATCATCTTTTCCGTACCAGATCGGGGGTTCACGCCAACGGATTGGAAAAACTTGGTCTCGTTCATAAAGTTTCTCAAATCGACGGCCACCTGCTGCCGTTCGTCAGCAGTTCCACCCTGAATCTGAACCTGAAAATCGGGTGGGTCAGGGAGTCTTAGCTCAGAAGGATTCCAAGGTTCCACCCAATAGGCCAGCGTGGGCGAACTTACGAAGTCTTCTTCCATCTTTTTCCAAAGCTGTTCCATATTTTTCTTATTCTTAAGGCGCATCATGATGTAACCGCTAGAGCTGTGGATCTGGGTAAAAGTATAGGCCACTTCACTTTGATATTTTTGAAGTGCCTCGTATTCGACTTTCTCCATAATGCCGCCGACTTCTTGCGGAAGCACTGCGGTTTGGGGACTGACTCCTAGAATGATCCAGTCCGTTTCGGGTCTTCCGATCAATTCTTTTGGAATCTTTGGCAGTACCCCCTGAAGCATAGTCGCTAGAACAGCAAGAATACTTAGGATGACAAATATTTTCAGGCGAAAGCTTTGCAAAAGATTTCGCAATAGAAAGGAATAGAAATTTTCCAATCGCACCAAGTACTTTTCTATGGGCGAAACCGGATGAAAGGAAGTTTCCGAACCCATAAGATGCAGGCGAATGGTGGGAACAAGGATCAAAGCAACCAAGGCCGACATTCCATGGGAATAGACAACTGCTCGGGCAAGGTCTCCGAGGATCGAGTTTGTGAGTCCCTTGGTCATCAAAAGTGGAATGAACACAACCACTGAAGCAATCGTCGAGGCAATGATGGGAACCTGAACTTCCCGCACGGCTTCGATCAAAACCCTCAACCGCTTTTCAAAGCTAAGCTTTTCTTTCTGGGCTTCGAAATGGCGAAAAATATTCTCCATCACCACGACACTGGCGTCGACATTCATACCAGCCGAAAGCGCCAAGCCCCCCAGTGAAATCAAATTAATGTTCACGCCCGTGAGCTTCATAAAAATAAAGGCCATAATGATACTGATGGGAATTTCGATGGCAGCGGTGGCCACATTCTTTAGGCTGCCGATAAATAGAAAAAGTATGATAACGGCAAGCCCCGCGGCCAGGGCGACTTCTTTGAGCACGTTGCGAATACTGGAATCAATAAACTCCGAGGGATTCACCAAAATTTTATAACCGATGTCTTTTGGAAGAGTCGGTTCAATTTTCTTGGTGATGGCATAAAGCTGATCCGACATTCTTTTGATATTTGCACCGGGTTTGGGGCTTGCGAAAAGAATGACACTTTCTGAGCCACTGGTGCGAAAGCTACGACTTTTCGAGCGATCCACTTCTTCTCGCACATTGGCCACATCCCGCACATGGACCATTTGTCCCGAGCGAGACCGAAAGCGCAGGTTCCTCACAGTTTCCAAATCCACAATTTTTCTTGGGGTCTCAATGGTCCATTCATCATCGCCCATTTTTAGGCGACCGCCTCCAAGGGAACGATTGTTCAAAAGTATGGCTTGTTCAATGTCTGAAGGCAGCACTCTCAGGCCAGCCATTCGTTCGGGATTCAGTGTGATGATCACACTTTTTTTCTGAGGATTAAAAACTTCAAGAAATTCCGCGTCCGTCACTTGTGATGAATAAGGCGAAAAAACAGGATCCAGATAGTTGTAAAGCTCTTCAATGCTGCGTTGATCGCTATAGAAGCTGATGGCAAAAAAACCACCGCTCTCGTTGTTACTGTTTACTATCGTACCGAGGCGGATCTCCTCTGGCCAGGAGGCAGACAAGGATCCTATTGTCGATTCTAGTTCTTTGAGGGCCGCATCGCCATCCGTGCCCCACTGAAAGAGAGTTCGATAGGTTACTTCACGTTCACCATATTCCGCGGTCAGCTGATCCACCCGCGAACCATCGATAATTGTCGACTGCAGGCGGGACTCAATTCCTTCCCCGTAGGAATGCAAAAACTCTGAGGCTGAATAATCTCCGTATGGAATTTTGACGAAAATTTCAGGCTGGGAACTATTTGGGAAAAGTGAGATCGGCAGGCTGAGCCCCGACCATACACCCCAAATAGCAAGAGCAAACATCATGACATAAACACGGACCGGAGAATTATAGAGGGAACTCACAATTTTATCTCGCTATTCAGTTTTTGAAGTTTCGATTTCAACCTCTTCGCCGTCGGAGATAAATCGATTGGACCTTGTGATTACTTTAGCACCGCCAGTAACACCCGACTTCAGCTCGACAGAGCCGCCAAGTTCAGACCGGATTTCAACCGGCACCCTCTGAGCCTTCACTCCATCAAGTATACGAACATGGGGTTTCCCTTCTTTGTAGGTCAAAGAGGAGGAAGGCAGAATCACAGATTCACGACCATTCACATTGAATTGCACTTGAACAATCAAGCCAGGCCTCAGTGATTGGCCTGCGACTGATAGGCCTGCGCTTGATTGGCCTAAAGCCTTTGGGCCGAATTCGAGCTGAGCAGTTGCCGTCCCTGTCTTGGGATCCACCAAAGGTGACAGCCCGACGACTTTAGCATCCGTTTCTACTTTCGATCCATCGCCTGTGACGGATTCCACTTTGCCGGTGTGACCAATTTTAAAGTATCCAAGCTCATTCGCTGGAATTTCTACTTCAATTTTTAAGGCTCCAGGATCCGTGATTAGAAAAAGCGGTGCGCCTTTTTCCACTTTGGAAAGAAGGGACACATCCAAGCGCGAAAGCAAACCGCTGGCTGGAGCATGCACCTTGACTGGTGCAAATTTATAAACGGGATCTGTATTTTGGATAATCAGAACCGCTTCGCCGCGACGAACGAAACTCCCCACGGGTTTGAGAATTTCTTTCAGTTGCCCTTCGTTTTCCGCAGTGACGAGTGCTTCAATTTTTGAACGCACGCGGCCCGGATAGACCAAACGATCCGACATTTTTTGTGTCTTCACGTCTTGCACGATCACAGTGGGTTTTTTCTCTGCTGGTTTCTGATCAGAAGAAGGAGAGCTGGCCATCAATGAAGATGTCACGAATAGAGATAAAAAGCTGATAAAAGTCATACGAAGCGCTGTCATGGGAACCTCTCTCAAGTGGAGGCTCCGACTAGCATTTTAAATGCTCACGCTCAAGCCATCTTTCAGTGTGTATCTATAGGCCCTGAGAGCTGGAATCAGTCCCATTAAGGATCCGATAAGACTTGTAAAAATGATAATCAGCATCTCGCTCCAACTGATCCAAGCCGCAGAAAGATAAATACCGAAATGAATCGACAACAATTGTGACACCAACACAAAGACGAGGCCCTGAATCACCAGCCCCAGCAGCACGCCCATCAGCGTAAGTAAGGTCGATTCAAAGAAAAGCAGTCCAAAGATCACCCGGGGTCCTGCCCCGAGGGCCCGGAAGACCGCCATTTCACGCCTTCTTTCATTCAGGCCCGCTAAAAGTGCGATCATCATTCCCACAAAACCCACGAGTACGACGATCCAACTGATGGCTTTAAGACTTTTATCAACGTAATCCAAACCCCGCCAAAGTTCTGAGAGCACAACTCCGGGAATGATCGCAGAAAGCGCTTCTTCCTGATAGGTATTGATTTCACGCTGCAGACGAAGAGTTTCAATTCGCGATTTGGTCCGCAGAAAAAAACTTGTCAGCTGCTCTACTTTTAAATCTTCCTTTTTTATTTGATCTGCGGGGATCGCGGTGGCAGCAGTCGGCACCGCGCCCGATTGCCAGTCGAGATGAAGAGCTTCCATACTTTCTAAGCTGATATAAAGCGCATGGTCTAAAACTGTTCCAGTCGATTCAAGAATGCCCGTCACTTGAAAAGGCTTGTCATCGTGCTTGATGACTCCATCACCTGTGGTTGCCCCGTGGGCCAGAACCACTTTGTGATCCAAAGCATAAGAGAGTTTTTTAGCAACGGTTGCACCAAGCACCACGGACCAGAGTTCTTCTTTGTATTTCCCGCTGGCGAACTGCAACTGCTGCCCGCCTCGGAATCGGTAATGTTGAAAAAATCGAGCGTCCGTTCCGACAACGCGAAAGCCGCGATGCCCATCGCCCAATGAATAGGGAATGGTCCACTCCACGGAGGGATGGCTATTAAAGTGTTCATAGGTCTTCCAAGAAATATTATTGGAAGGCGAGCCCATATTAAAAACGGTATACAAAAGCAAATTCAGAGGTCCCGACCTTGCTCCAACGATCAAATCCACTTGGCTGATCGCTTGAGTAAAACCTTCTTCGCCGCCCCGACGAACCTGATTCACAGTCAAAAGTAAAATGATGCTCAGAGCGATGGAAATTATAGTCAAAGCACTGGTCAGTCTGCGATTCCAAATCGATTTTAGGGCCACCTGCCGCCAGCCGAGCTGATTCATTTGGCCCCAATCCCAAATGAAAAATCGAAAAGTTTTTCTAAAGTGCGATCGTGGCTTACAAAAAGGATCGTCGTTTTCTGCGCCTCAGCCACAGTAAACAAGCTTTGAATGAATTTTTCACGATGGTCAAAATCCAAAGCGGAGGTGGGCTCATCGGCCAGGATCAATCCCGGTGAACCTATCAGTGCCCGGGCCGCTGCCACTCTTTGCTGCTGTCCAACACTCAACTGATTTACTGGACGATCCAGAAGCTGATCAACGCCCAGTCCCTGTGTCAAACACAGCAATGTTGCTCCAACATCTGGACCCACATTTTTCTTTTTTCGAGGACTCACATTCAGGGCCAACAAAATATTTTCCCGCACCGTCAGATAAGGGATCAAATTAAAGCTTTGAAAAATATATCCCAAGTGATCGGCGCGGAATTGGTCTCGTTCGGAGGCAGAAAGCTTCAGCAAATCTTGCCCCAAAATCCAAAGAGCGCCCTTTTTAGGTGTCAGTACTCCCGCGACCAATTCTAAAAAAGTAGATTTACCAGAGCCGCTGGGGCCAAAAACGAAAACACGTTGTCCTTGCAGAATGGAGAGTTTCCCAATCTTCAAGATTGAGGGTTGATTTTCCCCATAGGAAAAATCAAGATCTTCAATCCAAACCGCAGAATCAGCTCTGGATCGCTGACTTTCGGTATGATTAGAGTTGGTAGGGCTCAACTTTAAGACCTTTCATTGTGAAAGAACTTTCCCCATAAAGATGGCGCTTGTTGCCTATATCCAAAATTCCATAAATCCAAATTGGACCGAAAGCAGCTTCGGTCTCTTTGCTGTCTTCCATATGAACAAGAACCATCTGATTGGGAGGCGGAGCCGGCACATGCACGCAGGCTTGAGGACTTGGCACTAAAAGAAACTCCACGACGGCTTTTTGATTGTCCTCGAGAGGCACCATAAAACCTGGAATCTTTACGAGCTTCCCATTTAAATCCGAAAGGGAATCAGGAGCCTTCCCTGTGATATAGTCCATCTCACCGAGTGCCTTCCAATCCAATTCGGCCGCGCCATCGAGAGACGAGAAAGAGGAATTAACAACAAAATAAGAACCAAAACCGAGGACTCCCACAAAAATGGCGACTCCCAACCACAAGATTACTTGCGAAAACTGACTGCCAGAATTGGATTTCGCTTCAAGTTCGATAATTCCTCCCTCTTTAAAAACAAGGAATCAGCACAGACATTAAATCTTCCGGTGGATCGGATTCCCAAAGACTCAAACAGTAACCACCTTGCCCCGATCCTGTGGGCTTTACAGCCAGAGCTCCGCACTTTTTAATTTTTTCCATATGAGCCTGCACTTCAGAATTACAGAGTCCCCATTCTGAAAAGCACTCTGCTGCCATTTGTATGGCCTTCACTAGCTTTTGCAGTCTTTCAGCATTTCCACCCACTGAATCTGGCAAGGCCAGAGCTTCGGACGCTAACTGCACAGCCATTTTCATCTTTCCATCCAAGTCAGAAACCAGAACGGGCTGAGTACGAGCCATAGCCTGCACTTTTTCAACACAGTCTTTTGTGACACCTTTAACACCAGAATAGGAAAGAAAAAATTTAGGACTCCATAGTTGGCTTAAGCCTTCGGGAGGAGCACCCTTCATAAATCGAATGGGTTTTTCAAGACTCACGACGGTGACATCGACTCCGGAGCTTTCACCGTGAAAGACATTTTCAAGTTCCCTTGCTTTAACACTTATTTCATTTTTGAAATTACCAGAAAGATCTGCCATCCACCGGGACAAAGCCACACACAGCGAAGCACTTGCACCAAGTCCAGCCCCAGCGGGGATGGTGCTTTCAATTTTAATTTCACCCTCAATGATTTCGGACTGAACACCAAATAATTCGCAGGCTTTTTCGAAACAAGCCCAGAAAGCACCTTCTGTTTCGCGCGAATGACTGCCTTCAGATTCCAGCTGAATGGCACCGGTGCCGGGGCGAGGCTGAAATTTCAAGGAGAAAAAACGACTTTTTAAAGGAAAAACCACTGCTGGGCAGCCGCGAAGAACAGAATGTTCACCAGCCAAAATCCACTTACCGCAAGTTCGCGTAGAAAATTCTTTCAGTTTCATTTTACCGCGAAATCCTGACCAGAAATAATTCGGTGACGCACTTTCCAAGTTGATTCAAAGACCCTTGCTTGCAGCTCTTGCTCGGGACGCCAAATGAGATGAATATTCGGTCCAGCATCCATGGTGACAATAGGACCATCGTTTTGAGCTTTCCAGATCTCGCGCACGACTTTCAAAACTTCCAAAGATTTTGGTTCGAAATATCCAAAGGGCGGTGAACTGGTCTCAAACAGCGAATGCATGTCTTGAAATTCTATCCAGCAAATATCAAACATGCTTTTCCAGTCCAACTTTTTCATTGCCTGAAGCAGCGCTTGAAATCGTTTCTCTGCTCGCTCCGGTCGCCCTTGGTAAAGATCACTGCTGACCACTCTGCGGTGTGCATCACTGGAGGAAACCTCCTTCTTGCCGCTTTGGACAATCACCACTTGATGGATCCAGGCTTGACTCGGCAAAGCCAAGGCATGGGCGCCCTCGCCCGACCAAACAGCCCACTGAGGGAAAAAAGATCGACAGGAAGACCCCGAGCCTTTGCGCGAAAGTTTTGAAGCTTCTTCTTCTGATACAGTCTTCTGGCCATGGTCTTTCGCCCACTGAACAAAGGCCTTCGTCAATGCAGCGAAGCTGGAAGCTGAACTGGCCAGTCCACAATCACTGGGAAAGTCATTGGCAGAACGAATGGTGAAATTTTCACGAATCCCGAGTTCTTTTTTTAAAAACTGTGCGTGGTCTAAAAAGCGTTTGATGGAAAAAGGAGAAAGTTCCACAGGAGCAAAACCATCCAGAGCAGCCCACTGGTCGTTTACTGATCGATCTCCGGATCGATCCGCTGCCAAATCAGACAAGGCTTCGATCTCAACCCAGGACTTTAAATGGGGAAGAGTCAGAGAAAGAGAACTATTCGCAGGCCTGTTGTCAGCCGCGTTTGATTTTCCCATGTATTTTATAAGAGCTATATTTGAAGGTGCGGAGACTCTTATTTTTTGCATTTGAATTCCCACTCGCTCCCAGGCTTAATTTCCGTCCACCACTGGCTCTTGAGATTCTTTCAAGTCCGATCGACCGCACTGAAATCGCAGTCCCAGCGCTTCGCCTTTTTGGCGGACCTGCTGTGCAATCTCAGCGGGATGCAGAGCCAAAATCACATCTGCGCCCATGGCGCCGCATCCGCGAGCCAAAACTTGAGGAATCTCCTCTAAAGCTTGGATTGTGCGACTGTTTTTCTCAAGTGCCAATCCTTTTCTTTGAAGGATTTCACGCCACTGAATCCAATGACTTTGAAAGTGAAAAAAATCTTTGTCTAAGAAAGCATCTCTTAAAGCTTCGCTTTGCTGAACAAGCTCTTCAAGGGAGCTTTCATTAAAGGCCTCCAAGTGTTCATGGGTCTGAACCTTAATGCCTGTCGAAAAAATGCTGAAAGACACATCAGGAAAAGGCCAATTCAGCTTTTCTATTGAATTTTGCCGCCGCTCCAAAAAAACGCTGCACCCAGTCCATTGCAGAATGAGGTCACTTCCACTGGATCTCTTATTCGAATCTTCAAGAGAAAAATAAAGCTCCAAAAGCTCTTGTATTTGGTTTTTGTCTGAAAACTTAGCAGCTCTACCAGCGCTTTGCAGAAAACGAAGAGCCAAAACAAATTCTGCGCTTGAGGCCCCAAAGCCCCCGGCAGCATAGGGATTGGTAAAAGCAAACTGGCCTTTGCTTGCAGCAGAAGGATATCGCGCCAGCAAACGACCTGTGGGACTATTTGGGTGGAAAACCATCCTTGAGGTTTCTAATTGAGCCTGATTCGAATTCATTTGCTGATCGTCTTCAGAAAATGAAAGTAAAAATTCCGGAGCCGTTGCCAGCACAACGGCTGGCCCACCCTTCAAGACTGCATATTCTCCGAAAAGAAAAGTTTTACCAGGGACACGGCCCTTCCAATTCATCTTCGAATCAAGGGTCGAATCAATAGTCGAATCAATTGTGGCCACCATGTTGAATCTCAGTGCTTGCGTGCAGCCGGATTTCTTTAAGAGCTTCAATGGCATTGGACAATGAGATGCGCCTTTGGGATTGAAGAATTTGCTCAAGCTTACGAGTCAGGTCAGGTATTTCACTTTCTTTGGCTCCAGCTCCCAAGGAAAGATTTTTGATATGAAGTTTCATATGACCTTCGATGATGCCTTCTGTGGTCAAAGCCTTCAGGGCACCCAAATTTTGAACAAGTCCTACTGCCGCACAGATTCGAGAAAGCTCCGAAGCTCCATTCACACCCATCATTTTTAAGGAAAGTGTAGCCGTAGGATGCAGGGTCGTCACACCACCGACGGTGCCAACGATCAAGGGAGCTCGAAAAACACCGATCAGTCCCCGACCATCACGGCGCCACTGAGTGATGGAACGATATTGTCCATCGCGAACCGAGTAGGCGTGAATACCGGCCTCCACCGCTCGCCAGTCGTTACCGGTAGCAATCAGAATCGGATCAATTCCATTGAGGACACCTTTGTTGTTAGTGGCCGCACGATAGGGATCCAGCTCTCCAAAAAGGGAAGCCTCTTCAATTTTTTCGGCAAGTTCGGGCTCGACTTCTTCTAAGCACACTTGAGCTTCCGTAAGTCTCGAATCCACCAAATTAGACAGAATACACATGGTGACGGATTCACCAGTTTCAAATTCGATAGGACCTTTCAGGTACTCGCAAACTTGATTCATCACATTGGCGCCCATTGCATCCATTGCATTCATATGGACATGCACTACGGCCATCACCAAACCATCGGGCCTGAGAATTTTACGAAGTTCAATTTTTGTGACTCCGCCACCGCGTTTAACCAATCCATGGGCCACATCGCGATTGGCAGAATCAATCATTCGATCCACCATGCCGAGCAGCTTATTTTCAAAGCCCACGTAGTCTCGCACCTTGGCCAGTTGAATTTGACCGATAATATCAGTTCCAATCATCCTTGTCGTGATTTGACCTGCTTCGCGAACCCAACGAGCCGTTTTCGAAGCTGCAGCTACGATGGAAGTTTCTTCCACCGCCATTGGAATGATATGATCTTTACCGTCAATTCGAAAGTTTGTAGCCACGCCCAGTGGCAACTGAAAATAACCGATCACATTTTCAATAAAATGCTCACCCAAATGAATGTCCTTTAGACCTCCATCTTTTAAGAAGTGAACATCAGTCGAGTTCAAAACACCCATGCTCATCAAGCGATGAAGCCTGTCTTCGAAACCTAACTTTGAGAATCCTTTAAAACCTTCTTCAAAGCCAGAGACCCTTGAAGCTTCTCCGCACAAAGAGGCCAACTGTTTTTCTGCTGGTTTCGCTGCTGAATTCACTTTTGGATTCACTTTTGGATTCATTGATGAGATTTCCATTGCCATACCTTTTTAGTCTTCAATGCATCGATATCACAACATCCAGTACAAAACAGCGCTATTTGCAATTCCACTTCCGTTCTGCTCATCCAATGAAGAAGTTCTTCTTCACCCAGAACCGCAGCCTCAAGCACGGACTGTGCAAAACCCACACGATCGGCTCCAAATGCCAAAATCGCAGCTGCATCTAGTCCATTTCGAATTCCTCCAGAGGCCCAGACGCCAATCTCTGAAGATTTCAGGTTCTTTGAATTCAATTGCATTTCGCTTCGAACTTCAAGAGCGTTTTCAACGGACTTCAAAGTGCCTATGCCCCAGTTTTTAAAGGTTTCAGAAACTTCCTGCAAGAGGCTTCTTTTGCTGCGCTGACCTTCGACTCGGCCCCAGTGTGTCCCACCGGCCCCAGCCACATCCACAGCCTGTATCCCCAGCTGAAACAGTTTTTCCAGAGTCGCCTTCGACATTCCGCAGCCAGTCTCTTTGACGATCACAGGAGCTGACGAAAGTTGTACAAACTCTTTCAGCGCCTTCATTCCCCCAGCAAATTGGGGCGTTCCTTCCTCCTGGAGGGCCTCTTGCAAAGCATTCAAATGAACATAAAAACCACTGGCTTTGATTTCTTCTGCCAGTCTTAATATCTGATCCATTGGACTTCGAATCAATTGCGCAATACCGATGTTTCCAAAAAGAATGACTTCGGGATTCTCATCCCTTAGGCGCTGCCACTCTTCGGCTGCAGCAGCATCAAAAAGCTGTTTGCGCTGAGATCCGACTCCCATCGCCCAGCCCCGTTTCTGTGCCGCTCGCGCAAGAGTCCGATTCAAACTTTCGCCATCTTTGTGACCTGCGGTCATCGAAGAAATAAAAAATGGCACTCGAGTCGTTTTACCAAAAAAATCCGAATTCGTCTGGACGGTTTCCAGATCAAGATCTGGAAGCGCTTCGTGAAGGAGTTCAATTTTATCGAGATCGCGAAGATTCTTCGCTTGTACTTTTTGATCCAGCGAAATGCTGAGATGATCTTTTTTTCTTTGATCGAATGACACATCGACTGATGTGTCACTGAGATTTGTCTTCGAAGAAACGCCCTTGATAGGCGCGTCTTCTGGATTCGGTTTTATTCCCGTTTTCTCCACTCTTTCAGTTTAGGCGCGAATTGCGTGCTTACACAAAGTTGAAAAGCCAGCTGCATCGTGAATAGCAACTTCAGAAAGCATCTTTCGATTGATAAGAATTCCAGCTTTCGCCAATCCACCGATCAATCGGCTGTAACTTGTTCCATTCAAACGTGCGGCTGCATTGATCCGTTGATTCCAGAGGGCCCGGAATTCACGTTTTTTCATGCGGCGATGTCGGTAGGCGTAGGCTAGAGCGCGATCATTTTTCTCAACTGCGTGCGTATAGCAACGGCTGTTCGCTGAGTAATAACCCTTGGCTCGCTTGAGAACTTTTTTGTGACGTCTTCGATTGGTAAATCCACCTTTAACTCTCATGGCTCAACTCCTAAATTCCAAATTGGCGCTTCACTTGAAGCATGTTCGCTGGAGCAACATATTCTGTATCGCCCAGGTGTCGTTTTACTTTGGAACTCATGTGGCCATTCAAGTGGCGCATGCGAGTCTGCTTACGCTTCACTTTTCCGCTGGCAAGAACGCGCATGCGTTTCTTAGCGCCAGAGTGAGTTTTCATCTTACTCATAGATCCTTCCTTCAGCCTTTCGGCAGTATTGGGGGCGACCTTGGAACCATTCCAAGGCACTTGAGCTGCTCTGTTGGCAGGGCCTCCCGCAAATAATGGACTCTTGTAAGTATTCTGGGAACGGCCTGAAGACAACCCCTAATCCATGGAATTTCGAGCTTTTTTAGGGGTGATGTTGCGGCGGGCTGGACGCCCGGAGTGCTGGAGGCGCTGGCGTGGATCTTTTAGGCAAAATCTCAATCTTAGACAGAAGTTTGTGCCCAGTCCCCGGTCAGTTGTCCCATTTTTAGGCATTTGTTTTGCTCATTTTGAGACTTCAGGGGGTTCTCATGAAACTTAAAAAGTTGGCTTTTTCAATATTGGGCTCAATATTCAGCTCGATCATTGGTACGGGTATTCATTCAACCGCTATTGCTCAAGGCCAAAATAATGCTCTGAAAACTTCGCAGGCTGAAGCCTGTCTTAAGACTTGCGCTTGCACCCATAAAGCAGCGAAGGAAACACTTGAAATGGCGAAAGTCGCAGCGCCGTTCACTTCAGAATTGAAACCTTACGAGCAACTTCTCCAGAATATTCTCATAAATCCTGGCAATAATGGCTCAATTGCTCTTGCCATGGGTAAGGAACAAATTCTGGCCAGTCGAATCTGTGTCGAAACGAATGCAAAGACAAAAAAGTCAAAACTTGTGATCTACTACCATGGCAGCGATCCTGCCAGTTTCCAACAAACAGAGGAGCCCTATCGAGTTGCTGACGACAATCCAAATGTAGCCACTTAGTAAAAAAGTCTCCGCGAAAGCGCCAAGCAACAGGCCCAATGACAAAGCCAATGAAACTTGCTAGCTTAGCCAGGATTCATCTTGAATCCTGGAGGCCGCCATGTCTATTTCCGCAAATTTCTTCAAAGTTCTCAGTACTGCTTTGGTAGCGCTTGCCCTTGTGGTTCCGCACCAGGTATTTGCAATGGCCGGGCAGCTATCAATTCAAGAAGGAGCTCTTCGCGTGCAGCGCGATGACGGCTTTAAAGTGCGTTTTTACAAGGGCAGTTATACTGCAAAAATGGATTGGAACAATCGCCTCTTCAACCTAGCCGTCGACCGAAAAGACATCACCACACGAATTGAAATTCCAATTGCTGCGGGATTGCAGCTTCCAGCAAATGGATCTTTCTCAATTCCCGCTTCAAAAAGCGGACAAACTTTTAATTTTTCAGGAACGGTGGAAACCAAGATCAGCGATTCAGCCCCAATTCGTGAATATGAGCCCTGCACTTACTATCAAAGAGAATGGGTCTGCTACTACAATGGTCGTTATGAAGAATGTGGCTGGGAAGATGTAGCCGTACAAGGGTCGCGAGAAGTGGAATTTTATTACCAAACCAAGACTGTGAACCTTTCGGCGACCTTGGCAAGTCCTCCCGAGGGACAGGGGCAGCTCAAGGGACGCGAAGTCCGCCGTAATAAAATCTACAACTTCCAAGGTCAGTGCTACTGATTGCTAGAAGTATAAGATAGTCCCCAAAGCACAACCAGGAGAGCCCATTCCTTTAGAAATGAAGGGTGGATCTAAGAACTGCCCAACTCACTTTAGTTGGAATCAAACAATTCTGCTGAGTCTGAAGATCGCGTAAACTACTTAGTGCGGTCCTCAGCCGAAGTTAAGAGCCGATTTTAAGCTATAAAGAGGAAATGATGCTAGCTTTTTGAAAGCCGTAAATATTGATTTTTCTACTTTGTCACACATTTAAATGGAATGAAACCGATTCCAAAATGCCAGCGCGAAGAGTGAATCTGAGAAAGACCTGAAATATAAATTTCTGACATTCTCACTGGCGACCCACTTGGTCCCAACCTAGCCCAGATATGTCCATAACCGCCACGGGATTCAGCTTCCAAAATCCCATGCTCCTTCAGCTGAATAGAATCGTCGGGTAAAGCAAGACGATGAGAGACCTCCAAATTTGGATCCCACCCCTCAGGCGCCATCGCCGGTTTTCCGCGGTAGGAAACTTCAGTAATTTGGAAAGATGAGTCACTCAGCTGTTGTGATACAAATTGAACTTCGATAAATGCAGCTCCGGTCACCGTGCTTTTCTGTGCATCAATGGTGTGATCCACGGAGCCACCTTTTATGTTCTCAGCCAAACAAGTAGTTGTGAATGTATTCGCAAGCGCTGACTGAGAAATAAAAGCCAAAACTAAAAGTAATGTGGTTTGAAAACGAAGCATTATGACCTCCAGGTTATATGGCCCATCTATTAGGGTTTCCCTAAGCCAATGCATTTGATATTCCAATACTTTTGAGGCTCACTGAGGATCGAGTAATTTTAATTAATTCACTCAAATTATCAATTATCTAGAGCCGCAACTAGATGCTTTAATTGTGACCTGTCCTTCAAATTTTCGATGCAAAATATTGAAAATTCACGTGACAGTTTTTCGATACATCAACGGACACTTAAAAATCGAAAAAAGAAGATAACTTGGAAATCGTCTCATTTTGACTCGCCTTCCAGAAGACCCTCCCAAGCTCTACTGCCTTCATCACAAGCGACGCCAGAAATCGTCAAGTCTGCTCAATTGGAAAAGCTTTGTATGAAATCGGTAGTTCCACTCGAGGCGCTTCTATTCGGTTTCGACATGCCGACCGACGAATGCGGTGTTCAAGACTTAAGTGTTTAAAAGTGATAGAACCAAGCCCAACACCGCAGGCAGCGCCTGAACATAAAAGATGGAGCGGCTGACAGTCAGCCCTCCAACGACTCCCGCTAGCACGACGGCTCCGAAGAAAAAGATCTTAAGCTCAGTGGCAAAAGCCGGATTGCTGTGACGCAAAGACCAAAAAAGTCCAAGGGCGAGGATTCCATTGTAAAAGCCTTGATTGAAAGCCAAAACTTTTGAGGCCCGAGCTTTCTCGACCGATTGCCTAAAGACTTTAAGCCCCAGAGGCTTGGTCCAAAAGTAGGATTCCAGCGCAAAAAACCAAAGATGCAGAACTGCGACAAGAAGAACTAAGGCCTGAATCAGTAGCTCTTGAACCGAAAGCATAAGAAATCCTCCGAAAATATGTAATTATTACCCTTCAAATTCTATTCACTCACAAGAAAAATGCAGCTCGCTTTGAAAGAATGGACTTGCTAGCAAAAATCGGCAGCGCTGAACTCCATCACATTCCAATAGGTGCTTCTCTCATAATCTTTAATAGCAGACCCAAAATGCTTCGATTGGAAGAATCTCCGCTGAATGCTTAATCTGCGGATCCAGCAGGAAGACTCCTGCGAACTTAACAGGAGGTCTTATGAAAAACTTGAATTCCAAACTGAAATCTTTCGCCCTAGCTTGCTTAATGCTGGGATCCATAGTTCTTGCGGGAACTTTTAGTCCGAGCACGGCAATGGCCAATAGAAACGAACAGTGTTCGGAGCTGCGAAAAGAGATCAAACTTCATAAAAAAATGCTGAAATTTGCAATTGAAAAGAAAAACGAACAGGTCATTCCTGTTTTGATTCAGGTCCTTATCCAGCTTGAATCGAACTTTCAAGCGATGTGCGTAATTGAAGCTTAAGAGGCAGAATTGAGATCTTTGTGGGGCCTTTCTCTATTGACTGGCCTCAAACGATTGGCTTCACGCGGATCCAGACTGTGATCCTTTTCTCTAGATTTCGCCAAGATTGAAAATAGTCATTGAAACTTGTTGGCGGCTCCGTTAACTCAGAGATCTTCGAATAGGACGGTCGCTATGAATATATCTCAAAACTTTTTTTGGTTGTTATGTGTTTGCATGCTGCCCTTGGGTGGTCAAAGTGCTAATCACACGCCGGCTGTACAAGTTGAATATTCTTTCTCTCATATCTGGGGCCTAGATAATCAGAATAGTGGCGCACCTGGCCCTGTTTGTCCCTGTGATGTTAATCCTGACGTGCAAGATTGCCCAGCGCAGGGCTTCACTTCTACGGCAGATCTGGGCAGTCAATGCTCAGATGAGTACATCCCACAAGGCAGCCGTGGTTGGGTTCATGCCACTATTTTCAAGAAAGAATCCGCCATTAAAAGCATTTCATCCCCTCCAATAAAAGTTTGCTTTGATGACGAAGAGGATTGCCCTTTTCCACCGATGATCCACTAGCCCGGCTTCTAGTTCTCGTTCTGGGCTTAGCTCTTGTCCCGCTTCTTGCATCTTAAAAGATTAAGAATCGGAGACCCCGCAAGATGCTATGGAATCGATTTAATATCCAAACATTGATAATAGTTTTGACAGCTGTTCTATCAATGGAGGTCCTGGCCCAATCAAAATGTGCCGACCTCTTTAAGCCAGTTTCGCCTCAAATAAAATCCACCTCAGCCCCCGTCCTCAGAACACTTTTCGAAGATCTCAAAGTGGAGGTTTCCAGAATCTATGAAAAAACTGACCTGACTACCGCAGCAAAAGCTCAGCTGAGTTTTGAGACTTATCTCGAGCTTCGACTTTCAAACTTTACGCCGCAACAACAGCAATCCCTGCGCAGATTTTTAGAGAAAAAATTCGAATACATCGTTCACCGAAGGCCTGACCTAAGCACCATTGGAATTTTGGACTGCAGCTATTCGCCTGGGGGAATTTCCATTAAAGTTCCCATCACCATTGCTGGAACAATTTTGGACTTCGCCATTCGCATTCACGAAATCGAACACGCCATTCAGGCTTTAGAGCCAATACGGCCCACCTACGGAGCCATGCATCCGAAACACTATTCTGACCTTTTCGAACGTGAGTTGGGTGCAATGGCTGCCGAATCCCTCCTGCTGCTAGCTGTACCTCGGGGTGAAATTGAAACTCTTTTGGCTTTGTTGACCACCGAAAAAATTCCAGAACTAGATCGAAAAATACTCACGGGTTTACTTAGATCGGCCTTGCAAAGCGAAAATCCTGAAGCTTACGTGAAGTCTCAATGGAAGCAGGGGCGGTATTCTCGCTGGTCTTTCCTACGCAAACAGCTGGACCTTTACATCGGCGCAGGCGCATTGGCCGGCCTGGGCTATTGGGTGACAACTTTATTCACTGGCAACTAGCTATTTGATTTCTGTCATCGGAAAAAAAACGTTGGCGAAATAAAAAATATCTTCATTGCTCTTATCTGGTTTTTGCTCTGGTTTTTGATCCGTTGACCCCTCGCCTTCAGTTTGAAGGATCTCGACGATTTCAAGCATCGCATCGTTCATTCGAATTTTCGCTTTTTCGATTTGGGCTCCATTTCCAGCGAAAAGAAATCCAGAAATCAATCGCTTTCGATAGTCCTCCGCTGAAGTATTTTTTTGCATGTAATCGATGGCTTTTTTCAGCATCATTTGGTGAAACTTTCGGATGGTCTCCTTCGATTCGATCACAGGAAAGCGAAACACAGGATCCGATTTTACCCAGCGGCCCTCCCGCTCAACTAGAAAACCATTGCCCTTCAAAAGAATGAGGGCCTCTTGAAGCGTCTCGGCCTTGAGTCTTAATTTATTGGCAAGCCATGCTTCGGTCCCATCATAGCTGGAGCTCAGGGTGAGATCTAAAATCGGCAAATAGTACCATTCTGTCAGCAAAAAATGATGGCGATCCGGAATTTCTCTGGAGGCCTGAAGCTCTAATTTTTTGCCTTGTGAGGCTTCTTTCGGCTGGTCCACCAATAGTTTCAGCGCACCTTGGTTCACGTAGGTTTCAAGAAGTGCCTTCTCGCCAACTTGGTCCATTTTTAGAGCTTGGGCAAAATCCCTCACCCGATTGAGCGGAAGTTCGGCAGCCCCTGAAAAAACTTTCGACACAAAGGGTGCGGACAAATTCATTTTGCGTGCAAGCGCCCGGATGGAAAAAGCGGGATTTTGCTTCTGAACTCGATCAAAAGCGGCTTTCAGTAGCTGAGTTCTTTTTTTCTGTTGAACACCGATGGTTTTCTTGGCCAAGGCATACCTCTTGCTGTTCATGTCTGCTATGGCTGCCAGACTCTTAAAACATTTTGCACCCAAATCAGCCTTCAGGTCATTGTTTTGGTATCCGATTCATTCGCTGATCTTAATTTCTTTCAATTTATTGTCCCACCAGACTTTTGCCCAGACCCTGAAACAAGATTGTCAAACAGCCATGTCTCAGCCCTCTTCACTGCAGGGGAAATTTCGCGCGAAGGCGCTGGATCTATCTGGCTTTTACCTGCGAAAATTAAAAGATACTGAAAAAGAACTGGCTCCTGCAGGGCTTCTAAAAATTAAAGATCAAAGCAAGGCCTTTCGCCTAGAGGCTTTAGAAAACCAATTCAAAAATATTTGCTACCTGAGCACTTCATCTTTGTTCACAAATAGCCCTTATGGCAAAAACGTCAATTGCACCAGCCTCTATGATGGACAGTGGATGACTCAGAAAACGAGTTCAATTGGACGGCCCCTTGTCGGGCTTCTGAGTATGTCATTCTCAAGAAATTTTTTTCTCAAAGACGAAATGCTGCACTTGCATGAAAGCCTTGGTGCCTTGGGAATCACCGATGATGAGTATCAGGTCTCAGCTTCCTTGATCGCTCTAACAGAGCTGGAGAAAAATAAAAAATCGGAAGTTAAGGAAATCCTTCTTTCAAAGCTTCAAGCTCTTGAAATGCACATCGACACTCCAATTTATAAATCAGGGGCAACCGAAGGCTGTTACCGATGGTTCCAAGACGAAAATGGCGTGATGTTAGGTGCAAGTCTTATAAAAAAAGGTAGTAAAGAAGCGAAAGAAATTCTGGTTGCAGGCGGCGCCAATCATATCGGCGGCGGTGGGGACCCCGCGGCCCTCCGCTTGAAGGTGGATGCAATTCTCAAAGCAGAGACTTACTGGCAAAAGAGAAAGCTCAAGGGCGCAAGTGTTGATGACTTTCATAAGTTTGTTCATGCTTTACTTGAAATAGGAATCGAATCCCTCGAACATTTTGATAACTCCGGAGCAGTCATCTTTCCGATTCAAATTCATTTCGCAGATTCGAAACGTCAATTTGTAGATCGAAAACCGAAACCAGCCATCTACCTTCTAACGAATAAACTGATTGAAAACCGCGAGAGCCCACAAACCTGGAATGCTGCCATCGAGCACATACATGATCATGTTTACTGCACTCGACTGCATTCTGGAAAGAACTGTCGGATTCAGCCGATCACCATGCAGCTATGGAAAAAGTGAATTAGAGTTTGCATCCTTACCAAGCCCTGAAATAAACTTGAGAAAGTGTCATCATTTGTAACGGCAACTTGGAAAATTTTCTTAGGCCTCGGCTTTTTCTATGCCCTGTCTGCGCCAGCCTCCACGGAGTTCTGCGGGCAGGTCTCATTGGATGCAGCGGACTTTACGGCAACTGGTGATGAAATCCGAGTCTTTCTGATTCAAAACACTCTGGGACAAAAAATTCAAGTCTTCACAGAAGTGGATTTGCCCTTGGCTCCCGATCCTTTAGGTAGGCCCAGTTTGCTGCGCCAGCTGCGATGGGCGAAAAATTCTGGAACCTCCATCTGTGTGGGAGGAGCGCGCCTGCTGCCCAGCAACAAAGCCCAGACAATGCTGTCCGAAGGCCTTCTTGGCAGTCTTTTTGTGAATTCGATAAAAAATAACCATTCGGAAAAGGCAGACACTTCAGAATTGAACCCACGCCGACCCACCCTTGCAACAGAGTGGAGCCTCGAAGAAGACAATAAATTTCAGCGGCCCTCCCCTGATGATGTAAAGATTCTACTGAAATAAAGATTGGTCTAGACCCCAAGAGAATGTTAAGCCTAGTCTGCTTATAATTATTGCTGCAGGTCTAGTTTTTTGCTGCCTGCCATGGATGTCTGTGGGAGGTTAAAGCATGAAATTCAATGTGCTTCGGAATTTACTTCTCCCTTGGTTAGTCTTTTTCGTCTTCGCATTTTCTTTCTCGCTTTATTTGCAGGTGGAAATGAACCTTAGAGTTCATGAAGAGCCTCTGTTCTTGGCCTATCTCGGGATTTCATCACTGCTCTGTTTTGTGTTTAATGTTCGCACGCTGAGGGCCGCTGGAATTTGGATCGCATACTCTTTACCCTTGTCGATCCGCTTTAGTGCTTGGCCTTGGCTTTTCAGGGCCGTCGCGGCTGTCTTGGTTACTGCAATCAGTTACAAAATTGGCGAGGAGCCTTGGATGCCCCTTCTTTGGAAGGGTATCATCACTCCGACAGTTGCAGCCATTGGCCTTTATTTTTTCGCACGCAGTCTTGTTGGAGTGGTTCTGAGAGCCTGCGCAAATCTGCTTTTGGGCCGTACTCTGGCTTTCGCACTGAGTATTCCCATTTTTTTAATCGTCCCTGCCTCAGTCCTCGTGCTGGGTGGTTTGGTAGCTAATACTTATTGGGAATCTCGGGGGATGAATCAGGAAAGTCTTAGCCTTGGCCAGCAACAGCTGTCGGGATCTGCAGGCAATACTTCAGCAGCGGCTATAACAACCAGTCTTTCAGAGACCGAACTCAAACTTCAATCTGCGGCAGAGACTCCAGAAACTTGCGCCGCCAATAAAACTTTGATTCTCAGCCACCTCAGTACCCATCAACCCAGCCCATTAGTGCTGCAGGCATTGAAGGGCCTTCGCTGCACTGAAAATCGGACTGTTGTCGCAACCCAAAAACTTTTGGATTTAATTTTGGGACATTCGAGTGGCCAAGTGCGAGCTGCGGCTTTGAGCCTCCTTCCCTATTATGGAACGGAAAATTTGCGCCGGATCAGTTATTTACTTTTCAAAAAAATCAGTGACAAAGAAGAAGCTCAAGTTGTTCAAGCCGCTGCTAAAATACTTGCCCCGCTGGGCGATCTGGAAAGAGCTTTTGTTAAAAATCGCCTCGTCATTTTGATGAATGGAGATGTTCACACATTGACGGCCTCCAGAATTCTTACTGAAACTTTGAAAGAAGAGGAATTGGTCCTTAGCTGGATTTCAGCTCGTCTGAACTTGGGCAGCGAAGCAAGTCCAAGACAGAACCAAGGCGAAGCAGCTACCAGGCGAGCCATTGGTATGATTTGCTCCGTTAGCGAAGGACAACGAAAGCAATTCGAGCCCGCCATCAACTCAATTTTGGCAGCTGTGAAAGAACCCTCTTTGTCTGATTTTGCGGTTCAAGCCCTTCATTGCCTCGGGGAATCCGCACTTGTGGCCTGCACAAGAGAACTCAAAGAACCTCTTCATATTTCGCGAAAATTTGCAGCTCGAATTTTAGCTGGAATGAAACTGCCTGCTGATTCTGAGCTGATGCGCCTTTTCGAAGCTTGCGCTAAAGATAAAGATGCCGAAACCGGAAAATGGTGCAGTGTTAACTTGGCAAAGATGGGTTCACCGGCAATTCCTTCCATCGTAGAACTTCTTAGGTCCAAAGATCCTCTTTCCCATCAGGCAGGCAAACAGGCCTTGGAATCCATGAAAGATCCTTCAGCAAAAGAAGCCTTATTGACGATCCGATCAATGAACTCGGGGTGGCTGGCAAATCAGGACAAACTCGAAGTGGCCAGGGCTGCGCAATCGGCACTTAATAAACTACAGCTAGAAATTCAGTCGGATTCAAGCTCTCAATCGATCATAAAGTAGTTTCGATGGATTCATTTCAAAAAAATCCAATATCATCTGCACTTCTACTTGGCTTGCTGGCTCTTTTCTTTCTGCTTTTTATGAATCTTTATCGTTCGGGATACTATGGCTGGGATTTAAAAACCAGCTGCGCCTGCTTGGCCAGTGTCAAAGCCAATGAAAATCCCTATCGTCATGAAAATGTCGCAAAGTACGCGAACACTGGGCAAAGCTGCAGCTATCAAGCCCCAGCTTACTGGCTCATGCAGCCTTTTTGCCCTTCGGAAACGGGCTCTTTGGCTTTTTGGATTTCCCCCAGCCTAGGCGTTTTCCTTTCGATCCTCGCTTTTCGTGCCCGTTTGATTCCTGCCGTGGCTGTGCTTGGGGGCTTTGCCGGGGTCCTTTCCATCAGCGTCACCTCAAGTCCTCTCGCAAATTTAGAATTTTTGCTCTTTGGAGTTTTTTGGTGGCTCCTGCGCACCGGTCGAAAAAGCACTTCTGCATTTGTTCTTGGAGCCTTGGCGTCCTTTAAACTGATCAGCCTCAGTTTCTGTTTGGGTCTGTTGTATTGGGGTCGGAACTTTTTTTTAAAGGCCGCATTCACGGCTGGAGTTTTTTTGTTTTTGGCTTTCACCTACGAGCCCATTTGGTTCAGGGACTATTTTTTCTCCCTGGCTGGCCTGATTCCAAACAATCCTCATAGCATTTCTTTAGAATTTTACTCTGGTGGAGCCAACCCAACCCTTCTTATTTTTCTGAAAGATTTGTTGGTTCTTTACCCCGGTACCTGGTCATTTCTTTTTTTAATATGGAGCTTCGGTCTTGTGGCTCTTTTGGGTCGGAAAATCATTCTTTCCTGGAAGGCCCGAAGGCTTAGGCATTCACTTGTGAGTTATGCCTACTGGGTCTTTTTTATTTTCCTACTACTGCCCCGGACCAAACCACACTTCTATGCTTTCTTGGTTTTCCCACTGATCGAAATTTTGATTTCCCTGCCCAGGCAGAAGTCTTTGCTGCTTTTAATTTTCTCAGCACTGATTCCTTTGTTGCTGTTTCATAACAACCTGTTCAATCACATTCATCAAAATGTTTTTCAGCTTTTGTATAATAATCATTTGGTCATCAGCTTACTGATCACATTGACTCTGATTCTTTGGCTGACAAGATCTTCCCGAGGCTTTTCACCTGCGGGTCCATCAGCTAAAGGTCAGTGATTAAAAAATCCATGCCACCATTGCCATCGTAAACCAAAGCCACAATGGTTGTCGGGCGCCCGCTTGGCGCCGGCACTGGTGGGGTCCATTTGTTGTCTTCGGTGGGACCTATTTTGGATCTTCTAATTTCACCATCCGAGATAAAATAGCTCACTGTAAAGTTTTTGCCTCTCGATTTCAGAGAGCCACTCTGATCCAAATAGTCGATCGTAGTCGTTCCCGTGACTGCGGCAGTCAAGTTCACAGCCGCCGACGGAAGAGCCGTCAGAGCCCCGCCATTGGCAAAAACTCCGGTGAGATCAGGATTGGTATTAGGCAAAGTTCGATTGGAAACTACAATTCGTTTATAGGCGAGAACGACATCGGCTCCTGCGCTCACACGAAAGCTGACCAAATAGCCCACACCATTATACTGATCCACTGCATTTCTTCCGGCCAAGAGGCCAGCCGGAACGGTGACAGCCATTGCGGAGACAGCTCCAGTCAAAGAAGGTGTTCCAAAAGTTTGTGAATTATTTGCCACCGGCGAAGGGTTGACCGTTATTGGCGCCAAATCCACAGTGCCGGGCACTCCTGCACAGCTGGGCGTTGCACCGAGACTGACTCCGGGGTCCAAACAGGCCTGTGCACTGATAGTCACCGTTCGTCCGCCTGAGCCCAAATCGCTGAGGATCGGAGTCAAGTTCACCACTGCAGGCAAAGCTGAGCTTGAAACTTCAGGCTGACTGGCCTGAATCCCAAGGACGCGAAGTCCCCCCAAAGTTTGAACTTTAGGAAAATTCGCAGAAGAACAACCAAAGACTCCTCCAGCAAGCACAACCAGCATAAAAAGCTTGAGAAATTGAGAGCCCAAAAATTGAGGACCAATGCTTGCTTTCATACTAAAATTCCCCTTTCACGCCGAAGGTGGGCAAAATTCCCAGACCTGAAACATCTTGTCGCTGTTTGAAGTCATAGGAGTAATCGACTCCTTCAATATTTTTTTGATTAAAGATATTTTGAATATCTAAGTAATAAGAAAGAATCCAGGTGTCGTAGATGACTTTCCGTTCTGCGCGCACATCCAATTGGGAAAAGGCCTTTTTTCGTTCGGAATAAAAGTCGCCGCGGATAGGAACATAAACATCTTGATCCGTGTCTAAGTAACTGCCAACCACAGGAGTGAAAGGCCCGCCTGTCACATACCTCATCCGGCCCGTCCATAACCAGCGAGGCGTTTGATAAGACCCCAGCAAATTAATATTATGAGTCTGATCAGACTCCGCAGGATATTCTTTTTGACCAGGTTCAGTGCGATAGCTTTGCGATAAGGTGTAAGCCAGACCAAGGCTCCAATCGATCTCTTTGTATTTCCAGGTGGTCTCCAAACCTTGAATGCGTCCTTCGGCTTTATTGTTGAAGTTTTCAGGGACCGAGCTTCCGCCGCGCTCCACCCTTCCTGTACTTTGGGCGACTAGAGAGTCGAGCTTTTTATAAAAGCCGCCGACTGCCAACTGGTGGCCCGTGGAGGCCCCTTCTCGAAAATCTTTGTCTACGCCAAGGTTCAAATGAAAAGCCCTGGAACTTTTGATGTCAGGATTTCCAAAATCTTTGTTCGATTGCTGACCGCTGGGTGGCTGATGATAAATGCCACTGGCAAAACGATAGCTGGTGGACTCGGAAAATTTGTATCTTGCTGCGAATTTTGGCTGAAGAATCGTTTCTTTCGTGGTGCGGAAGGAATCCAGCCTCAGACCTGGAATGAGGGTCCATTTCTCAGAAACAGCCACTTCATTGCGCCAAAAAAGTGCAGTATCGATGCTTTTATCTTTGAGTGAAGTGTCCCTCAAACTTCCCACCGAAGGCGGACTGCCAACGCCACCTGCGTTGTTGAAGTCCGGCAGCCTAAGACCCAAATTGAACCAGACATACTCATTTTCGAATCCCAGAAAGCTCTTCCAAATGGGATTCAGCTGCCGGATGTATTCCGACCTCAGAGTTAGAATATTTGCATCTAATTTGAAATAGTTGTCCCCGATATCAAAAGTAATTTTATTTTTCCCGAAGCCCGCTGAGAAATTCAGTTCGGATTGATCTTCTAAGATCATCCGGTACTGAGGAATCAGGCGGTAAAAAATCGTTTCATTGAAGAATCTTCCTCTCAAAGCGGCATCTCCGCTGGGAGGCTCTTTCAAAACAAATTCAATTTTGTCTCCTGAAGTCACGGCTGTAATTCTCAAATCGTTTTTGTCAGATATTTTGTTCTTATAGATGAGGGTCAGATCATAAAAACTCGGCGCCACCGTGAGGCCAAAATCATCTTTGCCTTCAGGCATGCTCTCGACAGCCGCCTTTACAATTTGGCCGATATAGGAATATCTGCCTGCGACAAGAAGGCTTTGGCCTTCTCCGATGGGGCCTTCAATGAGGCCGCCCATATTTAAAAAATCAACAAAGCCAACTCCCTGCCAGCGCTCTGCTTTCGGATCTCGTGTTTCCAGAGTGATCTGGCCGCCGAGAGCCCTCCCGTATTCTGGTCCATAGCCTGCTGGATAGAGGTTCACGCTTTCGACGGCTTCTGGAAAAACGATGGAAGAAAGTCCTCCAAAGTGAAAAATCAAGGGCACTCGATGCCCATCGATGGAATAGCGAGTGTCTTGAGGTTCCGCTCCCTGAATCACCACTTGGGCATTGGCTCCCTGGGGTCTGGCGATCCCTGCCAAATTTTGAACGGCTTTGATGGGGTCTCCGCCGGCTCCCGGTGCAGATAAAAATTCGGCTTGTGAAATTGATTTTTGTTGATCGTCCCGTTTTTGGGCCCGAGCCGTGACCGTTGTTTCAAAACCTGAATAGAATTCTTTCTCTAGATAGAGATTATTCACCTCTAAGGAATTCTCACCTTCAGCGAGCTGAACAGAAATTTTTTGCTCCAGCTTTTGATAGCCGGTCAGATTGACGACAAGCTCGTACTCACCTGGAGGAAGATTTTCAAACTCAAATTGCCCATTTGCATTTGAAGTCACTTTAAGTTTTTGGGGCAAGAGAAAAACATTCGCATCGGAAATTGGTTTTTTAGTGCCTCGTTCCCGCAGGACTCCTTTCCAAACAAGTGCGGAGGCGCTAGCAACTTCCCCAAAAATAAAAGTCAGGCAAAGAAATTGAGCCAATAGAAATTGACTCAAGCTGCGCGAATCTAATTTTACAATTTTCATTTCCAGTCCTTTTTAAATATTTTCAACTACTGTGTCAGGACAAACCGATAGGTGTAGCGAATCTTCACTGCCACGGCTTTTCCATCGACTTGTGCCGGTTCAAATTCGAAAAACAAAATGGCTTTTTCTGCAGCCTCACCCAAACCAAAACCCGGACTGGAAAGAGTCTGCACCGACCGGACCCGGCCCATTTCATCGATCAACAAATCCATAGCGACGGGCCCTTCAATCCGTTTGATTCTGGCCTCCTCGGGATAAGGAGCCCGAACTTCCTTCTTAATCTTGGGCATCCTTGAAACTAAAAACTCTTCCACAGCAATTGGCAAAGCATCTTGGGAAGGATTTTGATCCACCTCTTTTGCCAAAGTATTGCCTGCCTTCACTTGAACTCCGGAACCGGTGTTTGAAGTCAATGTGTCTCGATTGATTCCAAAGCTGGGTGGAACTTTTTCTTTCTGAACATCTGGTTTCTGAGGCTTCCGAATATCGAGGGCTTTTGGAGTCTCCACTGCCAAAACTTCCGGTGGTTTTTCGATGACTCGCACCGTAGAGACTCTTTTTTGAACTGCAGGTTTGGGAAACAAAACCAAAACTATGAAGAGCCCACCGACAAGAGCCAAATGAATCAAAAGGGAAGGAAGCCAAAAATGAAGACTCCCGAAACTGAGATTTTTCATGGGCTGGGATTTTTTCTTTCCACTTGAATAGCAAATTGATCAAGGCCCGCTGTTTTAACAATATCGATCACTCGGACCACTTCACCATGTCTGGAGTCCACATCAGCGCTAATGATCACTTGGGTTTTTACATCCTGCTGAGCCGCCGCCTTTGCTCGTTCCGCCAAAGTTTCAGCTGAAACCAATTCCCCATTGAGAACCAACTGTCCTTCTTTGGTGATAACCACAGCTAAAGTTCCCATGCTTTGCGCATCGGCAGTGGTGGATTCGGGAAGTTTGAGCTCCAAAAGATCTTTCATCATCATAGGGGCAGTCACCATAAAAATCACGAGCAGCACCAGCACCACGTCTACAAAAGGCGTGATATTGATATCATTAATTTCTCGAATTTCGCCAGAATCACCGGCTGAGCCAAAAGCCATGAGTCCCTCCTCGTTACTTCTCTGTGATTAAACGATCGGTCGTTTAATGTCTCTGCCCTAGAACGAATTCTTTGAGAGACTCTAGACTACGAATAAGAACCGTGATTTTGCGATTGAAGTAGTTATTCGCAATAACGGCGGGAATGGCAACTCCAAGGCCCACGGCCGTCAGAACCAAGGCTTCTGCCAAGGCGAACATCACTTTCATGGAATCCATTTTTCCAGTGGAAAGCTCACCAAATGCGACAATGATCCCTAGTATTGTACCCAGAAGTCCGATGAATGGACTGATCGCACCGAGCGTCCCGAGGATGGGAAGGCCTTGCTCCCACTCCGTGCGTTTTCTGAGGACAAATGAATTGAGTAATTTTTCGATATGAACGGAACTCTGCCCTGAAGTCTGTGCAACGGGATTTGTGAGAACATTTGCAAAAGCTTCAGAAAAAATCGATGGATTGGCTTGAAAATGATTCTGAAATTCGGAGACGCTTTTCTTGGCGATGATTTTTTGAAACTCGGCTTCAAAAGCCAGTTGTTCAAAATATTTTTTGCGATTCCAAATCACTGCGATGGACCAAATTGACAGAACCAGCAAAAGCACGAGAACAAGTCTTGCCAACCAAGTTACCAAAACAATCCACGCTGTATCCAAGCTTCACCACCGTTTCTCGCAAGTTCTGAGAGCTCCAAAGTTATTCGAAGGCCCGGTGGGGGTCAAATGGAACTACAACATCATTAGAATGTCAGAAATCGATGCCTTTTTTATGGCTAAAGTCGAATGACCCCTTGAATCAGCTTTTTAAAGTCCTCGAGCTTTTGAGGATCACGCTCCTCCCGAAAAATGACTTGGTAGGTTGTATCCAAAAGCCGATCTACAGGAAAGTTTCTTTGCTCAAGATATTGCCTTAAATTTTGATCGATGTGGGTCATCATAGATTCAGTGGGCTTTCTGGCTAAGCCTCGATGCTGACCCCATCGATCTAACTTTTTTATCCATATTTGCTCCTGGCGCAGTTGTGACCTGCGCCTTTCTCTTTTTACTAGGACCAGAATCCCAGACACTAGAAAGAGGATAGAAATCACAATTGACCACTTCCGAAAATCTTCGGGCTCCCAGCCTGCAGGAAGCAAGCTCGCGAAATTCAGCTGACCCGCAAGAGGTTCGACCCATTCGTATTGCAGAAAATCGATGCTTTGCCGAAGATAAACCCAAGCTCCACGAAAGGCAGCAGAGCGCATTTCCGCTGCAGAAAGTGGAATGCCTCTTGTGGGATCAGCGCGCTGCCATCGACCGGCTGAGTTTTCAAATTCCAACCAGGCATGAGCCCGATCCTTTGTCACGAGCCAGTAATCGTCAAAAGGACTTTTCGTGGAACCAAAATATCCAATCACCAAGCGTGTGGGAACACCTGCCCTGCGCATCAAACTTGCTGTCGCAGCCGCATAGTGTTCGCAAAAGCCTTTCTTCGACTGAGTGAGGAAAGCTTCCAAATCAATTCCTTGCTGAGGCGACCTTTCATACTCAAAACCTTGCTCAAGAAAATATCTTTGAATCTGCTGATATATTTTTTCCGGTGGTTGGTTTCTTAGCGAAGCAACCCATGCCTCCAATGTATTGGAAGTAAAATTCACATAAGAATCTGACAAAAACTGCGAACGATCCAAAGTGGCTGTGGATTCAGGGGAAAAAACTGCTTCCATTCTTGCCCAGCGCTGTTCGACGCTAGAAGTTCGAAATACTCCTTCGCCAAAATTTCTCACTTTGACGGTTTCGAGCTCTAGGGGCTTTAAGTTGTGTGTGAGCTCGGGTGCAAACAACCAACCTTGTTCCTCAATCAGCTGATCAAAGACCAGAACTTTTTGGCTGCGGCTAGCCTGCGCGGCTTCAGCTGACCGGAGCTGATTTTTTTCCTTACCCTTCCTCCAGCTCAGTCCCTTTTCTTGTGATAAAGTTGAACCTCGAAAATAAAGTTCTTCGGGATTTACTTCAGCGGGAGTATTTAAGATGCGAAGGACCACTCCGGTGGCTTCTGAAAGTTCTGAGAATCGGCCCGGGTCTAAGGAATCTGAAAAACCGAAGACTCCTTTGCGAAAAGATGCCGAATTCAGCTGCGCCTGAGACCTCGGAAAGACGACAAAAAGAACCGAAGCCACTGGAATTGCAGAAATCATTCCTAAAAAAATAATGAATACTTTTTTCATTTTTGAGGCTGATATTTCCAGCATTGCCGTAAGGATTAATCCAAAGGCCAGGGTCAAAGGAATTAAATTTAGCCAGCCCCTTTGCAGAAGGACCGAGACAAATATCAAAAGAATCGCGGTGATTTTCACAAAGACCAGATCGGACTTACCCGTGCCTGCCGCAAGCCTCCATGCCAGTAAAAGAAGAAGGATCATTCCAATACGTTCAATACCAAAGGACTCATCCAGCTGAAGGGTCATCAGTAGGGCGCCTAAGGAAAAGACCACTAAAGAAAAAAGCGTAGAAGGCTTTAATGAAAAAGTCTCAATTCCCCAGCGCAGAACAATAACTGAAGCAACAAATAAATTCATCCAGGCCGGAAGAAAGGGCATCAAAGAAATCCAAAGAAAAATCAGCCCTAGACATAAAAAGGCGTGCTGTTTGTATTTTAGCTGAGCCATTCGGCCTCTTGCGCAAGAGCTAGGTCTTTAAAAATCACTTCAGCAGAATGCTGATCCGAATCAAAATGGGCATTGGGAAGCTCCACAAAATAGGCAAGCTTCAGCCTTTCGCATTCTCGGATCCAGCCCACAATTTGGGAAAGTCGATTTTCAAAATTTTGCAGTGAAGCGGTGGCCTCCCATCTGAGTATTGGCTTTTCAGATAGTGGAACTTGGTTCACTTTGCGCATCCATTCTCCTGTGCGAGCCCTCACATTCCAATCGATACTACGGAAGGAATGTGAGCTCGTCCATGGAAGGTGACCTTGAAAATCTTCATGACCCCCACGTCCGACACCTTGGCTTGACCGCGTGAGATCCAGTCGATGAAGGGCTTTCGGATGAACGCAAAAGTTGAAAGGCGTCTGCACCCATTTCCAAGATTCAAAAAGGCCGAGGGGCGCTCGACTCTTCACCTTGTACCAGAGCGGAGCATGAATTCCTCGATGCAAGAAATCGTGCTTGAGGCGAAAGACATTTGAATCACCTCCGTCCAACTGATCGCATTGAAACAAGACCGCGCCACCAGAATCAGTGATGACCAAAGCTAGAGCCGGCAGAAAGGATTGATTTCTAAGCTCCAGCTTTGAAAAAAAGGATTGGCCAGCCTCCACCACTTGCGGAGAGGCAAGAGAAAGCCTGAGGCTGCGTAAGAATTCATTCGTTAAAAAGGTCGTCAGTAAATAAATCGCGATGGCCCAGAAAACCATGAGGTAAAGAAAGAGGTCATCGAACAGATAAGCGAGAGTCAAGCCTACAAGAAGCACTCCTCCAAACAGAAGTCCTTGCAATGTCGGTACAATAAAGGCTTGATTCTCACGACGGAAACGATCCAGATCGAGAAACTTAAAACGAGACCTAATGCCTTGCTTAAACAACGACTTGAACTTTTGCCAATATTTCATGGGCCACTTTTTTTCCGACTTGGACACCTCGGCCATCACTAATTCTGAGACTCAGTACTGGAGTAAACACTTTCTGAACATCTGAAGTGATCACAGCGTCTCGCCCCTGCATCCAAGCGACTGCTTTGGCCAAACGACCAATCGCCATACCGGCTCGCGCTGATATTTGAAGGCCTTCGCTTCGACCCGCAGATAGTAAGGCTGAAACATACTCAGCAACAATCCGGCTGACATGAACCTGATCGACCAGTCTTTGCCATTCTTCGAAGACTCCAGCAGGAAGCACTGGCGGCATTTTCGCCAATTCTTTCCTTGGTTCTTTTCCTTGAATCAATTTAATTTCATCTTCTCTGTCGACGGCCCTCAGTTCGATGGCAATCAAAAACCGATCCACCTGGCTTTCCGGCAGTGAATAAGTTCCCATCTGAGAAAGCGGATTCTGAGTGGCGATCACGTGAAAAGGCGCGGGCAGACTATAGCGTTGTCCATCCACCGTGACTTCAGATTCTTCCATTGCTTGTAAAAAAGCACTTTGAGTCCGAGGCGACGTACGATTCAATTCATCAGCAAGAACCACTTGGTTAAAAATAGGACCACGATGAAACTGGAACTTTTGCGTTTGTTCGTTAAAAATCATATTCCCCAAGACATCTGCAGGCAGCAAATCACTGGTGAACTGAATGCGGGAAAAATTAAGACCGAGTAATTGGGCCATCGCTTGCGCCAGCAAAGTCTTGCCAACGCCCGGCACATCCTCGATCAAAACGTGGCCACGAGCCAAAAAAGCGGCGATGACAAGATCGATCTCATCTGAGTTGCTAAAAACAAGGCTATTCAGTTGCCCGCGAAGTTTTGAAAGAAGCTCTTGAGTCATAAGAAATCATAAAGGAAAGGGCTGGCGATTGCCAACCCGATACCCAGCCCCTTGTCCTGCAGCAATTTACTTCCAGCAAAGGTAAGCTACAACGAGGTCGGTTCTGTCATAGTCATGCTTTTGGCTTTGATCTGCATAGTGTTTGTAGCAATAAAACTGGCCGCGCTTGGACTGAACAGATGTTCCGCCGCGGTATTGTCCATAGACTTGTCCATGATTATTCACGATGCCGTGAATGTAGTTAATGTCGTTCCAGCCCTCTCCGCTGCCTTCTCCGGGCCGAGATTCCGTCGAAGCACAAATTCCTTTTCCTAATCCAAACATTGAATTGAAGGGCACAGCTCCAATTCGGGCGCAAGCTGCGCTGTAGGATTCCCTGGAACTCACTGTGTTCACCCATTCAGCTGAGCCCGCATCACAACTGCTGTGTTGATAATGACCAGTCAATGTCCCGTGATGACAAAGTCGATAGTGACTTTCACAGGCAAGTCCAGGCCCGACGCTGGAATTTTCATAGGCCAGAACCTTTTGACCGTGAGCAATCGTTGTTCCGTTGAACTGGCAGGACTGCGGAGCGTTCTCTTCGCAAGTTCCATATTCAAAGGATCCTGTCAGCCTTCCATTAATGCAGCGACGTGATTGCGACTTGCAGGTTTCTGGATGATTCACATTTGATTTCTTAAAAGCGATCGCAAAACTTTGGTGAGGAATGGTTTGTCCATTAAAAGAACAGCTGGCAGCAGCTCCAACACTGCAATGTGAAGAAGCATAAGTTCCGCTCAAGGAGCCATTGGTGCACACGCGCAGCTGACTAGTGCAAGTGTCACCAAAGGGTACTGTGGAGTTTTGAAAAGCGACCACGCCTGCCCCAGATGGAATCGTAATTCCATTGAATAGACAAGAGGCCGGTGCATCGACTTCGCAGTTTGCATAAGCATAAGAACCGCTCAAAGTTCCACTGGTGCAAGTGCGGACTTGTGACTGACAGACTTGACCATCGGCCACCGATGAATTTTGAAAGGCTGTGACTTGCGAGCCAGAGGCGATCGTCTGTCCATTGAAGGAACAAGAAGGCTGTGTGAGCGGCGATCCACAAGTCTCATGAGTATAAGATCCACCGAGGGATCCATTCGTGCACATTCGATATTCCGCTTGGCAAAATTCTCCAGGAGCAATCGTGGGATTTAAAAATGCGATGCCTCCGGAACCAGAAGGAATGGTTACCCCATTCAAAACACAAGAGGCCGCAGCCCCGGGCTGGCAAGCCGCGAACTGATAAGCACCGCTGAGGGTTCCATCCAAGCAGACTCGATTTTGACTGACACAAGATTCGCCGGCGAGGACCGTCGAAGTCAAAAAGGACTGAACCGATTCGCCATGATTGATGGTCATTCCGTTAAAAAGACAACTTTTAGCTGCTTGAGGCTGACATGAGGCAAACTGAAAGGTCCCTTTGAGAATTCCATTTTTACATTGGCGTTCTTCTGACATGCAGACTCCGCCTTGGTTGACGCTGCTTTCTTTGTAGGCCGTGATTTTTTCATTGTGCGCAACCGTGCTGCCGTTGAAAGTGCAAGATGCATTGCCTTGGTTCATCGCCTCACAGCTTTCGCCGGAGCATTCTTCGAGGCCCTTGACTTGAACAGGGGCACTCTCTTCCTCAGGAGAATACTGCAGACGGCTGCAGGAGCTCAGCGCCAGAAGTGCGATAGGAAGTAAAACTAGGATCCGAGTGGACTTGAAAAATGATCCATCGAATAACTGCATTTTCCCCTGCCACTGATTCAAAAGCTGATTTGTAAGCTGATCCATAAACCCCCCGGTCTCGGAACTAAATCGTTTTGCTACAAATTCATCTAGTTCAAAAATCGCACCATCATGCGAGATCGAAGCTAGAAGGCAGGGACCGAATTTTGGCGCTTTCACCAGAACTTTTGCAGTTCGAAAGTGAGACACCTATCAAGAAATTGAACAGTCTGTTGAAGACCTCAATACTTTTCTGAGCTACCAAAGTTTCAGAAGTGTGAATGAATTTAACCAAATATTTTTCCCAAGATTGAGGGATCTTAGACATATTGAGAAGTGAATAGAGCCTGAGATTGGTGACTTAAAATCTAAGATTTAAAAGTCGTAAGAACTTCACCGAACAGTGGAGAATTAGAAAAATGCTGATTACCTGCCGAAAAAAAATAAATAGTCCGGCAGGTATTTCAAATTGAATTAGCAAAAAATTGCTGAAAAAAGCTCGCTCAAAATTACTTAAGCTGACACAAATCCACGGACAACTGAGAGCCATCGTCCAGGTTCAATGTAAGTGCTTGGGGATTCGGACCACCTTCAAATCCATTTTCATTTTCTATTTTTGCTCCCAAGAAAAGCACTTGTTCTGCGGTGACGTTCGCTCCAGTTACAGCAATCACTGCTTTGTCAAAGCGCCGCTGGCTCACGCGAAAAAATACCCCATTGAGTTCTCCTTGACCATAGGCCATATGGATTACTGGAGTCATAGCTTCGCCCTTTTCCACAGTCATACCGTTTTCCTGTTGGTATTTCTTTCCTTTGCAGATTAGAGTCTCAGAGTTAGCCGAAGCTGCTATACTTACAAATGCAACTGCCTGTAACATTAGAGTTTTAGTGAACATTTTCATTTTTTTCTCCGATTTGATTTGAGTTACTTTAACTTAAAGATTCAACTTTCAGATTTAGGTATTTCAAACTTCATGCCCTAACACTCACAGAGCCTCCACTGCGATTTGACTAGGGAAATCGGTTCAATTTCGTGTGTAAAAAAATTTGACGACTGTTTCAACTTTTTGGTGAATGACTGCAATTGCCTTTTTTGATTCTATATTCGCAGCCTTATGAAGCTGGCCAGATAAATGACAATTTCTGTTTTGTTGTGCGGACTGCACTGCCCGGGATTTTTCGTTTCAAAATGATATTTCTTGCCAGATGCGGTCCTCCAGGAGTTGACGCCGCACTCAAAAGTCCGAGTATTGACAAAGGCACAAGGAAAAACTTTCGCCAAAACAAGTCTGAAAAAATCATTGCTGAATTTGGCTTGGAAAGATTGTTTCCGTGATGAAACTTTTCGGTGGGTTCAAAGGATTTAGCGCATTGGAAATGGGACTTTGCCCAAAAACATCGAAGCTGAGCATTATTTGGTCTTAAAGAAAAAAATATTTTTTTAAATTCAGAGACATCGAAATCGAGAGATTCAAAAGCGATGTCTCTGTTCCCTGCAGAATGGGATTATTATTTCAGCTGTCCGCAGTCTGATTGAAATGAAGATAAATCCGATAAGTTAATGCTATTCTCTTGAAGCTCCACACCGCAGGCATCCCCCTTTTTGCCTGGCTCAATTGATAGCTTGTCACAGCTTTCCGTTTTATCACCATATCTAATGCTCACCTCTTCGAGTGTTCCTTTTTGTGTCAGAGTAATATACGCAGTCTCATTTGTCGAAGTTGTTGCTGTGTAATTCGTAACTACGCACTCTGAAGCTTTAGCTTGATCGGATGCTGAGGAAATTGAAGTGATAGAAACGATAGCTAAGATTGAGAACATGAATTTGTACATTTGAGTTTCCTTTTGTTGTTGGTTACTGACCTATGTTTCGAGGTCTTCGATTTAATAGATTGCACGGAGCGGGCCAGAGAATTCAATTTCGAGCAAGTCTCTTAGTGCATCAGAATGAGGGCATATTTTCAGATCTGGGTTTCGATGAAAGAATAAATCCTTGTTGAAGCATCCTTGCCTCTGTCAAAAGTTTAGCTGAATCTGTCTGCAGGGATTTTTCGTTTCAAAATGAGATGATCGGGTCATCCAGCCCGACTTCGATGAGCTTTACTAATATATTACAATGCCGTTCACTTAATCTCGGAATGAAACACTTGATAATAACTTGGAATTTATAGAGGATGAAAAAAGAAGAGAGCAGCGGTAACTGCTCTCTCAAAATACTTGCGAACTATTTTTAAATTCCGC